>Ga0136638_10000184_pt1 | contig 12516 bp, 21 predicted proteins | sample AntDrymUQ8582206_2_FD_104671 | JGI IMG/M metagenome (GOLD analysis project Ga0136638, IMG submission 104671) | Polar desert sand microbial communities from Dry Valleys, Antarctica - metaG UQ858 (22.06) | ecosystem: Environmental > Terrestrial > Soil > Desert | place: Antarctica: Dry Valley...
CAAGACCGGGCTGATGGACGAGCTGTCAAAGATCAGGCGGGTGCTGGGGCGGCTGAATGCGGAATCGCCGCACGATGTCGTGCTTGTCCTCGACGCCACCACCGGGCAGAACGGCCTCGGCCAGATCGAAGCGTTCGCCAGCCAAGCGGGCGTCACAGGCCTCGTCATGACCAAACTCGACGGAACCGCGCGCGGCGGGGTGCTGGTTGCCGCCGCCGAGCGTTATGGGCTTCCTATCCATGCCATAGGCGTGGGCGAAAGCATCGGCGATTTGCGGCCGTTCGATGCGCGCGAAACCGCAAGGGCCATTTCAGGAGTGAATGAATGATCGAAGCATCGCCGGACAAGAAGGGCGACGCGATCAACCCGCTGATGCGGATGGCGCTCGATTTCGGGCCGATCTTGATCTTCTTCATCGTCAACGCCTTGGCGAGCGGGCCGAAGACCTTGCGCGTGCTGATCGCGACCGCGGCTTTCATGGCGGCGACCGCCGCGGCGATGCTGATTTCCAAGATCAGGACCGGACAGATTTCGCCGATGCTGTGGATGTCGGGCGTGCTGGTGCTCGTGTTCGGCGGACTGACGCTTTATTTCCAGAACGAAAATTTCATCAAGATGAAGCCGACCATCGTCTATGCGATGTTCGCATCGATCCTGGCCTTCGGACTGGCGACAGGCCGCCCGCTGCTGAAATCGCTGCTCGAAGCCGCCTATCCCGGCTTGAACGAGACCGGCTGGCGCAAGCTGACGATCAATTGGGCGGGCTTCTTCGTAATCATGGCGATCGTCAACGAACTCGTGTGGCGCAACAGCAATTGGGATTTCTGGGTCGGTTTCAAGCTATGGGGCGTGCTTCCGACGACGCTGTTGTTCGCGGCCGCCAATATCCCAATGTTGCTTCGCCACGGGCTGATGGCCGATCCGGTCGCGGCGGAGGCGGCCGCCGCCCCGCCGCCGCAATGATCAGCCGATCGCGTCGAAGCGCTTGCCCACCATTCGCCAGTCGACGACGTCCCACCACGCCTTGAGATAATCGGCGCGGCGGTTGTTGTAGGTCAGATAATAGGCATGTTCCCAAACGTCGTTACCGAGGATGGGAATGCCCTCGGTCTCGACCACGTCCATGATCGGATTGTCCTGGTTCGGCGTCGACAGAATTTGAAGCTTGCCGCTGCCGTAGAAGCCGACAAGCCAAACCCATCCCGAACCGAACTGGCCCACCCCCACCTCGTTGAACTTGGTCTTAAGCCCGTCTAGCGAGCCGAACGCCTCGTCGATCGCTGCCACGAGCGCGCCGGTGGGTGACCCGCCCCCGGGCGCCATCGTTTCCCAAAAAAAGCTGTGGTTCCAATGCCCGCCGCCATTATCGCGCACCTTCTTGGGCTGCGACGAGATGGTGCCAAGGATCGCCTCAAGTTCCTTGCCGCCAAGCTCTGGATCGACGGAAACCGCCTCGTTCAACTTGTCGACATAGGCCTGATGATGCTTGTCGTGATGGAGCTTCATCGTCTCGGCGTCGATGGTCGGCGCGAGCGCAGCATAATCATATTTCAGGGGCGGAACTTCGAAGGTCATCGCGGGCGACTCCGTTGCTGGGGTTGCGTCTCGCTAACACCCAGCAACGGCAGGAGCGCAAGCCTCAATGGCTGGCCGCGCTCGATCCCGAGGAATCGCTGCGCCGCTGATAGCGCTTGAGCTCCCGCGCCGGCGCGGACCATTTCGGAGCGAGTTCGCGCGCTTTCAGCAAGTCCGCATAAGCAGCGCGGACATGTCCTGCATCCTCATGGGCGAGTGCGCGCGCGAAGTAAGCAAGCGCAGGCTCGCGCGTCTTCTTGGCCAGCGCCATGTCGAGCACGGGCAGAGCCTCCGCGGTCGAACCGCCGCTGCGCATCAAGGCAATTCCCTTGTTGAGCCACGCCTCGGCCTGATCGGGATCGATTCCTATCGCGGCATCGTAATCCGCAATCGCGCCGCCGGTGTTGCCCGAGTACATGCGCAGGATTCCGCGGTTCACGTGGGTGGCGACGGTATCGTAGCGGTCCATCGTGCCTCCCCCGGACAGGGCGAGGTCGCATTCGGGCAAGACCGGTACGCCGCGGGCCTGTTCGCGCGCCGCCAGATAGCATTGGCGGGCGGGACTTGAGCCTATCACGGTGACCGCGGCAAACGCGGAAGTCGAGGCCATCAGGCCTGTGGCGGTAGCGAGCCCGGCGCCGACGATCGTAGCAAAGGTCTTCATGTCAACCTCCTCGATGTGAATGATCGAGCGATAACATAAATCAAACGGCAACGCGATATCACGCCGCGGCGCGTTTGAGCAGCTTGTGCCGGCGCAGCGCGTGGCGCAGCTGATCATAGGACAGATCGAGCGCGGTGGCGACCGCGCGCTGGTTGAAGCGATGCGTTTCCATCGCCCCCACGAGCAGCGATCGCTCATGCGCGTCGACCGATTGACGAAAGCCGCCTTCAGGGTTCGGCCGCGCCGGCATCGGAGTGGCAATCGGCGCCGGGCCGCTTTGCTGGGCGATCCAGGGCGATGCGAAGGGATCGAATTCGATCGTCGCGACGCTGCGTTCGGGATCCTCCCAGCGATACACCGCGCGCTCGACTACGTTGCGCAGCTCGCGCACGTTTCCTGGCCATCGATAATGTTCGAGGCTCTCCATCGCCTTCCCAGTGAAGCCGGGCCATTGCGGCCAGGAGAGCTCGACCGCCATACGGCGCGCGAAATGATCAGCCAGAAGGGCGATGTCGTCCGGCCGCGCGCGAAGCGGCGGAAGCGTGACGACTTCGAACGACAGCCGATCGAGAAGATCGGCGCGGAAGCGCCCCTCCTCGACCAAGGCCGGCAAGTGGGCGTTTGTAGCGGCCACGATGCGCACGTCGACGTTGAGCGGCTTGCTCGCGCCGATGCGGGTGACTTCGCCATATTCGACGGCGCGCAATAGGCGATCCTGGGCGCCCGAGGACAGCGTCGCCAGCTCATCGAGGAACAAGGTGCCGCCATCGGCCTCCTCGAAGCGCCCGGCGCGCGTTCGCGTCGCTCCCGTGAACGCGCCAGCCTCATGTCCGAACAGTTCGGCCTCGATCAGCGTTTCGGGAAGAGCGGCGCAGTTCATCGTGATGTGCGGTCCCGCCCAGCGGCCGGACAAATGGTGCAGCCGCTCGGCGATCAGCTCCTTGCCCGTTCCGCGCTCGCCGATGACGAGCACGGGGCGATTGAGCGGCGCGGCGCGGCTGGCGCGTTCGACGGCATCGAGAAAGACGCCCGACTGGCCTATGAAGTGGGTGTCGCGTTCCATTGCTAAATGGTAGCGACAAATACTACTGATTAGCAATCTGTTTGTTAGCTGCGACTAGCGGTAGATGAACGATTTGGCAGAATTCCGCCGTTTTCCAAGGGTTGGCACGCTTCGTGCAACACCGGTTTTGTCCACGTCACAACGACGGGACGCAAACCAAAGGTTCAGGGAGCCACTTCAATGTTCAACCTCGATCTCTCCACCGTTCAGCGCACCGTCACTGCCGCGATCGGCTCGGTTCTGGTAAGCTTCGCCTTCATCGGCGCAGCCGTCGGTCCCGCCCGTGCCGCGGAAACGGCGAGCGTCAGTTCGACCCACCAGGTCGCGGGTTCGGGCCAGCTCCTCGCGAGCTGACCCGACGGCCGCCACAACCCCTTAGGAGCCAAGAGTATCATGAGCATCTTCTCACGCACCCGCGACATCGTCGCCGCCAATTTTTCCGACCTGCTCGACCGGGCCGAAGATCCGGCCAAGATGATCCGCATGATCATCCTCGAGATGGAGGAAACGCTGGTTGAGGTGCGCTCGTCCGCGGCGCGGTCGATCGCCGACCAGAAGGAGATGCGCCGGCACATCACCAAGCTGGAGCAGCTCCAGGCGAGCTGGACCGAAAAGGCCGAGCTCGCGCTGTCGAAAGGCCGCGAGGATCTCGCCAAGGCCGCGCTCGTCGAAAAGCAGAAGGCGGGCGGAATGGCCGCCGAGCTTATCACCGAAATCACGACGATCGACGAGGCCTTGCGCTCCTCGGAAGCCGATATATCCAAGCTTCAGACCAAGCTTCGCGAGGCGCGGGCAAAGCAGAACGCGATCTCATCGCGGCTGGAAAGCGCCCACAATCGATTGCGGATGCGCGAAATGTATGCCGGCGGCAAGGTCGAGGAAGCCTTCAGCCGCTTCGAGGTTCTCGAAAAACGCGCCGACCACGCCGAAGGCCGCGCCGACGCGATGAGCCTTGGCGCGCCGAAGAGCCTCGAGGACGAAATCGCCGAATTGCGCGGCGAGGAGCAAGTCGACGCGGAACTGGCCGAAATGAAGGCCCGTACCCAGAAGATGGAGGGCTGAGTCATGATGGCCGACGAATTCATGGGCGTTCTGGTGGGCGGCTTCGCGATCTTCGCACTTTTCATCGGGCTGCCGTGGCTCATCTTTCACTACATCACCAAATGGAAGACCGCGGCGACGCTGACGACGCAGGATGAGGATTTGCTCGACGATCTGAACGACCTCGCCCGCCGCCTCGATGAGCGAGTGTGCACGATCGAGCGCATCATGGACGCCGAAAATCCAACGTGGCGCGCCGGCTGCCTGCCGACCGCAAAGGTTTCCGAACAACCCCGCATTCAGGAGATGCGCAAATGACCGCTAGCCGCACCAAATTCTATCTCGACAAGCGCAACGGCAAGTTCATGGGCGTCTGCGCCGGGCTCGCCGACTATACCGGCTTCGACGTGACCCTGGTCCGCGTCGGGATGGTGCTCGCCACCGTCCTTGGTTCGGGTGCCATGATCATCGTCTATCTGGTGACCGCCTGGGTCGCGAAGGCGAAGCCGCGCGAGCTTGTGGACGACACCGCCGAGCAGACCAAATTCTGGCAGGGCGTCCGCGCTTCGCCGGCGCGCACGGTGCGCGACGTACGCTCGCGCTTCCGCGATCTCGACCGCCGCCTCGCCGACATCGAAACCCACGTCACGAGTGGCAGCACGGGTCTCGCAAACGAAATCGAAAAGCTGCGCTGAGCGCGGCCCAAAGGGGAGCAATGACGATGAACTGGGGATACCTAATTCCAGTCGCGGCGATCCTGATCGGTCCGCTGGCCTGGATGTTCACGACCTGGGTGCGCGCCAAGCACGGCTACCCGCTCGATGACCGGCACGGCGAACTTGTCGGTCGCGATGGAAAGCTTTCGACCGCCCGTCAGGCTGAGCTGCTCTCGACCGAGAACGAACGCCTCAAGGGACAGGTTGGCCGGCTCGAGGAGCGGATCGCGGTGCTCGAACGCATCGCCACCGATCCTGCGAGCCGCACCGCGCGCGAAATCGAAGCGCTTCGCACAGGAGACCAATAATGGAAGCCGAACAGGTCATCATTCCGATCCTGCCCTACATCATTCTCGGAGGTCTCATGATTGGAGGGCTCGCGATCGTCGGCTGGATTTTCACGACGTGGCTGAGGATCAGGAACGGCTATCCGCTGGACGGCACCTGGGGACAGGCACTGCATCCGTCGGGCGGGGGCGAGACCGGAGAGCGCGTAAAGCTGCTCACCCAAGAAAGCGCCCATTTCGCGCCGAGCTCGGATCGATCAAGGACCGGCTCGCTACGGTCGAGCGCATTGTCACCGACGAGAGCCCGCGGCTGATCCGCGAGATCGAAAGCCTGCGCGGACCCGCCAACTGAGGAGCCTGACGATGCTGACAGTATTCGAATTCATCATCGTAATCGTCGCGATCTCGGTGCTCGGCGGCGTCCTTCGCGCCAAATATAGAGCACCTGGAACCACCAATGGCCCAGACACGGCGAATGCGGTCGACGCGCAGCGGCTGCGCGACGAGGTGAAGACGCTGAAAGAGCGCATCGCGGTGCTCGAGCGCATCGCGACCGACAAGGAAAGCAGCCTCGATCGCGAAATCGAGCGGCTTCGCGACCGGTAGAGGAGGAGGAAAGGATGAGCGACCCAATGACAGTAATCGCGCTGTCCGCGGCGGGATTGATCGCGCTCGGAATGGCAAGCCTCGCCGCCCTCAAGGGCTGGCACGGATGGCTCGAGCTGAAACGGCTGGAGATCGGGGGCCGCCATATCGGCGGCGAAAGCATGGCCTCGCCCACTGCCCGCATCGAGCTTGCCGACCTCAAGGAACGGGTGCGCAAGCTCGAGGGGATTGCGGCGGGGGTGGACCTTTAGGCGGTTTTGCCCCGTGCCTTCCTCTGCTACCGCCGCCCAATGTCCCTCCCCGCCTCGCTGCCCGACGCGCTCGATGAATATGAACTTCTCGAAGCCGACGACCGGTATCGGCTGCTGATCGATCTTGGCCGCGGGCTCGACGCGATGCCGGCCGCGCTGAAAACCGATGCGACGATGGTGCGCGGATGTTCAGCATCGGTTTGGGTCTACCCGACGCTCTCAAGTGGCCGGCTCTGCTTCCTTGCCGACAGCAATGCGGCGATAACGAAGGGCATCATCGCCCTCATCCTGCTCGGCGTGCAGAATCGCACTGCAGAGGAAATTCTGGCGACGGACATCGACGCTGCCCTTCGACCCTTCGATCTGGGCGCTCAACTGAGCGCCAACCGGACTCAGGGGATCCCCAACATGATCGCGCTGATCCGCGCGACGGCGCAGCGATACGCCTCGCCCGCTGCGGCCGAATGACAAGCCCCGAAGCGGACGCGATGCTTCGCAGCGCGTTCGACCCGGCGCGTTTCATGGCCTTCGCGCGCCAGGTCGGCCACGGTGCGGCGCTCGGCATCGATTACGCCGCGCATGGCGACGATTGGGCCGAACTCGTCCTGCCCTATTCACCGCGGTTGATCGGCGTCACGAACACCGGCGTCCTAGCATCGGGCCCGATCGTCAGCCTGATGGATATGGCGACGTCAGTCGCGATATGGATTAAGCTCGGCCGCTTCCGCCCGCAGGCGACGCTCGATATGCGGGTCGATTATTTGCGTCCCGCGAACCCCGGCTGCAGCGTGACCGGCCGCGGGGAATGCTATCGAACGACGCGCACCATCGCCTTCGTTCGTGGGACCGCGCACGATGGCGACGCCTCGGATCCGGTCGCGTACGTCAGCGCAACCTTCATCGCGACGGGAGGCTGATCGTGCCTGTTACGCACCGGTCGCGACGCGGCGCTCCTCGGCCTGACGTAGCACGTCGTAGGCCGCCTGGACCGCTTGAAAGCGCGCCGCGGCTTCATTGTCGCCCGGCGCCAGATCGGGGTGGCATGCCTTAGCGAGGCGGCGATGCGCGGTCTTGACTGCGTCGGCATCGGCATCGCCGTCGAGTTCGAGAATATCGAGCGCACGCATTTCCTCGCGCGAGCGGCTGCCGTCGCCGGGGCCGCCCCAACCATAATATTTGGCTTGGTTGAAACCGCGGGAATCGAGCTCCTCGGCTGCTTCGCGGGCCGCGACTTCCTCTGGCGACAGGCCCTGAAAATAGTCCCAGCCGCGGTTATATTCGGCGGCATGCGCCGTACAAAATAGCCAGCGATCGGGCTTGTTGGGCGCCTTTGGCGCGGGGCAAGTCCCGGCCTCCCTGCACCCGTGCCGATCGCAGATGCGCAGCGCCTCGGCCTGTTGCGCAGAGCCATAACCGCGCCATCGCGGAAAACCCCAGTCGTTCGATCGTTTGAAACGCGTCATTGCCGGCCCGTCTAGCCCCACCCCCCGTAGCGCGCCACACAGGAAATGACCGTTTGCGAGAAACAAAAAAAGGGGCGACCGTTTCCGGCCGCCCCTCTTGTGTCCCGGCGCGATGCTTAAAAGCGGTCGCGATCCTTCGACGTGTCGAAGGCCGTATCGGTCGCCGTCGAGCGATCGGTGAGACCCTCGTCGATATCGACTTCGGTTCGGCGAACGCTATCCGAAATCGTCTCGGTGCGCTCGTCCGCGGTCTTCGAAACGACCAGCTCCTCGGTCACGCGAGCCTGCTTGTCGACAACTGCTTCCTCGGCCGTTTCGGTCATCTCGATATTGCGCTCCTGAAACAACGCGCTCTTGTCGGGATTGCCGGCAGCGAAGTCGCCGTCGACCGGGCGACGCTCAACGTTGACATGCTCTTCGCGCAGCTGGACCTGCTCGGTGACCGGGGTTTCGACCACGTAGGAGCGAATGCGCGCACCGCCGCGGTTGACCTCGCGCTTGCCGACGCTGAGCTTCTCTTCGCCGAGCTGGATGCGCTCCTCTTCCATATTGTCACCGCTCGCCTGGTAGCCGGTGGCAGTGTCCTTGCTTGGCGAATAGCCTGCCCAACCTTCACTCTTCCAGCTACGCTCGCGCTCGTCCATATCGACGCTTCCGGTTTCCTCGAGCAACATGATGGTCCGGTCCGTGTCGTCATCGTCGACCGATGCGCAAAGTAGGTAACCGCCGCGGCGAATGCCTTCGGAGTAGGTTTCGCGATCCTCGTCAGGAATGAACAGGTTCTTCAGCGAAGCCAGAAAGCCGCCTGCGCTCGAAGAACTGCTGCTCGTCATGCCGGAGCTGCCGTCGCCGCCATCCTGATCGACGATGCTGACATTGTCGGCATCGATATTGGCTGCAGTCAGGCGGCCGCGCGCCGCTTCGGCGTCGGATCGGCTATCGAACAATGCTGTAATCGTACGTGACATGCTATTTACTCCCTCGATGCGCGTTGATCGGAATCTCCGCTCAACTCTTCACGTTCGACGACGGCCCGTTGCGAATGGACCGCCACCGGCTGCTCCACCATCTCGGTGGAGATTCTGCGATGTAGATGTATCTCTTCTTTAAGAACGAGCGCCTTGCGGACGTACAGAACTTCCTCGATCACAGGGAGGATCAAGGTGTCGCCTTCGGTGCGCGGGCTCGGGACCTTTTCTATTACGGTGTCGAACGCCACGCGCTCGACATCGACCGATGCTCGCACCAGCTCGTCGCGGACAAGTTCCTCATGGGTGTCGACCAGCGTGCGAACGCGGACGCGTCCGGTTTCGACCTCGCGTTTCGAGACGATCAGTTCCTCGTCGGCGAGCGGAATTGCAATCGTTTCCAAACGCTCGTCGGGCATCGACACTCTCGCTAAGTTGCGGAACCGATTCAATCTTTTTCGAAGCCAAACGTTCCGGCAGGGGGCCGCGCAAAAACGAAAATTTGTCCGAAGGGAGGCAGGCGTGCGCCCAAACGAAAAATAGGCGCGGGCGCCTCATCCAATCGCGCCCGTGGCTGCGTCAAAGCGGCATATTCCGTACAAGGAGGCCAACATGCGTTTCGAACTTTTGATACCGATCGTCGCGATCGCTTCGTTCGTTCTGATCATCAACCAGATTGGGCGCGTCATGCGGGTGCGCATGCACCACCGCACCTTGCGGGAGGCGATCGCCAGGGACAGCCATGTCGCCCCCGATTTGATCGCAAAGCTCGACGAGGAGCCTGACGGCCGCGGCGGCGACGCACGAACCGGCCTCATCTTGATCGCCCTCGCGGCCGCGCTCTTCGCTTTCGGGCTCGTTCAGGGGGATGAAGAAGCTATTCGCAACCTCGGCGGAGTTGCGCTTTTCCCGGCCTTCGTCGGCGCCGCGCTGCTTGGCCGGCAGGCTTATCTCGCGCGCCGGGAGGGCATCTGAGGTCCGCGAGCGATAGCGCGCTCGCAGCGGGCGCCGCGGCGGGCGATATGTCCGCTTTCACCGAACTTGTGCGCCGCCACGAGGGCCAGCTACGCCGCTTTCTTCGCCGGTTGTCGGGAGAAGGCGGTGCTGACGACCTTGCGCAAGACGTCTTCATCAAGGCGTGGCGCCACGCCGGCAGCTTCACTGGCGATGGTGCCTACGTGGCGTGGCTGATGCGCATCGCGTGGACCAGCTTCGTCAGCCAGCACCGGGGCGAGGCCGCGCGACGCCGCCGCGAGACGACTTGGGCAAAGGCCGCATCGGCCTCCGCAGCGGACCCCGATCTGGCGATCGACACGACGCGCGCGCTCGCCAGCCTCCAAGACCGCGAGCGCGCAGCCGCACTGTTGTGTTTCGGCGACGGCTATTCGCATGGCGAAGCCGCCAGGATATTGGGTGTGCCAATAGGAACGTTAAAAAGCATCGTCGCGCGGGCGCGCCGCGAATTGTTGGAAAAGTTGGAGGCCGGAGCATGACAGGCGACGACATGAATGGCGAGGCATGGCTCCGGGCCGTGCTTGCCGCGCCGCAGGCCGCGCCGGACGAGCGATTCGTCGAACGGGTGAGGCGGTCGGTTGTGCTGGAAGCGAGAATCGCGCGCTCGCACCGCTCCGCAAGGCGAAAGCTCGTCGCGGAAATCGCAGGAACGGTCGCGGTCGGAGCGGCCTTTTTCGGGCTGGCCAATCTCGCGCCCGGTCTCAGCTTCCACGATTTGGTCGCGTCATCGGGACCGGCGCTGGCCGGCCTTGCCGCGCTAACGCTCTGGGTGCTCGTCGGAGTTCCGCAAAGGGCGCCAGAGGGTCTGTAAGCCGGGTTCTGTCCGGCGGATCGCTCCGCCTGTGCAGCCATTCATCTGGGAGACGCGTCGCCGCGCCCCTCAAGCAACCAACCCGGGCGGCGGGGCGGAACTTGCCCCCGGAACCGAAGTCCCATGCCACCCCTATTCGGTCTTGCTCCCGGTGGGGTTTGCCGTGCCGGCCCCGTTACCGGAGCCGCGGTGCGCTCTTGCCGCACCGTTTCGCCCTTGCCCGCCCAAGGACGGGCGGTTTGCTTTCTGTGGCACTTTCCCTGGGGTCGCCCCCGCCGGTTATTACCCGGCACCGTTGTTCCGTGGAGCCCGGACTTTCCTCCGATCGGCCTCGCTTTCGCAAACCCGATCGGCGGCCGCCCAACCCTCTGACTAGACTTGACTAGCCGCTTTGCGTTCGCGGTCCAAGAGCAGAGCGAGAAGGATGGCGCGGGACTGACCATCAATGGCGCCGTCGACATTTTCCGGCCGGAAGCGCCGCTGAAAGGCGCGCACCGCGGCTGGCCGGTCGCCAATGTCGTAGCCATAGCGCTCGAGCGCGAGCAAAAACCCGCCATCGGTCCAGTGCGGATCCATGACGGCGCGCTTGGGCCGAGGCACGGCAAGCTTCCTTTGCGCCAGCGCTTCCCAGTCGAAAAGCTCGCCTGGGTCCGACTTTCGGGCTGGCGCGATATCGGAGTGGCCAACCACATTGCCCGGCGCGATGCCGTGGCGTTCGATGATGCCAGCGACGAGCGGGATCAGCGCGGCCATCTGCGGGGCGGGGAACGGGCGATAGCCGAATTCATGCCCCGGATTGACGATTTCGATGCCGATGCTGGAGGAATTCATGTCGCCGGAAACACCGCGCCACGAAGATTTTCCGGCGTGCCAGGCACGGTCGGGTTCCTGGACGAGCCGAATCACCTGGCCGTCCTCGGCGACGACATAATGGGCCGACACCTTCGCAGCGGGATCCCTGAGCCTGGCGATCGCGGCAGCGGCGTCCTGCATCCCGGTATAGTGCAGCACCAATATCGACACTTCGGCCGAGCGGCTGTCGAAATTGGGCGACGGACAGTCGATGATCGCGTTCATCGCGCGCACAGCCGCCCTAGAAAAGGGGCCCAGTCAAGCCCCCGCGCGGCCGGCTTTCTGCGCGTGCGCGTAGAGCGGCATGGCGGGCGCGGCGGGCGCGACGGGCCTGGACGCACGGTACAATGCGCGCGCTTCTACGTCCGGAACGAAACGATCGGTCTGCCCGATCACCGTTTCGCCCGCACCCAGAATGAGCGCCCCGTCTGACGCAACCGCCTCGGAGAGGCGCGCGAAGGCGGCCCGGCGCATTTCGGCCGAGAAATAAAGCAGCACGTTGCGGCACAAGATTATGTCGAAGGCGCCGAGCTGGGGCGGCGGCTCGAGCACCGAATGCGCCTGGAAGCGCACGGCGCGCGCAAGCTTGGAATGAAGCCGCCACTTCCCGCGTTCCGGTTCGAACCAGCGCACCATCTGATCAACAGGAAGCCCGCGTTGAACTTCGAACTGCGAGTAAAGCCCTTCGCGCGCGCGTTCGATCGCGGATCGCGAGACATCCGTCCCCAGAATATCGACGGTCCAGCCCGTCCAATTCAGAGGCTGATCAGCGATGATCATGGCAATCGAATAGGCTTCCTGTCCGGAGGAGGCGCCGGCGCACCAAATTTTGATGCGACGTTCTCGCGCTCGCGCGCGCCGAAGTTGCGGGAGCAGTTCGTCTTTGAGCAGTTCGAACGGCCTGGCGTCGCGAAAGAAATAGGTCTCGTTGTTGAGAAGCGCCTCGACGACATCGTCCGCCAGGCCAGGATCGCGCCCGGTCACGAGACGCGTGATCAGCTGTTCAAGGCAGGTAATTTCATTCTGCCGAAGAATATCCTTCAACGCGGTTTCGATGCGCCAGCGGCGGCTGATCGTCAGCTGTTGCCCGGTGCGAGCCTCGAGCAGCCCCGCCAGGATACGCAACGCGCTGTCGCTTACTTCCACGTCGCGGCCCCGGACAGCGAAGGCGCGACCCTGGTCGCGATGCACTGGGCAATCGCTTC
>Ga0136638_10000185_pt1 | contig 12502 bp, 8 predicted proteins | sample AntDrymUQ8582206_2_FD_104671 | JGI IMG/M metagenome (GOLD analysis project Ga0136638, IMG submission 104671) | Polar desert sand microbial communities from Dry Valleys, Antarctica - metaG UQ858 (22.06) | ecosystem: Environmental > Terrestrial > Soil > Desert | place: Antarctica: Dry Valley...
CGACGCGTTCCCATGTACTCATCGAAGGCAGGGCGATACGCCAGCCGCACGGTGCGCGGCAACTGCTCGGTGCGGGCAAACCAGATGGCTTCGATTTTGCGACCGTCGAGGTCGAGCACAAGCCTTAGATGGCGGTCCTTTACCAGTCGCTGTTCGATGACGACGAATTCGTTGTCGAACAGCGGCGCTGGAAAGCCCTGGCCCCACACATGCGAGTCGATGGCCTCGATCAACGAGAGCACCAACTCACCGGCTGCGAGCGGTCCGTCGGTGGTAACGCTGCGTTCGAACAATGAACGGTCGCACGAATTACAAGTTGCGCTTTCAAACGCCGATACGAAACGCTCGTAACTCTCAAACGGCATCGTCAGTCCGGCCGCCATCGCGTGGCCACCGAAGCGGCGCACCAGGGAGGAGTCGAATTTCGTCACAAGGTCAAGCGTGTCGCGCAGATGTACGCCGTCAATCGAACGGCCTGAACCGCGCAGCTCGCCGTCGGCACCGCGCGCGAAGGCGATTGTGGGCCGGTGATACTTTTCTTTCACCCGCGACGCAACCAGTCCGATTACACCTTGATGCCAGCTTTCGTCGTACAGGCAAATCGTGCTGCGCGACCCGACATCTGCGTGTTCAAGCGCCGCAAGCGCGTCGAGTTGCATGTCGCTTTCGATATCGCGGCGCTCGCGATTCAATTGATCAAGCTGCCGCGCAAGCTCGACCGCACGCTCGAAGCTGTCGGTGATCAGACATTCGATGCCGACCGTCATATCGGTCAGCCGGCCGGCCGCGTTGATGCGTGGCCCGATGGCAAACCCGAGATCGCGCGCCTGTGCCACGCGCGCGTCCTTGCCAGCAACCTGAAACAGCGCGGCGATGCCCGCGTGCAGACGACCCTGACGAATTCGTTGCAACCCCTGGGTGATCAAGGTGCGGTTGTTGTTGTCGAGCCGGACCACGTCGGCGACGGTTCCGAGTGCTACCAGGTCGAGCAGGTGATCAAGGCGAGGCTGCGTCGCAATGTCGAATTTGCCACGCGAGCGCAGCTCCGCTCGCAATGCCAGCAGCACGTAGAACATCACGCCAACGCCGGCCAGATGCTTGCTTGGGAATCCGCAGCCGGGCTGATTCGGATTGACGATGCACGCGGCGGCCGGCAACACAGCTCCTGGCAAATGATGGTCCGTGATCAGCACCGACATTCCCAATTCGTGAGCGCGAGCGACCCCTTCGACGCTTGCAATGCCGTTGTCGACTGTGATCAATAGGTGAGGCTGCTTTTCGGCACCGCCGGCTGCGGCGAGGTCGACGATTTCGGGCGTCAGTCCGTATCCGTACTCGAATCGGTTCGGCACCAGGTAATCCACCCGCGCACCCATCGCGCGCAACCCGCGTATGCCGACGGCGCATGCCGTCGCTCCATCACAGTCGTAGTCGGCGACGATAAGAAGGCGCGCATCGGCCTCAATTGCATCCGCCAGCAACGCTGCGGCGTGATCTACGTGCGACAACTCTGCCGGCGCCAGCAAGCCCTCGAGCATCAGCCGCGTCTGGGCAACGCTTGTAATGCCGCGCGCGGCCAGGGCGCGCGCTAGTGGCGCCGGCATGCCTTCGGTCACCAGTCGGCGCGCTGCTGCCGGATCGAAGTCACGAACGTTCAGCACGGTCATTCGGTAAGCGCTTCGGTCAACGTTCGACGGCGCCACGGCTGGAAGCGATCGAAGTGCCGCGATTGGAACGTTCGAACGCTGTTGCCGGTCAAGACCAGGTCGATCGCGTCGCTCGCATGGCGAGCCAGCCGCTGGTCGATCGTCATCATCGCCTGCAGCCACGCAGTCCAATCTTCGGTTCGCGCTGCCAGCAATGGCTCATCGAATACCAGCAGCGCGCGGTCGCTGAGGCTGTCATCAAACGGCACGCCGCGCGCACCAGCGGCCGATGCCGCGCCGAGAAGTTCAGGCGCATCGCTGTTCACGTGCGAATACCGGATCGGCGCAAGCGGCTGCCAGCGTCCGCCGCCGTGCAGCCACAGCGCGTTGATCGTCTGCATTCCGTTTTCATCGCGCGTTCGGTTAACTGCATCGGCGTGCCATGCGATCTGGATTTCATTGTGCAATCGATTCCATGTCGGTGCATCTTGCCCGATGGGCATCGACACCGGCGTTCCGACTACGGCGGACAGCGGCGATGTGTCGATCACCCACTCGTTGTCCGTTGTCAGGAACCAGCGCCCGCCAACCCTCACAAACGCGCAGCCGGCGGCAGACGCCATTGCGTTTGCCAGGTCGAGTAACTGCGCTGACTCAGTCGCGGTGGGTGCAACAACCAGCGATTGCACAATGAGCTGATCGCGCGCGACTTCTACGTGAACCGGTTCGGCGTGCCAAACGTTTTGCGGCGAACCTGCGCCGTTTAGTTGAGCATAGGCGTACGGTGCGGTCGCAGCCGGTGAAGGCTGACTGAACAATTCACGCGCGAGCCAGTCCAAGTGTGAGTTGCCGTCGCGGCGTGCGTTGCCGATGTTTTCTTCGGCTGATTGCGCCCGTCGCAGACGAGCTATCAGTTTCGGCGTCTCAAGAGAGGCACTCAAAGCGTCAGCCAATTTTCCGGGCAACAATGCGCCTGCTACCAGCAGCGTGAAATGCATTGACTGATTTTACGGTTGCGGGATGGCAGTGCACGGGCCGATTGCTTGGCTACAATCCGCGCGCCTCGAACGAATCCCTTGAACTTACCCTACGAACTTCGAATCGGCCTGCGCTACACGCGTGCCGGCCGGCGTGCGCGCCGTCGCAACGGATTTATTTCGTTCATCTCAGCCATTTCGATGATCGGCATTGCGCTCGGCGTCATGGCGCTGATCGTGGTGCTGTCGGTGATGAATGGATTCGTATCGCAGGTGCGCGACCGCATGCTTTCGGTCGTATCGCACGTAGAAGTTTTCGCGGCCAACGGTGCGATACCCGATTGGCGCGCAGTTGAACAAACGGTTCGTCGCAATCCTGCAGTTACCGGTGCTGCGCCGTATATCAACGCGCAGGCACTTCTGACTCGCGGCGAGAGCGTGCGCGGCGTGCTGGTTCGCGGTATCGATCCAGCGGCTGAACCCGCGGTGTCGGATGTCGGCCTGCAAGTTCGGGGGGCGCCCTTGCTGGCGTTGGTCGACGGCGAGTTCGGCATTACGTTGGGAGGCGAACTAGCCCGCACGCTCGGCGTTTCACTCGGGGAAAAAGTAACGTTGATTGCACCGCAGGGGCAGGTCACCCCAGCGGGAGTCGTGCCGCGGCTAAAGCAGTTCACCGTACTGAGTACCTTTGATTCCGGTCACTTCGAATACGACAGCGCGCTGGCTCTGATCCACATCGGCGATGCAGCGCGGCTGTTCCGGGTCGACGGCCCGACCGGCGTGCGACTCAAGTTAACGGACATGCAGCGCGCCCCGGAAGTAGCTAAGGAGCTCGCGCGGGCACTCGACCCCGGCGTGCTGGTGCGCGACTGGACGCGGCAAAACCGCAGCTGGTTTGCTGCCGTTCAAATCGAGAAACGAATGATGTTCATCATTCTCGGACTGATCGTGGCAGTAGCGGCGTTCAACCTGGTGTCGACATTGGTGATGACGGTCACCGAGAAGCAATCAGACATCGCCATTTTGCGTACGCTCGGCGCCAGTGCAGGCAGCGTGATGATGGTGTTCATGGTGCAAGGTGCGTTGATTGGAATACTCGGCACGCTGCTCGGGGTCGCAAGCGGCCTTTTCGTGGCGAACAACCTCGATACGATTTTTCCGGCGATTGAGCGAATCGCGGGCTTTCCGCTGATCCCGAAAGACATTTACTTTATTAGCTCGCTGCCATCGGATCCGCGTTCCGGGGACATTGTGCCGATCGCGCTGATTTCGATGGTGTTATCGCTGGTAGCGACCGTCTACCCGAGCTGGCGGGCGTCGCGCGTCAAGCCGGCGGAAGCGCTGCGCTATGACTAGCTCGGTGCTAAGCGCGCGTGCGGTCTCAAAGTCGTATCGCGAAGGTGGCTTATCTGTGGATGTGCTGCGGGGCGCGGATCTCGACATTGCACCGGGCGAGCTGGTTGCAGTTGTGGGGGCATCAGGTTCGGGCAAAAGCACGTTGTTGCACGTACTTGGTGGGCTGGACGCAGCTGATCAGGGTCAGGTGATGATCGACGGTCGCGATGTGGCGCTATTAAGTGACGCCGAACGCGGGCATTTGCGAAACGAACGCCTGGGCTTCATTTATCAGTTTCATCACTTGCTGCCGGAGTTCACTGCGCTCGACAACGTCGCGATGCCGCTGTCGATTCGTCGGCGCGCGTTGAGCCTGGCGCGAGCCGACGCGAAAGAAGCATTGTCTGCAGTAGGGCTGGCAGCGCGCGAGCAGCATCATCCTGCCGAGTTGTCCGGCGGTGAGCGGCAACGTACCGCGATTGCGCGCGCAATCGTTACACGGCCGGCGTGCGTATTGGCCGATGAGCCGACCGGCAATCTCGATCGCGACACCGCACGCGGTGTATTTGATGTGTTCGTCGATCTTGCCCGCAGCCGGCGCACAGCTGTGATCATCGTTACGCACGACCCGGAGCTTGCTTCTCGTTGCGACCGGGTGCTTCGATTGCAAGAGGGCAGACTCGCGCCCGCTTGAATGGTCGGCGAGCGGCTGCTAAGCGCGCAAACGTTTTCGGCGCGCGTGCCACGCGCGGCGCAGATACACGCTCCATATCCCGCGTACGGTTAGGTAGCCTGACACCGCCAGAAGACTCGCGAGCAGAGGTAATCCCAACGCGAGCGGCGCTCCCAGGTTCATCGTCCAGTCTCCCATTGCCTTCATCGAACCGGCGAGGTTGGTCCATTCCCATTCCGGAAGCGCCGGCGGCGTGACGAGCGCGCGCGCACCCAGCGCGAACCCGCCGAGCTCATAGGCAACCAGGTAAAGCGGCACGATGGTGATCGGGTTCGTATAGAGCGTCGTCACGAGCGCCAGCGGCAAATTGACACGCCAGAAGACGCATACGATCGCAGCAGCGAGCATTTGCAACGGACCGGGAACCAGCCCGCAGAAGAGCCCCACCGCAACGCCACCCGCGGCCGAGCGACGATTCAAGTGCCACAGGGCAGGGTGAAAAAGAGTGTCGCCGAACATCGACAGCGCCTTGACCTCGCGCACCTTGTCGACATTCGGCATGATTTTGCGAAAGTATTTGCGGGGCATGCCTGAAGTCTAGGGCCAGTCGGAATCGGCGCGCTGCGTAAACTCTCCGCTAACCGAGTAATCGGATGCGAGCCTCGGACAACGCGTGATAGCAGTCGTATGAAACTGGCAGCCTTGATTGCGTTCGTTGTCGGTGTCTGCCTGCTGCAGTCGCAAGCCACGCTGCCTAGCTCAATTCTGGTCGCTGTCGTTGCAGTTGTTGCCGGCATGGGGTTGCTTCTAAGCAGTCGTTTGGGTCACGCAGTCACTGCGCGCGGGGCGACATTGATCGCGATCGTCGGCGTCGGGTTTGCCTATGCAGCTGCGCACGCGACGTGGCGAATGGCCGATCAACTTGTTTTCGACGATGAAGGTCGGGACATCGCTGTCGAAGGTGTGGTCGCCAGCTTGCCGGTGAAGCTCGAGCGCGGAGTGCGTTTCGAGTTCGACGTCGAGCGCACGGTCACGCCGGCGGTTCACGCACCGTCACGATTGCTGCTCGGCTGGTACAGCGGCAATACGGCGGTGCAGCCCGGGGAACGCTGGGCATTCACAGTGCGCTTGAGGCGGCCGCATGGGGTGAAGAATCCGGGCGGCTTCGACTTCGAAGCATGGATGCTCGAACGCAATTTGCGGGCGTCTGGCTACGTCCGCACGGGCCGCAATGATCCGCCGCCTGCTCGCACGGATGCGATGCAATGGCAACCGCGCTACGCGATCGAGCGGGCGCGCTCCAGCTTGCGCGATCAACTGCAGCCGCAGCTCGCTGACAAGCGATACGGCGGCGTGCTGATGGCGCTGGTGCTTGGTGATCAGCGCGCAATCGCCGATGCGGATTGGACGCTGTTTAATCGAACCGGCATCGGCCATCTGGTCAGCATTTCCGGCCTGCACATCACGATGATCGCGAGTCTGGCCGGTTTATTGGTCGGCGCGCTTTGGCGGCGCGTCCCGTTGTTGTTGACCTACGCTGCTGCGCAGACAGCGGCAGTGGTCGCCGGCTTGACGGCTGCTTGCATTTACGCGCTGCTCGCGGGTTGGGGAGTGCCAGCGCAGCGCACCGTTGTGATGCTGGCGACGGTGGGCGTTGCGTGGCTGTTCAGCTCGCGTATCGGCGCAGCGATGTCGCTTGCGCTGGCTGCTGTGCTGGTGTGCCTGATCGATCCGTGGGCGGTCCTGTCACCGGGTTTTTGGCTGTCGTTCGGCGCAGTGGCCGCAATCGTCTGGGTCATGCACGGACGCTCGCGCGGCAGTTCATCGTTCACATGGCGTCATGGCCTGCTCTCTGCTGCGCGAGTTCAGATAGCGGTGACTCTGGCGCTGATCCCCGCCACTGTCCTGACGTTTCATCAGCTGTCTGTCGTTTCGCCGCTGGCCAACGCGCTGGCAATCCCGCTCGTCAGTTGGGCCGTCACGCCGTTAGCCCTGGTCGGCGCCGCGTTGACAGTTCTTCCGGCGCCGCTTTCTTCGATCGCCGAGCCGCTGCTTGGCACGGCAAACGCAATCTTTGCCGCGCTGTCTGTCGTGCTGCAATGGGCCGCGTCTCTTTCGTGGGCGACCGTTCCGATCGCGACGCCCCCGCTGATGCTGGTTGCGCTCGCCGCAGTCGGCGTGGTCTGGCTGCTCGCGCCTCCCGGATGGCCGTTGCGCGCGGTGGGGGCGCTGGCGCTACTGCCGATGTTCGTGTGGCCCGCGGCGCGCGCCGACGACGGCGAGGTTTGGGTCACCGCGCTCGACGTGGGTCAGGGCTCCGCCGTGCTGGTCGAGACGCGCGATCGCGCCTGGCTGTACGACACCGGTCCGCGCTACTCAAGCGACTCAGATGCGGGTGAACGCGTGGTATTGCCTTACCTGCGTCATCGTGGAATCGGCCGGCTCGATGGACTGATCGTTTCGCATTTGGACGGTGACCATTCAGGCGGCGCTGCATCGATACTGCGATCGATCGAAGTAGATCGCATGATCTCGTCGATTGCGCCCGGTCATCCGGTGCTCAACGGTCATCCCGGGGTCGAGCGATGCATGGCGGGCATGCAATGGACTTCCGGCTCGCTGACTTTCGCGGTCCTGCATCCACTGCAGACTGATTACGGATTAAAGCGCGACACGAACTCGATGAGCTGTGTGATTTTGATCACTTCAGGTTCGACACGATTACTGCTGACCGGTGATGTAGCGCAGGCTGACGAGGCAGCTTTCTTGGCGCGTGAGCCTGCGCTGCGCGCCAGCTGGCTCGCGGTTCCGCATCACGGCAGCCGCACTTCGTCCGGTGCGCATTTGCTCGACACGCTGTCGCCGACAGCCGCGGTTGCGCAGGCCGGATACCGCAACCGCTTTCGGCATCCCGATCCCGAAGTTGTAGCCCGTTATCGCGCCAGAAGCATCGGATTTTTTCGTACCGATCATGCAGGTGCGGTGCAATGGCGTTTTGGTCCCAACGGCAGTCGGACTGTTTCAGCCGCACGGCAGTCCGATGCGCGTTACTGGCATAACCGCCCTGGTGCAATGCCGCCCCCATCGTCCCCGCCGCAGGAGTCCGAACCAGCGTTGCCGGACGCGAGTCCGGGACCGCCGGAGCCATTGGTTGGCGGCTAAACTCGATTCCGAGGGGCCGGTGATGCGCGCAGCGTTCGACGAAATGTACGACGGGGATCAGCATGTGCGCGTGCATTATCGCGAGTTCGAACGCTGGTTTTCCGAGCAGACGCCGGAAGCGATGCAATTTAAGCGCGCGGAAGCCGATCTAGTCTTCCGGCGCGTCGGCGTGACGTTCGCGGTTTACGGCGACAACGTCGACAAGAGCGACAAAAACGAAGATGAGCCCGGCGCGGGTGAAGGCACCGAGCGGCTGATACCGTTTGATGTCGTTCCGCGCATCATTCCCGCGGCCGAATGGAAGCATCTCGAGGCGGGCCTGAAGCAGCGCGTGCGCGCGCTCAACATGTTTTTGCACGACGTCTATCACGACCAGGACATCGTGCGTGCGGGCCGCGTTCCCGCCGAACAGATCCTGGGTAATTCGCAGTACCGCCCGGACATGCGCGGGCTAGACGTTCCGCGCAAAATTTATTCGCACGTTGCGGGCATTGACGTGGTGCGTGCCGTGAACTCAGAAAACGCTGGTGAATTCTTCGTCCTCGAAGATAACCTGCGAGTTCCGAGCGGCGTGTCCTACATGCTCGAAAACCGCAAGATGATGATGCGGTTGTTTTCCGACCTATTTGCGCGTAACCGGGTGGCGCCGGTCGCGCATTATCCCGACGTGCTGCTCGAAAATCTTCGCTCCGTTGCCCCGCAGGGTGTCGACAACCCGACAGTCGTGCTGTTGACGCCCGGCATGTACAACTCCGCCTACTTCGAGCACGCTTTTTTGGCGCAGCAAATGGGGATCGAGCTGGTCGAAGGCAAGGATTTATGCGTGCAGGACGATCACGTGTACATGCGCACTACGCGCGGGCTGCAGCGGGTCGACGTGATCTATCGCCGTATCGACGATGATTTTCTCGATCCGCAGTCCTTTCGTTCAGACTCGCGGCTTGGCGCGGCGGGACTGCTCTCTGTCTATCGCGCGGGCAAGGTATCGCTGGCGAATGCGATCGGCACTGGAATTGCAGACGATAAATCGATTTATCCGTACGTGCCGGACATGATCGACTTCTACCTGGGAGAGAGACCAATTTTGTCAAATGTGCCGACGCATGTTTGCCGTGAGAAAGATCAGCTCGAATACACGCTGGCGCACATGGAGGAGTTGGTGGTTAAGGAAGTCCACGGCGCTGGCGGTTACGGGATGCTGGTCGGGCCCGCCTCCACGCGGCAGGAGCGCGAAGAGTTCTCCACGCGCCTGCGCGCAAATCCGGAGAACTACATTGCGCAGCCCACTTTGGCGCTTTCCACATGCCCGACGTACGTCGAGTCCGGACTCGCGCCGCGTCATATCGATTTGCGTCCGTATGTTTTGTCGGGCAAGGATGTGATCACCGTTCCCGGTGGCCTGTGCAGGGTGGCGTTGCGCGAAGGCTCGCTGGTCGTCAACTCGTCGCAGGGCGGCGGCACCAAGGACACCTGGGTGCTAGAGCGATGAATCGACCCGTCGAGCCGCTGCAGCCGATCGACGCGGACGGCTCCGCACTTGATAGCGCCACGCGTCGTGCGACTGACCAGATCGACCCGTACGCGCTGATCGAACGGGCGGAAAAATTGATCAACACCGAGCCGCATGATGCGGTGGTGTTTGCGCTGCGTGCGCAAAGCGTGGCACGCGCGCGCACCGCAGACGGCTTGATGGCGCGCGCGCACTTCGTTGCGGGGTCTGCGCTGATGCAGGTCGGCGACTGGTCGGGCGCAATTCGCCAACTGTCGCAAGCCGAGCAGGTCTATCGCGCGCAGGAAGACGTAGCGGCGCAGTGTCGCGTCAACACGCAGCTTGCCAGCGCTTGTTGCGAGCTCGGCGAATATGGCGAGGCGCTCGACGGTTTTGCGCAAGTGCAAAAGCTTGCGCGTCAGCATAACGATCATGCCGGTGCGCGCCGCGCGCTGGTGCATCAATCGACGGTGCATACGATGCTCGGCGACTTCGAGGCTGCGCGCGAATCGTTGAAATCAGCGCTCGAGTTGCCATCGGGGTCTGCCGCCGACGAAGGATTGGTGGTGCTGCAATTTGGCATGGTCGACGCCAACGAAGGATTGCGTGCGGCGCTGGCCGGCGATGGCGACACCGTGGCGCGCCGCATGGCGGATGCGGAGGAACATTTTGAAGTCGCCTTCGAGTTGCTGTCCGGCACTAGCGATCGTTCCAACGCAATTGCAGCGCGCATCCAGCGTGGCGCTGCGCGCTGCTGGCTCGGCAAGTTCAACGAGGGCCTTTCCGATCTGAAAGCGGCCGTGATGGAGGCAACGCAAAGCGGCTTTCGCCTGCGCGAGGTGCAGGCCAAGCTCGAACTCGGATTTCACCTGGTCGGCGCCGGGCGCGAACATGAAGGGCTTGCCATGCTTGCGCCGGCGCTGATGCAGGCCGAAGAATTGGGCGACCTGCGCCGACCGGCTGACTCGCACGAGCGACTATCGGCGTTGTATGAAGCGCGCGCCGACTTTCAACTGGCGCTGTTTCATCACAAGCGATACGTCGAAGTAAAGACTCGGCTCGACGGCCGGCTAAGCACGCAACGCGCTCGCCTGCACGAGGCGCGAGCTGAGTTGCATCAACTTCGTACCCAGACCGCGGCGCTGCATCAACGCACGCGCGACCTCGAACAGTCGCGCTATCGAATGGAGCGTCTGGCGCTGGAAGACGAGCTGACCGGGCTCGCGAATCGCCGATCGTTCACCAAAGAGCTCGAAAGCTGGTGTGCCCGGGCCCGCGCTGGCACGTTGCGCTTCGGCTTGGTGGTGGCCGATGTCGACGAGTTCAAGCAAATCAACGATCGGTTTTCGCATCTCGCAGGGGATTCCGTGTTGCGACAGCTCGGCAGCGTAATTCGGGCCAACCTGCGCGACACCGATTTCGCGGCGCGCCTGGGCGGCGATGAGTTCGCACTGCTGCTTGCTGACAGCGAGGGTGGCGCCGCCAAGGCGGTGGTCGATCGCCTGATCGAAGCGATTCGAAAAGCCTCGTGGGAAGATTTCGATAACGAGATGCGTGTGACCGTGAGCATCGGCTTGTGCGAGTCGTTCGATTTTGGCGATTCGAGCGAGCTGGTGCGGCGCGCTGACGAATCGCTGTACGCGGCAAAGCACGCCGGCCGCGATCGTGTGCATCTATGGAACGGAAGTGCTTAGCCGCACTGCGGATCACTTGTTCTGGATGGCGCGCTACATCGAGCGCGCGGAAAATACTGCGCGCATGCTCGACGTGAACTTGTCGACGTCGCTGCTGCCGCAATCAGCGCAGGCCTCGGAACGCGGCTGGCGCGCGCTGCTGAGCATCTCTGAGCTGACCGAAGAGTTCGACGAGCGATATAGAGTGGTATCGCCGCGCGACGTAATTGATTTCATGGTGCGCGACTCGACCAATCCGTCGTCAATCCATACCTGCCTGCAGGCTGCGCGAGAAAACGCCCGGGCCGTGCGCGGTTCGCTGACCACCGAGGTATGGGAAACGCACAATGACACCTGGCTCGATCTGCAGCGCAAACTGTCGGACCGCACTTGCGAGCGTGATCCGCAGTCGTTTTTCGAGTGGGTCAAGTTCCGCTCCCATCTTTCGCGCGGGGTGACCATTGGCACGATGCTGAAGGACGAGGCGTTTTATTTCGTCCGGCTTGGCACATTTTTAGAGCGCGCGGACAATACAGCGCGGCTGATCGACGTCAAGTATCACAACCTTGATGGCGGTCTCAATGGTGCGTCCGCCGCGTTGCGCGACGAGACTGAAAGCAGCGTCGATCATCCTCTGGATTTTTATCACTGGGCTGCCGTGCTGCGCTCGGTGTCCGCTTTTGAAACGTACCGCAAGGTCTATCGCGATGTGATCACGCCGTCGCGCGTGGCCGAGCTGCTGATCCTGCGCGGTGACATGCCGCGTTCGCTTGCAAACTGCGTGAACGAGGTTTCACTGAATCTCGAAATGGTTCGCAACGACCAATCGAGCGAAACCGAGCGGCGCGCCGGGCTTTTACGGGCGGAGCTTCGATACGGCCGCATTCAGGACATTTTGACGCTCGGCCTCCACCTTTATCTGACCGAATTCCTCGAGCGCATCAACGATCTTGGCGAGCGCATCAGTGAAGACTTCCTGGTGCCGCTGCAAGCCGTAAACTAGGAATGAAATGACCTATTGCGTAGCGATGCGGCTCGATGCGGGCCTGGTGTTCCTCGGTGACTCCCGCACCAACGCGGGCGTCGACCAGATCTCGACGTTTCGCAAGATGACCGTGTTTGAAAATCCAGGTGAGCGACTTTTGGTGCTGCTTACCTCTGGCAACCTCGCGCTAACGCAGGCGGTGACGCAGATTCTCAGCGAACGCGTCGGCCCCGAGCATTCGAGCGTATGGACCGCTATGACGATGGTCGAGGCGGTGCGGATCATCGGCGCGGCAGTGCGCGAAGTGCATGATCGCGACGCCAAGGCGCTCAGCGAATTCGGCGTCGAATTCAACGCCAAGTTTATTTTCGGCGGGCAGATCAAGGGCGAAGGCATGCGGCTGTTTCATGTTTACTCGGCCGGTAACTTCATCGAAGCCACGCAGGAGAATTTGTACTTTCAAATCGGCGAAGCGAAATACGGCAAACCGATCATCGACCGCGTGATCCAGCCGGAGACTCCGCTGGATGAAGCAGCCAAATGCGCTTTGATTTCGATGGAC
>Ga0136638_10000186_pt1 | contig 12483 bp, 11 predicted proteins | sample AntDrymUQ8582206_2_FD_104671 | JGI IMG/M metagenome (GOLD analysis project Ga0136638, IMG submission 104671) | Polar desert sand microbial communities from Dry Valleys, Antarctica - metaG UQ858 (22.06) | ecosystem: Environmental > Terrestrial > Soil > Desert | place: Antarctica: Dry Valley...
ATCCCCTTGGCGCTGACGCCGGACAAGAATGTAAGCTTCTACCGCGAGGTCGACGAAGAGCTTCGCCGCGCGCAGCTCGGCAGCTTCTGGAAGCGTTACGGCAAGGCGCTGCTCGCCGCCGCGGTGCTGCTGATCGCGGTCGCCGCGGGCTACACCGTGTGGAAGAACCGGCAGCAGAAGATCGCGGGGCAGCAGAGCGAAACCCTCGACGCCGCCCTTACCGAGCTTGCCGAAGGCAATGACAAGCCCGCCCAGCCCAGGCTCGATGAGCTGGCCAGGTCCAAAAGCGCGGGGTATCGCGCCGCGGCCTTGCTGACGAGGGCCGATCTCGCGCTTGGCAAGGGTGAGGTCAAGCAAGCCTCGGCCGCGTTCGGCGCGATCGCAGGCGACCCCGGGCTCGCTCAGCCGTATCGCGATCTCGCGCTGGTCCGCCAGACGGCGGCCGAGTTCGACGCGATCCCCCCCGCGCTCGTCATCTCGCGGCTTCAGCGCCTCGCCAAGCCGGGAAATCCGTGGTTTGGAAGCGCGGGCGAAATGGTCGCGGCCGCCTATCTCAAGCAGCGCAAGCCCGAGCGTGCCGCGCCGCTGTTCGCCGCCATCGCCAAGGACGAAGGCGTTCCCGAAAGCATCCGCGCCCGCGCGACCCAGATGGCCGGGACGCTTGGCATCGACGCGATTGAGGACAGCCCGGAAACCAGCGCCGCCGTCGGCGCGCCGAAGGAATGATACACATGAAGCGGACCATATTGATGCTCAGCCTCGCCGCCCTGGTGAGCGGGTGTGGCATTTTCGGCAAGGCCGGCAAGAAGATTACGCCGACGGTCGGCGAACGCAAGGCAGTGCTCGGTTTCGAAGCCGGGGTCGAAGTCGATCCCGCGCTCGCGGGAGTTGCGGTGACGCTTCCGGCTGCGGTGGCCAATTCCGATTGGACCCAGCCCGGCGGCAATGCCGCCAAGTCGCTCGGCCATCTTGCGCTCGGCGGCGCTTTGACTCCCGCCTTTTCGATTTCGATCGGTGTGGGAAGCAGTAAATATGAACGCCTGGGCGCGCCTCCGGTGGTCGCCGACGGGCGCGTCTATACCGTCGATGTCGATGGCGCGGTACGCGCCTTTGACGCTAGCACCGGCGCGACGGTGTGGAGCGGAAAACCGGGCCCGAAGGGCGATGACGACGCCGCGCGGTTCGGGGGCGGGGTGAGCTACGGCGATGGCCGTGTTTACGCGACAAACGGCCTTGGCTCGGTGTCGGCGCTCGATGCCAAAACAGGCGCGGTGGCGTGGAGCGTGCGCCCCGGCGGTCCGCTGCGCGGCGCGCCGACCGTTGCCGAGGGCAATGTCTATGTCATGAGCCAGGACAGCCAGATCTATTCGCTCAAACCCAGCGACGGCACGACTTTGTGGTCACAAGCCGCCGCGCTCGAGCTCGCCGGCGTGTTCGGAGCCGGCGCTCCCGCCTTCGCGCAAGGCACCGTCGTCGCGGGCTTCGCGAGCGGCGATCTCAACGCCTATCGCTACGAGAACGGGCGTCCGTTGTGGCAGGACGCACTGGCACGCACCAGCATTTCGATTTCGGTGTCGTCGCTGTCGGATATCGATGCCAATCCGGTGATCGACAGCGGCCGGGTCTATGCGCTCGGCCAGGGCGGGCGGATGGTCGCGCTCGAGCTGGTCACAGGGCAGCGCATCTGGGAACTCAACATCGCGGGAATCGCAACGCCGTGGGTGGCGGGTGAGTGGCTGTTCGTGGTGACCGACGATGCGCGCCTGATGTGCATCGCCCGCGCCACTGGCAAGATCCGCTGGATTTCGCAGCTCGCGCGCTACGAGGATGCCGAAGACAAAGAAGGCCCGATCAGCTGGGTTGGCCCCATACTGGCGGGCAACCGGCTGATCCTCGCCAACTCCGCCGGACAGCTCGTCAACGTCTCGCCGACCGACGGTGCGGTCCAATCCACCACCGCCCTCAACCGCGGAGTGAGCCTGTCGCCGGTTGTGGCGAAAAACATGCTTTATATCCTCGACGACGACGGGCGGCTGACGGCGTATCGGGGGTAGCAGGCCCCGGAGCCGTTCGTCCTGAGTAGGGACTGAGCGAAGTCGAAGGCCCGTAGCGAGGGATGCTTCGATACGCCGTTGCGAAAGCAACGGCTACTCAGCACGAACGGAGTTTGATGATTAAGCGCAAACCCACGGTCGCGATCGTCGGCCGGCCCAATGTCGGCAAGTCGACGCTGTTCAACCGGCTGGTCGGCCGCAAGATCGCGCTAGTCGACGATATGCCCGGAGTGACCCGCGACCGGCGCGAAGGCGATGCCTCGCTGATCGGGCTCGACTTTCGAGTGATCGATACCGCGGGGTTCGAGGACGAGGACCCGGTCTCGCTCCCCGGCCGCATGCGCGCCCAGACCCAGGCCGCGGTGCGCGATGCCGACGTCGCCGTGTTCCTGTTCGACGGCCGCGCAGGAGTGATGCCGCTCGACGAGGAAATCGCGCGCTGGCTGCGTTCGGAAAAGACCCCAGTCGTAGTGGTCGCCAACAAGGCCGAAGGCCGCGCCGGCGAGACGGGCCGCCTCGAAGCCTATGCGCTCGGCTTCGGCGAGCCGATCGCGATCAGCGCCGAGCATGGCGAGGGGATCGGCGATTTGTTCGACAGCCTGCGTCCCTTCCTTGAACGCGAGGAAGCCGAGCAGGAGCCCGAGGAGGAGGGTCAAGGCCCCCTCAAGCTCGCTATCGTCGGGCGCCCGAACGCGGGTAAATCGACCCTTATCAACCGCATGCTCGGCGAAGAGCGGCTGATCACCGGGCCCGAGGCCGGGATCACGCGCGATTCGATCGCCATCGAATGGGCGTGGAAGGCCAGGGATGGCGAAATGCGCCCTGTGCGGCTGATCGACACCGCGGGAATGCGCAAGCGCGCCAAGATCGACGAAAAATTGGAGAAAATGTCGGTTGCCGACACGCGTCGTGCGATCGATTTCGCCGAAGTCGTCGTGCTGCTCCTCGATTCGACCCGCGGGCTTGAGGTCCAGGACCTCAAAATCGCTTCGCACGTCCTCGAGGAAGGCCGCGCGCTCGTCATCGCGCTCAACAAATGGGACGTGGCAGAAGACCAAAGCCGGCTCTTCCAGGGCGTTCGCGCCGCGCTCGAGGAAGGCCTCGCCCAGGCGCGCGGGGTGCCGCTGCTGACCGTTTCGGGCGCGACCGGCAAAGGCATCGACGCGCTCATCGGAGCGGCGTTCGAGACCCGCGACATTTGGGGCAAGCGCGTCTCGACCGGGGTTCTCAATCGCTGGTTCGAAGGCGCGGTCGACGCCAACCCTCCGCCCGCGCCAGGCGGCCGGCGAATCAAGCTCCGCTATTTGACACAAGTGGCGACGCGCCCGCCGACTTTCGTCTTGTTCGGGACGCGCACCGACCAGCTTCCCGACAGCTATCTGAAATATCTCGTCAACGGCATGCGCCGCGATCTCGGCTTCGGTGCGGTCCCGATCCGGCTTTCGACCCGCGCCGCCAAGAACCCGTTCGACGCCTGACGTTCTCGACGTTCGAAACGGGGGAGGCGTCAACACCCTCTTTACCACTTGCCGGGTAGAGCGGGCGACACCGGACGCTGCAGGGCGAACGCGCCGCTCACGTGGAGACGAGCCTTGGACGAAGAAGAAGCGATCAGCACCGTCGACTGGGAAGCGTTCCAGAAGGCACGTGCCGAGCTCGGGCCGGGCTTCGTCCGCATCCTCGGCTATTTCAAGGAAGACGGCGTCAAATCGGTGTCACGGATCGAGCAGGCGATGCACGAGGAGAATACCGCCGCACTCGTCCTTCCCGCGCACACGCTCAAATCGGAGGCGCGCCAGTTCGGCGCGGAGCCCCTCGGCGACGCTGCCGAAGAGATCGAATTCACCGCGCGCCGCTGCGTCGAGATGCAGCGCTTCCCCGATGAGCTGGTCGCCCAGGTGGTCGAGCTTCGCCGCCTGTTCGACGAGACGGCCGCGCTGTTCGACCGCGAGATAAATCCGCTCGCCGAGCGCCGTCCCGGCTTCGGTAAGAAATCGGCCGCCAACCAGGAATTCGGGCGAATTTAACGCCGTTCAAAAAGGACTCAGGAGTCCCTTCGCATCGCCTGGGTCTCGCCCCTGCTCAACGAACGCCAAAGCCATTCGAACGGGCCGTAGCGATAGCGTTCGAGCCATGGTTTGCTCCACAGCAAGATCGCCGCCCAAATCGCTAATATGAACAGATAGACTTCGGCGCGCCCGACGTGCCCGAACAGCCCCGCGCCATAGCCGTAGAACAGGCTCGTCATGACGAGGCTCGTGCCGATGTAATTGCTAAAGGCCGCGCGGCCGGCGGCGGCGATGCGTGCGACCAGCGGGGAACCAGCGAAGCGCGCGAGCAGCAGCATCGCCAGCGACGCGTGGCCGAACATGACGGCATATTTGAAAGGCTCGGCCCACGCCGCCCAGGTCGCGAAAACCGCGTGGGTATCGAAGCCAATCGCGAAATTCCAATATGCGAGCGCGATCAGCGGCGGGATGCCGATCACATAACTACGCACCGCCCAGCGCTGGTAGCGCGCCGCCTCCCAGCCGTTGGTGAGAAAGCCGTTGCGTAGCAGCAATATGCCAAGCACCATCAGGCCGAGTGTCTCCAGTCCAAAAATGGCGATGGTGCCGATGATCGCCCCCCGCATTTCCCCGGCGCGAACGGCGAGGATGGCTGGGTAGTCCGCGCGGTAGGTTTCCAGATCCTCGCGAACGCCCTTGCTGCCGGGCTTTGAGAAGCTGTTCAGCATCTCGCCATAGCCTTTGCGCGCCTCCGCGCTCGCGCCCGGGGCTTCGGCAAGCGCTTTCAAGGCATAGCTTCCCGCGATCATTCCGACGTGCATCAGGACGCTCAGGGCGAGCAGGCCGATCGCCCAGCGGCGCAGGGTGCGGTTCGAGCGCTTGACGAAGACATAGGCGATCATTCCGATCAGCGCGTATTGGACGAGGATGTCGCCCTCCCAGATCAGCAAATGGTGCGCGAGGCCGAACAGCAAAAGCCAGAACAGGCGGCGATAATGGATCGATGCTCCGCCTTCCCCCTTGGCGCGGGCGCGATCGATGACGAGCGCCATGCTCGCCCCGAACAGGAGCGAGAACAGCCCGCGCATCTTGCCTTCGAACAGCACGAAATTACTGCCCCAAGCCGCGACGTCGATCGCGCGCGTCCCGCCCCAGGCGAGCGGGTTGATGTAGGCGGCGTCGGGCATAGTGAAGCTGAAGGCGTTGAGCAAAATTATGCCCATCACCGCGACGCCACGAATGGCATCGAGGCTGAGGTAGCGGTTCGCTTCGGCCTCCCCGCTCATGCGATGTTGCTCATCAGCCGGGGGAAGAATCCTTCGTGGGCGGTTCGTAAGCTTGCGAGCGCGACCGGAGTTCCGGCGCCAGTGTCGATCGTGTCCCCGCCGACCGAGCCGATTAAGCTGTGTGGGACGCGGGCGCGGGCGGCGGCGCGCACGATGGGGTCGGAATTGGCTGTCGTGACGATGTAGCGGGCCTGATCCTCGCCGAACAGCAAGGCGTGCGGATCGCCGCCTTCAAACAGCCGCGGATCGATGGCGACGCCCAGGTTCGCGGCCAGCGCCATTTCGGCCAGTGCCACGAGGAGCCCGCCGTCGGACGCGTCGTGGACCGCCGTCACCAGCCCTTCGGCGATCAGCGCGCGGACGAAGTCGCCGTTGCGCCGTTCGGCGTCGAGATCGACGGGCGGGGGAGGGCCTTCCTCGCGGCCGAGGATTTCGCGAAGCCACAGCGACTGGCCGAGGTGGCCGCCAGAACCCCCCGGCGCGTCGCCGATCAGCCAGATGTCGTCGCCGGTCGCCTTGAAGGCGATGGTCGCGCTTCGTCGCCAGTCGTCGAGCAGGCCGATGCCGCCGATCGCGGGAGTCGGGAGGATCGCGCTGCCGCTGCCGTCGTCGTTCTTGGTCTCGTTGTAGAGCGAGACGTTGCCCGACACGATTGGCATGCCTAGCCTGGCGCAGGCCTCCGCCATGCCCGTGATGCAGCCCACAAATTGCCCCATGATCTCGGGGCGCTGCGGGTTGCCGAAATTCATGCAATCGGTCGCGGCGAGCGGCGTGGCGCCGACCGCGGTCAAGTTGCGGTAGCATTCGGCGATCGCCTGTTTTCCGCCCTCGACCGGGTCCGCGAAACAATAGCGCGGCGTGCAGTCGGTACTCATCGCCAGGGCTTTTTGAGTGCCGTGGATGCGCACGACCGCGGCATCGCCCCCTGGGCGCTGGATCGTGTCGGCGCCGACCATGTGGTCATATTGCTCCCAGATCCAGCGGCGGCTGGCGAGATCGGGGCAGGCCATCAGCCGGAGCAGATCGTCGCCGATGCCGGTGCCGAATTCGATGGCGCCGAGCGGCGCGTGCTTGGGTGTCGCGACCCATGTCCGATCGTAGGCGGGGGCGTCGTCGGCGAGCGGGCCGAGCGGGATATCGCAGACGGAGTCTCCGTTCCAGGTCAGCACCATATGACCGGTGCCGGTGACGCGTCCGATGACCGCGAAATCGAGCTCCCATTTGCGGAAGATCGCCTCGGCCTCCGCTTCGCGGCCGGGCTTGAGGACCATCAGCATGCGTTCCTGCGATTCCGACAGCATCATTTCATAGGGGGTCATCCCTTCCTCGCGGCATGGCACCGCGTTCATGTCGAGCTCGATTCCGACCCCGCCCTTCGATGCCATCTCGACGCTCGAGGATGTGAGACCGGCCGCGCCCATGTCCTGGATCGCGACGATCGCATCGGACGCCATCAGCTCGAGGCAGGCCTCGATCAAAAGCTTTTCGGTGAAGGGGTCGCCGACCTGGACGGTGGGGCGCTTGGCATCGGAATCTTCGGCGAAATCAGCGCTCGCCATGGTCGCGCCGTGGATACCGTCGCGGCCGGTCTTGGAGCCGACATAGACGATCGAATTGCCTTCGCCCGAGGCGGCCGAATAGAAAATCTTGTCGGTGCGGGCGATGCCGACGGTCATCGCGTTGACGAGGATGTTGCCGTCATAGGCGCGGTGGAAATCGACCTCGCCGCCGACGGTCGGGACGCCCACGCAATTTCCGTAGCCGCCTATGCCGCGCACGACGCCGGAAATGAGGTGGCGCATCTTGGGGTGATCGGGCCGCCCGAAACGAAGCGCGTTCAAATTGGCGATCGGGCGCGCCCCCATCGTGAAGACGTCGCGCAAAATGCCGCCAACCCCGGTCGCCGCGCCCTGATAGGGTTCGATGTAAGACGGGTGGTTGTGGCTCTCCATCTTGAAGATCGCCGCCAGCCCGTCGCCGATGTCGACCACGCCGGCATTCTCGCCGGGACCGCAGATCACTTGCGGACCGGTAGTGGGTAATTTTTTCAGATGGATGCGCGAGGATTTGTACGAACAATGTTCGGACCACATTACTGAAAAAATGCCGAGTTCGGTTAGATTGGGTTCGCGGCCCATGGCGTGCAGGACGCGGTCATATTCTTCGTGCGAAAGGCCGTGTTCCGCCACGGTGGCGGATGTGATCGTGCTTGGAGGCATGACGCGCGATTAGCTTCGTGAAACAGTCTTGTCGAAGGTGTATCGGGAGCCGGCGAGAATCGTTGGCAAGGAGAGCAGCAATGGTACAGGCAATTCCGGACGGCTATCACAGCGTCACTCCGTACTTAACGGTCGACGACGGCAATGCCGCGATCGAATTCTACAAGGTGGCGTTCGGCGCGGAGGAAGTGCTCCGGCTGCCGATGGGCGACAAGATCGCCCATGCCGAAGTACGCATCGGCAACAGCGTCGTCATGTTGTCCGACGAAATGCCCGACAGGGGGGTGCTATCGCCCAAAACGCGCGGGGGAAATACGAGTGGAATGATGATCTATCTGCCCGATGTCGACGCCGCCATCGCCCGTGCCACTGACGCCGGCGCGACGCTCGAGCGCCCGGTCGAAGACCAGTTTTACGGTGATCGCACAGGCACGGTGATCGACCCGTTCGGCCATCGCTGGACGCTATCGACGCACGTCGAGGACGTCCCCGAGGACGAGATGCAGCGGCGGATGGCGGCCTTTTCCGAGGGCCAGCAGGAGCTGGCCTAGGCCTTGCCTAGGCCTTCGCGTTGCAAGTCTGCGTGCCGCTGTCGGGCGATGTGTAGGTCACGCTGGGAGCATTGGCGCTGAGCTTAAACCCATCGCCCGATGGCGGGACGCCGACGAAGGGTTCGCCGGGGGCGGGAGCGACGAGGGTCACCGCTGGCGGCTCTTCCTCCTTGTCGCGGACGTTCGCGGTCACGCCGTCGGTGAGAAAGTTCACATAGACGACGCTGTTGTCCTTACAGCGATAGGACTTGCTGCTGGCGATTGCAGGCGGAAGCGCCACCGGGGCGTTGTTCCTGGCGGCGATCGCGGTCGCATCGTCGGCGGGTCCGCCGACCTCTTCGGGCGTCTTTTGCTGGCATGCGGCAAGGGTGAGGAGGGTCGCGATGGCGACGGCGGCGGGGGTGTGGAATGGTCTGGTCATGATGGCGCAAACCCATCTAGCCCGACCGGGGTTCCGTCAAGCGGCGTTCTTCTAATCGGATAGGCTTCTATTCGTGGAACTCGGCGCGGTCGGGGATGCGGCCGAAGGCAATGCTGGTACCGACGCGGTCGATGCGCCGGCCCGTCAGCGGCCCAAGCGTCACCGCGTTGCGCCCGAAGCGTTCGTTGATCACGTCCATCGCGCGGCTCAATGACAGGTTGCGGGTTTCGCGGGCCAACGGGTCGTCGGGCGCGAGCGAAGAAAAGAGCGATGCCTGCTCGCCGTCGACGGGTTCGATTTCCTCGAGCGCCACCCCGACCATGCGCAGCGCGAAGGGGCCGTCCTGGGCTTCGGGGGCAGCCAAGAGCCGCCGCCACAGGCTGTCGAGGGTCTTCAGGACTGCGAAACTATCCTGCGTGCGCGGCAGCCGCATCGCGCTTCGCCAGAGCTGTTTGGAAGCCTCGAAGCGCCCGTGGAGGACGAGGCTGCGCGCCGAATAGCCGCTTCGGCGCAAGCGGCTGGCGGCCTTCAGCGCGAGCCGGCGCGCGGTCTGGCGCGCGGGCTCGGCGGCTCGGCTGCGCGGCGAGAGGACGTGGCTGTGGCCGATCGATCGCCGCTGGGTCGGGCGTTCGGGCAGGTCGAAACCATGCAGGAGATACCAGAGCCGGTCGCCGCAGATCGAACCCCACGCGTCTCCCGCGCCCCGCGGCTTACGCGCGCAATAGCTCTCGATGTCGAGAATGCCCCCGCGCGCCAGCCGTTTTTCCATCTTCGCGCCGATCCCGCAAATGTCGCGCAGCTTGAGGCCGTAGAGCCGCCCCGGAAGCGTTTCGGCGGACAGGACGACGAGCCCGTCGGGCTTAAGCATATCGCTGGCGAGCTTGGCGAGCAGCCGGTTTGGCGCGATCCCCACCGAGGAGGTCAGGCATTCGCCGACATTCGCCCGGATTCCTGCCTTCAGCCGAACCGCGAGTGCGGTGGCCGCCTCGATGCCGTTCTCATTGTCGAGCAATCGGCACGCGACTTCGTCGATGGAGCACACTTTGGTCACCGGGATATGGCGCCAGATTTCGGCGAGGATCGCCTCGTGAAATTCGACATAGCGTTTGTGCCGCGCCGGCGTGACGATCAAGTCGCGGCATTGTTGCCTGGCTTCCCAAACCGGGGTGCCGGTCGAAATACCGAACGCCTTGGCCTCGTAGGACGCCGCGATCGCCACCGTCGTGTCGCTGTCGACCGGCGCGACGATCACCGGGCGGCCGCGCAAATGCGGTTGCAGCTGCTGCTCGACGCTCGCAAAATAGCTGTTGAGATCGAGGAACAGCCAGCGCAGCGGCCGCGGGATGGCGGCGAAAGGGGACTCGGCGCGCATGGAGTGACATTAGCCCAAGAACATAGCATGAACAACAGCCGGCGTGACAGCCGCAGGCGAAGGCGTTACGATTCGCCGTGGGGGTAGGCATCGTTTGAACAGCAGTATGCAGCGCGTCCGCATCGGCCTGACCGGCCTTGCTTTCGTCTTTCTGCTTGTCCTCCTCGCGGCGATTTTCACCAGGGCGAGCGACGAGGAGCCGATCACTGCCAACCGCATCGAAGAAGTCGTCACCGACGGGGCCAGCGCGCCGCTCGACGCCGCCGCGGAGGAGCCCAACGAGCCGCTTGCCGAGCTCGGGGTCGCGCCGGGCGGCGTACCCGCCAACGAGGCTAACATGTCGAGCGAGGCGACCGTTAGGGTCGAGGATCCGCTCCGGCCCCAGCGCCGCCGCTAACAAACTTATCAACAGGGTGTGCTAGCAAGAACAAGATAAGAACAGTTCCGCGCGGCGTAGCCTCTAACCCCCGCAAATCAAGCACTTCCCACGAAATCCCACGCAATGGCATGAAAACCCATTGTATCCCCGATTACTGCATGTTACTCACACCGCTTCAGGCGCGGGTTCAACTGTCACTCAAAGGGTGCCGGCGCGGAGGGGGCGTAACCGCCTTTTTCGCGAGGGGGAGAGCTTTGCGCTTCGCTGGGGAGCGTGTGCGGGCGTGTCGATCGAGCATCTGTTTCAAGGCAGTGCGTTAAACGCAGTCGATGCCAAGGGCCGGGTTTCGGTGCCGTCGTTCCTGCGCGCGATCATAGAAAAGCGCAGTGACGCCAAGGCGCTTGTCCTCGCCAAGCACGATACCTACCCATGCATCTCAGCTTACGACCACGGCTACGCAGCGATCCAGCACGCCAAGCTCGAGCGGCTTTACGAAAAGCGCGAGGGCGAATCGGACCCCGCAAACCTCGCCGACTATCATCAGCGCAACATGCTCGCCTTCGGTTCGACCGAGGACGTTCCCTATGACAGCAGCGGCCGCATCATCTTTCCGCCGATGATGCGGCGTAAGGGCGGAATCGAGGAGCTCGCCCTGTTCGTCGGTGCAGGCGAGATTTTTCAAATCTGGAACCCGGCGACCTTCCTCAAATCGGACGCGGTTCATCCCGACATGAAGGATATCGCGCGCTACCGCCTCGAAGAGCGGGGGCTGAGCCTGTGAGCGCGCCGGCCCACATTCCAGTGCTGCTGCACGAGGTCATGACCGCGCTCGCGCCCGCACCCGGCGAACGCCATGTCGACGGCACCTTCGGGGCGGGTGGATATACGCGCGCGCTGCTCGATGCGGGGGCCGATGTCACCGCCTTCGATCGCGATCCCGATGCCGTTGCGGAAGGCGCCGCGCTTGCCCACCCGCGACTGACGCTGGTCGAAGACCGCTTCTCCAACATCGAAGCGCATGTCGCCGAGGCCGACGGAGTAGCACTCGACATTGGAATGTCGTCGATGCAGCTCGACCGCGCGGATCGCGGCTTTTCGTTCCAGTCGGACGGCCCGCTCGACATGCGGATGGACAGGAGCGGGCCGAGCGCGGCCGATTTCGTCAATACCGCCGACGAAGGCGACATCGCCGACATCATTTTCCGCTACGGCGAAGAACCTCGCTCGCGCCGCATCGCCCGCGCTATCGTCGCTGCGCGTCCGGTTGCACGCACCGCTGAGCTTGCCGCGGTGGTGCGCAAGGCGGTCGGCCATCACCCCGGCCAAAAGAAGGATCCCGCGACCCGCACCTTTCAGGCGATCCGAATCCATTTGAACGGAGAACTCGACGAGCTCGCCGACGGGCTCGAAGCCGCCGAGCGCGTCTTACGGCCCGGCGGCCGGCTCGCGGTGGTCACGTTCCACAGCCTCGAAGACCGCATGGTCAAGCGCTTTCTGAGCGCGCGCGGCGGCAAGGCGCCGGCCCGGTCGCGGCACGTCCCCGACGCCGCCGGAATCGGTGTCGCGACGACCTTCACCCGCGTCTCGAAGCCGATCCGCGCGAGCGAGGCGGAGCAGCAGGTCAATCCACGGTCGCGTTCGGCGACGCTTCGGTCCGCGACCCGGACCGGGGCGCTTGCCAGGCCCAGTAAACAAGGAGGATCAAGGCGATGATCGTTCAAAGTTTTCGTTCGGTCATGTGGGTCGGCGCGGTCGCTGGCGCCGCGCTCAGCTGCTACATGGTGTCGCTCCGCGTCGCATCGGAGCGCGCTTCGCTGGAAAGGGTCGAAAGCCGGATCCTGATGGCCAAGCGCGACATCCGGGCGCTCGATACCGAACTCAGCACGCGCGGCCGGCTGCGCCAGCTCGAACGGTGGAACGTCGATGTTCTCGCCTTGTCGGCCCCCACCGAGGGCCAGTTCCTTGGCGGCGAAGTTGCGCTTGCGAGCCTGACGCGGCCGATGCCGCGCAGCCAGATGTCAGCCCCGCTCGTGCTCGCCGTCGCGCCCGAGCAAGCGGCGCAGGGCGAGGCGAAGGTCATCTTGGCCGACTTCCCGGTCGCTTCGCGTTCGATCGTCGCCGCACCCGATCAGCCGCGCCTGGTGCGCGCCAGCGTCCCGGTGCCTGCCAAGCCTGTCGACAAGCCGTTAAAG
>Ga0136638_10000187_pt1 | contig 12481 bp, 7 predicted proteins | sample AntDrymUQ8582206_2_FD_104671 | JGI IMG/M metagenome (GOLD analysis project Ga0136638, IMG submission 104671) | Polar desert sand microbial communities from Dry Valleys, Antarctica - metaG UQ858 (22.06) | ecosystem: Environmental > Terrestrial > Soil > Desert | place: Antarctica: Dry Valley...
TTACGCATTGAGGTGCCTTCATGATGGGACCCGTGCAGTGCGGACTCATGTCAGCACAATCTCAAACTGACCTGCGCGAACAACACCCGCCACATGCGCCACGCAAAACAAGTCACGTCTGTTGTCAGGCTGTCTATTCTCCGTCTGTTTATCCGCAGCCGCGTGAATCACCAGGATAAGTAGGCTGCTTGATCCGGCGCGGCGAGTCCAGGCCGCCCAGCAGGACGAGGATGATAGATGAGACTGCACTAGTGACTCTCCTGCAAGCTGACACCTGGCTCCTATCGAGCGGATCCGGGAGTCATCTCACCACGCCGACGGACGATTGCGGGCACGCACCGCTCCTTGAGCTACCGTGGTGTTTGTCGCAGTGAGCGCGCCCGGCCGCGACTGACGCCTTGGATACAACGCTCGTCCTGCAACTGCTCGCCGTGCCGAAAGTCGCGCTTGGACAGGAGATCGCACTGCCGACGCGCAAATCGCTCGTGCTGGCTTATGTCGCGCCGGTCGCGCGGCCGCACGATGCAATCGAACGCGACGGCCAGCTTGCGCGCGTGTCGCTGCAGCCGTTGTCTGAAGTGGAGGTGCTGCTGCTCGTGCGCTCGTTGTCGGGTGGCGCGCAGGCGCCCGTGTTTTCGCGCCTTGCACCACGCTACCGCGGGCAACGCGCTGTTCATCCTGGCGTCGCTGCGCGAGCTCTTCAGTGCCGGCGTGCTGTGGCGCGAACGCGGCACCTGGGGGGTGGCGCTACGAGGCGCAGACTAAACACACACGCTTCACGTAATCTACACACCTCTGCCTAACCGATGAATGTTCGTGGCGAAGCGAGTCCGTAACACCAGCTCGTCTAGCGCCGGGCACTCGACCAACGACCTAAGCAGCGACGCGCTCGCGCGCGTGCGTGAGCTTGCGGGCCAGCGTCCCGTGGACGCAGTCGCGCTCGCACTGGCTGAGATGAAGGCGGCTCGCACAAGCAACGATATAGCTCGCTGTGGCGAGGCCGGGTTGGCAACCGCCCAGGCGTACTGGAGCGCCGGTGACTTGACGACAGCCGAGCGCTACCTCGAAGCCGCCTTGGCTGCCTTCGAGCACAGCGGCCAACGCAGGCGGCTTGGCACTGCGTACAAGCTACACGCGGTGCTGTTTATCTCGCTCGACAAAGTGAGTCTGGCACTGTCAGCAGCACTGAAAGCGCTTGGCTATCCGGATATATCGGCGAAAGATCGCATGCATTTGTACGGAACGATCGCGATATGTTTTCACTCTCTGTTCGATCTGCCCACTGCCGGTCGCGTGCTCGAGGAGTACGCGTGGCCGGAAGCGGAGCGCTCACGTGATCCGCAAGCGATCGTCGCGTGCGCCTCGCGCTGCGCAGGGATGCTGCATGACTACGCGTGCTGGACCATGGATATTCCCAACGTCAGCACCGTAGGCGCCGATCGCCCGACTCTAGAGCCCACGTTGGCCTATTTGACGCGCGCCAAGCAGTATCTGGCGATCTGCGATTTGCATCTTGACGAGGTCACGCTTCCGGAGCGCGCGTGGGCTCTTGCGCAGAAAGGAGTAGTGATATCGCTGGCGGACGGGTGGGACAAGGCGCGTACTATTTTCGATGAATCGCTCGCTCTTGCTGCCGAATTTCCGCGTCAGCAAGTGGCGGCGCTAGTGACGGCGGGAATGGCCGCGCGCATTGCCGGCCGTTTTGAAATGGCCCGCGACCTGTTACTGCGCGCCCGCCCACTGCCGGCGGCTGAGCCCGCGTTAACGCAGCGGATCATCGCGTATGAGTTGTCCTATGCGTTTCAGGCGCTCGGCGAAGCCGACGCAGCAACTGAGGAAATGCGCAGATTTGCGGATTTACAAATACGGAAAACGCGCATGGCGGAAGAATGGATCGACGGTGCCGCTAACAAGCGGCGTTATGGCGGCCAGTTCGAGTTAGCGGCCGCCAAGGAGCTGATGCTGGGAAAGGTGGAGCCGGCCGCGCTGCGTCGGGCAGTCGATTACATCGAGGCCAATTTACGCCAGCGGCTCGCGCTATCACAGGTGGCTCTACATGCCCACGTGAGCACGCGGACACTGCAAAACCTATTTCACGTGCATAAAGGGTTGCCAGCGAGCGAGTTCATTCGCGAGCGTCGCATGCAACGCGCTGATCAACTTTTGCGGGAGGCGCGTAAATCGGTCGCCCAAGTTGCCGAAGCCAGTGGATACTCGAGCGCTGCGAATTTTTCTCGCGATTATCGGCGTCGCTTCGGGCGCGTGCCGTCGTCGGTCTTGCATCGCGGCGAACGGATATCTCCCACGCGGGTCTCCGTTGCGAAATAGCTGTAAGCAAGTGTGCCTATCAACGTTCGAAGCGAATGGCGTTGCAGGGTAGGAAGGAGATCGGGGGAGCTCGCCTGATGCGGGTAAGAGCGGGATGGGCAGAGTCGCGAAGCAGCGCATACAGCGTGAGCGCGATGAACGCAGGCACCATACCGATGCGTCCGGTCAGCGGGATGAGAAATGCGAGCAGAGCCAGCGATCGAATCGTCTGAATGATTCCGGTTACGCCGAATACGAATGGCGCGGTCGGCCGCCGCCGCGCAGCCAGCAGCCCCAACGGGATTCTGATCGCGCAACTCGCCGCCAGCGCAGCAAACACGAGTCCGAGGTGTTCGAGCGTGAGCCGGCCAAGATCGGGCGCAAACAGTCGTTGCCAAAGCGTCGCTCGCATCGTGGTGTCTGACGTGGACATCGTCGTGCCTTGAGCCTGCGCCAGCCGCGCGCTCAGCCAGCCCGATGCGATGGCCTCAATATCCTTGCCTTCAAGCTCGGCCGCGGCATTCAGGCGACGCATCGCCGCGTCGTCGAGGCTTCCCTCGAGCCGCGCCAGCGCGGCCCACGCCTTCGGAAACCGCGACGGCACGTCCGCGCGATGCAACAACACCGCGTCGTATCGCGGAAAGAAGTTGAGGTCGTCTTCGAGCACGACCAACTGATACTTGTCGAGTTTGGCGTCGGTCGTGTAGATGTCGATCACGTCGACCTGGCCACTGGCGATTGCCTCATAGGCAAGCCCGTGGTCGAGGCCCTTGGGCGGTGGAAAGCGCAGTCCGTAAGTGCGTTGCAGATTGGGCCAACCATCAGCGCGGCCAAGAAACTCTTGCGAGAGTCCGAGTCGCAGTTCGGGGTGTTGCTTGAGGTCCGAAATCCGCGCGAGGCCTTTTTCGCGTGCATCGCGGGAGCGCACTGCAAGCGCGTAGCTGTTGTTAAAACCCAGCGGTACCGCCACTGCCAATCCACGCGGCGCCAGGCGCGTATTCAGTTCCGCCAGTGGCGGCACGTCGGGCAGCTTGAGAATCTCGCGCGCGATCGTGCCGGTGTATTCGGGGTAGACATCGATGCTGCGGCTTTCGAGCGCATTGAGCAGGATGGCGGTATTGCCCATTCCGCGCTGGTGCGCGGCCGTCGTTTCCGCGCCCTGAGCCGTCCCCCTGATGATCTCGCCGAGGATGTAGGACTCGGTGAACCGCTTCGAACCGACCTGCAACGATGGCTGGCCCGACGCGGTCGCCACGGTTAACGTGCCCAACAGCAGCGCAAGTAGCCTTTTCAATTCAATGCAGCCGAAACATTTATTGCTGCTACTCACGCCGTTTGGAAAAACGGAGTCGAAGCGGTGCAGTGATTAATCGGCACGAGCACTCGACGACGAGCAGCAAAGAGGAAGACGCGATCTACGCACGGAGTTCCCGATCTACTAGTCACTGACGGCTTCGGCATGATGCACTACTCCAATGCTTCAAATACGCACTGTTCGATTCCGGTCTCGGGCTTCGAATAGTGCTTAATAATCACCACAATGATTGCGCTCGAGTCGATCACTTTCACCCATAGTCCCGACGATCCGGCGACGAGCGCACTGAATGTTCGCGTCAATGCCGCCGCGGCAACCAGTATCCCTGAGTACACGCATGGGAGCGCGCCGCTGTCATATGCCGTCGCGTATGCGATTGACGCCACGGCCAATCAATCCACTTTTGTACGTGCAAGGTTTAGGCAAACGGCCGGGATTGCGAGTACGTATGTAGTTCGTGCGAGTGGGGGTGGAGTTCTCGGCTCGATCGCTCAGTTCACCGTTGCGTTCACAAGCGGTCAGAGTTCAGTGGAAATCGACCTCCCGTTGTCGCAGCGCACCTTCTCGGTGATCGGACGCTACGACGTCGGCTGGGTCTGGGAGCTTCGGTCCGGACGTCGCTGGGGCGTCCTCGCCAGGAGCACGCACCGTATTTATCTCCTGCTGTCCATCCCCTTGCTTCCGTGGACGCAGACACCGAACAGCACGAAAAATCCATGGGTCGACCTGCTGGATCACGCGTGCGTGATGGCTTCGGGTAGCAGGACCGCAGCGGATGCCATGCGAGCCTTAACGATACGACTTCACAGCGGCTTCGCCCTCAAATACGACATCACGAGCGCAAATCAGAAGTACGGCATCGGTGACACGCGCATCGCCGGGCAAGACAAGTTCCGAATGACTGACTGGCTCGACTGGGTATTGAACCGCAGAATCGAAAACGGCGCGCCGGGGGCACCGCAATCCAAAGTCTGTCCTGGCAATCCGCACGAGTACTTTGAGTTTTTGTCTCCGGCGTGCTTCGACTGCGCCGCGGCTTTGACGTTGATGGCTCGCGTCCTGGGAATTCCGGCGGACTACGTTTTCCACAGGAAATTTGGATACCTGAACTACGTCGGGCTGATCGGGCGCGGCAAAGCGAACAACCCTTTTTACAATTTGTCCTGCATTGCACAGGACGCGGTGGTTGGACCCGACGCGCATCGCAGTGGCGTGGTAATTCATGCATACGTTCGCCTCGGCTCCAATGTGTACGACGTTACCTATAGCGAATGGCTGAGTGCCCTTCAATTGTTCGCATTGATGGTGGCCTCGTTACCGGATCTCTTCCTTCCGTTGAAACCACGCCGCCCGCGCTATTTTGGGTTCCAGGCCTTTCGCTGTATCACCGACCTTCCGCAGAGTGACTACGAGCGACTGCTCATCGATCGGTCTGCGCCGTTCGAAACTGACCCCAATTTCACAGGGGGCGTTCCGGAAGTCTTACCAGTCGACTTCAATGCATAACCCTGAATGCCGTCCCAACCGCACGCGATCTGACTCTCGCCAATCTGCTTGCGCCGGTATTCGCCTAGCCGCTCCACGCGGCCCAGTTGGATACGCCGACATAACGAACGTGGCCGTGCCGCACCAGCTGGTCGAGCGCGCGCACCGTCTCTTCGATCGGCGGCGCCGGATCGAATCCATGAATCTGGTAAAGGTCGATGTGATCCAGCTGCAGACGCTTGAGGCTCGCCTTCACGCCGTCGAGAATGTGTTGCCGCGAGGCGCCGCGCGCGTTCGGACCGGGCCCGGTTTCGCCGAAGACCTTGGTGGCGACGATCACATTCTCGCGCGGCACCTTCAGGTTCTTCAGCGCCTGCCCGGTGATCTGCTCGGAGAGTCCGCTCGAATAGACGTCAGCGGTGTCGATGAAGTTGATGCCGGCATCGATCGATTGCCCGACCAGGCGCTCGGCGTCGGCCTGCTGCAAATCTCCGATCTGGGCCCACATGCCCTCGCCGCCCCCGAAGGTCATCGTGCCCAGACAAAGTTCCGAGACATACAGGCCGGTGCGGCCAAGCGGACGGTTACGCATGATGTGAACTCCGATCGAAAGTTTGTAGACTTAACGCTTTAACGCTGGGAAGCTCGTTTCGATCCACGCTTCGACCCGCTCGTCGAACTCTGCTGCTTTCTTGACGAGTTCTCTGGCCTCGGTTTCTGTCGCCACCTGCGAACGCGTGTAGTCGATGACGTTGCGCTTGCGACGGCAAGTTTCGAAATAATCTCCGTACTTGGCGGCGCCTGCCCCGAGTGCGAGCTTGGCGCTGTCGAAAAAAAAGAGATTTTGTGATGACCGGTCTTGGCGGTTACGCGGTAACCAGCACAGGCAATCGCCATATTGGTAGCCAAGAGAGCTGCGTTATATGCCGTTGCGAATCGGCGATCGACTGAGAGACCAACCACCATCGCATCAGACAGGTCGCGCGCGACAAGCGCACGCATAATCCAGTTCCCGCTTCGACGTCCTATGCGACTGAACGTCGCGGCCTGCCAATAATTTCGTCCAGGTCACGCCGGCTTCCTTTCACGAACTCTTTTGGATTTCGTAGGACTTCCGTGAGGAAATGATCTTTAGTCACCTTGTTTCGGAATTCGCGCGCTGAATAATTAGTCACGTTGACCTCTCTACCGAGCCGGTTTTCTGCTTTCCGAAGCGCAGGCGCCAACGCAGCGAGCCCGACGCCGCCGATTACCAGCAAGTCCACGTCGCTGAGCGAATGTTCTTGGCCGCGGGCCACCGATCCGTAAATGAATGCGCAGTCAATACGAGCCTGAAAAGGCTCGAGCAATTGTTGAAGTGTCGGCAGCAACCCGGCGGTCTTTTCAATGAGGCCTCGCAACTCGGGGAAAAATGGAGACCTGATATCAGCCTTGACGAAGGCTCTGGTTCCCTCACGACGCCGTTCGAGAACGCCCACATCGACAAGCGCCTTCAGTTCGCGCTGAAGACTGGACGGGGTTGTTCGGAGGAACTGCGCCAACTCCGACAAGTACCACCATTTTTCCGGCTGCGTTAGGGTGGCAGCGAGTAGTTCTCCACGCACCGTGGGAAATAAAGTTGCAAGCGCGCGGCTTTTACGCATCATGCGTAAATTGTTACGCAAAACGCGTAAGTAATCAAACGGTGATGCCGCGTGGAGTAAGCCTGTTGCGGTCTGTTAATTGGACGAACGGTTACTTGCGCAGGTAAGCCTGTAATTCCATCTAATGCCGAACGCGGACTGTTCGCGCCAGCGCGAACACTCAACCAAGGGTCCGGGCTAAATGCTTCGAGCCAGTGGCCTCCCGCACGCATGAGCTACGCCGCGTCGAACGAGGGCGTCAGCTTGCATTTCCGTGCGCGCTCAGTTCCACCTCGAAGGTTCCCGCGTTCGTTTGCATGATCAGGCGGGTCTGTCGCAGGCCAACTGGCACCGGAGTGACGGCACCCGGAGTGCCTGGCGCGGGAAACCATACTTGGAGATACAGCGCCGCGCCGACATCGACTTGATGGCGAACCCCCGGGGTGGCGAGCGTCGCGCTGATGCCTCCCTGAAGGACACCCCAAGAAAATCCCGCCCACGGATGTTCCAGCGAGATGGAGTGAATGAGCAACGGGGTGCGGCCGACGGACAATACGACGAAATTGCGTGTTCTCGGCGCCGAGGAATCGATTCGCACCACTCCGAAATTCAAGATCGTCGGCAGAACTTCTGCTGCCGCGTCTTGCAGGATGGTGCGACCCTGGACGCTGATCGCCACCGTCGGGGAGGAGGGGACGTTCGTGCCGAATTCCAAAAGTGCTTCGCGCGCGGGATCGCCCGGTCCCGCTTCCGCACCGGGGAAAAAGCGGCCGCCGATGAGCAGGGTTTCTCCCGGCAAGAGGACGAGGGGACCTCGGGTCTGCACATCGTGCCACGAGAGGATGGTCCCTTTGTGCTCGAAGAGGATCATGAATTCGTCGGCTTGCGGCCCGGTCTTTTCCGCGCTGACGATGGCTGCCGGGATGTTGCCGTCGTTGTGAATGGCGCCGTATTGAGAGGGAATTAGCGACACGCTGCCAAGTTGGCCGGTGAATTCGAGATTCTGGGATCGCAGGGCGGCACGGGCGACGAGGTTCCGCCTCGCGAGCGCCCCGAATCTCGGAAAAACGAGAACGGCGTGAGCCTCAATGCTGTTGGTGATGGGCGGGTTTGTCGAGAGGCCGGTCGCCACGAGCCATTCCAAGCGCTGGCCGTCGTAATTTTTTCCTTTGACCTCGATTTCCATTTCCCGGACGGGCCCGTCCGGCTCGAAAGTGAACCCGCCGAGGCCGACGAAGCCGAGATCGCCTTCGACGGCGGCGATGAGCGGCGCGGGTCCGGGGAGAAAATGCGCTTCGCTGGTGGGGTCGGGCAAGGGGGCCGGACGGCGTCCCACGTCGCCGAAAATGAAGTTGGTAAAGGGGTTTCCGCCCTCGAGGCGGAGGCTGCGTCCGCTCAGGACGGTGCCGCGAAGCTTGCGCATGTAGGTGTCGCCGCCCTCGAGATAGGAGGAAAATTGCTAGTCCACCGCGTTGGCCCGGCGATCGAGATGCGGCAGCTCCATTTCATCTTCGTCGAAATCGTCGTCCGTGTGCTCGCCACCCATCGCACCGATGGCGAGGCGGAGAAAATCGACTTCCTGATCCTGAGGCATCCGAAACTCGAAGCCTTGTGTCGCTCCGAGCAGCGGGCCGCACACCGTGGTGGGATCGCGGTTCACGCGCTCCGCTGCAGGCACGGAGCAGGGATCGGCGACGCGGATCGTGTGACCGGCGAATACGGTGTCCTGCGGCATGCTCTGGATCTGCTGACCGTGCGCGGTCACGAGATCCATCTGCTCCGAATCCCAGGCAATGAGCGTGTAGTAGATCAGCAGCCGAGACCCAGACGCACGAGGCTCGCCAGATTCCAGGGAGCCCGTCGCTTCCAGGGTAATACTGCCGCCGCGTTCGACCTCGAAAACGCCCGGAGCGGTTTCAGTGGATCGATCGGATCGTCGGGGGTTGACGTCCACCTCGATCCGCCGGACTTCGTGAGGCCTTTGATCGAGGAACTCCAGCTTGAAGCCCCGCAGCATCACAACGGCGTGGTCGCAATGAAATGGGATGCGGACTCTCTCTGAACCGATTGGATACGGACTGCCAGGAAACGGAATCTCCGTCAGCGGAGGGATTTGAATGACGCCGGCGGGTGGCGGCGGAGCAAAGGCGCCCGGCCCTGATTCGTTGGAAATAGTGCCTTGGCGGATTGCCGCAGGCGGCAAAGCCTCGTGCCAAATGCGAGAAACAATCGCCACCGAGTCGGTCAGCAAATTTTCGAACCGAAGCTCAACTGTCGCAATGTTTGCGTGCATATCCCGAACACCGACGACGAACAGGCTGCGTACGGTGATTCGCGGCTGTTGGATAACCTCCGCGTTGCTTTCGATTATTTCTTCGCCTGTAGGGTCGTAGGCAATGAGTCGGACGTTGTCGTGATCAATGTGATCTTCCGGACCTATATAGCCAAATTCCAACGCCACGGCCCGTTGCGTAACAAGAAAGTCGATGAAGAGCGACGGCCGTTCGCCAGGCGCAAGAGAAGAACGCTCCGCCCCGCCATTGAGCAGGACTTTCTGCGGCACTGATTGCGAGCCCTTATTGATTTGCACCGTGCTAATGAGCGGAACCGACGCAGGCCGCGTGGACCGCACCACGAAGGCAAGATTGGGAATTCGATTCGGCGACGAGCGTTCCGGAACGTCGGCCCACGACACGAATCGGCGCGATTCCGCTTCGGTCAGATCCACAGAAACTCCGCCGACAATGGCGGAGAGCGGTGAGCAAAACTCATTGTGCAAAGCGGTCGGTAGATCGCCCCCTATTGCGCCAGTGGACGGCGGTTGCGCGCCAAACCAGTCAAGCCGATTGGGTGTCAGCCAACAGGTGGCTGGCTGCTGCCCGCGCGCGCTGGTTCCCACTCCCGACGGAGCTAGCTTCGGGATGTGTGTCTTGCTGCCGCCGCGGATCTTCTCAGCGACTTCTTTCATCCGTGCCTGAGCGCGCAGGGTGCTTCCAACTGCGATGGCCGGGGCGCGCTGCCACTCGGGATCAAACGAATTCAGCTTGGGGACTCGTGCTTCTTCGGGAATCCGCGAGCCCGGTTTGGGGGAACTCTGATCTTTTTCGCTCTCAATCATGCGTTCGAGCGTACGCTTGGCGCGGGTGCGCGTCGAGCGGCTATTCGACCCGCCAGTAACTGCCGGGCCTGCGGAACGCTGAGCTCCAGCCCTTCGATCATTGAAGCCGGTTTGCCACAAGCATCTTGCGGAGCACTTATGCTACGGGGCGCTTAATCGCGCTCCGGTTCACAATGAGTCTGGCGGCGGTGAGCGGACGACGTCCGGCCGGTTCAGCAACACGGCGAGAGGTTATTCTTCACCGTCGCCGCCAAGCAGAGACGTCCGCCAGCCTACATATTCCTTCGATACTGCCCACCCACCTCGAATAGCGCATTCGTAATCTGCCCGAGCGAACAGACGCGCACTGCGTCCATCAGCACTTCGAACACGTTGCCATTGTCGATCACGGTGCGCTGTAGCCGCTGCAGCATCGCCGGCGTCTGCTTGGCGTTGTGCTGCTGAAAATCCTGTAGCCGCTTCAGTTGGCTCTGCTTCTCTTCTTCAGTCGAGCGCTGCAGCTCGACGTGATCGGGCACGTGATCGCCGTTCGGATTGCGGAAAGTATTGACGCCGATGATCGGGTATTCGCCGGTGTGCTTCAAATGTTCGTAGTGCAGTGACTCTTCCTGGATCTTGCCGCGCTGGTAGCCGAGCTCCATTGCGCCCAACACGCCGCCGCGCTCGCTGATCGCTTCGAACTCTTTCAGCACCGCTTCTTCGACCAGCTCGGTCAGCTCGTCGACGATGAAGCTGCCCTGATTCGGGTTCTCGTTCTTCGCCAGGCCCCATTCGCGGTTGATGATCATCTGGATCGCGACCGCGCGCCGCACCGATTCTCCGGTCGGCGTGGTGATCGCTTCGTCGAACGCGTTGGTGTGCAGGCTGTTGGCGTTGTCGTACGTGGCGATCAGCGCCTGCAGCGTCGTGCGGATGTCGTTGAACTGGATCTCCTGCGCATGCAGCGAGCGGCCGCTGGTCTGGCAGTGGTACTTCAACTTCTGGCTGCGCTCGTTGGCGCCGTACTTGTCGCGCATCGCCACGGCCCAGATGCGGCGCGCGACGCGGCCCATCACGGTGTACTCGGGGTCCATGCCGTTGCTGAAGAAGAAGCTCAGGTTCTGCGCGAAGTCGTCGATGTGCATGCCGCGCGCCATGTACGCCTCGACGAACGTGAATCCGTTGGACAGCGTGAATGCGAGCTGGCTGATCGGGTTGGCGCCGGCTTCGGCGATGTGATAGCCGCTGATGCTGACCGAGTAGAAGTTCTTAACCTGGTTATGGACGAAGTACTGCTGGATGTCGCCCATGACCTTCAGCGAAAACTCGGTCGAGAAGATGCAGGTGTTCTGGCCCTGGTCTTCTTTCAGGATGTCGGCCTGCACGGTGCCGCGCACGTTCTCGAGCACCCACGCCTTGATTTTCGCAGCTTCGTCGTCGGTGGGTTCGCGCTTGTTGTCGGCGCGGAACTTGTCGAGGTTCTGATCGATCGCGGTGTTCATGAACATCGCGAGGATCGTCGGCGCCGGGCCGTTGATCGTCATCGACACCGACGTGTTCGGTGCGGTCAGATCGAATCCGCCGTACAGCACCTTCATGTCGTCGAGCGTGGCGATGCTGACGCCGCTGTTGCCGACCTTGCCGTAGATGTCGGGCCGAGTCGCCGGATCATTGCCGTACAGCGTGACGCTGTCGAACGCGGTCGATAGCCGCTTCGCCGGCATGCCCTCACTCAACAGCTTGAAGCGCGTGTTGGTGCGGAACGGGTCGCCTTCGCCGGCGAACATGCGCGTCGGATCTTCGTTCTCGCGCTTGAACGCGAACACGCCGGCGGTGTACGGAAAACTCCCGGGAACGTTTTCGAGCAGCAACCAACGCAGCAGCTCGCCGTGGTCTTCGTACTTCGGCAGCGCGACCTTGCGGATCTTGCTGCCCGATAGCGACGTGTGCGTCAACGACGTGCGCACTTCACGATTGCGAATCTTGACGACGTACTCGTCGCCCGCGTAGGCCTGCTGCATCTGCGGCCACATCTCCAGCAGTTTCTTGCTGCGTTTATCAAGCGAGGTTTCGCGCTGTTGAGCGAGTCGGTCGAGCGCTTCAGAAACAACGAGCGAATCGAATCCCTTATCGCCGCTTTCCATGTTGAGCTGTCGCACTGCTCCGTGCTGCGAGTCGCCCTTGAGCAGCATGTGTTTGGATGCATGCAGTTGCTGAGCTTCGCGGGCGAGGCGCGCCTGATTCTGCGCGTGCAGTTTGTAACTGCGCACCGATTCGGCAATTTCCGCCAGGTAGCGCGTCCGTTGCGGCGGCACGATCGGTGTTTGATTCGTCGAATGGCGTGTCTCGGAGCGCGGCAGTACGCCGTCGTTCATCGCAAGCCCCAGCTCTTTCAATTTCGGCGCGATCGCCTGATACAGCGCAGTGACGCCGTCGTCGTTGAAGCGCGCCGCCATCGTGCCGAACACGAGCATCTCATTCGGCTTCTTGCTGAAGTCGCCCTTGTTGCGCTGGACCTGCTTGCTGACGTCCCGCAACGCATCGGCTGCACCCTTGCGATCGAACTTGTTGATCGCAACGAAATCGGCGAAGTCGAGCATGTCGATCTTCTCGAGCTGGCTCGCAGCGCCGTATTCGGGCGTCATCACGTACAAA
>Ga0136638_10000188_pt1 | contig 12472 bp, 10 predicted proteins | sample AntDrymUQ8582206_2_FD_104671 | JGI IMG/M metagenome (GOLD analysis project Ga0136638, IMG submission 104671) | Polar desert sand microbial communities from Dry Valleys, Antarctica - metaG UQ858 (22.06) | ecosystem: Environmental > Terrestrial > Soil > Desert | place: Antarctica: Dry Valley...
AAATATGATCGCTGCGCCGAGTTCGGCCATGCGCTGCCGCGCCTGCGTAAGCAGGTCGAGGAGGATCTCGGCAGCAAGGCGACCTCGCGCGAGGCAGTCGTCGCTGCGATCGTTCGGCTGCTCGACCTGGGCCGCATCCGTGTCGGGAACGAGACGTACGCCAAGGAGAACAAGAGCTTCGGCGCGACTACGCTGCGCACCCGCCATGCCAAGGTCAAGGGCGGCAAGCTCGACCTGCAGTACCGCGCCAAGTCGGGCGTGATGCGGCGGCTGACGATCAGCGACAAGAGCCTCCTTCGGGTCGTACGCCGCGTGCAGGACCTGCCGGGGCAGAATCTGTTTCAGTGGCTTGACGGTGACGGCACGCCGCACCCGGTGGGGTCGGCCGATGTCAACGACTATATCCGGACGGTGATGCGCGGCGAGTTTACCGCCAAGCATTTCCGCACCTGGGGTGCGAGTGTCATCGCGCTCGAACATATGGCGACTGCGGCGCGCGACGGGACCAAGGTCAAGCTGAAAGAGGTGCTCGAGCCAGTCGCCGACGCGCTCGGCAATACGCCGACGATGGCGCGCAAATCCTATGTTCACCCGCAGGTGCTGGCGCTGGTCGGCGACGGTTATACCGCACGCCTGCCGCGGCCGACGCGCTGGCTCTCGGCTGCCGAACGCGGGCTGCTGACGCTGCTTGACCCGCCGAGCGTCGAGGCGGCGATTGCCGATCCGGTGGCGGGAACCGTGCTCGTCGAGCCCGAAGCGGCACATGCCGACAGCTGATGATCGCTGAGGTGATCGCCTGGCTGACCGCCAACACCGTCGCGATCCTGACCGCGCTGACACTGGGCGCGGCGATTGTCGGCGTGCTGCTCGCCGCGCGTGGTCTGGGCGCACAGCTGTGCCGAAACGCGAGCACGCGCTATGCCTTAGTGCTGGGTCGAGCACTCGCCAGGACGCGGTTGTGGTTCATGGCCGCGGTCGCCGCAGAGATTGTGGCAAGCTACGCGCACGCCCCGCGCGACGTCGCGAACACCGTGCACTTCGTCTTTGTCGTCGCGGCCGCGCTGCAGGCGGCGCTGTTCGCGCGCGAGCTGATCCTGGGCGGGATCGAGGCGCGGGCGGAAGCAAGCGGAGGCCTTGGAAGCGCGATCAACATCATCCGCCTGCTCGTTACCGTCGCATTGTTTGCGGTCGCATCGATCCTGATCCTGTCGAACCTGGGTGTCGATGTGACCGGCTTGGTCGCGGGGCTCGGCATCGGCGGCATCGCGATCGGGCTGGCCGCGCAGGGCATCTTTCGCGACCTGTTCGCAGCTCTTGCCATCCTGTTCGACGCGCCGTTCCGCGTCGGCGACCTGATCCGCTTCGACAACACCACCGCCCGCGTCGAGGCGATCGGGCTCAAGACCACTCGCCTGCGCTCGGTCGATGGCGAGCTGATCGTGATGTCGAACAACAAGCTGCTCGAACTGCAGCTGCACAATTACGCGGGGCTGGCCGAACGCCGCGTCGTGCTCGTCCTGCCGCTGAACTATCGCAGCGCGCCCGAGTCGCTGGCGGCGCTCCCAGCGACTCTCGCGCAAGTGGTCGCCGGCGTTCCCGGCTGTCGCTTCGACTCAGCGGGGCTGCTCGACTTCACCGACACTGCCCTGCGCTGCGAACTGCGCTTCTTCGTGACGGGCGGAGCGACGGAGCGCGACGCGGCGCGCCACCGCGTCATGGTCGAGGCCTTGAGCGCTCTGGCGGCGACGGGCGTGACGGTGCACGCAGTGCCGCCGCCCGACTAGAAGCCGACGTCGTCGAGGCTTAACAGCGTCGCGTTGCCGCCCGCGCTGGTGGTGTCGGTAGACGTCACGCGCTCGACGCAGAAGCGCGGTAGATAATGCGGCCCCCCAGCCTTGGGCCCGGTCCCCGACAGGCCTTCTCCGCCGAACGGCTGCGAACCGACGATCGCGCCGATCATCGAGCGGTTGACGTAGAGATTGCCCGCATGCGCCAGCTCTTCGACGAGTTCGGCGGTGCGCGCGATGCGACTGTGGAGGCCCATGGTCAGGCCGAATCCCTTTGCGTTGATTGCGGCGACGGTGGCCTCGAGCTCGCCCGCGCGCCAGGTCGCGACGTGGAGGATCGGGCCGAACCACTCCTGCGTCAGATCGTCGATTGCGGCGAGACGGACGATGGTCGGGGGGACAAAGTGCGCGCCAGTGGGCACGTCGACGCTGTGGACCCAGCGCGCCCGCTGGCCCTCGCGATAGTCCATCAGCCGCCGATAAGCGGCCTCGTCGATCACCGGCCCGATGTCGGTCGCGGGATCGCTCGGTTCGCCGACGACCAGCGTGTCCATCGCGCCCGCCAGCATCTCGAGCGTGCGCTCGGCGACGTCCTCCTGCACCAGCAGCAGGCGGAGCGCGGAGCAGCGCTGTCCGGCCGAGCGAAATGCAGAGGTCACGACGTCGGCGACCACCTGTTCGGTCAGCGCGGTCGAATCGACGATCATCGCGTTGATACCGCCGGTCTCCGCGATCAACGGCACGATGGGGCGAGCCTCGTCGTCGAGCAGGCTGCGGGCGATGCGCTTGGCCGTCGCGGTCGAGCCGGTGAAGGCGACGCCGGCCACGCGCAGATCAGCGACGAGCTCGGCTCCGGCATCCGGGCCGCCGACCAGCAGTTGCAGCGCATCCTTCGGCACGCCAGCTTCATGCGCCAGTTCGACCGCGCGTGCGGCGATGCGCGGCGTCTGCGGCGCAGGCTTGGCGACGACGGTGTTGCCCGCGACCAGCGCGGCGACGACCTGCCCCAGGAAGATCGCAAGCGGGAAATTCCACGGCGCGATGCACGCCCACACCCCGCGCCCCTCGTGACGCAGCACGTTGCGCTCACCGGTCGGACCAGGCAGCTCGATGGGGGCAAGGCCGGTGCGGGCCTGCACCGCGTAATAGCGGCAGAAGTCCACCGCCTCGCGCACTTCGCCGAGCGCATCGGGCAGCGTCTTGCGAGCTTCGTCGACGAGGATCGCCATGAGTTCGAGGCGATGCTGCTCGATGAGGTCGGCGAGGCGGTCGAGCGTGGCTGCGCGGGTCTCGAGCGGAGTGCGTGACCATGTCAGGAAACCGGCGGCAGCGCGCGCCACCTCCCCTCTCGCTTCAGGGGAGAGGGGCAGACCCGCATCGCGGGTCGGGGTGAGGGCCTGTGAAGCCGGGCCATGCCCTCTCCCTGGCGCTTCGCGCCTGTCCCTCTCCCCTTGAGGGAGAGGGAGGTTCAGGCTGGCGACCGTCTCCGACAGGATGGTCCGATCCTGCAGGTCGATCCCCGCACTGTTGCACCGGCCCGCGAACAGGTCGACCGGCAGTGGGATGCTCGCGTGCCGCGCGCCACCCAGTGCGGCGACCTTTGCGACCGGATCGGCGAGCAGGTCGGCGTCCGACAGCCGCTCGTCGGCCAGTTGATGCACGAAACTCGAATTGGCACCGTTCTCGAGCAACCGGCGCACGAGATAAGCGAGCAAATCGCGGTGTCCGCCAACCGGCGCATAGATGCGGCAGCGGTAGCCTTGGTCGCGGACCAGCCGCTCGTACAGCCCCTCGCCCATCCCATGCAGCCGCTGGAACTCGAAGTCGCGGCTGTCCCCGGCCCACTCCAGGATCGTCGCCACGGTCAGCGCGTTGTGCGTCGCGAACGCCGGCGCGATGTTCCTGGCGTCGAGCATGTCGCGCGCGACTGCCAGGTAGCTGACGTCGGTCGACGCCTTTCGCGTGAATAGCGGATAGTCGGTCAGCCCCGCTTCCTGCGTGCGCTTAATTTCCGAATCCCAATAGGCGCCCTTGACTAGCCGCGCGGCGATCCGCCGGCCGGTGCGCGCGCCGAGTTCGTCGGCCCAGGCAATGACCGGCGCGGCGCGCTTGCCATAGGCCTGCACCGCCATGCCGAGCCCGTCCCACCCGGTCAGCGCGGGCAGGCCCGCGACGTTATCGATGATCGCCAGGCTCATTTCGAGCCGTTCGGACTCCTCGGCATCGACGGTCAGCGCGATCCCCGCGGCCGCCGCCTGCCCCGCAAGGCTTTCCAGCATCGCGGTCAGCGCCGGCACGCAGGCGTCCCAATGCGCGACCTCATAGCGCGGGTGGAGCGCCGAAAGCTTGACCGAAATCGAATGACCGGTGCCCGGCGCACGCGCGATTGCGGCAATCGCATCGCTGTACGACCGGAAGTAACGCGCGCCGTCGGGATAGGTCCTCGCGGCCTCGCCCAGCATGTCGAAGCTGGCGGTGAAGCCCTGGTTCTCGGGCCGGGTCATGCGCCGCGTGGCTTCGTCGATGCTGCGTCCCATGACGAAGATTTCGCCCATCATGCGCATCGCCTGACCCACCGCCTGCCGCATGAACGGTTCGCCCGCACGCGCGATCAGGCGTCGCAGGACGCCCGCTTCCTCGCGCTCAGTGACCAGCGCGCGGCCGATCACGAGCCCCCAGGTTCCGGCGTTGACCAGCCCCGATGCGGACTTGCCGGCATGCGCGCGCCAGTCGGCATCGCCCAGCTTGTCGGCGATCAGCGCGTCGGCGGTGCCCGCGTCGGGCACGCGCAGAAACGCTTCGGCAAGGCTCAGTAGCGCGACGCCTTCTGACGTGTTGAGGCGGTATTCCTGGAGGAACTGATTGACCCAGCCGGTCGTCTGCGCCGCGCGGAGATCAGCGAGCAGGCCCGTGCCGCGCGCCACGATCCGCCCGCGCTCGGCGTCGTCCACCGCAGCACGTGCCAGCAGCGGGGCCAGCACTTCGGGCTCGGCGGCGCGGTGCAGGCGGCGAAAGGCTGACGTTGCGGAATCCATAGCTTTTGACTCGGGTGAGAAGCGGGCGGTATCTGAGCGGTATCGGGCAATCGAAGCCCTATAATCACAACCCGGGGATTGCGACCATGGCAGCCGTCACTCTCGACCAACTGACGGCGCTGGTCGGCAGCACGATCGGCACGTCCGAATGGCTGACCGTCGACCAGATGATGATCGACAAGTTCGCCGAGGCGACGGGCGATCATCAGTTCATCCACATCGACCCGGCCGCCGCCGCGCTGACGCCGTTCGGCGGGACCATCGCGCATGGCTTTCTGCTGCTGTCGCTGATGCCCGCGCTCACTCAGGCGACCGACATGCCGCGCATGGACGGGATCAAGATGGGCGTGAACTACGGGGGCAACAAGACGCGGTTCATCGCGCCGGTCCGGTCGGGGAGCCGCGTGCGCGGGCATTTCAAGCTGCTCGAGATCGCCGAGAAGCGGCCGGGCCAATATCAGCAAACCGTGGAATTCACGCTCGAGGTCGAAGGCGGCGACAAGCCGGCACTGATCGCCGAGTGGATCAGCCAGTTCTTCATCTAGCACCAAGGAAACAGCCATGCGCGAAGCTTTGATCGTCTCGACTGCCCGCACCCCGATCGGCCGCGCCTATCGCGGCGCGTTCAACAACCTGCCGTCGCCCACGCTCGCGAGCCATGCGATCAAGGCGGCGGTCGAGCGCGCTGGCATCGACGGCGGCGAAGTGCAGGACGTCGTGTTCGGCGCGGCGCTGCAACAAGGCGTGTCGGGCGGCAACATCGCGCGCAACGCACTGCTTCGCGCCGGGCTGCCGACAGGCGTGTCGGGCATGTCGCTCGATCGCCAGTGCGCGAGCGGACTGATGGCGATCGCGACCGCGGCCAAGCAGGTCGTCGTCGATCACATGGACGTGGCGATCGGCGGCGGGGTCGAGTCGATCTCGATGGTCCAGACGCCGCAGATGCGGATCGGTGCCGATCCCGAACTCGTCGCGATGGCGCCCGACATCTACATGCCGATGCTGCAGACGGCGGAAATCGTCGCGAAGCGCTACGGCATCGATCGCGACGCGCAGGACGCCTATGGCCTGCAGTCGCAGCAGCGCACCGCAGCTGCGCAGGCGGCAGGCAAGTTCGACGACGAGATCGTGCCGGTCACCGCGACGATGGCGATCGTCAACAAGGAGACCAAGGAAGTCACTCACAAGGAGGTGACGCTGGCCAAGGACGAGGGCAACCGCGCCGACACGACGATCGAAGGGCTGAACGGCCTTAACTCGGTCATCCCCGGTGGAGTGATCACCGCGGGTAATGCCAGCCAGCTGTCGGACGGCGCATCGGCATCGGTCGTGATGGAGGCCAAGCTGTGCGAGCAACGCGGGCTCACCCCGCTGGGCCGCTACGTCGGCATGGCAGTCGCCGGCACCGCACCCGACGAGATGGGTATCGGTCCGGTGTTCGCAATTCCCAAGCTGCTCGAACGCTTCAGCCTCAAGATGGACGATATCGGACTGTGGGAATTGAACGAGGCGTTCGCGGTTCAGGTCCTGTACTGCCGCGACAAGCTCGGCATTCCCGACGAACTGCTCAACGTCAACGGCGGCGCGATCTCGATCGGCCACCCCTATGGCATGAGCGGTGCGCGCATGACCGGGCACGCCTTGATCGAAGGCAAACGGCGCGGCGCGAAGTACGTCGTTGTGACGATGTGCGTCGGCGGCGGTATGGGCGCGGCGGGGCTGTTCGAGGTGCTGTGACTGCAGCCCGACGGGCGCAACCAAGTGCGCGCCCGTCCGTTTCGCCCTCGAACCTAGTATCAGGAGACCAATCATGCCGAGTGACCAGGAAATCGAAGCCAAGTTCTGGAAGGCTTTAAAGACCGACAGGATCATGATGCTCGGCCTGGACGGCGCCGAGGACGGGCGCGCGCAGCCGATGGCATCGCAGCTGGAGGAGGACGCGACGAGCGGCCCGATCTATTTCTTCGCGACCAAGAACAACGGGCTGGTGCAGGCGATGAACCAGTCGCACCGTGCGATCGCGACGTTTACGTCAAAGGGAATGGACCTGTTTGCCAGCATCAACGGCACGCTGGTGACCGATGACGACGAAGCAACGATCGACCGGCTGTGGAGCCCCTATGCCGCAGCTTGGTATGAGAAGGGTCGGCAGGATCCGAACCTGCAATTGCTGCGCCTCGATACCGACGGTGCCGAAATCTGGCTGAATTCGAACAGCGTGTTCGCCGGGATCAAGTCCTTGCTGGGCATCGATCCCAAGCAGGACGCCAAGAAGAACGTCGCCGAGGTGACGCTCTGACATGCCCGTCAGCCATCTGACTCTCGTCGAGCGCATCGCCCGCGTGCTGGCGGGTCGTGCGCTGAGCGCCAATGCGGAAGGGAGTAACCCTTCCGCCGGGCGCAGCGTCGATGAGAGCTGGCAGGACCATGTCGACGACGCGCTGGCGATCCTGAGGACGTTGCGTGAGCCCGATCAGCGCATGGCGGCGGCGGGCGATGCCGCGATGTGGGAGCGCATGGTGCTTGCCGCGCTCGACGTCGAGACCGCGGTCGGCAAGGCCAGCTTCTAGGCGACCGGCGCCAGCCCCAGGCGAGCGATCTCGATCTTGGGGCAGCGATCCATCACGACCTTCAGCCCGGCCGCTTCTGCGCGCGCTGCGGCTTCAGGATTGATGACATCGCGCTGCAGCCAGACCGCTTTTGCGCCGACCGCGATCGCCTGATCGACGGCTTCGCCAGCGTCTGCAGAGCGGCGAAAAATGTCGACCATGTCGATCGGCTCGCCGATCTCGCTCAGTTCACGCCAGACGAACTCGCCGTGGACATGCTCGCCGGTGATCTGTGGATTGATCGGCAGTACACGGTAACCGTGCGCTTGCAGCGCATGCATCACACCGTAGCTGGGCCGGTCGGGTCGATCGGATGCGCCAACCATCGCGATGGTGCGCACGGAGCTCAGCAGTTCGGCAATCTCGGCATCGGTGGTCAGCGGCATCAGGCTTCTCCCAGCCAGGCGCGGACGCGGCCGGCGATCTCGTGAAACGCGGCTGCCTGCGGGCTGTTCCCGGCAGCAGGAGGTTCGCCTGCGTCGGAGCCGGTGCGGATCGCGATGTCGAGCGGGATGCGCCCGAGGAAGGCGTGACCCAGCGTGCTCGCCGCGGCCTGCGCCCCGCCATGCCCGAACGGATTGCTGACTTCACCGCAGTGCGGGCAGGCATAGCCGCTCATATTCTCGACCAGCCCGATGATTGGCACGCCCGCCTGATCGAAGAGGTCGATCGCGCGGGTCGCGTCGATCAGCGCCAGGTCCTGCGGCGTCGAGACGATCACTGCGCCCGCCGGCTTGTGCTTGGCGATCATCGAGAGCTGAACGTCGCCGGTGCCAGGCGGCATGTCGACAACAAGTACAAGCACGTGGCCCCAATTCGCGTCGATCAGCTGGTCGAGTGCCTTGCCCGCCATCGGACCGCGCCAGGCGACCGCCTGACCGGGTTTGACGAGGTGCCCGACCGATAGCATAGGAACACCGTAAGTGCCTGTAATCGGGTCTAACTTACCATTGGTGAAGACAGGTTTCTCAGTCTCGCTGGAGAGCAATTTGGGCTGCGAGGGGCCGTAGATGTCGGCGTCGACCAGTCCGACGGCCACCCCCTGCCGCGCGAGTGCGACGGCGAGGTTGGCGGCGAGCGTCGACTTGCCGACCCCGCCCTTCCCGCTGGCGACCGCGATCAGGCGTGGACCGCGGCGCTCGCTGGTCAGCGCGATGCGGATCTCGGCGACACCGGCGACGCTTCGGAGCGCCCCCTCGACTTCGGCGCGCAGACCGCCCTGCGATGCGGAGTCGAGCCCGGTAACGTCGAGGATCAGGCTGACCCGGCTGTCGGCGATGCGCGGTGCGGCGTGGCGACCATGGGCGCCGGGGACGGAGGCGAGCGCGGCGGCAACTGTGGCGGGATCGATCATGACACCTGCGCCTTAGTCCGCATATTCGCGCAGCGGCACTGTTTTTGCGTCGAGAAGCTTCCTATAACGTTCCTATGACAGCGATACGCGACGTGCGTGCGGCCGTGGCCGCGATGCTCAACGATGGCGGCCCCTGGGGCGGACGCAGTGGCGGATCGGGAGGATCGGGCGGCGGCGGCTCCGGTTCGAACGGCGGCAGCGGCGGCGGCGGCGGTCCACGCAATCCCTGGAGCCAGCCCCCCGGCGGCGGACGCCCGCGCGGCCCGGGCCCATCCGCGCTCGACGAATTCATGAAGCGCGCACGCGATGCACGCGGGCAGATTCCTGGCGGCAACAATCGCAAGGTCTGGTATTATGCGGCCGCCGGCTTCGTGCTGCTGTGGGTCCTGCTCAGCAGCATCCACCGCATCGACCCGCAGGAACGCGGCGTCGTCACCCGGCTCGGCAGCTATTCGCACACGCTGGAACCCGGCGTCAGCTTCACGCTGCCCGCGCCGATCGACCGCGTTCGCACGATCGACGTACAGAACATTCGAACGATCGACATTCCGGGCGGCGGGACCGAGCGGCTGGTGCTGACCCGCGACCAGAACATCATCGACCTGGAGTATTCGGTGCGTTGGGACATCCGCGATCCCGAGCTCTACCTGTTCCAGCTCGCCGACCCCGACATGACGATTTCGAGCGTCGCGGAAAGCGCGATGCGCGCAGCGGTCGCCAACGTATCGCTGAACGACGCGATCGGTTCGGGCCGCAGCGCAATCGAGCAGGAAGTGGCGATGCGCATGCAGCTGTTGCTCGACAGCTATCGCTCGGGCGTGAAGATCCAGGGTATCGCGATCAAGCAGGCCGACCCGCCCGCCGCGGTCAACGACGCGTTCAAGGAAGTGTCGGCGGCGCAGCAGGCAGCCCAGACCGCGACCAACCAGGCGCGTGCCTACGCCCAGCAGATCATCGCCAAGGCACAGGGCGAGGCCGCGCAGTTCGAGCGCGTTTACGCGCAATATGCGCTGGCGCCTGAAGTGACGCGGCGCCGCATGTATTACGAGACGATGGAGGACGTGCTGTCGAAGGTCGACAAGACCATCGTCGAGACGCCCGGCGTCACCCCCTATCTTCCTTTGCCCGAAACGCGGCGTCGCGCGGCCGCAGCCGCTGCGCCTGCGCCTGCGGCTGGAGCCCAGTAAGTGAACGTCAGTCAGCTTTTGCGTAATCCGATCGCACTCGGCATCATCGGCATATTGCTGCTGATCCTGATCAGCAGCACATTCGTCGTGGCGACCGAGACCCGCCAGGGCGTGGTGCTGCGCTTTGGCGAGCCGGTCCGCATCATCAACCGCTACCGCGCCGGCGAGCAGTTCGGCAATTCGGGCGCGGGACTGGTCGCGATCATACCCTTTGCCGAGCGCGTGATCTGGATCGACAAGCGCGTGCGCGACGTCGACATGGAGCCGCAGCAGGTGCTGTCGACCGACCAGTTGCGTTTGAACGTCGACGCATTCGCGCGTTATCGCATCGTCGATCCGCTGCGCATGGTGATCACCGCGCGCACCGAAGAGAACGTCAGCGATGCGCTGCGCCCGATCCTGGGTTCGGCGCTGCGCAACGAGTTGGGCAAGCAACAGGTCGTCGCCCTGCTCAGCCCCGAGCGCTCGGCCGTGATGCAGAATATCCGCACCGGGCTTGACCGCGTGGCGCGGCAGTACGGGGCGGAGATCGTCGACGTCCGGATCAAGAAGACCGACCTGCCCGAAGGGACGCCGCTCGAATCCGCCTATGAACGGATGCGGACCGCCCGCCGGCAGGAAGCGCTGACGATCCAGGCCAACGGCCTGAAGGAGGCGCAGATCATTCGCGCCGACGCCGATGCGCAGGCGGCGGGCGTCTATGCGGTCGCCTTCAACAAGGACCCGAAATTCTACGATTTCTACCGCGCGATGCAATCATATCGGCATACGTTTGGCGTCGATGGCAGCGTCGCGACCGGCCAGTCGTCGATCATCATGGACAAGAGCAACGACTATCTGCGCGAGTTCCGCGGGGGGAACCGCTGACGCCCGGATGTAGTTCGGCCATTCAAAGTGCGTTCACGCATGCGACGCCAACGCGTCGCTACGCGATCTGAAGAACATGCGATCTGAAGAACACGCGATCTGAAGAAGAGGATACGACCAACGTGCGCAACGCCTATGCTATCGCTACCGCATTGCTGATGGGCGGCACTGCCGGTGCCATTCTCCTGCCGCAGACCGTCGGCGCGCAGACCGCGCAGAACGAAGTCGGCGCGATCCAGGCCGCGGCACCGCGCGCGGGCGCACCGATGAGCTTTGCCGATCTGGCCGCGCGGCTGCAGCCAACTGTGGTCAACATCTCGACCACGCAGCGGGTCGAGGTACCGCAGAACAATCCGTTCGCGGGCACGCCGTTCGGCGACCTGTTCGGCGGCGGACAGGGCGGCAACAACGGCCGGCCGATCACGCGCGAAGCGACCTCGCTCGGGTCGGGGTTCCTGATTTCCGACGACGGCTATATCGTCACCAACAATCACGTGATCGCAAACGGGCGGACCGGCACGAACAATCCGGTCGGCGAGATCAAGGTCACCATGTCGAACCGCAAGGAATATCCTGCGCGGCTGATCGGGCGCGATGCGAGTTCTGACCTGGCGGTGCTCAAGATCGAGGCGCGCGGACTGCCGTTCGTGCGCTTCGGCGATTCGAGCCGTACGCGCGTCGGCGACTGGGTGATCGCGATCGGCCAGCCTTACGGCCTGGGCGGAACGGTCACTGCGGGCATCGTGTCGGCAATCCAGCGCAACATCGGGCAGGGCGGCGCCTATGACCGCTACATCCAGACCGACGCGTCGATCAACCAGGGCAATTCGGGCGGACCGATGTTCGACCTGAACGGCAATGTCATCGGCATCAACAATGCGATCTTCTCGCCGACCGGCGGCAATGTCGGCATTGGCTTTGCGATCCCCGCCGAACAGGCGGCACCCGTCGTGCAGGCGCTGCGCGGCGGGACGCGCATTCGGCGCGGCTATCTGGGCGTGCAGATTCAACCGCTCGACGCAGGCATCGCGGATTCGCTCGGACTTCCGTCGAATAGTGGCGAACTTGTCGGCCGGGTCGAGCCCGGCCAGGCCGCGGCGCGCGCGGGTATCCAGCAGGGCGATGTCATCGTCCGCGTGAACAACCGCGCGGTGACGCCCGACGAGACGCTGTCGTTCATCGTCGCCAATCTGCCGGTCGGATCGCGCGTGCCGATCGAACTGATCCGCAACGGTCAGCGCCAGACGGTGACCGCGGTGCTCGCCGAGCGACCGACCGACGAACAGCTTGCCGCGACCCAGCCGGGCAGCGGTGCGCTCGAGCCCGAGGATCGCCAGTCGACCGCGCAAGCGACGCGCGAGGCGCTGGGCATCGCGTTCCAGACGCTGACGCCCGACATCGCACGTCAGCTGCAATTGCCGCCAGCGGTGCGTGGCGTCGTGATCAGCGCGATCGATCCGTCGAGCGATGCCGCCACGAAAGTTCAGCGCGGCGAAGTCATCCTGTCGGTCAACCAGCGCCCGGTCGCGTCCCCCGCCGACGTGACCGCGATCGTGACGCAGGCGCGCGCCGCGGGACGCGCGAACGTGCTGCTGAACGTGCAACGCGGTGCCCTGCCCCCGCGCTACGTGGC
>Ga0136638_10000190_pt1 | contig 12416 bp, 10 predicted proteins | sample AntDrymUQ8582206_2_FD_104671 | JGI IMG/M metagenome (GOLD analysis project Ga0136638, IMG submission 104671) | Polar desert sand microbial communities from Dry Valleys, Antarctica - metaG UQ858 (22.06) | ecosystem: Environmental > Terrestrial > Soil > Desert | place: Antarctica: Dry Valley...
ACCGTGAGCAACGCTGGCGTCTTGCCGATGATCGGCGCCACGATCTCGGCCTCCACCTCGACCCCGACGCTGACCTTCCCCGACGGCGAGACCCTCGTCGTGCCCGACCTCAATCCGCAGAGCCAGGCGGACCTCACCCTCGCCGTCCAGCTCGGTGATGCGCCCATCGTCGCCGAACCCGTGGTCATCACGCTGACGCTGACGACCCCCGACGGCTGCACGACCACCACCGAGATCCCGCTGCCTGCCGTGCTCAACGCCGACCTCGCCGAGGCCACGTCGAAGTCCGACGACGTCGAGACGCCCGCGGTCGTGTGGCAGCCCCAGCAGGCGCCGCTCGAGGACGTGTGGTCCCGCGCCAGCACGCCGGACGGCTACGTGTGGCACGCCGGCAACCTCGCGGTCGCCAGCGACAGCTGGCTCGCGTCACCCGAGCTCGACGTCGCCGCGGGCGAACCATTCACCGTCAGCTTCACCCACGCGTACGACTTCGAGGCGAGCGTGCCAGGCGACGACCCGATGGTACCGCAGCTGTTCTGGGACGGCGGCGTGGTCGAGCTGTCGAGCGACGGCGGCACCTCGTGGATCGACATCAGCACCTACACCGCCGAGCACGGCTACACCGGCACGATCAACGCCCCGAGCAACGTGCTGCACAGCCGCCTCGCCTTCGTCGGCAAGAACCCGTCGTACCCGAAGGCCGACACCACCACGCTCGACTTCGGCGCCGCGTTCGCCGGCAAGACGATCAAGCTGCGCTTTCGCGTCGGCACCGACCTCGTCGGCGGCGCGCCCGGCTGGGACATCGACGACATCACGTTTAGCGGCATCAGCAACAGCCCGTTCGCGTCCTGGGTCGGTGACCAGGGCAGCTGCGACGAGCCGGTCGTGCCCACCACCTCGGCCGGGTCCTCTGGCGAGGAGAGCGGCGATGGCGAGGTCTCGAGCAGCAGCTCCGGCGACGACAATACGAGCAGCACCGCCGGGCCGATGGAGAACGCGAACGACGATGGCTGCGGGTGCAACACCGGGCCGGTGGGCGGGCTGCCGCTGCTCGGCCTGCTCGCGCTCGCCCGCCGACGCCGACGGCGCGGATGAGCGAACGCGCGGCCGCGAAGCCGCGCTCCGCGGGCCCCGATTGCGACACTGGTCCGCGGGCTCGTCGTGCTCGCCGGCATGTGGCTCGCTGGCGGTCTCGCGGCCGCCGCTGGCTGGCCGCTGTGGGCGAGCTGGCTCGCGGCTGCGCTCCTCTGCCCGATCGTGCCGGTCACGCTCCTGATCCTCATCAACCCCCGCCTCGGCATGGGCCGCGTCGCACTGGCGCTGCCTCTCCTCGGGACCGGAGTCTGCGCCGTATGGTGGCGGTCCCGGCTCGCTCGTCGACCTCACCGGCGACGGCCACCTCGACCTGCTCTCACCGACGATGCCGGCCGGCCTCGACATGCCCGGCTTGGCCGGCCTCGGGACGGGTGGAGTGCTCCAGGTGTCCGCGGGCGACGGCAAGGGCGGATTTTCTGAGGTGGACACGCTCACGCTCGACGGCTTCCAGCACCGCGTCGTCGCCGTGGCCGACATCGATGGCGACAAGCACCTCGACGTCGTGCACGAGTGCTACGGCCAGAGCCCCGGCGCGCACGTCGGCGTCGCGTTCGGCACCGGCTGTGCCGCGGACGAATGAACACTCAGCCGCGCGGCAGCATCTTGGTCGACTTGCGGCCGAGCACGAAGCTGGCGCCGAACGTGAATTCGCCGCTGTGGGCCCAGTCCTGGCCGCCGGTCATGCCCTTTGAAAAGGCCGGCGAGACGACGTCGCGGCCGTCGATGCGCAGCACGACCTTCGGCGTGAGGTAGTACTTGAGGCCGCCGCCGACGTGCAGGGCGCCGTCGACGTTGGTGCCGATCGCCTTGCCGTCCGACGCGCCACCGAGCATGCCTCCGCCGCCGACGATGAACAGGGCCAGCCGTGTCGGCATCTGCAGGATGACGTGACCGCGCGCGGCGAATACGATCGTCGTGAAGCCGCCGTTGCCGTCGAGCTTGGTCGGGACCAGGCCACCTTCGATCTCGATGCCCACGAAGCGCAGCGGCAGGTAGGCGAGGCGCAAGCCGATGTCGAAGCCGGTCTTGATCGGCTTGGCGGTCTTGGTCACGCCGTCGGCGTAGAGGCCGTGGTCGGCGGACGGGAAGAACGCGCCGAGGTACCCGCCGATCTCGAGGATGTGCTTCTCCTTGCGCCACGCGGGTACGTCCGTGTCCGTGTCCGTGTCCGCGGCGAACGCCGGCAGGGCAACGGAGGACACGAGCGCGAGGGCGAGGAGCGGGGCGAGACTCAGTAGTGGCGGGCGGCGTCGCGACATGCGGTCTCCGGACGAGGCTGCCAAGGAGTACCGCGAACCCGGCGAAAAGACGAGCCCTCCCGGCCGCGACGTCAATGTGCGGCGCCAAGCGACGCGATTACAGCGGGCCGAGCGTGTAGCCGACCTCACCGGGTCCCGCGACGGCCAGGGGGTTTTGCGTGCGCTCGCGGAAGGTCAACGATCCATCGTCGTAGATCTCCAGCGCGGTCGAACAGCAGGTCCCGTAGACCGGGCTGGCGATGAACAGCGGCGACAGCATGCGCTCCATCGCCAGACCGACGCCCGTGTCCGGCAGCTCGGCGTCGGCGGCAGGCGCCGGGTCCGTGAGCAGGTCCAGCAGCGCGTGTGTGCCCTGCTCAGGGTCGGCCACCACCGCCGCCAGTCGCTCGCGCCCGCGGACCACCTTGGGCCAGGGGTCGTCGAGCCTCGCGTTCGCCACCCCGTACACGCCGGGCCCGAGGCGCCGCGCCGGACCTGCCCGATTGCACAGGTACCACAGCGCGCTCCGGTCGCCCACGACGAGGTTGAAGCCGGCGTAGTCCGCGGGGCGCAGGCTCGCGAGGTAGGCCTCCGGCGGATCGTCGCCTCGCAGGAAGTCCGCCACCAGCTGCCCACGTGAGGGCGCGTGCGGCGGGACCTGCACATGGGGCTCACGCACGTTGGTCAGCGCGGCGAAGCGACCCGCCTTCGTGACGCCGAGCCAGGTCCCACCACCCTGGAGATCTCGACCCGCGAACACCTGCGGGGCGTCAGGCCAGAACGCCGCGCGCTCGGCCGGTCGCGCGTAGAACTCGTCGCGGTTGGCCGCGACCACCAGCCGCCGCCGCGGGTCGACCTGCCACGCGAAGAGCAGCGTGCACACGCCCGCCTAACCCTCGGCGACCATCGCCTCGACCGCGCGCCGCGTGTACACGCGGAGCATCTCGCGGCGATACGCCGCCTCGTAGGGCACGTTCTCCAGCGGCTTGCACTGCGCGTACGTGGCCTCGCTGACGATGCGCGCGACGGCGGGGTCGGACAGCTTCTTGCCGGCCACCTCATCGAGCCGGGTGACCACGCGCGGCTTGGAGCCGAGCACGCCGCAGACCACGTGCACGCCGGTGACCTCCGCGTGCGCGCTGTCGGAGGCGAGATCGAAGCGGAGTGCGACCGACAGCAGCGGGTAGTCGATGCTCTTGCGCACCGACCACTTGACGTACCTCGTGCGCCGCGGACCCTGCGGCACCGGCACGCGCAGCTCGACGGTGATCTCGCCCGGCTTCGCCAGCGTGTGGGCGATGCCGTCGGCGGTGTAATAATCTTCCAGCTTGATCTCGCGGCGCCCCTCGGGGCCGACGAGCACGATGCTCGCGCCGAGCCCGATCAGCACCGGCACATTGTCGCTGCTCATCGCTGCCACGCAGTTGCGGCCCTTCGGCACCACGTGGCACACGTTGCCCTCCGACTTGAGGCAGCCGCCGCCGATCGACGCGCGCCAGAACTCGGACTGGTTGACGTAACGACAGCGCGTGTCGAGGTTCACGTTGCCGCCCAGCGTGCCCATGTTGCGGATCAACGGCGTCGCCACCGACCCGGCCGCGTGGGCCAGGCTCGGGAACAGCTGCTGGACCTCGGCGTTGTCCGCCAACGCCGCGAGCGTCACGCTCGCGCCGATGCGCACCACCCCCGCCGCGTCGTCGCGCACGACCCCACGCAGGGCCGTCACCCGCGCCAGGCTGATCAGCGCTGGCGGTGTGTCGAGGAAGTGCTTCAGGTTCGGCAGGATGTCGGTGCCACCGGCGATCAGCCGCGACCCGGGCCGGCGCTGCAGCGCCGTGACCACGCCCTCGATCGTATCGGGGCTCTCGACCTCGAATTGCGGCAGACGCAGCATCAGGCGATCTTCCTCTGCTCGTCCGTGGACGGCTTGTGCGGCGCCAGCTCACCGGCCTGCTCCCGGCGCTGGCGCTCCTGGATCGCAGCGAGCACCCGCGCGGGCGTGAACGGCAGGCGGTCGAGGCGAATGCCGACCGCGTCGTAGATCGCGTTGGCGATCGCCGGAATGGTCGAGTGCAGCGGGCCCTCGCCGGCCTCCTTGGCGCCGTACGGACCGTTTGCGTCCGGCGCCTCGACGATCATCGCCGCGATCTCCGGCGTGTCGAGGAAGGTCGGCATGCGGTAGTCGAGCAGGCTCGGGCCCGCGTGCGCGCCGCGATGCTGGGCGTCGACGAGGTGCTCTTCCATCAAGGCCTCCCCGAAGCCCATGTACGTCGAGCCCTCGATCTGGCCCTCGACGATGCGCTTGCTCAATGCCTTGCCGCAGTCGTGCGCGACCCAGATCTTCTTGACGTCGACGATGCCCGTCTCCGGGTCGACCTCGACTTCAGCCAGGTGCGCCGTGAAGCTGTAGGCCGGCGACGCCCCGATCGTGGCGCCGCGATAATCGCCGTGCCGGTCCTTGGGCGTGTTGTAGCTGCCGACCTCGCCGAGCAGGCCGTGGTCGACCTCCGCCCACACGAAGGCCTCCGCGCTGCTGATGTTGCGCTCCGGGTCCTCGCGGTCGATCGCCATGCGACCGGCCAGCACCACCCGGTTCTTCGCCACCTTCCAGCGCTTCGCCACGCTCTCGCACACCTTGCTGCGCAACTTCTGGGCCGCCGCCAGGCACGCGTTGCCGACCATCAGCGTGATGCGCGAGCTGTACGCGCCGAGGTCGACCGGGCACAGGTCGGTGTCGGCCGAGAGCACGCGGATGTCCTCGAGCGGCAGCCCCAGCTCCTCGCTGACGATCACCGCGAGCATTGTGTTACTGCCCTGCCCGATGTCGTTGGCGCCGCTAAACACCCGCGCCCGGCCGCTGCGGTCGAGGCAGATCTGCACGCCGGCCTGCGGCATCTCGTTCGGATAAATCGGATAGTTCGTGCCCGAGATGTAGGTCGAGCCCGCCACCCCGAGCCCGCGCCCGTACGGCAGCGTCGCCCGGCGCTCGCGCCAGCCCGAGGCCGCCTCGACTTTATCCAAACACTCCGAGAAGCCGTTGGATCCGACGCGAAACTCGTTGATCGTCTGCGTGTTCGCGCCGATGTCGTTGCGCCGGCGCAGCTCGATCGGGTCGATGCCGAGCGCCACCGCGGCCTTGTCGAGCTGGATCTCCATTGCGAAGCGCGGCTGCACCGAGCCGTGCCCGCGCTTGGGCCCGCACGCCGGCTTGTTGGTGTACGCGCGCGTGCTGTCGAAGCGGTAGGTCCCGAAGGCATACGGCGCGCACAGCAGCTGGCCCGAGTAGTAGGTCGTCACCAGACCGAAGCTCGAGTAGGCGCCGCCGTCGAGCAGCGTCTTCGCGTCGACCGCCTTGATCTTGCCGTCCCGCGAGAAGCCCGTGCGGTACTTCATCTTCATCGGGTGGCGACCACGATGGGCGTAGAACACCTCCTCGCGGGTGTACAGCAGCTTGACCGGCCGCTTCGTGATCATAGCGAGTTTACTGACGCAGAATTCGAGGTCGAAGGGCTCGCTCTTGCCGCCGAACGCCCCACCGAGCGGCGGCTGGATCACGCGGATCCGGTGCGGCGGCAACTCCAGCACCTTGCTCAATTCCCGATGCAGGTAGTGCGAGACCTGCGTCGCCGACCACACCGTCAGGATGCCGTTGGTCTCGACATGCGCCAAGGCGCAGTGCGGCTCGATCGCCCCGTGCGTGGTGCCCTCGAAGTGGTACTCGCCCTCGATCACCAGGTCCGAGCTGGCCAGCTCCGCGTCCACCTCGCCGAACTCGAGCAGCACGTGCTTCGACAGGTTGCCCTTGCGCGCGTACGGGTTGATGGTGCTATCGCGGTCGCGGACCTTGAGCGCCTCGGCCGGATCGAAGAAGGCGCGTAGCACCTCGTATTCGATGCGCACGGCCTTGCAGGCCGCGTTCGCGGTGTCCTCGTCGATCGCCGCGATCGCGACCACGCCGTCGCCGACGTGACACACCTTGTCGACCGCCAGGGCGTTCTCGTCCTGCGTCCACGGAATGATGCCGTAGGGGATCTTGAAGTCCTGGCCGGTGACCGCCGCGAACACGCCGGGGATCGCCAGCGCCGGCGCGAGGTCGATCGACTTGATCCTCGCGTGCGCGTGCGGGCTGCGCAAGATCTTGGCGTGCAGCATGCCCGGCAGCTTGAGGTCGTCGGTGTAGCGGGTGATGCCCCGCATCCGCTCCATCGCGTCCACCTTGCGGTGGGTCTTGCCGAGCTGCCAGTCGCGCTCGCGGTCCTCACTCGGCATGCGCGACCTCCCCGTTCATCTGCTGACCGACATCCAGCACCGCGTCGATGATCTTCGTGTAACCCGTGCATCGGCACAGGTTGCCGGCCAGCGCCTCACACACCGCTTGCCGCGTCAGCGGTCGCCCGGCCGTGCGGCGCAGCAGCGCCTCCGCGCTCATCAAAATGCCCGGCGTACAAAACCCGCACTGCGCCGCGTCCCAGCGGTCGAACGCGTCCTGCAACGGGTGACAGCCGCCGGCCTGCAAACCGAGCCCCTCGACCGTCGTCACCGAACGCCCCTCGGCGTGCAGCGCGAGGGTCAGGCAGCTGAGCTGCGGCACGCCGTCGATCTGCACCGTGCACGCCCCGCAGTCGCCCTTGTCGCAGCCCTGCTTGGTGCCGATCAGGTCGAGCTTGTAGCGCAGCACCTCCAGGAGGGTGTGGTGCGCGGGCGCTGCGACCTGCACGGGCTCCCCGTTGACGGTCATCGACAGCAGCAGATGAGACATCGTCCGCAGAGCATTGCCCGAGCCCCTCCACGGGTGCAAGCGCCCACGCGCCCGGGAACCGTGCGAAAGCTCGCCGAACCCGGGAAATTCGCCGGTCTCGGCCCCGCGAGCCCAGCCCCGCAGCGACCCCGGGAGGCGCGCGGCGCGGCCGATCTCACGGGCCGGCGTGGTAGGCTCGCGCCTCCGCCCGTGCGCCCCTCCCGACACACTCCGGTCCCCTGGCGACCGATCGAGGCCCTCACCGACCCGCACAGCCTCGCGGTCCCGGAGCTGCGAGCCTTCACGCGCCTGTGGCAGCGCCAGCGCTCCCGCATGCAGGAGCGCGACCAGCTCGACACCTTCGAGGAGCAGCTCGCCCGCCGCTGGTCGATCGAGACCGGCGTGCTCGAGCGCCTCTACGACATCAGCCGCGGCGCCACCGAGACACTTATTAAGCACGGCTTCATCGCCAGCCTGGTCTCGCATGGCGAAACCACCATCGACGCCGACGAGCTGATGGACATCCTCGGCGACCACCGTGGCGGCCTCGACATGGTGCTGGAGGTCGTCGCCGGAAGCCGCCCGTTCAGCGTCGGATGGATCAAGGACCTGCACGCGCTGCTCACCCGAAATCAAACCCATGCGGCCGGTCGTATGCAGGACGGTCGCCGCACCCAGATCCCGCTGCTGCGCGGCGAATTCAAGGTCCGCCCCAACAACCCCATGCGCCCGGACGGGCAGGTCCACGAGTACTGTCCGCCGGAGCACGTCCGCTCCGAGATGGATCGCCTGCTCGCCCTGTTCGCCGAGCTTCCCCCGGAACTGCCGGAGGTCCGGGCCGCCTGGCTGCATCACCGATTCGTGCAGATCCACCCGTTTCAGGACGGCAACGGCCGCGTCGCCCGGGCGATCGCCAGCTTCGAGCTGGTGCGCGGCAAGCTGTTTCCCCTGGTCATCGAGCGCAGCGAACGTGACACGCAGTACTTTCCGACGCTCGAGCAGGCTGACGACGGCGACCTGCGTCCGTTGGTAGAGCTGACCGCCCGCTCGATGATCCGCAGCCTCCGCGCTGCGCTCGTCCCGGTCGCCGCGGCTGACCCGGAGAACGGCCCGCGGTCGCTCGCTGTCATGGCCAGGTCGAAGATCAGCGCCCGGCGAGCCGTCAGCGATCAGCGCGTCGCGATGACGGATCGCATACGCCAGCTGGCCGAGGCCGGGAGGGCGTACCTCGATGCCGCGAGGGTGACCCTCCTCGCAGAGATCCCCGATCTGCAGGCAGTCGTATCGCACGACGAGAACCCGCCGGAGTTTTTTCAGCCGCTACGAGCCCTCGCGGTCCGCGACGGCCACGTGCCCGATCTCGGCGAGCCCTACGTCGTGTGCAGCTTGATCCTCGAGCGTACTCAGGTCGCCGAGATCGCGCTCGTGATGCACTCGCTCGCCAGCCTCTCCCCGGGAGCCGCGATCGCCAACGTGATGGTGGGCCTGCGACCGCAGGCACTGCCACGAACCGCGATGACGTTCACCGGCGCAGACGACGTGGGGCCCCTGTTGCTCGCCATCGATGAGGACGCCGCCCCACAGCGAGCACGCCTCGAACGCTGGCTGACGACCGCCCTCACTCGCACCCTCGATCCATGGATGGACACCCTGTGATCGCTCGCCTCGCACCTGTCCTGATGGCCATGTTGGCACTCGGCTGTGCGACCCAGCGCGGCCGCGGATGGGACCGACCCGCCCCGGCCCCGGTCGCGCCCGCGGTCAGCCTCGTACTGCTCGGCGAGGTCGGTCACCCGGGGCGCACCGCCGGCAAGGTCGCCGCCGAGGTCCGTCGCACGCTCGCGGCCCGCCGCGCCGCGGGCGTGCCGGTGATCCTGCTGTGGCTCGGCGACATGCTCGGCGACGACTGCAACCCCGTCACGGCGCTCGGCCAGCCCGGCGTGCGCAGCTTCGCCGACCTCGCGCGCGAGCACGCGACCGCCGGCGGCCTCGGTTATGCGGTGCTCGGCGCCCATGAGTGGCGCTGCGGCGCGCCCTCCGTGCACGTGCAACCGACTACGGGCCCACGGCCGTGGCGCATGCCGGCCGCCAACTACGTCGTCCGCGTCGCCCACGACGGCAGCAGCGCCGTGGTCTCGCAGTGCAGCGACCGCCTGTGCACCGTCGAGCCCGCCACCGACGCGGCGCTCGTCGACCTCGTGATGCTCGACACTGCCGCCTGGCTCGGCCCGGCGTCGCGCGGGGGTCCGCTGTTGACCGCCGCCGACGCCAGCCTCGCGCAGCAGCAGGCCTTGCTTGCCGCGCTCGAGGCGACACCCGCGACCGCGCCGCGCCTGCTCGTCACCCATCACCCGATCGAGACCGCCGGCCCACACGGTCAGGGCGGCCTGTTCCCGGACTCCGCATACTTCCTGCATCCCGACCCGCTGCGCCGCGCGATCGCGCGTGGTGTGTTCGCCGGGGCGCTCTCCGGGCGCGACCGCAACATCTCGTTCACGGCCGACATCTTCGACGCCGTCAAGCGCTCGAGCCGTTTCTGGCTCGCGCACCCGATGTTCCAGGTCATCTCCGGCGCGACCGCCCACCCCGACGGTACGCTCGCCGGCGGTCGCCGCAGCTGGCACTTTTATCAAGGTCAGTCGCTCAAGCCCGACCTGTTCAGCAACCGCGCCGGCTTCGCCGAGCTGCTCGTCACCCCCGAAACCCACACCGCCCAGCTCCACCAGCGCCGCCGCGGCCGCTGGCACGCCGCGCAGATCGCAGTGCCGACCGGCCGCCCGCCGCACCCGGTCGAGACGACCTCGCCAGTGATGGACCCGTGCCTGCGCTGCGATCCGCTCAAACCGAACCAGTGATCGCCGCCGCGTCATGCTCAGGGGCCCGGTGTCCGCGTCGACTGGCTCCTGATCCTTGTTAGAGGCCAGAACGCCATTGTGCCCACCATGTCGGCTGCGCGGGCTTGATCTGCGCGATGATCTCGTCGGCGACAGCCGTCTCGCTCAGCGCACCTTCATCGAAGAGCCGCCGCAAGAACACCGGAACCCCGACGAATCGCTCTCCAGGCTCCCAGATCTCACGAAGCGCGATCCACATCGCATTCCGGTCGTGAGCCACGAACGTCAACGAGCTGTCCGACGCGGCCAAGGCGATGCTGGCTCGCTCGCCAAGGTCCTTGTTCGGAGGTGGCAAGTTGCTGTTCGGCGGTCCCAGACTACGCAGCCGCGCGAGCGTCATGGACGCTGGCGAGCCAACCTGGATCGGGCGTACTTCGATGCTCGACGCGTCAAACCACTGGATGAATGCCCGACCACCACGGTGTGGATCCGCTTTGAGCTCCCGGAAGACCTCGTCCACCAATGCCATTGGGCAACGCCTCGCCGCCTCCGCCAGCTCCCGCTCCCTTCCCACCTGCAAAAAATACGAGACGACGTTCGTGTCGAGCAGGAAGATCACAGTTCCTCTCCCTCCCACGGCAGCGGCGCGAGCCTGTCGAGCCCGAGCATTCCTCGTGCCTCACCGTCGGTCAGCAGCGCCCCTCGATGCGCGCGCTCCACGAGCTTTGCGACACAACGACTTACCGCAGTCCCCTCCGGTAGCGTCGTCTCCGGCACGGCTCCCGTGAAGGCCGTCATCTCGGTTTCGAGGCGTATTCGCTGATGGCGCTCGATGTACCCCATGTTGTGGAGGTGGTTCACAGTGATCAGGTGTGGCGTACCAAAGTGGCCGCGCGCGCGCGCGATGAGATCGAACGCGTTGGCGCTCCCGATCGCCTGCGCGTTCGAGGGCTCTCCGAACATCTGGACAAGTCCTTCGCGCGGCAATAACAGCTCCGCGGCGAAAGCCCTCGCCCTCTGCTCCGCTTCGTTGTCCTTCTTATCAGCGACCATATCGATCACGATATGGATCCCCCCGGGAGACGGATCGAAGAGTGCATGGCAGAGCTCGTGGGCCAAGTGCACGCGGCCGAGTAAAGGGTTCTTCGCTCGCTGCGGGTCGTTCGCGCTCAGCACGATGGCGGCCGAGGATTCAGAACGGACAGCCACCGCGGTGATGCGACTCGAGACCAGCCGGCGAACGACGACCGCAACACCGAAGCGCTCCTCGAACAATACGCGCATGTCGCCGAGCGGAGCGGCGGTGTTACCCAACCACTGCCGAACCTCGCGCGCCAATCGGTAACCATCCTGGGCTGGCGCATCCTGGCGATCGGCAGCGGCTGCCCGCTGCAGGAAGGTACCTGCCTGCAGTCCCAGGGGGGGGTCCCCAAGGAGTCTCCGCAGACCCACGAGGCTTCGTCCTTGTTCAAGCGCCTCGTCGAGGACTGCCTCGTCACGGCCGTCGAAGTCCTGCATTGGCGCGTGGCGTAAGAATACGCTGACCGATTCACTAGGAACCTCGCGCCCGTTGAGAAGTGCAACCGGCTCCAACGCCAGCACCGCGGCGACGTCATCGAGTTGTGTCGTCGTGATGCCCGGCGTCCCTTGCTCGAGCGCCACTAGCAGAGGCAACGGTACGCCGCTACGCTCCGCCAGAGCTGCGAGAGAGAGCTGCGCACGCTCCCGTGTGAGTCGTACGACCTCGCCGATGCGCTCGAGCACCCGACTTCCTTAGCATGTCGTCAGAACTGCGGTCCAGCGACCACGACTATCGCGTCATGCACGACCTGCTCACCTTCGGTCCATGCGGTCCACAGATTGAGTGCGACTGGCGCGCGCGGCGCGCACGGGTCGCACGGGTCGCACGGGTCGTACGGGTCGCACGGGTCGCATTGTTGGTCAGCATGGGTCGTGGTGCTCGAGCACCTCGGCCCAGCGCCGCCCGATCACTGGCACTCGAGATCGATCGGCATCGCCGCGATCCAGCTGCGGATGAGCTCGAGCCCGCGCTGGTCAATGACCCGGTTCGGAAGCTCGGGCATCTTGATCTCCGGGTCGAGCGAGTTCATGCGATAGATGACGATGCTCTCGTCCGGTTTGCCCGGCACGATGTCATGGGCGTTGCCACCGGTGCCCGCACCCGCTGCGGCCGGCACCTTGCACACGCCGACCTTGGCGAGGTCCGTCTCGCTCGCCAAAAACACCAGCCCGCTCTTGCCCGCGCCGCCGCCCGCCTGATGGCAGTGCGCGCAGTTGCCGTGCAAATAACCCCGCGCGCGCGCGTCGAGCGTGCCCTCGCTGCCGTAGGGATCGATGAACGCCGGCAGGCTCGCCAGGTCCGCCGGAGGGTTGCTAAACATGCCCTGCTCGGCGAGCCACGTCAGCTGCGCCACCTGCTTGCCGTCGCGCTCGATGAGGAGGTTCATCTGCGGCGTGATGAGCCCGAGCGCGTGCTCGACGTCGTCG
>Ga0136638_10000191_pt1 | contig 12375 bp, 9 predicted proteins | sample AntDrymUQ8582206_2_FD_104671 | JGI IMG/M metagenome (GOLD analysis project Ga0136638, IMG submission 104671) | Polar desert sand microbial communities from Dry Valleys, Antarctica - metaG UQ858 (22.06) | ecosystem: Environmental > Terrestrial > Soil > Desert | place: Antarctica: Dry Valley...
AGGTGAGCGGGTCGTTGCCAACGTAGCTGTAGGTATCAATCCCACCCTTCAACCCGATCGGATCAGATTGCACGTATCTGCCAGTGGTCGACTCATAGTCGCGGTGATGGTTGTAGTGATGATTGGTTTCCTTATCGAAGTATTGTCCCGGGAAGCGCAGGTTGTAGGCGTAGGCGCCTAAGGCTTGCGGATTCTCATTGGCGAGCGTGTCGCCATACGGGGCGCTTTCCCAGCTCCAGCGCTTCTGGCGCGACGCATTGGTGATCAACCGTGGCGTGGCCAGATGATCGGTCTCCACATAAGAGACAGTGGTCGAGCTGGGAGTGGTAGCGGCGCCGCTGTAGTTGTAGGTGATCGCAGCGACTGGCCGATCCTCCAGCCACACGTGTTCGACGCGCGCTCTGCCCAGGTTGTCGTACTCACCGATCAAGTGGGCGGCATCGTCATACACAAAGATGCGGGTGCCCTGCGGCACCACGGTGGAGGGTCCGGTCTTTCTGACCCGCAGGTTGATGCCGTTGATCAAGTAGTTAAATGTCTGTGTAGTGGCGCCATTGATGATGCGCACCTGATTCATGCGCCCGCGCTGGTTGTAGGCGTAGGTGATCCTGCCATCGCCAGTGCGGTTGCCGGCCGCATCGAAGCTGTAGCCGATACCCAGGTTGGCAATGCCGGTCATGCGGTTGCTGAACGGATCGATGTTGAAGGTGTAATCGGTCTGGGTGCCACTGACCACATCGGCCTTGGCGAGCAGGTTGCCGGTCAGGTCGTAGACAAAGCTCTGGCTGCGTCCGGTGGTGGCGAAGCCGGTGATGCGATCGAGGTTGTCGTAGCCGAAGCTGCGATCGGTGCTCGGTTGGTCGCTGGTGATGGCGGTGATGCGGTTGGCCGCATCCCACTGCACGGTGTGGGTCACGCTCCCTAAGGTATAGGTGACGAGCCGCCCGTCTTGATCAAGGCTGCTGCTCCAGGCTTGGCCGTTGCCGAGCGTGAAGCTCTTGACGCCGCCGAACGGGTGATAGGTCACGCCGCTGGCGACAGGTGCGCCATCTATTGCAATGGCTTCCAGATCTTTGCTGGCGGCGCCATAGGCGTAGGTGATGAGCTTGCCCGAGGGATACGTCATCGACAACAGCTGGCCGGTGGTCGGGTTGTAGCTGTAGGCCAGTTGATGGGTGCGAGCGCTGGTGCCGCTGCCGATGGTCTGCGTCTTGGTGGCGACGCGACCCATAGTGGTGTAGGTCCAACTGGTGGTGATCGGCCCGGGATCGGTCATGCTGGTGAGCCGACCGATGCCGTTCGCGCCCTGGTCGTAGGCGTAGTTGCTGCTGGTGCCGTCGCCGTAGCGGGCGCGGGTCAGCCGATGTAAGGCATCGTAGGTGTAGGTGGTGGTGCGGCCTCTGGCATCACGGCTGGTGAGTACGTTGCCGGCGGCATCGAAGGTGCGGGTGGTGAGGCCGGTGTCGGGCGAGATCTGGGTGGTGATGTCGCTTAGGCCGGTGACGTTGTAGTCGGTGGCGAGGTTGCGCGGATCGATGACGCGGGTGAGATCGTCTCGGCCGTTGCGCTCGAGCTGGATCACAGGGTTGGGTTGCATCGCACCCGGTGGCGGTTGGGTGATGCGGCGCAGCCGGTCGAGGGTGTCGTAGTTCTGGGTGGTGACGCGGTTCAGTCCATCGACCACGCTGGTGAGGTTGCCGTTGGCGTCGTAGAAGTATTGAGTGACGGGGCGGTTTTGGGAGAAGGCAGTGGTGCTGCACAAAGCCAGCGCGCCGAGCAGCAAGCTGTGAAGTAAACGGTGCAGTGTGTTGTTCTGGTTCATTGGGATTCTCCAGTTCACTGCTTACTGTGCTGCTCCGGTGACTTGCTGCACGCGATTCAGTGCATCGATCGCACGTGCGATGTTCTTGGCTAAGGCACCGCCGGCGTCTCTGATCTGCTCTGCGGTGCGGTTACCCATTGCATCGAGCGTGTAGTCGATGCGGTTGCCTTTCTGATCATTGATGGCGGTTAATCGATGCGCGGCGTCGTAGGTGTAGGTCAGGCTCGCGTTATCGGGCAGATTGACGCTGGTCATCTGGCCGACCGGGTCGTAGCCGAACACGGTGGCTTCGCTGCCTACGGTGCGGCTGGTGAGCCGCATGCGTGGGTCATAGGTCAGCATCGTTACCACGCCATTCGGATCGACGCTGCGGGTCGGCTGGCCGTGCGCGTTGTAGTCGGTGATGGTGGTGATGTGGTTGGCGGCGTTGGTAACCGTTGCGATGTTGCCGCGTTTGCCTAGATCCGGATCGTTATCCGGATGATAGGTCGTAACAGTGGTCTTGTTGTTCGGATCGGTGGCGGTGAGCACTCGGCCGTAGGTGGTGTAGGTATAGCTCCAGGTGCGGGGTGTTCCTATCGTGGCTGCACTGAAGCCAGCTGCTCCCGTCTCATCGGTGGTGGCTTGTTCGGTGCGAGTGCACACGACTGCAATCGGGCGGCCATCGACTAAAGCGGCGGCCGGTGCGCAAGTGGCGCCCTGACCGTTGTAGACGGTGGTGATGACCTTCTTGGGTTCGGCGACTCTTGTTACAAGACGCCAGTCGGGATGCCACTGGGAAGTGATGACGCGCGCTGTGGCAGGTGGTGAACTCAGCGCGGTAGTGCAGTTTTCAGCAGCGACCAGGCCTTCGATGCGCTTGGTCTCGACGTTGCGCGTGAGGTCGTAGGCGTAACAGATCTTGTTGTTGTTGAAATCCGTGCGCGACGAGACGTTGCCATTAGCGTCATAAGTCATGGCCGACGACGATGGGCCGCAGCCAGAGCCGGCGAGCTGCGATTGGCTTGCCACGCGCACCAAACCGAATTGATTGTTGAATCCATACGTTCGGGTGCTGCCAATCGGGTCGGCAACTGCGGTGGTTCCATCCGCGTTAAAGGTCAGTCCGTAGCGATTGGCGTTAAGGGCCAGTTCGGTCGTGACGGCGCGGCCGAATTGATCGTAGCCATACGTGGAATGGTGGTCGTTCTTCTCGTCGACGATGCCCGTCAGGGCGCTGGTGAAAGTTGGATTCTCGTAGACGTAGGTGCGGGTCTTGTCGCCGCTCTGATCGGGGTAAACCACTGAGGTCAGATTGCTGGCGGTGTAGCTGAAACGATGCGCGTTGCCATCCGGTCGCGTCACTCGAATGAGCCAGTAGTCGGCGTTGTAGCCAAACGAAAGCGATACGCCGAAGGTGTCGGTGGCTCGCAGCAGCAAGCTGCGCGGTAGCGGAGTCGACGTGCCTTCGATCACACCGCCGCGATCGCCGCTGGCCGTGCCGTCGGCGTAAGTCAGCGTGGCAGTAGTGCCGATAGATGAAGTGATGGACAGCAACGTGCCGTTGGCGTCGTATAGCTCGACATCATTGGTCGCAGAGAGATACTTCCAGCCGGTACGGATGTTGGATGGATCCCGCAGTTCGATCAGCTGATCGTTGACGTCGGGCCAGTGGGTCCAGGCGCCGCCACTCTGCGCGAACTCAACGATTCTGCCGTCGCCTCGAAATGCTGTGACCACATTGGCGATGGATAGACGAACGGCATAGTTGTGCTGCCAACCTTTGCCGAGTGGTCCATTGAAATAGTTGGTGCCTGCGCCGCTGTTGTAACTGCGCACAAAGCGGAGCTTGCCAGCTCGGTCATAGTCGAACTCGGTCTGGGACTTGAGGCCGGCACCGATGTTGATTGGGTTGCCGACCGATGCACTGCAAGATGAAGCGTCGGACTGGCCGTTCGGGTGCCCGTGATTGCGTGTCGGGATAGGAACGCCGCGCGAGGCGCACATGGCATTTTCGTACCCCGCTGAGGTAAGCGCGATAGCCATCACACTGGATGGATAGAGCGCGGAGGAATCCGGCATTGGAGCGCCGACAGGCCATGTCATGAAGAGCGCGCCGGCACGAATCCAATTGTCGTGCCAGTATTGCCCGGCCGCGTTGTACATCACAGAATTGACCGAGCAAACCTTAATCTCGCGATTGTCGCCCTGGATTCCCTCCACAAGTTGCCCGGGCAACTGTGGAAACTCGAACTCGAAAACGCAATAAACCACGCCGCTGTCATAGGCCGCGACCCTGACATACGATCGCCGAGTTGGGTCGGGCGTCACGGCGGCCCATCGAAGGCATGCCTCGTCTCGCGAGTTTCCAAAAGCGCGAGTGGTCGGGCCGAACACGCCGTATTGAATTGCGGGTGGATATCTACAAACGTCACCGAAAGAATCGGTTTGGCAGGTAAACGCGGGCTGTGATGCCGCAACAAAGGGGACAAATAGTGCAACAGCGAGAAACACGAGTCGGGAAAGCTCACCACGAAACAGGTGAGCAGTGGCTGCGCGCGAAACCGCAAGCACTCCGCGCAGCAGCATGTCCATCTTCTCCTCTCGCACAAACGGCGAGCCAGTTGCTCGCTTCTTGTACGGCAAATTAGCGCGATAGCCTAAAGGCCGTCAACGGCAAAGATGGATGAGTCGCCTAAATCCAAAAACGTGGGGTGCAAGTAACTTTTTGCTCCTCTCACCAGCCGCGACGGTCTTTAAGGTTCGCCCGCGTTCGAAGATACAAGATTAGATCCCGGCCTACGCCGGGATGACGCCGCAGCATGCGCAGCCGAACACCCCGGCACGCAGACCGCGTCTACTTCTGCATCACCCACTTCCCGTCGCGGATCTGAATCATTACCGCGGCGCGCTGGTCGAGACCGAGATGATCGCTCGCGCTCATGTTGAAGATGCCGTGGGCACCGGCCGCGTTCTTTACCCCTTCGAGCGCGTCACGCAACGCGACGCGGAACTCCTTGCTGCCCGGTTGACCTTTCTTCAGCGCGACCGGAACCGCCTGTTGCAGCAACACGCCGACATCCCACGCGTGGGCGCCGAAGGTCGACACGCTGCCCTTGCCTTGCGCACCTTCGTACGCGGTGACGTAGGCTATGGCGCTTTTCCTCACCGGGTGATCGTTCGGCAATTGTTCGGTGACCAACACCGGACCGGCCGGCAAGTAGGTGCCTTCGCAATCCTTGCCGCACACGCGCAGGAAGTCATTGTTGGCGACGCCGTGCGTCTGATAAATCTTGCCGGCGTAGCCGCGCTCCTTCAACGTTTTCTGCGGCAACGCGGCCGGTGTGCCCGAGCCTGCGATCAAGATGGCGTCCGGACGCGCACTCACCAGCTTCAGCACCTGACCGGTCACAGATGTATCGGCGCGCTGAAAGCGTTCGTTGCCGACAACCTTCAAACCGCGCGTCTCCGCGATCTTCGAAAACTCGTTCCACCAGCCCTCGCCGTACGCGTCGGCGAATCCGATGAAGCCGACTGTCTTGATACCTTGTCCGAGCATGTGGCCGACGATGACGAGCGCCATTTGTTGATCGTTCTGCGGCGTCTTGAATACCCAGCGACGCTTGGCGTCGACCGGCTCGACAATGCGGCTCGAAGCAGCCATCGAGATCATCGGCGTCTCGCTCTCGGCGGCAACGTCGATCATCGCCAGGGAGTTTGGCGTGATCGTCGAGCCGACCAGCACATCGACCTTGTCTTCACTGATCAGCTTGCGGGCGTTGCGAACTGCAGTCGTCGTATCGGACGCATCGTCGAGCACGATGTAGCTGAGCTTGCGCCCGGCGATCGTTTGCGGAAGCAGCGGGAAGGTGTTTCGTTCCGGAATTCCGAGCGATGCCGCCGGCCCGGTCGCCGAAAGCGTCACGCCGACTTTGATGTCCTGTGCGAACGACACGCTCGTGCCGAGAACGGCGAAGAGTGCGGCGATCAATTGGGGGGTTAATTTCATTTTGTCTCCTCTCAATTCATCAAGTAAATCCAGCATGCATCTAAACAAAATCAAACCTTTTCAACAAGCAGGGCGATACCCTGCCCTACGCCGATGCACATCGTCGCCAGCGCATACCGTCCGCCGGTGGCTCGCAGCTGGCGGGCCGCGGTCAGCACAATGCGCGCACCTGATGCGCCGAGCGGGTGCCCGAGCGCGATAGCGCCGCCATTGGGGTTCACATGCGAGGCATCGTCAGGCAATCCCAGCTGGCGCGTAACGGCGAGCGCCTGCGCCGCAAATGCTTCGTTCAGTTCGACCACATCAATATCCGCAATTTTCAGTTTGTGACGCGCCAGCAGCTTTTGCGTTGCCGGCGCCGGACCGATTCCCATGATGCGCGGAGTCACTCCGGCAGTTGCAATGCCGCGCAGCCGGGCGATTGGATTGAGCCCGTACTTGCGAGCCGCTTGCTCGCCAGCGATCAGCAACGCCACCGCACCATCGTTGACGCCCGACGCATTGCCCGCCGTCACCGTACCATCGGGTTTGACGACACCTTTGAGCTTTGCGAGCGCATCGAGCGTCGTGTCACGCGGGTGCTCGTCGCGGCTCACCACTGTCTCGTTTTTCTTGCCGGGAATCCTGACCGGCACGATTTCACCGTCGAAAAAGCCTTTCGCTCCGGCCGCGGAATACCGCTGCTGCGAGCGCAACGCGAATGCATCCTGATCCGCGCGTGCGACCCCAAATTCGGTGGCAACGTTCTCGGCGGTTTCAGGCATCGAGTCAATGCCGTACTGCGCCTTCATCTGCGCATTGACAAAACGCCAGCCGAGCGTGGTGTCAAACACCGAGTTGCTGCGAGAAAATGCGGATTCCGCTTTTGGCATTACAAAAGGCGCGCGCGACATGCCTTCAACGCCGCCGGCAATCATCAACTCAGCTTCGCCGGCGCGGATCGCGCGCGCGCAAATTCCGACTGCGTCCATGCTCGAGCCGCACAAGCGGTTAACCGTCGCAGCCGGAACGCCTGTCGGTAACCCCGCAAGCAAAACCGCCATGCGCGCGACATTGCGGTTGTCCTCGCCCGCCTGATTGGCGCAGCCGTAATACACGTCGTCGATTGCAGCCCAATCAATTTTCGGGTGGCGAGCCATCAGTGCTTTCAGCGGAAGCGCAGCGAGATCGTCGGCCCTCACACTCGACAGCGCGCCGCCGTAGCGACCGAACGGTGTACGGATTCCGTCGCACAAAAACACTTCGTTCACGCCATAGCCCTCAAAGATGTAGGTGTTCGTGTCGAACGCGGTCGTCGTGCGGCGGCGTGGGCCGGCGCACGCGTCGGTGCGCGTACCCGCGCGACTCCGCCCAGAAAAAGATCGGCCACCACCGGCGCCATCTCGGCGTACGTCAGTGGGCCGCGATCCTTGAACCAGGTGAACGTCCAGTTGATCATGCCGAACAGGATCATCGTGAGCGGCTTGATCAACGCGGAGCGATCCGTCTGCGGCGCAAGCTTTGCGATCACTTCGGCGTAACCCAGCACGACCTTGCGCTCCTTAGTCAGGACGCGCGCCCGGTGAACGCGCTGCAGATACTTGACGTCCTGCACCAGTACACGATGGCGCGCCGCCGAATGCTCGTACTCTGCCATGAACAGTTCGATCAGACGCCGCAAGTGCCCGGCCGGCGGCAATGCCTCGGCCCGAACCCGATCGATGATCTGCTGCAGCCGCTCGATGTAGCTTTCGGCAATGTCGGCAAGCAGATCTTCCTTGTCGCGGTAATAGTGATACATCAGCGCCTTGGAGACACCGCAGGCTCGCGCGATATCGGCAATCGTGGCGGCCAAGTAACCCTTGTCGGCAAACTGACTTGCGGCCGCATCGCGAATCGCCGCGCGTTGTTTATCGAAGCCAGCTGCCCTTTTTCTGGCCACGACTATCTCGCGTCGTATGAAATCACGACTCGCTCAGTTAACGGATAAGACTGGCACGTCAACACGAAACCTTCTGCAACTTCATGCGGCTCGAGCGCGTAGTTCTTTACCATCTTCACCTGTCCTTCAAGAACCCTGGCGCGACAGGTACTGCACATTCCGCCCTTGCATGAAAACGGCAAGTCAACACCCGAATCGCGGCCGGCATCAAGAATAGAATGCTGACCCGGCATGAACTCCACCGTGCGCCGCACGCCGTCGATGATCAGTTCGACATGCGACTGCGCCGCCTCGGCGTTGTCGATGGCTTGCGCGCCGTTCTGCACGAGCCCGGTCGGAATACCAAACCGCTCAACATGCACGTGCTGCGAGGGCACCCCGGAGGCGATCAGAGACGCTTCGACTTCATCGATCATGTTTGCCGGGCCGCACACGAATGCCTCGTCGATAGTGTCGGGCGGCAGCAACGACTCGAGAAACTGCCTGACCTTCGCCGCGTCGATACGGCCGTTGAACAGTTCGACGTCCTGCGTTTCGCGCGAGAAAACGTTGTACAGGCGAAAGCGTGTCAGGTAGCGGTCTTTCAAATCCTCCAGCGCCTCGTGAAACATGACCGACGATTGGCGGCGATTCCCGTAGACCAGCGTGAAACGCGACTTCGGCTCGCGCGCAAGCGTCGTACGGATCAGTGACAGAACCGGCGTAATCCCGCTGCCGGCAACAAAGGCGGCGTAGTGCCGGGCCTGGCTCGCATCGAGCGGCGTGAAGAAACCGCCTTCGGGCGTCATCACGTCAATTGGATCGCCGGTCTTCAGTGCATCGTGCGCCCACTGCGAAAACTTTCCACCGCCGACCTTCTTAATCGCAACGCGAATTTCGGCGTCATCAAGTCCGGAGCAGATCGAGTACGAACGGCGCAGCTCTTCGCCATCGAGCGTCGTGCGCAAGCCGAGGTGCTGGCCTTGCACGAATCGATACTCGTGCGCGAGCTCGGGTGGCAAATCGAACTTCAGGCTGATGCACTCAGGCGTCTCGGTCCGGACTTCCGCAACGCGTAGTGAGTGATATCTGGGCGTCATTACCAGTTGCAGTTCGGATACGTGCGTTGAAGATGCTGCATTTCGTCGAGCAGAAGTTCCAGGTGCTCGCCATGAACGCCTTCCTTGCCATGCGATACGAAAGAGGTTCGCTCAGGAATCTGCAACGTCGCGACGTCGAGCACCGGCGACACCGCCTTGCGCCAGCCGGCTTCAAGTGCCGGCCATGCGACACCGATTTTGGCATCGAGCACGGACGCGCTAAAGAGTTCCGCCGTGTATGGCCACAGCATGTCGAGCGCGCGCTGCATTCGCGTGTGTGATTCATCGGTACCATCGCCCAACCGCACCGTCCAGTCCGACGCGTGCTGCAGGTGATACCGCGTTTCGTTGAGGCTCTTCGCGGCAATCTCGGAGAGCCGTGCGTCGCCAGACGCCTGCAACGCCATCCATAGCTCGCGCTGAAACGCCGTAAACAAAAAGTTACGCATGATCGTGCAACCGTAATCATCGTTAGGCAGCTCAACCATGGTCACGTTGCGGAATTCGTCTTTCGTACGGTTGAATGCGAACTGATCCTCATCGCGGCCTTCACCGCCCTCAAGCGCGCCGGCGTGCGTGTACAGCAAGCGCGCCTGGCCGATCAGATCAAGCGCGATGTTCGTTAGCGCAATATCTTCTTCAAGGATGGGGCCGTGCCCGCACCACTCCGACAGCCGGTGACCAAGGATCAACGATGAATCGGCAACGCGCAGTAAGTCATCTAGACGCTCGGTGCCGGCGGTTGACGTGACGTCGCTCATCTACCGTCACATATGATTGACTTCATCCGGCAACGTATAGAACGTCGGATGCCGGTAGATCTTGTCCTCGGCCGGATCGAACATCTCGGGCTTCGCATCCGGATCGCTCGCAACAATGTCGTCAGCGCGCACGACCCACACGCTGACTCCTTCCATGCGCCGCGTGAACACATCGCGCGCATTTTTAAGCGCCATTGACGGGTCGGCCGCGTGAACGCTGCCGCAATGCTTGTGATCCAGACCATTGCGGCTGCGGATGAATACTTCCCAGAGTGGCCACTCTTTGCGATCCATTTCGATTCCTATGCCGCGACGCAATCGCGATGCCGCTTTTTCTGCGCGTGCGCGAGCGCTGCTTCGCGCACCCAGGCGCCGTCTTCCCATGCCTTGACGCGGTCGGCCAGGCGCTCTTCATTGCACTCGCCTTTGCCGTTGACAACGTTCCAGAATTCGCTCCAGTCGATCGGGCCGACGGTCCAATGACCCGTGGCGCTGTCGACCTTCAAATCGGGATCGGGCAATGAAACGCCAAGCAACTGCGCCTGCGGCACCGTGGCGTCGACAAACTTCTGCCGCAATTCATCATTACTAATGCGCTTGATTCCCCATTTCATCGAGTCACCGCTGTTGGTCGATTCGCTGTCGTGCGGGCCAAACATCATCAGCGATGGCCACCACCAGCGGTTGACTGCGTCCTGCACCATCGCGCGCTGATCCTCCGAGCCTTTCATCAGCGTCAGTAACAAGTCGTAGCCCTGCCGCTGATGAAACGACTCTTCCTTGCAGACGCGAATCATCGCGCGCGCGTACGGCCCATACGAACAGCGCGTCAGCGGAATCTGATTCATGATCGCCGCGCCGTCAACGAGCCAGCCGACGACGCCGATATCGGCCCACGTCTTGGTCGGGTAGTTGAAGATCGATGAATACTTGGCCTTGCCACTGTGCAACGCTTCGATTAACCCGTCGCGCGACACGCCGAGCGTTTCTGCCGCTGAATACAGATACATGCCGTGGCCGGCTTCATCCTGTACCTTTGCCAGCAGGATGCATTTGCGTTCGAGCGTCGGCGCGCGAGTGATCCAGCCGCCTTCCGGCAGCATGCCGACGATTTCGGAGTGCGCGTGCTGGCTGATCTGCCGGATCAGCGTCTTGCGATAGCGCTCAGGCATCCAGTCTTTCGGTTCGATGAAGTCGCCGCGCGCAAGCTTGGCTTCGAATTCGGCTTCGTACTCCGCGTCGCTTCTGACCGGCGTCTCATCGCGGTCACCGGAGGGAACGTCCATCGCTTGCGTGTACATAGTTACTCCTTAGGGCGCCGATCAACGATGCGCTTGGCCTTACCGAGCGAGCGCTCGATCGCCATCGGCGTTGCCAGATGAGCGCTTGCCGATAACCCGACGTAAGCCTTGATGGCCTGCTCGAGCTTCTGCGCGGCGATGCGACGCGCGTCGTGGCTGCCAGTGGCGAGTTGCGATCCCATCTCGACATGCACCGTCAACTCATCGAGGTGACCCGGCCGCGTGACTTCAAGCGTGTAGTGCGGCTCGAGCTCGGGCTGCTTCAGAATGAGTTCTTCGATCTGCGTCGGAAACAGATTGACGCCTCGAATGATCAGCATGTCGTCTGAGCGGCCGGTAATCTTCTCGATGCGCCGCATGCTGCGTGCGGTCGGAGGCAGCAACCGCGTCAAGTCGCGCGTGCGATAGCGAATCATCGGCAGCGCCTCCTTCGTCAACGACGTGAATACGAGCTCGCCTTTTTCGCCCTCCGGCAACACTTCGCCGGTCTCCGGATCGATGATCTCGGGATAGAAGTGGTCTTCCCAAACGGTCAGACCATCTTTGGTCTCGATGCACTCCTGCGCGACACCCGGCCCGATAATCTCCGATAGCCCGTAGATGTCGATCGCATCGAGCGACGTCTTGGTCTCGATCGCTGCGCGCATTGCCGCGGTCCACGGCTCGGCGCCAAATATGCCGATTCGCAGCGAGCACGCCTTCGGATCGACGCCCTGCTTTTGCATCTCTTCGACGATCGCCAGCATGTATGACGGCGTCACCATGATGATCTTCGGCTTGAAGTCGACGATCAATTGCACCTGGCGTTCGGTCATGCCGCCCGATACGGGAATCACGGTGCAGCCGAGCTTCTCCGCACCGTAGTGCGCACCTAGGCCCCCTGTGAAAAGCCCATACCCGTACGCGACGTGAATGATGTCGCCGCGCCGGCCACCGGCGGCGCGAATCGAGCGGGCCATCACGTTCGCCCACGTGTCGATGTCCTTTGCGGTGTACCCGACAACGGTTGGCTTGCCCGTCGTCCCGCTCGACGCGTGAATGCGAACTATTTTTTCCTGCGGCACCGCAAACATACCGAACGGATAGGTGTCGCGCAGATCGTGTTTCGTCGTAAACGGGAATCTCGCGAGGTCGCTCAACGATTTGAGGTTCGAAGGAAGGACACCCGCCTTATCGAACTTTGCTCGATAGTGCGGCACGTTTTCGTACGCATGCGCAAGAGACCAGCGCAAGCGCTCGAGCTGCAGCGCCTGCAGATCGGAACGGCTAGCACGCTCGATTTGTTCGAGGCCGTCGATCATTTACAGGTCCACCACCGACTTGCCTTTCATCGTGTGCGAGCGGCCTCGCATCACGACCACGGTCTTGCCGTGCTGATTCGTGACGGTGATGTCGTACACACCGGTGCGGCCGGTGAGCGCGACTTCTCGACACTCTGCAAGAAGTAAGTCGCCTTCGTATGCCGGTGCCAAGAAGTCAACGACGACGCCGGATGCGACCGTC
>Ga0136638_10000192_pt1 | contig 12371 bp, 10 predicted proteins | sample AntDrymUQ8582206_2_FD_104671 | JGI IMG/M metagenome (GOLD analysis project Ga0136638, IMG submission 104671) | Polar desert sand microbial communities from Dry Valleys, Antarctica - metaG UQ858 (22.06) | ecosystem: Environmental > Terrestrial > Soil > Desert | place: Antarctica: Dry Valley...
AAAAACATCCGCATGAAGTGCCGGCGCAACCATTCGACGCAGACGTTGCTGCTCGACTCCCGGCATTTCGGGCTCGCGCTGGTGCGCCACGCCGACCGCACTCACCAGTTCGTTGCGCAGGCGTTGCCAATACTCACGCGAAAGCACAAAGCCAGCAGTGAGGTGCGCGCCGCTCGCATCGATCAGCTCGCGCACCTCTTCGTCGCGCAAGTTCCAATTCGATGCCAGTCGGGCCAATGGCACCGGCTCACGATCGAGCCACGCGCGCAATGCCGCGGCGGGCGCGCCGTCGCGCAGCGCTTGCAGCAAATGCAAGCGGGCCGGCGCGCGCCGGCCACGACGCGTGGGAGAACCAAGCGGCGTTACGTCAAGCACAGCGCCACCGCCAAGCGTGCGCTGCGCAGAAGCATCGCGAATCACGAAGCGGTCACCGCAACATATGGCCAACGGTCGATCGAGCTTCAGCGACACGAGCCTTGATTCTCCCGGCTCGACGCGAGTCGCATCGAGCACTGCGACGCGCGCCATCGCTTCGGCAGTGCCGTGATGCAGATGCACCATCGCCGAGTTTGCCAACGACTTAGATACCCGCGTTGACAACGTCACGGTCGCGTCAAAACGTTCGGCCATGTTGGAGAGCGCTTGCGCCTGCACCCACATGCCACGCTCGACCTGCGATTTTTCGAGTCCGACCAGATTCAAAGCGCAGCGTTGCCCGGCGATGCCGGCGTCGCTCGCTCGATCTTGCGCGTGAATTGAGCGCACGCGCGCAGTAAGCGAACCCTGTGTCATCGGACCGACGGTGACTGACGCGCCGACGCGAATCGCACCTGCATGCACGGTGCCGGTGACCACGGTGCCGATGCCGGGCAGAGTAAAACTGCGGTCGGCAGCCATCCGAAAATGCCCATTGCCGGTTCGAGCATCGTGCAACGCGGCAACCTGCAACAGATGCGCTTGCAAAGCATCGACGCCAGCGCCGGTGACTGAAGAAACAGGAAAGACAGGCCAGTGTTGCGCCGCTGACGCTTGAACGCGGTCGGTGAGCTGTCGCTGCACCTGATCGATGCGCTCGTGGGGCACCGCGTCGATTTTGGTGAGTGCGATCGCTCCCGCGCCGATGCCGAGCAACATCAGGATATCGAGATGCTCGTCGGTCTGCGGCATCACGCCATCATCTGCCGCAACGACCAAAAGAGCAAAATCAATCCCGGTAACGCCCGCCAGCATCGTGTGAATGAATTTCTCGTGCCCCGGAACATCGACGAAGCCCAGCACGTCGTGCCCGCCGACCGGTACGTAGGCGTAGCCGAGCTCGATCGAAATGCCGCGCTTGATTTCTTCGGGCAGGCGATCTGTATCGCGGCCGGTGAGCCGCTTGATCAATGATGTCTTGCCGTGATCGATATGACCGGCAGTGCCGATGATCATGCAGTGACCAACGCGTTCAAATTAGCGACGAATGCCGCTTCGTCGCTCGGCCGCAGGCAGCGCAGGTCGAGCCACAGCGCGCCGTCGCCGATGCGCCCGATCACCGGTATGGGAAGTGCGCGCAGTCGATCCTGCAACTCCTCGATGATGCGGCCACTTGCCTTGCGGAGCGGGCGAATCACCAGTGCAGCCGAAGGCAAACGCTCGACGGGCATGCTGCCCGAACCGATCTGGCTGGCACAGTGCTCGATCGTTACGATAAAAGCCTCGGCCAGCACTTTTTCGATTGCCGTGGCGATGCGTTCGCACGCCAGCCGGATGTCCGCCGGCCGGCGCGCAAGTAACGCCAGGGTAGGCAACCGTTCGTCAAGCCGATGGCCGCTGGCGTAGATGCGCAACGTGGCTTCGAGCGCCGCAATCGTGAGCTTGGATACACGCAGGGCGCGCTTCAGCGGATCTTTCTTGATCCTGGCAATCGCGTCGCGGCGACCGACGATCAAACCCGCCTGCGGCCCGCCCAACAATTTGTCACCGGAAAATGTAACGACGTCAGCGCCGGCGGCAAGAGACTGCTGCGGCAGCGGTTCCTTCGGCAGTCCGTAACGCGTCAGGTCGATCAGCGCCCCCGCGCCCAGATCCACCATGTAAGGGACGCCGTGCGCATGCGCAATCTGCGCCAGGGTCGCGTCGTCAACCGTCGCGGTATATCCGGTGATCGCGTAATTCGACCAGTGCGCTTTAATGATGAGTCCGGTCTTCAACCCGCACGCCTGTTCGTAGTCGAGCGCGTGGGTGCGATTGGTGGTGCCGACTTCAACCAGCTTGCAGCCCGCCGCTTTCATGATGTCTGGCATGCGAAACGCGCCGCCGATTTCGATCAACTCGCCGCGCGAGATGATGGCTTCCTTGCGAGAGGCAAGCGCTTTTAGCGACAACAACACCGCCGCCGCATTGTTGTTGACGATCGTCGCAGCCTCGGCGCCGGTCAGCTCGAGCAGCAAGTCCTCGACGATGTTGTCACGATCACCACGACCGCCGCTGTCGACGTCGTACTCGAGCGCAGTAAAACTGCGCATCGCAACGCCGACTGCCTCGATCGCTTCTTCCGCAAGCAACGCGCGACCAAGGTTGGTGTGGATCACCGTGCCGCTAAGATTGAACACGACGCGCAATCGCGCAGCGTCGGTGCGTGCTACGCGCTGGCGAGCCTGCGCAATCAAGGCGTCGGTGGCGGGAACGGCCGCGCCGTCACGAATCGCGGCACGATGTTCTGCCAATACTTCCTGCAAAGCGCGCTTGACCGGCAATGGCCCGCGCACAGCAGCAAGCTCGCTAAGTTGCGGCAAAGCAAGCAACCGATCAACCGCAGGCAATCGCGTCGACGCTCCGAGCGAAGATTCTGACTGCGATCCGCCTGAGTTCCTTGCATCGCCCGCACCGGGCAGAGTCAAGTCCGGCACGGTTAAGAGGTGCCGGGATGAAACAACAAGTTGGGGCCCGACCGTGCATAGCCTTGCTCGTCGACCAGCAGGTCGAGCGCCAGTGTGGCCAGATCATCAGCGGTCGGATCAAGACCCGGATCTTTTTCCTGATAAAAGATTTTCAGATAACTTTTGCACTCATCGCACGTCTCGGCGCGCGTTGCTGCTTCGGCTTTCGATTCGCCCTCGGCCTGAAGCACCAGGTACTTGACGCTCTTGTCGGTATCGCACGACGAACATTGGATGCGCGACATGTTCCATTCTGTCGCGCACAGCGAACACACCAGGTAACGCAAGTTCGCCTGCTCGCCGCCGATGCGCAGCACGCTCGCCACCGGGCGCGATGCGCACACCGGGCAGATGCCGGGGACGTCGCAATTTTCGAGCGCTGCGATATCGAGCGTCGCGGCGATGCGCGTGAAATAGGTTTGCAGCGCGGCGCCGATAAACGGCACCAGCGCGGCTTCGTCATCGAGCGATGTTCCTGCCAGCACGCGGTCGGCCAGTGATTCCCTAGAATTCTCATCGAGCGCGGCCAGCGCCGCGAGCGCAGTTTCTACGCCATTGCTCGATTGGGCGTGCATGTCGCTGACGATATCGGCAAGATCGGCGTGCCAGTTGGCCGAGCGCTCGTGCGATTGCGCCGACAGCGGCGGCATGCCGTAATCACGGCTCGCGACCGTCGCCGCCTCTGACACCGCCGCAGCGGCGCGCCGGCCGAGCGCTGCGTGCTGCGCCCGCGCGACCTTGGCCATTAACTGCAGATAGCCCGCCATCGCATTGCCCATGGCAACACTTTCAAAACGCACTGCGCGCTCGGCGAAAAGATCGGCGTTGGTAGGCAGCACGACACGCGGCGTCTTGCGTACGCGATCGGTGGTGCCGTCGATAATGATTGGAGTTGCCATAGGTTAGTCTGAAGCAAAATGACAGGAACTGCCCCGATATGAAAACCCGGGACTGCTGCTGCCACTTCTACTGATCTTCTACAGGTTCTGAGGCGGCTGTTCGACGTTGCGGCCGCCCCGCATCCGCCGGTACCACAGCGGATGATGGTGCCGCGCCCAGTTGTGCGACACGGTGCCGCGAGTCATCGCCCTTAAAGCACCCGCCACCCAAAACACACCGGCGTAAATGTGCACGATAATGGCGAGGATCAGGATGAACGCCGAGATAGCGTGTACGACCGCCGCGATGCGGATGGCGTCGATCGCGAATGCATCGGCGAAGTATGGGCGCCAGATGACGATGCCCGAGATGATCATCAGCCCCATTGTGATGACCGTGATCCAGAATACCCATTTTTGCCCAATGTTGTACTTGTCGATCGCCGGCAGATCGTGATCGCGGTTCTCGATGAAGTCGGGCAGCCGTTTGCTCCACTCACGGTCGTAGGGCTGGATCTTGTTGTCGGTCCAGTAGCGCATCGCCATGATCACGAATAACACGAACATCAGCACACCCAGAAACGGATGCAGGATGCGCGCCCAATTGCCTCCGCCCAATAGTGCGCTCAAGAACCAGAACGCGGGATGGAAGAAGGCAAGCCCGGATGCGGCGAGCAGAATGAACAGCAGCGCGACGGCCCAGTGGTTGAGCCGCTCGTTGGCATCGTAGCGCCGGATCTCTCCGCTTCTCATCACGATCGCCATTTAAACCTCCCTATCGTGACGGGTGACTTCGCGGCCGTCGGCATCCACCGCAGCTACTGACTCGTCGACTTCCTTGGGCCCGCGCGTGACGTAGTGAAAGAACGCACCGAGCGCAGCGATGCCGAGTGTGAGGGCCATTAGCGGCTTGGCGATTCCTTTCCACAGGCCGACCCACGGACTGATGGTGGGATCGGTCGGCAGGTTGTTGTACAACCCCGGCTGATCGGCGTGCTGCAGCACGTACATCACGTGCGTGCCGCCGACTCCGGCCGGGTTATAAAGCCCCGCCTTCTGATACCCGCGCTCGTTCAAATCGCGCACTCTTTTTTCACCGCGCGCAACCATGTCCGTCTTTGAGCCGAATTGCAGCGCACCGGTCGGACACGTCTTCACGCACGCCGGCGCCATGCCGACAGCCACGCGATCGGAGCACAACGAGCACTTGTAAGCCTTGTTGTCCTTCTTGCTGATGCGCGGGATGTTAAATGGGCAGCCGGCGATGCAGTAGCCGCAGCCGATGCAATTCTCCGAAATAAAGTCGACGATGCCATTGGCGTATTTGACGATCGCACCGGGCGCCGGGCAGGCTTTCAGGCAGCCCGGATCCTCGCAGTGCATGCAGCCGTCCTTGCGGATCAGCCACTCGAGTTGCCCAGCCATCGGGCCATCGGGGGCCGTGACTTCGGCAAACCGCATCACGGTCCACGATTGATCCGTCAGATCGATCGGGTTGTCGTAGACGCCGACGGTAGTGCCGATGTCGTCGCGCAGGTCGTTCCACTGCATGCATGCAACTTGACACGCCTTGCAGCCGATGCACTTGGAAATATCGATCAGCTTGGCGACCGGCTCGCCCGCAATGCGAACCTGCGGCGTGGCAGTCGTTGTGGCCGAGCGCATTTGAACGTCGAGTGATTGCATAGATGGCATGGTTGCTCCTACGCTTTCACGATGTTGACAAGAAACGACTTGAACTCCGGCGTCTGCGAATTGGCGTCGGCCACGTACGGCGTCAAGGTGTTTGCCAGAAAGCCGCTCTTCGCGACCCCGACAAAGCCCCAGTGGATCGGAACCCCGACCGTGTACACCTCCTTGCCGTTGCAAGTCAGATCGGCGATGCGCCGGCTGACCACCGCCTGGGCCCTTATTTCGCCGCGGTTACTGCGCACCTTGACCCAATCACCGTTGAGAATGCCCTTTGCCTGCGCCAGCTTCGGCCCGATCTCGACAAACTGCGCCGGCTGAACGATCGCATTGGACTCGACGTTCTTGGTCCAGAAGTGCATATGCTCGGTTAGCCGGTACGTCGTGGCTGCATAAGGAAACTCATCGGATTTGCCGAACGATTCGACGTCGCCTTTGAAAATCCGCGCGACCGGGTTACTGACCACCTTCGGATGCAGCGGATTGGTGCCGATCGGTGTCTCGAACGGTTCGTAGTGCTCAGGAAATGGCCCTTCATTCAGCGCAGGCGCAAACAGTCGCGCTACGCCTTCATTTGTCATGATGAACGGCCCTGCGCCGCTATCCGGACCCAGGGTTGGCGCCATGTCGGGCACGTCGATGCCGGCCCAGCGCGTGCCGTCCCAGCGAATACCTCCGCGCTTGGGATCCCACGGCTTGCCGCTTGGGTCGGCCCCGGCGCGGTTGTAAAGAACGCGCCGATTGGCGGGCCACGAATAACCCCACGTCAAGTTATTGCCGAGGTTGCCCGGATCATTCGAATCGCGTCGCGCCGTCAGATTGCCGGCCTGCGACCACGAGCCGCAATACAGCCAGTTGCCGCACGCTGTGGACCCATCGTCCTGCAGTAAGCCAAAGCCCGCCAGCTGCTCTCCGGCCCTGACCAGAGTCTTGGTCTTGTCCTTCGGATCAACTACATCGGTTAAAGCGCGGCCGCTGATTTCGCGAAGCAACTCCTCGGCGCTCGGCAGATTGGGGTTGGCGTAGTTCCAAGTGGTCTTCATGATCGGCTCGGGGTTCTTGCCGCCGTCTTTCGCGTACATCTCGCGCAGCTTCACGAACAGGCTGCCGATAATTTCGCGATCGATCTTGGCTTCGCCCGGCGGCTCGGCCGCGGCCCAGTGCCACTGCGCCACCCGGCCCGAGCTGGTGAACGAACCGGCCTCTTCGACGATGCAGTTGGCAGGCAACATGATCACTTCGGTCTTGATGTCCTCCGGCTTGACGTTGTTCGAATCGCCGTAGTTTTTCCAGAACTCTCCGGTTTCGGTACGCAGCGGATCGATGATGACCAGATACTTGAGCTTCTGCAGCGCTGCACTGAGCTTATTCTTGTTAGGCAACGCCGCCAGCGGATTCATGCCCTGCGTGATGAAGCCGTTCACACGGCCCTGATACATCCGCTCGAAAATGGCGAGTACGTCGTACGCGCCGTCGCGCTTCGGCGTCAGGTCATACGCGAAGTCGTTCTCCTTCGTCGCGTGGTCGCCGAACCATGCCTTCTGCAGACTGACGTGCCATTTTGCAAAGTTCTGCGCGAAGTTCATCTGATTCGGACGCAGCGCCTTTGGCGTGCGCGCGGCGTTGTACTTCTCGCGCGTGTCGTCGGCGTCGGTCGGCGCCGACAGATAGCCCGGCAGCACTTCGGAGTACGCGCACATGTCGGTGATGCCCTGCACGTTGGCATGTCCGCGCAGCGCGTTGACGCCGCCGCCGGCTCGGCCCATGTTGCCCAGCAACAGCTGGATCATCGCCATCGTGCGGATGTTCTGCGAACCGACCGAGTGCTGCGTCCAGCCGAGCGCGTACAGGATTGTCATTACGCGGTCTGGAGTCGCGGTCGAGCCGATCAGCTCGCACACCTGCTGGAACTTGTCCTTCGGCGTGCCGCAGATGTTGTTGACCACCTCGGGGGTGTAGCGCGAAAAATGCGTCTTCATCAGCTGGTACACGCAGCGGGGATTCTCGAGCGTCTCGTCGATCATCGCGTAACCGTCGGCGCCGATCTGGTAGCCCCAGCTCGATTTCTCGTACGTGCGCTTGGCGGCGTCGTAACCGCTGAAGTATCCGTCGTTAAACGCGAACTCGTCCTTGATCAGGAACGGAGCGTTCGTGTACGCCTTCACATACTCCTGGTGAATCTTGTTGTTCGCCAACATGTAGTTGATCACGCCGCCCAGGAACGCGATGTCGGTGCCGGTTCTGATCGGCGCGTACACATCGGCGATCGCCGCCGAGCGCGTGAAGCGCGGATCGACCACGATCAGCTTCGCCTTGCGGTGCTCGAGGGCTTCGGTCACCCATTTGAAGCCGCACGGGTGTGCTTCGGCGGCGTTGCCGCCCATAATGATTGCGAGGTCAGTGTTCTTGATGTCCACCCAGTGGTTGGTCATCGCACCTCTGCCAAATGTCGGGCCCAGACTGGACACCGTTGGCGCGTGTCAAACCCTTGCTTGGGTATCGAGCGCGACCATCCCCAGCGCGCGTGCCATTTTCACTGCGAGGTAACCCGGCTCGTTCGAGATCGCACTCGAAATCAAAAAGCCGGTCGTGTTCCAGCGGTTGACCGTGACGCCCTTGTCGTTGGTCTCGACAAAGTTGGCGTCGCGATCGATCTTCATGTGCGTCGCGACTCGCGTCAACGCATCGTCCCACGTGATGCGCTTCCACTCGTTGCCGCCGGGCTCGCGCACCACCGGGTACTGCAGACGATTCGGCGAGTGCACCATGTCGAGCAGCGCAGCGCCTTTCGGACACAGCGTGCCGCGATTCACCGGATGATCAGGATCACCCTCGACGTGCATGATGCGCGACTTGATGTTCTTCGACTTGTCGCCGGTCGTGTACATGATGACGCCGCAGCTGACCGAGCAATAGGGGCACGTACCGCGCGTCTCCGTCGTTTGTGCGAGTTTGAACGTTCGCACTTCGGCCAACGCAAGCTGCGGCGAGAAGCCGAGCCCGACTACCGAGGATGTTCCAAGGCCGGTCGCGCAAATTCGAAAAAAACTGCGCCGACTCATCGGTGCATTCATTACGTCTCCTTGACGTGCTGCTGTCAGTCAAACAATCAATTCACTTGCGCGCTCGAACCTGTGAACAAAGGGGAATGCGCCCGCCATCAGTGCGGTGGCGTTGGCAGCAATATAGGCTGGCCGAGGTTTCGCTTCAACCGCATCTGTATTGCAATGCAATAATCTACCAGTCCGGCACGTTGTTTTCTATTGCAGCACAATTGTTTTTATGAATCGCATTTACATCGCACTTGCATCGGCGTGTTTCGTTCTGTTGAGCGGATGCGCGACACCGCGCGCGGGAATTCCACCGGCAGTCGGCACGCCCTCGACGGCCGCCGCTCCGGTCGCGAGCCCGAGCCTGTCTTTTTTCTCGAAGATCAAGGCGCCTTCGACCCACGAGCCGACGCTTCAACTTGCGTCGCGCGGGGTTCAGATATTTCGCTGCGAAAAGCGCGAGACTGGGCTGACGTGGATCTTTCGTCAGCCGCAAGCTGATCTGCTCGACGGCAGTGGCAAGAGCGTCGGCAAGCACGGCGCCAATTTTTCATTCGAGCACGACGATGGCAGCCGGTTGGTGTCAACCGTGGCCGCCTACGATGAAGCGGCCAAGCCAACTGATTTGCGCTGGCTGCTGCTGACCACGCGCAGCTTTGGCAAGGGATTGCTCGAAAATGTGACTCACGTCCAGCGCGTAAATACAGCGGGCGGCATGCCACCGGCGCGTTGCGAGACCGCGCAACTGAATCAGCTGCTGCGAGTGGATTTCACCTCTGATTTTGTGTTCTACAGGCCGCGCGGCGAGTAACTACGTCAACTATTGACGAACGCGCTAAAATTGCGTGTTTGCTTGTAGGTTGGCGGAGGAACGACAATGATCTCGACAGCTTCGACGGTGGGCGCTTATCTGCGCGATCTGCCGCCGGATCGTCGCGTGGCAATGGCGCGGCTGTGCAGCATGATTCGGCGCTCTGCGCGCGGCGTGCGCGAGAGCATGCGCTACGGCCTGGCGTTTTACGAATTGGATGGCCCGCTGTTCGCGCTCGAATCCGGACGTCGGCATATGTCGCTTTACGTGGCAGAAAAAGACGTCGTCTTGAAACACAAGGACGCGCTGACCGGCGTTAACGCGGCGAAGAGCTTCATCAAGTTTTCAGACCTGAATCGGCTGCCGCTTGACGTCGTCGAAAAGATCGTGCGCGATTCAGTCGCTGCGCGCCGGCAGCGGGTGGCGCAGGGTGCGGTGCCGACGCAGGCCGAGTTGCTGAAGCTATGGGACATCAACGAAGAGGCTGCCGCACCGCCGGCTAAAACGGTCAAGCTCGCGATTGGCAAGCAAGCCATCATGACGGACGCGATTAATGCCATGGCGCACTCGATGCGCGATGCGATGGTGGCTGCGATCGATATCGCCACCGGAAGCATCGGCACCGGTAACGGCCAGTCGGCACTTTCAGCGAAACCTGCAAAAAAAACCAAGGCTAAGGCGGCCCCGTCGAAGGCTGCGAAAAAAGGCGCTAAGCGCGCGCTTTCTGCGAAGCGTCCACCCCCGAAGGGGCCGACCAAAAAATCGGCGCCAGCCGCGCGGCGGCGCTAAGCATCCCGCGGTTGCTAGCCCACAGTTCGGGCGTCTTCGATCACCTTACCGTCATTGGGCAACGAGCCGAGCGCCAGCAATTCGACTGCACCACCAAGCTTGGTAATCGAGCGCAGCGTTTCGCCCACTGCTATCTGCAGCGACGGATCGTGCGAATCTGATTCCGCGCGCAACGTCATAGCATCGGTCTCGCCCACGCGCGACACGACGAGACGCAAACGCTTCAACTCGCCGTGGCGCCGCGCGACCTCGGCCACCTGTTCGGGGCGCACAAACATTCCTTTAACTTTCGTCGTCTGATCGGCGCGGCCCATCCAGCCTTTGATGCGCGTGTTGGTGCGACCGCACGGTGACACGCCCGGCAAAATGGCAGACAAGTCCCCGATCGCCAGGCGAATCCAGGGCCGGTCGGGATCAAACGACGTGACGACCACTTCTCCGACTTCGCCATCGACGACCGGCGTTGCGGTTCCCGGTCGTACGATCTCGATCAGCACGTCTTCATTGACGATCTGCCCTTCACGCGCCCGGCTTTCATATGCGATGACGCCAACGTCGGCGATTGCGTACGCCTGGTAGGCATCGACGCCGCGCGCCTTGATATGTGCCTGCAACGACGGTGGAAACGCCGCGCCGGAAACCACCGCCTTCTTGATCGACGACATATCCCGGCCAGCCGCCTCGCCCGCATCCAGCAGAATTTTCAGAAAATCGGAAGTACCTGTGTAGGCCACCGGTCGCAGCTGCTCGATCACGTCGAGCTGTTGTTCTGTGTTGCCCGGGCCTGCAGGAATCACGAGGCACCCGAGCGCGCGTGCGCCGCCGTCGAGAATGAAGCCACCGGGTACCAGGTGATACGAGAACGTGTTCAGCACCATGTCGCCGCTGACGAATCCCGCCGCGTGCAACGAACGCGACGCGCGCCATGCATCGTTGTGTTTGCCCTCGAGCTCGCAGATCGGCCCGGGCGACGTGAACACGCGGCCGAACCGCTCGAGCTCCCCGGATACGAAGCCACCGAACGGCGGTCGCGCTTTCTGTAACGCAGGCAGTTCCGATTTGCGAAGAACCGGGAGCTGCGCGAGCGCGGAGCGACTGTTGATTTTCGTGGTGTCGATGTCGCCCAGATGCTGTCTCCAGCCCGGCGACTTCAGCGCATTCGCCAGCAATCCGGGCAAATGGCCCATCAGGTCGAGCTCGCGCCGCTGCGGATCACGCGCCTCGCGATCGTCCAAATGTTCGTTGATGACCATTATTTCGCAGCTTCGTCGACTTGCCGCCGGCGCCGTTCGGCATCTTCGCGTGCCGTATCGAGCTTCTTGGTCACGGGATCGAGTTTCGTCTGGCGCGTCGGTAGCGGCGTGCGGGTGGCCTTGTCGCTATCTGCCGTGTCACGGTTGGTGCAACCGCTTGTGCAACCGATCAAGACCGACGTTGTCAACAGAGTTGGTATCCATGCGTTCATGGAAGTTGTCGAGACGAGGAGCACGGTATTGCATGATAAGCGGCCGCATCGTTATGCGGTTATTGCGGGTTCTTAACAAGTTTTTAACACGCCTCCAGCAGGCGTCGTAATTGCTCGATTGTTATATCGCGCTCTGCGCGCATCGGCAACACTTACAGGTCAGCGCACTCACAAGGAGGCACTATGCGCAAGTTAATTGCTGTTTTTTGTGGAGCGGCGGCACTCGGCGTCGCAGGTCAAGCCGTGGCCCAAACCACTACCCCCAGCACCACGACAACTCCCGGCACCACGATGATGAAAGAAGACAAAATGACGCAGAGGGAAATGCGTATGAAAGGAATGGACACCAATAATGATGGCATGGTGTCCAGAGCCGAGTTCAATAAGTACCACTCAGGTATGTGGAACAAGATGAAGAGAAACGCGGCCGGCATGGCCATGATGTCGGACGTTGAATCGACGTACGGGCCGGGCGTCGTTCCGAGCGCGATCCCGGGCGAAAAACCCATGAAAGCCAAGCCGTAAGCAGTTACTTGATTACGCTGTCGAGTCCGAAGCCGGCCTGGCTAAACAGCCACCGCCGGCTTTTTCTCACTCTTGGCGTCAGGCTAGCCAGCGCTTGCGCCGCTTGTAGAACTTTGCATCCCTGAAGCTTCTGCGCCCGGCCTTGGACAGCCCGAGATAAAACTCCTTTACGTCCTCGTTTTCGCGCAGCGCACGCGCTTCACCATCCATCACCACGCGCCCGTTTTCGAGGATGTAGCCGTA
>Ga0136638_10000193_pt1 | contig 12356 bp, 6 predicted proteins | sample AntDrymUQ8582206_2_FD_104671 | JGI IMG/M metagenome (GOLD analysis project Ga0136638, IMG submission 104671) | Polar desert sand microbial communities from Dry Valleys, Antarctica - metaG UQ858 (22.06) | ecosystem: Environmental > Terrestrial > Soil > Desert | place: Antarctica: Dry Valley...
GGCCGGGACGTGGAGAGCCAGGTGCTCTCCCGCGCCGTGCGGTGGCACGCCGAGAGCCGGGTCCTGCTCAACGGACACAAGACCGTCGTCTTCCGCTGACCGCCCGGCGGGCTGACGACCCGGTCGTGGTCGTCAGTCGCCGAGCTCGGCCCGCCGCCGGACGACGTACTCGGCAAGCTCGGCCCGGACCGCCTCGTCGAGCGGGGGCTGCTCGTAGTCCTCGAGCGTCTTGTGGAAGATCTTCGTCATCCGGCCGGCCGCGTCCACGCTGCCGTTGCGCGTCCAGCGCTCGTAGTTCTCCGACGAGGACAGCATCGGCCGGTAGAAGCACGTGCGGAACCGTTCCATCGTGTGCATGGCACCGAGGAAGTGACCGCCGTGGCCTACCTCCTGGTGGGCGTCGAAGGCCAGCGACCCCTCGTCGATCTCCAGCGGGGTGAACTCCGCGCGCAGCATCTGGAGGAGCTCGACGTCCATGATGAACTTCTCGAACCCCGCCACCAGGCCGCCCTCCAGCCAGCCGGCGGAGTGCATCACCCAGTTCGCGCCCGAGAGAAAGGTCGGCAGCAGCGTCATCAGTGCCTCGTATCCGGCCTGCGCGTCGGGCACCTGCGAGGAGGTCAGCCCGCCACCGGACCGGAAGGGCAGCCCGAAGCTGCGGGCGATCTGACCGGTGCAGAGCAGCCCGATCCCCGACTCGGGCGTGCCGAAGGTGGGCGACCCGGACTGCATGTCGATGTTGGAGAGGAAGGAGCCGAAGATGACCGGGCACCCGGGTCGGATCAGCTGTGCGAGGGTGATTCCCGAGAGTGCTTCGGTGATCTGCTGCACGAGCGCCGCCGGGATGGTGACCGGTGACATCGCACCCATCAGGATGAACGGGGTCAGCACGACAGGCTGGTTGGCCGAGCTGTAGGCGAACAGCGATTCGAGCATGCGCTCGTCCCAGCGCAGCGGCGAGTTGCAGTTGATCAGCGAGATCGACACCGGGGTCTGCTCGATCGCCGCACGGCCGCCGAACAGGATCTCGCCCATCGCGATGGTGTCCTGGGCGTTGACGCCGGTGACCACGTTGCCCATGTAGATCTTGTCGGTGAGCGTCTGGAGCGCATAGGTCATGTCCAGGTGTCGTGAGTCCAGCGGGGTGTCGTTGGGCTCGCAGACCACGCCACCGGCAGAGTCGAGCACGGAGAAGGACTGTGCGAGCTTGGTGAAGCGCTCGAAGTCGTCCATGGTCGCGTCCCGCCGGACCGGACCCTCGCGCACGAACGGCGGGCCGTAGACGGCACCGAACGCCATCGAGTCGCCGCCGATGTGCACGTTGTTGGCTGGGTTGCGCGCCTGCACGTCGAACTCACGCGGCGCCTTGGCGATCTGCTCGAGCATGAACTCGGGGTCGAGGAACACGGTCTGGCCCTCGACCTTCTGCCCGGCCGCGCGGAACAGCTCGAGTGCCGGCTCGCTGTCGAACTCGACGCCGATCTCGGTCACCAGTCGGCGCCAGCCCTTGTCGAGCTGCGCCATGGCGTCCTCGCTGAGGATCTCGTATCTTGGCATCTTGTTCTGGAACATCCGAACCTCCCACGGTTTCATCTGGCGGATCTTCTTGACCACGGCTGTCGGACATCCTAACCTCATCATATGGAAGCAGGTTCCACATGATGAAACAATCCACCGCGTTGGTTCCGGCCGGTGAGCGTGGCGCCGTGGGCACCCAGGCCGTCGACCGCGCTGCGTCCCTGATCGACCTGGTCATCCGCGCCGACCGCCCGATGAGCTTCACCGAGCTGAGCGACGAGACCGGCCTGGCGCGCTCCACGACGTCACGTCTGCTCGCCGCGCTCGAGCGCACCGACCTGGTGGAGCGCGACGCCGACGGTGGCTATGTCGGCGGTCGGCTCTTCGCCCTGCATGCCGCCCTGCACGACCCGTGGCCGCAGGTCGCCCGGCTCGCGATGCCCGTGCTCAGGACGGTCGGCGAACGCACCGGTGAGACGGTCCACCTCGGCGTGGCCCGGGGTGATGTCGTCGTGCACATCGCACAGGTCGAGTCGACGTACCTCCTCTCGGCGCGGGACTGGAACCAGGTCGACGTGCCAGCTCACTGCAGCTCCCTGGGCAAGGTGCTCTACGCCTTCGGGTCGCTCCCCCTGCCCGCCGGCGCGCTGGTCCGGCGCACCGAGCACACGCTCACCAGAACCGCACTCGAGGTCGAGCTGGCCACGGTACGACGGCGGCGCTATGCCCTCACCACCGACGAGCTCGAGGTCGGTCTGACCGGTCTCGCCGCACCCGTGCAGGGCATCGACGGCCAGGTGATCGCCGCGCTCGGCGTCTCAGGACCTACCGCCCGTCTCCAGGACCGGACCGACCACGTGGGTCGGCTCCTCGTCGAGCAGGCCGAGCAAGTCTCGGCCCTGCTTCGCCACAAGAACCCATCGAAGAAGGAAGGTGCCGCATGACACCCGAGGACATCCTCCAGCGGCTCTATGACGAGACGCTGGTCGGCAACGCTCCCGAGGTCCTCGACCTCACCCACACCGCCCTCGGTCAAGGCATGGAGCCGCAGAGCCTGCTCTTCGACGCTCTGATCCCCTCCCTGGAGGAGGTCGGTGCGCGGTTCGAGCGTGGCGACTTCTTCGTCCCCGAGATGCTCATCGCCGGACGGGCGATGGCGGGTGCGATGGAGGTGCTGCGGCCCCTCCTGGCCGACACCGGGGTGCAGACCGTCGGTAAGTTCCTGATGGGCACGGTGAAGGGCGACGTCCACGACATCGGCAAGAACCTGGTCAACATCATGCTGGAGGGTGCCGGTTTCGAGGTCATCGACCTCGGCGTCCAGGTGGCCCCGGAGAAGTTCGTGGAGAAGATCCTGGAGCACCAGCCCGACATCGTCGGCTTCTCGGCCTTCCTCACCACCACCATGCCGATGTTCAAGGCCAACATGAACGCACTGCAGAAGGCCGGCCTTCGCGACCAGGTGATCGTCATGGTCGGCGGCGCCCCGGTCACCCAGGAGTACGCCGACGCGGTCGGTGCGGACGGCTATGCCTCCGACGCCTCGGCGACGGTCAAGCGCGCCAAGGACCTGCTCAACAAGCGTCGTGCATTGGTGAACGCATGAGTGCGGCCACTATGCAGGAGACGGTCCTGCGCTCCCCTAGCGCCGAGGTCGTCATCGGCCACGGTCGCCGCTTCACTCTCATCGGCGAGCGGATCAACCCGACCGGCAGGCGGATCTTCCAGGAACAGCTGCGGGCCGGTGACCTGTCCGCGATCGAGCGCGACGTCATCGCTCAGGTCGAGGGCGGTGCGGACGTCCTCGATGTCAACATGGGCGTGCCGCTGACCGACGAGCCCGAGCTGCTCGCCAAGGCGATCACCCTGGTCCAGAGCCTGACCGACCGGCCGATCTGCATCGACTCCTCGGTCGTCGAGGCCCTCGAGGCCGGTCTCGCGGTCTACCAGGGCCGGGCGCTGGTGAACTCGGTGACGGCCGAGGACGAGCGGATGGAGCTGATCCTCCCCCTGGTCAAGAAACACGACGCCGCCGTCATCGCGCTCCCCAATGACGAGAAGGAGATCCCGATGGAGGCCGACCGGCGCCTCGAGCTCGTCGCGCACATCGTCGAGGTGGCGACGAAGGAGTACGGCATCGCCCTGGCCGACATCGTCATCGACCCTCTGGCGATGCCGATCGGAGCGGACACCGAGGTCGTGAACACCACCCTGGACACCATGCGCCGGATCCGGGACACCTACGGGCTCAACATGACCTGTGGTGCCTCCAACGTCACCTTCGGGATGCCGGCCCGACACGCGCTGGGAGCCGCGTTCATGCCGATGGCGATGACCTGCGGCATGACCAGCGCGATCATGGACACGCGCACGCCGCAGATCGTCGACTCCGTCAAGGCGGCCGACCTGCTGCTCGGGCACGACGAATGGGGAGGCAGCTGGATCTCCGCACACCGCAAGCGGCAGGCTGCGACGGCGTGACCGAGCCACACGAGGGCGTCGGACGGGTGGAGCTGGCCTTCTCCCCCTCCGGCCGCGCCGTCCGGGTCCCCCCCGGGGTCACTGTCTTCGACGCCGCGAGCTGGAACGGCATCGCCATCGACTCGACGTGCGGCGGCCACGGCACGTGCAAGAAGTGCAAGATCCAGGTGCTGGACGGCTCCGTCCCGGTCCACCGTCTGGACGTGCGCTCGTTCTCCGCAGACCAGCTCGCCGACGGCTGGCGGCTGGCGTGCCTCGCGCTGGCCACCGAGAACCTCGCCGTGGAGGTGCCGCCGCTGACGACCCGACCGAAGGCGGCCACCATCGGCGTCGGACGACAGGTCATCCTGCGTCCTGCCCTGCAGAAGCGCTACGTCGAGCTCGAGGAGCCGTCGCTGACCGATCAGCGCCCCGACTTGTTGCGGTTGACCGACGCGATCGACGACCTCGAGCTCACCCCCGACCTCCATGCCCTGCGACGGCTGCCCGGGGTGCTGCGGGCCGCTGACTGGAAGGTCACGGCAGTCATCGTCGACGAGGCGCTGATCGACGTCGAGCCCGGGGACACCACCGAGACGCGCTACGCCATCGCCTTCGACCTCGGCACCACGACCGTGGTGGCCACCCTGATCGACGTCGCCACCGGCACCCCCGTCGCCGTCGACTCGATGCTGAACAAGCAGCAGCCGTTCGGCGGGGACGTGATCACCCGGATCAGCGCCACGATGATGGACGCCCAGGCACTCCCGCTCCTCCAGGGGCTGGCCCGGGACACCCTCGCCGAGCTGAGCGCCGCAGTCTGCGCTGATGCCGGGGTTGACCCGGCGCACGTCTACGAGATCGCGCTCGCCGGCAACGCGACGATGACCTCGCTGGTGCTGGGCATCGACCCCGAGCCGCTCGGTGTGGCGCCGTTCGTGATGTCCGCCGCCTTTCCCCCGGCCGTCCTCGCCGCCGATCTCGGCCTCGAGCTGCACCCGCAGGCGCGCGCGTTCCTGTTTCCCGCACTCGGGGCCTATGTGGGCGGCGACATCGTTGCGGGCATGATGGCCAGCGGCATGGACCGGGACAAGCGGACCCGGTTGTTCATCGACGTGGGCACCAACTGCGAGATCGTGCTCAGCAACGGCGACACGATCGTCGCGACCGCGGCACCGGCCGGTCCCGCCTTCGAGGGCGGCGCGATCCGCTGCGGCATGCGCGCGGCGGACGGCGCCATCGAGGTGGTCCGGATCGAGCCCGAAGGGGAGGGTGTCACCCTCGGCGTCATCGGTGACTGCGAACCGCGCGGGTTGTGTGGCTCCGGGCTGGTGGATGCCGTCTCCGAGCTGGTCAGGCACGGTCTCCTCGACGCCACGGGGCGGTTCGTCACCGACGAGACGGCCAAGGAGCTCGCGCCCGGCATCGCCGACCGGTTCGGCCGCATCGACAAGGAGCGCGTGTTCGTGCTCCATCGTCCGCTGGCCGGCAGCCACCTCGACGACCCGGACGACCTCACTGACACGGTCTACCTCTCCCAGCGCGACGTGCGTGAGCTGCAGTTCGCCAAGGCTGCTATCTCCACCGGTTGGACGCTGCTGCTCGAAGAGCTCGGCCTCGAGCAGCGTGACGTGCAGCAGGTGCTGCTCGCCGGTTCGTTCGGCAGCTACCTCTCCCCTGCGTCCGCGGTGCGGATCGGGCTGGTCCCGAAGGTTCCGTTGCTGCGCATCGTCTCGGCGGGCAACGTCGCCGGAGAGGGAGCGAAGATGAGCCTGCTCAGCGTGCGGGAGCGCGCCGGGGCCGCGACGCTCCTGGAGGAGGTGACCTATGTCGAGCTCTCGGACCGACCCCAGTTCAACGACCGCTTCGTCGACCTCCTCGCCTTCCCCGGCTGAGAGCTCCGCCCGGCTCGCCGTGATCGCCTGCGGTGCGATCGCGCAGCCCTGTGCGGAGGTGGTGGCGCGCCGTGGTTGGGACGTCGACGTCGTCCCCCTGCCCCCCTTGCTGCACAACCAGCCGGCTCGGATCGCTGGCGAGGTGGAGCGGCTCGCGCTGCGCCTGCGCTCGACGTACGCCTCCGTCGCGATCGGCTACGCCGACTGCGGGACCTACGGCGCTCTAGACGAGGTCTGTGCGCGGCTCGGCCTGGCCCGGCTCGCTGGACTGCACTGCTACGACCTCTATGCCGGCGCGGACCGGATCCGGTCCGCGCCGGCATAGAGGTCGTAGCAGTGCAGTCCAGCGAGCCGGGCCAGGCCGAGCCGCGCACAGACCTCGTCTAGAGCGCCGTAGGTCCCGCAGTCGGCGTAGCCGATCGCGACGGAGGCGTACGTCGAGCGCAGGCGCAGCGCGAGCCGCTCCACCTCGCCAGCGATCCGAGCCGGCTGGTTGTGCAGCAAGGGGGGCAGGGGGACGACGTCGACGTCCCAACCACGGCGCGCCACCACCTCCGCACAGGGCTGCGCGATCGCACCGCAGGCGATCACGGCGAGCCGGGCGGAGCTCTCAGCCGGGGAAGGCGAGGAGGTCGACGAAGCGGTCGTTGAACTGGGGTCGGTCCGAGAGCTCGACATAGGTCACCTCCTCCAGGAGCGTCGCGGCCCCGGCGCGCTCCCGCACGCTGAGCAGGCTCATCTTCGCTCCCTCTCCGGCGACGTTGCCCGCCGAGACGATGCGCAGCAACGGAACCTTCGGGACCAGCCCGATCCGCACCGCGGACGCAGGGGAGAGGTAGCTGCCGAACGAACCGGCGAGCAGCACCTGCTGCACGTCACGCTGCTCGAGGCCGAGCTCTTCGAGCAGCAGCGTCCAACCGGTGGAGATAGCAGCCTTGGCGAACTGCAGCTCACGCACGTCGCGCTGGGAGAGGTAGACCGTGTCAGTGAGGTCGTCCGGGTCGTCGAGGTGGCTGCCGGCCAGCGGACGATGGAGCACGAACACGCGCTCCTTGTCGATGCGGCCGAACCGGTCGGCGATGCCGGGCGCGAGCTCCTTGGCCGTCTCGTCGGTGACGAACCGCCCCGTGGCGTCGAGGAGACCGTGCCTGACCAGCTCGGAGACGGCATCCACCAGCCCGGAGCCACACAACCCGCGCGGTTCGCAGTCACCGATGACGCCGAGGGTGACACCCTCCCCTTCGGGCTCGATCCGGACCACCTCGATGGCGCCGTCCGCCGCGCGCATGCCGCAGCGGATCGCGCCGCCCTCGAAGGCGGGACCGGCCGGTGCCGCGGTCGCGACGATCGTGTCGCCGTTGCTGAGCACGATCTCGCAGTTGGTGCCCACGTCGATGAACAACCGGGTCCGCTTGTCCCGGTCCATGCCGCTGGCCATCATGCCCGCAACGATGTCGCCGCCCACATAGGCCCCGAGTGCGGGAAACAGGAACGCGCGCGCCTGCGGGTGCAGCTCGAGGCCGAGATCGGCGGCGAGGACGGCCGGGGGAAAGGCGGCGGACATCACGAACGGCGCCACACCGAGCGGCTCGGGGTCGATGCCCAGCACCAGCGAGGTCATCGTCGCGTTGCCGGCGAGCGCGATCTCGTAGACGTGCGCCGGGTCAACCCCGGCATCAGCGCAGACTGCGGCGCTCAGCTCGGCGAGGGTGTCCCGGGCCAGCCCCTGGAGGAGCGGGAGTGCCTGGGCGTCCATCATCGTGGCGCTGATCCGGGTGATCACGTCCCCGCCGAACGGCTGCTGCTTGTTCAGCATCGAGTCGACGGCGACGGGGGTGCCGGTGGCGACGTCGATCAGGGTGGCCACCACGGTCGTGGTGCCGAGGTCGAAGGCGATGGCGTAGCGCGTCTCGGTGGTGTCCCCGGGCTCGACGTCGATCAGCGCCTCGTCGACGATGACTGCCGTGACCTTCCAGTCAGCGGCCCGCAGCACCCCGGGCAGCCGTCGCAGGGCATGGAGGTCGGGGGTGAGCTCGAGGTCGTCGATCGCGTCGGTCAACCGCAACAAGTCGGGGCGCTGATCGGTCAGCGACGGCTCCTCGAGCTCGACGTAGCGCTTCTGCAGGGCAGGACGCAGGATGACCTGTCGTCCGACGCCGATGGTGGCCGCCTTCGGTCGGGTCGTCAGCGGCGGCACCTCCACGGCGAGGTTCTCGGTGGCCAGCGCGAGGCACGCCAGCCGCCAGCCGTCGGCGAGCTGGTCTGCGGAGAACGAGCGCACGTCCAGACGGTGGACCGGGACGGAGCCGTCCAGCACCTGGATCTTGCACTTCTTGCACGTGCCGTGGCCGCCGCACGTCGAGTCGATGGCGATGCCGTTCCAGCTCGCGGCGTCGAAGACAGTGACCCCGGGGGGGACCCGGACGGCGCGGCCGGAGGGGGAGAAGGCCAGCTCCACCCGTCCGACGCCCTCGTGTGGCTCGGTCACGCCGTCGCAGCCTGCCGCTTGCGGTGTGCGGAGATCCAGCTGCCTCCCCATTCGTCGTGCCCGAGCAGCAGGTCGGCCGCCTTGACGGAGTCGACGATCTGCGGCGTGCGCGTGTCCATGATCGCGCTGGTCATGCCGCAGGTCATCGCCATCGGCATGAACGCGGCTCCCAGCGCGTGTCGGGCCGGCATCCCGAAGGTGACGTTGGAGGCACCACAGGTCATGTTGAGCCCGTAGGTGTCCCGGATCCGGCGCATGGTGTCCAGGGTGGTGTTCACGACCTCGGTGTCCGCTCCGATCGGCATCGCCAGAGGGTCGATGACGATGTCGGCCAGGGCGATGCCGTACTCCTTCGTCGCCACCTCGACGATGTGCGCGACGAGCTCGAGGCGCCGGTCGGCCTCCATCGGGATCTCCTTCTCGTCATTGGGGAGCGCGATGACGGCGGCGTCGTGTTTCTTGACCAGGGGGAGGATCAGCTCCATCCGCTCGTCCTCGGCCGTCACCGAGTTCACCAGCGCCCGGCCCTGGTAGACCGCGAGACCGGCCTCGAGGGCCTCGACGACCGAGGAGTCGATGCAGATCGGCCGGTCGGTCAGGCTCTGGACCAGGGTGATCGCCTTGGCGAGCAGCTCGGGCTCGTCGGTCAGCGGCACGCCCATGTTGACATCGAGGACGTCCGCACCGCCCTCGACCTGAGCGATGACGTCGCGCTCGATCGCGGACAGGTCACCGGCCCGCAGCTGTTCCTGGAAGATCCGCCTGCCGGTCGGGTTGATCCGCTCGCCGATGAGAGTGAAGCGGCGACCGTGGCCGATGACGACCTCGGCGCTAGGGGAGCGCAGGACCGTCTCCTGCATAGTGGCCGCACTCATGCGTTCACCAATGCACGACGCTTGTTGAGCAGGTCCTTGGCGCGCTTGACCGTCGCCGAGGCGTCGGAGGCATAGCCGTCCGCACCGACCGCGTCGGCGTACTCCTGGGTGACCGGGGCGCCGCCGACCATGACGATCACCTGGTCGCGAAGGCCGGCCTTCTGCAGTGCGTTCATGTTGGCCTTGAACATCGGCATGGTGGTGGTGAGGAAGGCCGAGAAGCCGACGATGTCGGGCTGGTGCTCCAGGATCTTCTCCACGAACTTCTCCGGGGCCACCTGGACGCCGAGGTCGATGACCTCGAAACCGGCACCCTCCAGCATGATGTTGACCAGGTTCTTGCCGATGTCGTGGACGTCGCCCTTCACCGTGCCCATCAGGAACTTACCGACGGTCTGCACCCCGGTGTCGGCCAGGAGGGGCCGCAGCACCTCCATCGCACCCGCCATCGCCCGTCCGGCGATGAGCATCTCGGGGACGAAGAAGTCGCCACGCTCGAACCGCGCACCGACCTCCTCCAGGGAGGGGATCAGAGCGTCGAAGAGCAGGCTCTGCGGCTCCATGCCTTGACCGAGGGCGGTGTGGGTGAGGTCGAGGACCTCGGGAGCGTTGCCGACCAGCGTCTCGTCATAGAGCCGCTGGAGGATGTCCTCGGGTGTCATGCGGCACCTTCCTTCTTCGATGGGTTCTTGTGGCGAAGCAGGGCCGAGACTTGCTCGGCCTGCTCGACGAGGAGCCGACCCACGTGGTCGGTCCGGTCCTGGAGACGGGCGGTAGGTCCTGAGACGCCGAGCGCGGCGATCACCTGGCCGTCGATGCCCTGCACGGGTGCGGCGAGACCGGTCAGACCGACCTCGAGCTCGTCGGTGGTGAGGGCATAGCGCCGCCGTCGTACCGTGGCCAGCTCGACCTCGAGTGCGGTTCTGGTGAGCGTGTGCTCGGTGCGCCGGACCAGCGCGCCGGCGGGCAGGGGGAGCGACCCGAAGGCGTAGAGCACCTTGCCCAGGGAGCTGCAGTGAGCTGGCACGTCGACCTGGTTCCAGTCCCGCGCCGAGAGGAGGTACGTCGACTCGACCTGTGCGATGTGCACGACGACATCACCCCGGGCCACGCCGAGGTGGACCGTCTCACCGGTGCGTTCGCCGACCGTCCTGAGCACGGGCATCGCGAGCCGGGCGACCTGCGGCCACGGGTCGTGCAGGGCGGCATGCAGGGCGAAGAGCCGACCGCCGACATAGCCACCGTCGGCGTCGCGCTCCACCAGGTCGGTGCGCTCGAGCGCGGCGAGCAGACGTGACGTCGTGGAGCGCGCCAGGCCGGTCTCGTCGCTCAGCTCGGTGAAGCTCATCGGGCGGTCGGCGCGGATGACCAGGTCGATCAGGGACGCAGCGCGGTCGACGGCCTGGGTGCCCACGGCGCCACGCTCACCGGCCGGAACCAACGCGGTGGATTGTTTCATCATGTGGAACCTGCTTCCATATGATGAGGTTAGGATGTCCGACAGCCGTGGTCAAGAAGATCCGCCAGATGAAACCGTGGGAGGTTCGGATGTTCCAGAACAAGATGCCAAGATACGAGATCCTCAGCGAGGACGCCATGGCGCAGCTCGACAAGGGCTGGCGCCGACTGGTGACCGAGATCGGCGTCGAGTTCGACAGCGAGCCGGCACTCGAGCTGTTCCGCGCGGCCGGGCAGAAGGTCGAGGGCCAGACCGTGTTCCTCGACCCCGAGTTCATGCTCGAGCAGATCGCCAAGGCGCCGCGTGAGTTCGACGTGCAGGCGCGCAACCCAGCCAACAACGTGCACATCGGCGGCGACTCGATGGCGTTCGGTGCCGTCTACGGCCCGCCGTTCGTGCGCGAGGGTCCGGTCCGGCGGGACGCGACCATGGACGACTTCGAGCGCTTCACCAAGCTCGCACAGTCCTTCTCCGTGCTCGACTCTGCCGGTGGCGTGGTCTGCGAGCCCAACGACACCCCGCTGGACTCACGACACCTGGACATGACCTATGCGCTCCAGACGCTCACCGACAAGATCTACATGGGCAACGTGGTCACCGGCGTCAACGCCCAGGACACCATCGCGATGGGCGAGATCCTGTTCGGCGGCCGTGCGGCGATCGAGCAGACCCCGGTGTCGATCTCGCTGATCAACTGCAACTCGCCGCTGCGCTGGGACGAGCGCATGCTCGAATCGCTGTTCGCCTACAGCTCGGCCAACCAGCCTGTCGTGCTGACCCCGTTCATCCTGATGGGTGCGATGTCACCGGTCACCATCCCGGCGGCGCTCGTGCAGCAGATCACCGAAGCACTCTCGGGAATCACCCTCGCACAGCTGATCCGACCCGGGTGCCCGGTCATCTTCGGCTCCTTCCTCTCCAACATCGACATGCAGTCCGGGTCGCCCACCTTCGGCACGCCCGAGTCGGGGATCGGGCTGCTCTGCACCGGTCAGATCGCCCGCAGCTTCGGGCTGCCCTTCCGGTCCGGTGGCGGGCTGACCTCCTCGCAGGTGCCCGACGCGCAGGCCGGATACGAGGCACTGATGACGCTGCTGCCGACCTTTCTCTCGGGCGCGAACTGGGTGATGCACTCCGCCGGCTGGCTGGAGGGCGGCCTGGTGGCGGGGTTCGAGAAGTTCATCATGGACGTCGAGCTCCTCCAGATGCTGCGCGCGGAGTTCACCCCGCTGGAGATCGACGAGGGGTCGCTGGCCTTCGACGCCCACCAGGAGGTAGGCCACGGCGGTCACTTCCTCGGTGCCATGCACACGATGGAACGGTTCCGCACGTGCTTCTACCGGCCGATGCTGTCCTCGTCGGAGAACTACGAGCGCTGGACGCGCAACGGCAGCGTGGACGCGGCCGGCCGGATGACGAAGATCTTCCACAAGACGCTCGAGGACTACGAGCAGCCCCCGCTCGACGAGGCGGTCCGGGCCGAGCTTGCCGAGTACGTCGTCCGGCGGCGGGCCGAGCTCGGCGACTGACGACCACGACCGGGTCGTCAGCCCGCCGGGCGGTCAGCGGAAGACGACGGTCTTGTGTCCGTTGAGCAGGACCCGGCTCTCGGCGTGCCACCGCACGGCGCGGGAGAGCACCTGGCTCTCCACGTCCCGGCC
>Ga0136638_10000195_pt1 | contig 12348 bp, 13 predicted proteins | sample AntDrymUQ8582206_2_FD_104671 | JGI IMG/M metagenome (GOLD analysis project Ga0136638, IMG submission 104671) | Polar desert sand microbial communities from Dry Valleys, Antarctica - metaG UQ858 (22.06) | ecosystem: Environmental > Terrestrial > Soil > Desert | place: Antarctica: Dry Valley...
CGGTTTCGTCGAGGCATCCATTTCACGAGACCGGCATGGATGCCGGTTTCGTCGAGGGCATCACCTGCTCGGCGTGGTAGCTCGAGCGCACCAGCGGACCGGCCGCCACCGACTCGAAGCCCATCGCATGGGCCTCGGCCTCCAGGTCGGCGAACTCGTCCGGGTGCCAGTAGCGCACCACCGGCAGGTGCTGACGGGTGGGTCGCAGGTACTGGCCGACGGTGAGCACCTGGACGTCGTGCTCGCGCAGGATCGCGAAGGTCTCCAGCAGCTCCTCGCGCGTCTCGCCCAGGCCGGTCATCAGCCCGGACTTGGTGACCACCTCGTCGCCGCCCATCTCCTTTGCGTTTCGCAGCACGCGGCAGGAGCGCCTAAAGCGCGACCCGCGGCGGGCCAGCGGATAGAGCCGGGGCACGGTCTCCACGTTGTGGTTGAACACGTCCGGCTGCTCCGCGATCACGCGGGCGAGGGGCATCTCCTCGCCGCGGAAGTCCGGCGTGAGCACCTCGACCTTCGTGCCTGGCGCCAGCCGGCGGATCGACCGGATCACGCCCACGAACGCGCTCGCGCCGAGGTCGGGGAGGTCGTCGCGGTCGACGCTGGTGATCACCGCGTGGCGCAGCCCCATCCGCTTCACCGACCGGGCCACGCGCAGCGGCTCGAGCGGGTCGTCGTGGGTCGGCTTGCCCGTCTTGACGTTGCAGAAGCCGCAGCGGCGCGTGCAGGTGTCGCCGAGGATCATGAAGGTCGCGGTGCCGCGTTCCCAGCAGTCGCCGATGTTGGGGCACGCCGCCTCCTGGCAGACGGTGTGAAGGCCCTCGTCGGCCATCATGTGCCGCAGCTCGCGGTAGCGGGGGCTGCCCGGCGCGGCCACCTTGAACCACGCCGGCTTGCGCTCGCCGAAGGGCACCACGTCCCCCATCCCGAGCACCCGTGCGCCGCCGGGCGCCGAGCGCGAACGGGTGCGGTGCTCGCGCGACGCCTCGTTCATGCCGGTACCAGCCGCTGCGAGCTCCGGAGCATCCGTTCGCGAAGCGCGGCCTCGGACACGAGCCGCTGGCGGAGGCCGAAGGCCTGGGCGAAGCGCCACGCGATGCGCTTGCGAAAGCACGGCATCGCGCCGGTGTGGCCGGTCTCCTCGAGCACGGAGGTCATGCGCACGTGGTCGAGGCCGCACGGGCGGATCCACTCGAAGGGCTGGAGGTCGCCGTCCACGTTGACCGCGAACCCGTGCGTGGTCACGCCACGGGACACGTGCACTCCGATCGAGGCGATCTTGGCCCGGCCGGCCCAGACGCCCGTGAGCCCCTCGCGCACCTCCGCGTCGATGCCATCGTCGCCGAGGGCGGCCACGATCGCCGATTCCATGGTGTGCACGTAGCCGGGCACGTCGCGGACGCGCATGATCGGGTAGCCCACCAGCTGCCCGGGGCCGTGGTAGGTGACCCGCCCGCCACGGTCGGAGTCGGCCACGTCGAGGCCCTGTGACTCATACCAGGACTCGCCCATCGGCAGGTCGGCCTGCTCCGTGCGCCGCCCTCGCGTGTAGACCGGATCGTGCTCGAGCAGCAGCAGCACGTCGGGGACGGCGCCGGCCTGGCGGGCGTCGCGCAGCTGCTCCTGAAGGGCTACCGCTTCGCGATAAGGCACCCGGCCGAGCGCGACCACCCAGAGCTCGGGCGCGGGGCTCTGTAAGCGGGTGGCAGGCACTGCCCTGAGAGTACCGGGGGCCGTCGCTCGCTCGCCAGCGCGCGCAACGCCACCGTGGCCCCCGTGCCCACCAGCTCGTACAGCCGGACGGAGTTGTGGCCGCGGCGCAGGGATCGCTCGGGGACCATCATGGAGAAGATCTCGCCCTTGTCGGGCCCGCGGAGATGGAAGGTGCGCCCCGTGGCCTCGATACGGCCGTTCACCGCCACAGCCACACCGCGCGTGGCCTCGGGTGGGGCGCCGAGCACGTGCCCGGCCGCCTGCACCGGCACGACCTTCGCCCGTGGCTCCACGTGGCGCCAGAGGTGCGGGAGGGAGAACGCTCCCCGCACGCGACCTTGCTCGATCGGGAACGCCGTGGCGCTGCGGCCCACCATCCAGCCGTGCGGACCGCCGCGATAGAGGCCGGCGAAGGGCTCACCGTAGCGGCGAAGGCTGTCCGGCCCAGTCCCGAACAGCCGCGTGCGGCGGGCGATGTTGGCCTGCCGGCGCCGCTCGAGTGCGCGCAGGCCGATCCGGACGAAGCCGTCGAAGTAGCGCCGCGGCACCCGGACCCGGCGCCGCTCGCGGGCCTGTGCGGAGAAGCCCGACACCCCCTCAACTGGCCAGCCGGCTTCGATGTCGAGCACGTCGGTGATCGTGGGCACCACGTCCACGGTGCTCACCAGCGCCGGCTCGATACCTCCCTTGCGCTGACCGGGCGCCTTTACGAAGAAGGGCACTGGAGCCACCTCGTCCACGTTCTGGTTGGTCAGCTTGCGGCGGTCGGATACGCCCACCTCGAAGGAGGTGCCGTGATCGGCGGTCAGCGCGATCAGGGCTTCGTCATAGATCCCTTCGCGCTTCATCCTGCGCACGAGCCGGCCCAGCTGACGGTCCACGTAGCCGATCTGCAGGAGCAGCCGCTGCTGGTTGTGCGCCGTCAGCCCGGGGTCGTGGAAGCCGTCGGTGGCGGCCAGCGTGCCCACGGAGGGCTCGAAGTGGCGTCCTGAGGGCAGGTAGATCCACGGCAGGTGGGGCAGCAGCACGTGCTTGAAGTAGAAGGCGGGCCTGCTTCTGCCGCGGATCGTGTCCACCCAGTCCTGCAGGCGGCGCTCGCGGCCGTTGCGGGTGAGGTTCTGGAGGATCCCGAACCGGCGCTCGGCGGCCCCCGGGCAGTACTCGGGCGGGCAGATGTCGGTGGCCTCCTCGACGGCGAACAGCTCGTACCCGCGCTCGCCGAAGAGGGTGAACACGCTGCCCGGGTGTCCCTCTACCGTGGCCGGCGCCTCCTCACGGGGCCGGCGCCCGTCGAGGATCGCGGGAAGAGCGCGCGGTGTGCTGTCGTGAGCCGCCATCGCGTTTGGCCACCAGGTGGCCTGCCGCGACAGGCGGGCGAAGTTGGGGAAGCGCTCGGGGTCGATCCGGCCGTCGGGCATGCGCATGGCATCGACGGGAAACTCGTCGAAGGCGATCAGCACCACGGGCGGCCGCGGGCCGCTCACGGGGGCGGGCTCGTCGCCCGCGCTGTAGGCGAGCACCAGCAGGCCGGCCCCCACCAGCGAGCCGGTGATCGCGGCGGTGGCCAGGGCGCGGCGTCTCACTGCTTCTCACTGTAGTTCGGGCCCTGAATCAGGTGGTGGCCTATCCATTGACAGCCGTCACTTCAATCGGTATACGTAGATGGATGCCCGTCGATCTCGAGCTCACCCCGAAGCAGAAGCGATCGCCCGGGGAGCCGTGCTGCGAGCCGGTCGTCTATCCCGACACCGACCGCCCCCAAGCCAGACGCATGGCCACGGTGGCCAAGGCGCTGGGCGACCCGATCCGCCTTCAGCTGATCGACGTGCTGCGAAAGCACGCCGGCAAGGTTTGCGTGTGCGAGTTGACCCCGCTGTTCGACGTCGGCCAGCCCACCGTCTCGCACCACCTCAAGAAGCTCCGCGACGCCGGCCTCGTCGGCTCCGAGCGGCATGGGCTGTGGGCTTACTACTACGTCCACCCCGAAGCCCTGGAGGAGCTGACCGGATGGCTCGGTGGCTGAAGGCAGCCAGGGGAGGAAGCTATGACGAAGACGCGCATCGCCATCAACGGGTTCGGGCGCATGGGTCGGCTGGCGCTGCGGGCCTCTTGGGATTGGCCGGAGCTCGAAGTCGCCCACATCAACGAGCTCGAGGGCGACGCTGCGACGTCCGCCCACCTGCTGACCTTCGACTCCGTCCACGGCCGGTGGGAGCGGGGCATCACGGGAGAGGGCGACAGGCTCTCGATCGATGGCGCCGCGATCAGCTATGGCAGCGAGGCCGAGCCTGGTGACGTCGCCTGGGGAGACCTGGGCGTCGAGGTGGTCATCGAGAGCTCGGGGACGCTGCGCACGATCGACTCGCTGGCGCCGTACTTCGATCGTGGCGTGCGTAAGGTCGTCGTCGCCGCACCGGTCAAGGACGACCGAGCGCTCAACATCGTCATCGGGGTCAACGACGACCTCTACGACGCCGACCGCTTCGACGTCGTCACCGCGGCGTCATGCACCACGAACTGCCTCGCGCCCGTGGTCAAGGTCATCCACGAGGGCATCGGCATCGAGCGCGGCGCGATCACCACGCTGCACGACCTGACCAACACGCAGACCATCGTCGACGCGCCGCACAAGGACCTGCGCCGGGCGCGCGCCGCAGGCATGTCGCTGATCCCGACGACGACGGGATCGGCTACGGCGATCGGGCTGATCTTCCCGGAGCTGGAGGGCAAGCTGAACGGGCTGGCGGTCCGCGTCCCGCTGCTCAACGCGTCGCTCACCGACTGCGTCTTCGACGTAGCTCGGGCGACGGCGGTCGAGGAGGTCAACGCCCTGCTGAGGGCGGGGGCCGAGGGCCCCTTGGCCGGCATCCTCGGATACGAGGAGCGGCCGCTGGTCTCCGTCGACTTCAAGGACGACCCGCGCTCCTCGATCGTCGACGCGCTTTCGACGATGGTCATCGATGAGACCCAGATCAAGATCCTGGCCTGGTATGACAACGAGTGGGGCTACGCCAACCGCCTGGCCGAGCTGACACGGACCGTCGCCGGGAGCCTTGCGGGCTGATGGCCAAGAGCGGCGACCTGCGCAACTACGTCCTCGTCACCGGGGCGTACTGGGCGGACACGGTCGCCGACGGCGCGAGCCGGATGCTCGTGCTGTTCTACTTCTACGAGCGCGGCTTCACCCCGCTCCAGGTGGCCTCGCTGTTTCTCTTCTACGAGCTCTTCGGCATCGTCACCAACCTCGTCGGTGGCTTCCTCGCCGCCCGGCTCGGCCTCCGCGCCACCTTGGTCGGCGGCCTCTCCATCCAGCTGGTCGCGCTCGGGATGCTGGCTGTCGCCCCTGGGTCGTGGCTGGTCGTGGGTTACGTCATGGCCGCCCAGGCGCTCTCGGGCATCGCCAAGGACCTCACGAAGATGAGCTCCAAGAGCGCCGTCAAGCTCGTCGTGGCCGACGACGCGCCGGGAGTCCTCTACAAGTGGGTGGCGCTGCTCACCGGCTCGAAGAACGCGCTGAAGGGCGTCGGCTTCTTCATCGGCGGCCTGCTGCTCACCTTCGCCGGCTTTCGCAGCGCGCTGCTGGTACTCGGCGCGATGGTCCTGATCGCGCTGATCGTCGTGCTGACGATGATGCGCGGCGAGCTCGGCCGACCCGATGCCAAAGCCAGGTTCCGGCATATGTTCTCCAACAACCGCGCGGTCAACCACCTGGCTGCCGCGCGCATCTTCCTGTTCGCCTCCCGCGACGTCTGGTTCGTCGTCGCCCTGCCCGTCTACCTGCGCAGCGAGCTTGGGTGGAGCTTCTGGGCCGTCGGCACGTTCCTGGCGATCTGGATCATCGGCTACGGGATCGTCCAGGCCTCCGCGCCGAGGTTCGTGCGGCGGCGAGCCACCGAGGGGGGCGCCGACCCTGACGGCGCGACGGCGACGTGGCTGGCGTTCGTGCTCGCGGCCTTCCCGGCCGCGATCGCAGTCGGACTGGCCTCAGACGTGGATCCCGGCTTCGTGCTGGTCATCGGCCTGATCGCGTTCGGAGTCGTCTTTGCGATGAACTCCGCGGTGCACTCATACCTGATCCTGGCCTACGCCGACGGCGACAAGGTGGCCATGAACGTCGGCTTCTACTACATGGCAAACGCGGGCGGGCGCCTTACCGGAACGGTGCTGTCCGGGCTCCTGTACCAGTTGCAGGGACTGGAGGCGTGCCTGTGGGCGTCGGTCGCGTTCGTGCTCGCGGCCGGGGTCCTATCCCGGCTGCTGCCCACAGATCGCGCGCGCGCCAGGACCTCCGTGCCGGCCGCTGCCGCCCGGTAGCGCATCAAGCATCCAGATGGCCGCACTACGCTGCTGCACGTGAGCGGCGGCGAGCGTTTCTGGACCAGCCGCATCCGCTGGCGCCTGCGCGGCGCCACCCTCTGGCCGGTCTTCGTCGTGGCCACGCTGCTGGACGGCCTGATCCTCGATCTGCTGCCTCCGGTGGCCACCACCGGGCTCAACTACCTGGAGGGCGTGCTGATCGCGACCTTCGGCAACCTGTTCCTGGTGGGAGTGCTCGCCCCCTTCCTCACCAAGCGGCTGGCAAGGCGCCGGCAGGTGGCGCCGGCCGGGGGCTCGACGCAGATGGTCGAGGTCGAGGTGCTGCGCGACCGCGTGGGCACCGCGCTGCTCTTCGCAGGCGTGCTCGGGTGTGTCGCCTCGGGATTGGCGAACGTACGAGTCATCAACTCAGAGACCGATGCCACCCAGGAGGCCGCTGAGGCAATAGGAGCGCTTGTCGCCCGCGGCGGCAGCGAAGAGCTCAAGCGCAACAACGAAGCAGCGAACACTCTCCGCCTAGGAGAGGGCTTCTTCCGGATCTGCATCCCGCATGACGACCGAGAACGCTTCTTCTGCTGGTTCGTAGACACAAAGGAGGACCCGGCGAAGGTCGACCGTGATCCGAGCGTTGAGCCCAACACCGTGATCAGAAGCCGCTAGCACGGGCCCTCCGGGCCAGTATCGCCGCCGAGCCGCCATCAGGTGTCGCCGATGAGGCGCAGGCGTCCCCCGCCGAGGACCTCGAGCACCTCGACGCGGTTGCGTCCCGGCTGGAGTGACGCCTCGGGCACGTTGACGGCGAAGCTCTCCTGCGGCCTGCCGCGCAGGTAGAACGTGCGGCTGACGGCCTCGATCCGGCCGTTCACCGCCACGGCGATGTCGCGCCGCTCGCCGGCTTGCCCGCCGGTCACCGGTCCGGCCACCTGGGTGGGCAGCAGGGCGGAGCCCGCGCGTACCGACCGCATCTCGGCGGCGCCGGCGATCGCGGCACGCACCTTGCCCGCGCCCTCGAGCGCCAGCTCGTCGAGCGCTCGGCCCACCAGCTCGCGGTTAGGCCCGACGCCGGTGTAGAGAGAGGCCCAGTCGCCCGACCCGAACCGCTCGATGCGCGTGCGCACCAGTGCGCGCCTGCGTCGCTCGATCACCCGGGCGGGCACGACGATGCGGCCGCTGAAGTCCCGCTTCAACACGGCCAGCGACCGCCGCCTGCGCACCGCGTCCGAGAAGGCCGATCGGCCGTCCGCGCGGTAGGGCATCCGCAGGCCCAGGATGTCCGCGATCGTGGGCACCACGTCGGTGGTGCGCACGTAGGAGCGCACTGTACGCCCGCGCCGCTGCCCGGGGGCCTTGATGAACAGCGGCACCGGCCCAAGCTCGTCCACGTTGGCCCGAGACGTCAGGCGCCGGGTCTCGACGCCCACCTGCGACGACAGCCCGTGGTCGGCGGTGACCACGATCAGCGACTCGTCGAGGAGGCCGTCCTTCTGCATGCCGTCGAGCATCCGGCCGATCTCGTGGTCCACGAAGCCGATCTGAAGCAGGGTGCGTTGCTGGTTGTAGTCGCTGACGTGACGGTCATGGAAGCCCGGCACGCTCTCCGAGCCGGGCAGTGGCTCGGCACCCGCGCGCGAGGCCTTGCCTGAGGGGAGGTACAGGTGCGGCCCGTGCGGAAGCAGGGCGTGCTTGAAGTAGAAGGAGGGGCGGCCGGGCCGGATGGCGCCAAAGAAGCGCCGCAGGCGCTGCGCGCGGCCCGAGTCGAGCAGCGAGAGGATGTTGGGCCCCTTCGCCCGTGCGCCCGGACACCAGCGGGGCGGACAGACCGCGGTGGCCTCCTCGGAGCTGACGATGCGATACCCGCGCGGGCCGAACAGGTCGAACACGGTCCGAGGGTGTCCCTCGAAGGTCCCGGGCACTCCCGGCTCGGGTGTCCGGCCGTCGAGGATCGCGGGCACGGCTTTGGTGGTCGAGTCATAGACGGTGTGGGCGTTGGGGAACCAGGTGCCGGTGCGGGCGAGTCGGGCGAAGCTGGGATAGCGCCCGGCGTCGATGCGCCCGTCGGGACCGAGCAGAGCGTCGGCCGGGAACTCGTCGAGCACGATCATCACCACCGGCGGGTTGGCCTTGAGCGCCTTCGGCGTGGCGGTGGAGGCCGGGCCCGCGGCGCTCGAGCCGCGTTCGCCGGCCGAGTCCCCGCCGCCGCAGGCGCCGACGAGACCGATCGCGGTGGCCAGAGAGGCCATGGCGGCTGCGAGCGAGAGCTTCGTGCGGCGCATCGAGGGCACTGTAGGCACCGGCCGCGGACGGTTCACCGTCCATTAACGGCTGGGCCTCAGCTGGGCAACGAGGACGGCTCGAGACCGCGGGCGCGCATGCCCGACTCCACCTCTGCGATCACCGTCTCCAGCACCTTCACCCGGGCCCAGCGCTTGGAGTCGCCCTCCACCAGATGCCAGTGGCCGTGCTCGTGATCGGTGCGCTCGAGCATGTCCTCCACGGCCTGCTCGTACGCGGGCCGCTTCTCGCGGTTGCGCCAGTCCTCGCCGGTCATCTTCCATCGCTTCAGCGGCTTTCGCTCCCGGCGCTCGAAGCGGCGCAGCTGCTCTTGCTCGGAGATGTGCAGCCAGAGCTTGATCAGGATCGTCCCCTCGGCGGCCAGCAAGCGCTCGAGCTCCACGATCTCGCCGTACGCGCGCTCCCACTCCTCCAGCGAAGCGAATCCCTCCACCCTCTCGACCAGGACCCGGCCGTACCAGGAACGGTCGAACTCTTCGACGACAGCGGCCTCGACCTCGCGCTGGAACGCGATCAGACGATCTACGGCTCGGAGATCGACGACGACCTGGAGGCCCTTGGCGTTCTCCTCGCCGACATCGACAGCTCGAAGAGCCACCACCAGATCATCATGGATCCCTTGATGAGCGACGCGCGAGATCTAGCGGCATCGATCCTGCAGGCCTTGAGCTCGGACGACGATGAGTCCGGCGCCTTGGAGTAATTGAAGTGGTGACGCGGGCCCGCACCCCGGCGGGGTCCTTGCCGCAAAGGGCAAACCGTCAGCCCCGGGCCAGCAGGCGGACCCCCAGGCGCCGGGCCAGGCCCTCGCCGCCCTGGCGCATCACGCGATCGTGGTTGCGGGCGAACAGAGGTCTCGCAATCGGATCCAACGCGTTCATCCACGTGCGCGTGGTGCGCACGTCCCACTCGTAGAGCACCGCGGTCACGCCTCCGGACTCCATCAGCCGCCAGGTGCCCGTGCCCTCCAGCTCGCCGGAGGAGCGCCCCGACATCAGCGCCGGCTCACGGACCTCATCGACGCGGAACTCGAGCTCGACGGAATAGCCCGTACGGGCGCGCCACCGGACGCGGTGCACGCTGCCCACGCGTCGCGGGTCACCGGGCGCGATCAGCTCCGTCGACGCGACCCCGGGCCACCAAGCAGGCCAGCGCGACACGTCCTGCAGCACGTCCCAGCAGTCCTGGCGCGGAGCCTCGAGCAGCCACGTCGTGAGGAAGCGATACCGAGCCACGCGGGCAGGCTACGGGTCAAGTTGGGTGGACGGGACGCCGAGGAGGGAAGTACCCGCCCGCCGGGAGCCCCCTTGGACGAACTCATACGCACATCCAATCGAGTCCGACCGCGACTGCTGCTTGCGGTAGCGGTGCTGACGATCGCGGCGGCGGTCTGGGGCGTCTCGCAAGCCCAGCGCAGTGCAGCGGACCGTGCCTTCGCCGAGAGCCGAGCCGGACACCGGATGCTCGCCGCCATGCTCAACCAGGAAACTGGATTGCGCGGGTTCGCTCTTTCACGGCGCGACGCCTTCGACCGCTTCCGCCGGCTCAACGGCGAGTACCAGGAGCAGGCGGACGCTCGGCGCCGCAGCGACCTCGGGAAGGCCGGCTTGATCTCCGTGTCCGCGATCATCGGGATCAGCCTCCTCTTCGGCGGGTTCGGGTACTTTGCGATCGAGCGCCAGGCCGCCGGCGAGCGGCGTAGGCGCGCCCGCGCCCGTGCCTACCGGACGTCGCAGGCGGAGTTCAACGAGACGATGCAGATCATGCGCGACGAGGATGAGGCGTACGCCCTCGTCAAGCAGCACCTCGAGCGGTCGATCCCCGACGCCGGGGTCGTGGTGCTCTCCCGCAACAACTCGGCCAACCGGCTGACCGCCGCGACCCCGCTCTTGGGGCGGTCCGCCCTGGCGGAGGCGCTCGCTCACGCCGAGCCCGATTCCTGCCTGTCGGTCCGCCTTGCCCGCGAGTACCGCAGGGGAGAGGGCGCCGACCCCCTGCTCTCCTGCGACATCTGCGGCATGGCCGCGGGCGAGGTCACGTGCGTGCCGTCACTGGTCAGCGGAGAGGTGATCGGCTCCGTCCTGGTCGAGCACCCTTCGGGCCTTCGCCCCCAGGAGCGCGACCGTGTGGTGGACTCGGTCGCTCACGCCGCTCCCGTGCTCGCCAACCTGCGCAACCTCGCAATCGCCGAGATCCGCGCGGCCACGGACGCTCTCTCCGGCCTGCCCAACCAGCGCTCCTGCCAGGACAACCTCAAGCGGATGGTGGCCCACGCCAGCCGTGCGGTGTCGCCGATCAGCGCTGTGCTGCTCGACCTCGACCACTTCAAGCAGATCAACGACCGCTTCGGGCACGGCGCGGGCGACGATGTCCTGGCGTCGGTCGGCGAGGTGCTCACCGGGTGCCTTCGTACCAGCGACTTCGCCGGGCGTTATGGGGGCGAGGAGTCCTCATGCTCCTACCGGACACCGACGGCGAGGGTGCGCTCGATGCCGCGGAGAAGGTGCGTGCGGCGATAGAGAAGATCGACGTGGCTCAGGTCGATCGTGCCATCACCGGCAGCCTCGGAGTCGCCACCTTTCCGACCGACGCGCTCGACGCGGACACGCTCGTGCGCATGGCCGATCGCGCCCTCTACGCCGCCAAGGGCGCAGGGCGCAACAGAGTCGAGGTGGCCATGCCGTCCAGTGCCGCAGCCGAGAAGACCGCGAGTTAGCTCGAGCCTCGGGTTAGGCTGACCACCCCTTCCGGGAACAGGTCACCTGGAGGCGTGCGCCTAGACTGCCCGCTATGGCGACCTGGGACCGGCTCCGCGACCTGGCGGTGACGATCGATTCCTACTCGCTCGAGGGCTTCGAGCAGCGCTACGGCCCCGAGTTCACGCGCTACACCACCGTGTTCCGCCTGGAGGGCGGTGGTCAGGCCGGCGAGGGCGAGGACGTGATCTACGACGGCCTGGACCACGTCTCGCTGCGCGACCGCGGACCGGAGCTCGAGATCGCCGGCGCGCACACCCTCGGCTCCTTCGCCGAGCTGCTCGACGGCCTCGAGCTCTTCGGAGACCCCCCCGTGCGCGAGGACTCGCGAGACTACCGCCGCTGGGCGATCGAGTCGGCGGCGCTAGACCTCGCTCTGCGCCAGGCCGGCCGCACGCTGGGCGACGTGCTGGGCCGTGAGCCGAAGCCGCTCAACTACGTCGTCTCCATGCGCCTGGGAGCCTTCGGCGAGGAGGGGCCGGAGGCCGCCGATCGCCTCCTCGACGTGCTCGGGCGCTACCCCGGCACCCGCTTCAAGCTCGACCCGACCAACACGTGGAGCTCGGAGCTGATCGAGGAGCTGGCCGCCACGGGCGCCGTCGACTCGCTTGATCTCAAGGGCCGCTACAAGGGCACCCCGGTCGACGTGGACACCGATCCGGAGCTGTACCGCCGCGTGGCCGAGGCATTCCCGGATGCCTGGCTCGAGGACCCCGACCTCGACGATCCCGGCGCCGCGGCCGCCCTAGAGCCCCACCGGGATCGCATCACCTGGGACGCCCCGATCCACTCCATCGACGACATCGAGGCGCTGCCCTTCCCTCCGAAGACGGTGAACATCAAGCCCTCGCGCTTCGGCCCGCTCGAACGGCTGCTCGCCGCGTATGACTACTGCGAGCAGCGCGGCATCGCCGCCTACGGCGGCGGCCAGTCCGAGCTGAGCATCGGGCGCGACCACATCCAGTACCTCGCGGCGCTGATGCATCCGGACACCCCCAACGACACCGCTCCGAAGGAGTTCAACCTCCCGCGCCCGCCGGACGGCCTGCCGGGGAGCCCGATCGACCTGCCGATCGCGCCGACCGGCTTTCGCTTCGCCCGCTGATCGGCGAGCTCCGCGCCTTCATCCCGCGGGCTCGACCGAGCTCCAATCGGGGCCTGGGTCCGCGTATCGGTTGATGCCGTGCTTGGCCAGCCGCCCGCGCAGCGCGGTGCGCACCTCCGGCCACTCAGGCGCGATCACGCTGTACCAGGCGGTGTCGCGCCAGCCACC
>Ga0136638_10000196_pt1 | contig 12346 bp, 10 predicted proteins | sample AntDrymUQ8582206_2_FD_104671 | JGI IMG/M metagenome (GOLD analysis project Ga0136638, IMG submission 104671) | Polar desert sand microbial communities from Dry Valleys, Antarctica - metaG UQ858 (22.06) | ecosystem: Environmental > Terrestrial > Soil > Desert | place: Antarctica: Dry Valley...
AACCGGCGCCTGCACCTGCGCCGGCCGCGAGTCCGGCGCCCGCGAGCGAGGTGGCCACGGCACCTGCCAGTAGGCAGCCGGCTGCGCCGCCGGCACCGCTCGCGCTGAGCAACGTGCCACCACCGGAGATCTCTCCACACAGGCCACGGCTGCAGCTGAGCGCCGGTCTGGTGTTCGGGCCGCACGCGCTCGGCGAGGCCGACTGTCAGACCGTCGACGAGGTCTCGGAGTGTCAGCACCGCGGCAACTTCCTGGGCGCGGGCGCGACGATCGAGCTGCGAGCGCAGCTGTTCAAGTTCCTGTACGCCCACGCGCGCGGGGTCATCGTCGGCAACGTGCGACAGCGGCCGTACGCGGTGCACAGCGGGCTCGGCGGCGGCGGCCTCGGCATCGGCGTGTACTCGAACCTCGCGTTCATCCGCGGCGAGTACATGCTGATCCCCGCCTTCGGCCCCGAGACCTACGTGCCGCCGTTCTACGACAAGCCGGTCGGACGCGACCGCTACGGCCTGCACGCCGGCATGATCAGCGGCGGTCTGCACAAGTACGTGTCACCGCGGACGGCGCTCGAGCTGTGGGCCGGCATGGTGATCGGGCCGACCTCGCAGCGCACCAGCATCTCGGATCAGGTCGCCGAGAAGCGCGTGCTGCTGACGTTCATGGTCAGCGTCGGCGTGGTGTTCGACCTGGTGCTGGCGAAGGGCTACGTGCCGCCGCCGAAGCAGCCGCGCAAGCGTCGGCAGTGGTAGTCAGCGCGGTACGGGCAACTTCTTGTACGCGCAGAACGCCGCGAGCGTGTCGGCCCGCAGTGCGGGGTTCTGCGCGAACTCCCAGGTGAGCGAGCTCGTCGGCGTCTTCCCGTAGTCGTGTCCGGGGTACAGGCGCGTGTGCTCCGGCAGCGCGCCGAGCCGTCGCTGCAGGGTGTCGAACATGGCGCGTGGGTCGGGCGCGCTGCCGCAGGAGCCGACGAACAGCACGTCGCCGGTGATGATCGCGGCGGGCTCCGGCACGAACCAGCACACGCAGCCGGGCGTGTGCCCCGGGGCGTGGATCGCTCGCACCGCGCTGGCGCCGAGCGGGACCCACTCGTCGTCGGCGACCGGCTCGGCGCGGGGAGCGTGAACTCGCGCGGCCTTCAACTCGAGCGGGTGACAGCGCACGACGGCGCCGGTGGCAGCGGCGGCCTCGTCGAGCCCGGCGACGTGATCGTCGTGGGTGTGCGTGAGGAAGATCGTCGTGACGTGCCAGCGGCGGCGCTGCACCTCGCGCAGCAGGCGGTCGACCTCGAAGGCGGGGTCCACGAGGGCCGCCTCGCCGGTACGCGGACAGCCGATGATCTCGCAGAAGTTTTGCAGCAGACCGACCTCGATCTGCACGACCTCGAGCGGCGACGTCGGCGCGTCCATCGGGGGACCATAGACACACCTGCGCGCGTGATACAAGACTTGCGGAGGCGGTGCCGCGGGTCTTACAACCGCCGAGGTTTTTAGCACGATGGATCTCAGCGGCCTCAATCCCGATCAGCGTGCGGCCGTCCTGGCGACCGAGGGGCCGCTGTTGGTGCTCGCGGGCGCGGGCTCGGGCAAGACCCGCGTCATCACGCACCGCGTCGTGCACCTGCTCGAGCGCGGTGTGCCGGCCGGCAGCATCGTCGCGCTGAGCTTCACCAACAAGGCCGCCGACGAGATGCGCGAGCGCCTGCACAAGATGGTCGGCAAGCAGGCGGACACGCTGGTGCTAGGCACCTTCCACAGCCTCGGCGCGGCGATGATGCGCGAGCAGCCGGACCCGTTCGGGGTCCCCAAGCGCTTCTCGATCCTCGACCAGAGCGACGTGTATGGGGTGGCGCGCACTGTCCTGCGCGACCTCGGGCACAACGCGGCGGGGGCCGACCGGCGCTTCGACCTCGGCGCGGTGGTGCAGCGCATCTCGCTGTGGAAAAACGAGTTCATCTTGCCCGAGCAGGCGCTGGAGCTCGACCACGAGACCGACTACGACGAGGTCGCGGCGGCCGTGTACGGGCCCTACGAGGAGCGTCTGCGGTCGCTCGGCTCGGTCGACTTCGACGACCTGATCACCCGCGTCGCGCACGTGCTGGAGGACGACGCTGCGGCGCGCGCGTACTGGCAGGCCAAGTTCCAGTACCTGATGGTCGACGAGTTTCAGGACACCAACCGGGCGCAGTTCGAGATGGTGCGCCGGCTGGCGAGCGGGCGCGAGAACCTGTGCGTCGTCGGCGACGACGACCAGGCGATCTACGGCTGGCGCGGCGCCAAGGTGACCTACATCCTCGGCTTCGACATGTACTTCTCGCGCCAGAGCGACGTGAAGACGATCAAGCTCGAGCAGAACTATCGCTCGTACGCGCCGATCCTGCGCTGCGCCAACGAGCTGATCACCAACAATCGCACGCGCCACGACAAGAAGCTGGTGTGCCAGCGCCGCGGCGGCAACCCGGTGCAGTTGGTGGTCGCCGCCGATGGTGAGCAGGAGACCCGCTGGATCGGCAAGAAGATCTATCGCCTGATCCACGACGAGGGCGTGCGGCCCGAGGACATCGCCGTGCTGTATCGGTCCTCGCGCCAGTGCGACCCCGTCGAGGGGCTGCTGCAGGAGCACGGCATCGCGTATCGCGTGCTCGGTGGGCAGGCGTTCTACGACAAGAAGCAGGTCAAGGACGTGCTCGCCTACCTCAAGGCGATCGTGGTGCCGCAGGACGACCTCGCGGTGCGCCGCGCGGTCGACGTGCCGTCGCGCGGGGTCGGCCTGAAGACGATCGAGTACCTCTCGGACTTCGCCCGTCGCCACAACCTCTCGCTGATGGAGGCGATCCATCGCAGCACGGAGATCCCGGAGATCCCCGGGCGCGCCGGCCCGGCGCTCGCCCAGTTCTCGGCCCAGATCAAGCGCGGCCAGGCCCACTTCTACGCCAGCGGCTCGGCCCTCGGGGCCCTGCGCAGCGTCGTCGACAGCGTCGGACTCAAGGCGGCGATGCTTAAAGAGAACGGCGGATCGGAGGCGGCCGCCGCCAAGTGGGACAGCGTCGAGTGGATGTACGAGAGCCTGTCTCGCTTCGAGCAGCGCGCCAAGAACAAGGGCGGCCGGCCGCGCTGGAACGATTTTTTTCAAGCGATGAACCAGGACAACAAGCAAGATGAGCCTGACGCGGCCGGTCGCGGGCAGGTGACGCTCGCCACGATGCACAGCGCCAAGGGCCTCGAGTGGCCGCACGTGTTCATCATCGGCTGCGAGGAGGGCACGATGCCGCATAAGCGAGTCGCCGCCCCGCGCATCAGCGACGCGATCGCCGGCGACATCGAGGAGGAGCGGCGCCTATTTTATGTCGGCATCACGCGGGCACGCGACCAGCTGTATTTGACGCGCGCGGTGACCCGGCTCGAGCGCGGCGCCGAGGTCCCACGCAAGCCGAGCCGCTTCATCGAGGAGCTGTCCGAGAAGGACCTGCAGATCTACGAGATCGCCCGCGAGGAGCGGCTCAGCGGGCAAGACGTGCAGTCGATGGCCGACGCGTTTTTGGCGAAGCTCAACGCCGCGGGGTGAAGTCATGGCCGAGCCCCGCGCCGGGGCTACATTGTCCGAGCGTGTGTGCAATATGTAATGTGAATTACGTACTCTGCCGCCAGAGTAAACCATATAGTTAGCTTTCGACCTCGGCGTTGACATGCATTCAGGGTGGTGGTACTCGCAGATTGGATCTGGAGTTCCTTGACCATGCACCGACCTCACCGCGCCACTCTCATGGGTCTACTCGCCGCGCTGCCGGCCTGCGCCATCGAGCGCCTCGAGGCGATCTTCGAGGAGCACGGCCAGACCTACGTGACGACCGATGTGCAGGACAGCGACACGTCGGTCGCGGACACGACCCTCGATACTACCGCCGCGAGCACATCCGCCGCCGCGAGCACCGACGGCGCCGAGGCCGGCCAGGACGCCAGCAGCGAGCCCGGCACGACCTCGACCACCACGACCACGGGCTCCACGACCACGGCGGGTGAAACCACCACCGACCCGCAGCCAGTGTGCGGCAACGGCGTGCTCGAGGTATCCGGCCTGCTCCCCGAGCAGTGTGACGACGGCAACCAGATCCCCGATGACGGTTGCAGCGATACCTGTGCCGCAGACCGGATTATCTTCGTTTCGAGTATCCTCTACAAGGCGGGCTACTTCGAGGGCCTGTACTTCGCCGACGCCCTGTGCGCCGGCATGGCCAAGGACGCCGGTTACAGCCAGTGGCTGAAGTTTCGCGCCTGGCTCAGCGACAGCACCACGCACGCGCGTGACCGCTTCAAGTTCGTTCGCGGCCGCATCGTCCTGGTCAATGGCCTGGTCGTCGCGGACTCCTGGACCGCCCTGCTCGCGGGGAAGTTGCAAGGGCCCATCGAGGTCACCGAAAAGGCCGAGACCTACCATGGACCGGTTTGGACCGGCACCACGCCCGAGGGCCTCCTGGTCCCCGGCGCGACCAACTGCGACGACTGGACGTCGTTTTCATCCAAGAAGGCCGCCTACTACGGCTACAGCGACCGCGTCACCGCCGAGTGGACGCTGTCCGTGGAGGACGATAACCCCTACCCCTGCATTGGTGATTTCGCCGTGTACTGCTTCGAAGACCGTTGACCCCACGGAGACTGTCATGACCCCTCACCACGCCTCTCGCCTCATCCCTCTCATGCGCTGCGCCTCGCTGCTCGCGCTCCTCGGCGGCTGTAGCGACGTATCGCCCAGCGACGGTCCGAACCTCGGCAGCGGGTCCTCGACCGGCGACTCGAGCGGACCCGGATCACCCACCAGCGGCCCCGGCGGGTCCGGCGCGACCCCGACGACCACCGATGGCCCACCCGGGACGAGCACCACCGACACCAGCGCGGGTTCCTCGACCTCGGGCGAACCCGTATCCTTCGCGGTGACGGCACCCTCGACGCCGATGAGCAGTGCGACGACGGCGTGGCCAACAGTGACAACGCCTACTGCACCATGAAGTGCAAGCTCAACTTCTGCGGTGACGGCCACCTCTTTGTCGACTGGGAGCTGTGCGATGAGGGTGGCGCTAACAGCGCAATGTACGGCAACATCTGCAGCGCCCAGTGCACCCCGGGCGCTCGCTGTGGTGACCATATTCTTCAACCCGCGGAGGAGGAGTGCGACCTCGGGGCCGACAACGGCGGCTTGAAGGGCGACGAGCAGGGCATCACGTGCGACGCCTCATGTAAAAGCCAGGCCTTGCGCGCCTTCGTGACGAGCCAAGCATTTACCGGCGATCTTGGAGGCATTGATGGCACGGACAGCAAGTGCCGCGACGCCGCCAGCGCTGCGGGTCTGCCCCAGCCCTATCGCTTCCACGCCTACGTCAGCACCCCGGACTTCTCCGCCAACGACCGCTTCCCCGGGCCGATGGCCGAGCCGCTCCCGTACGTCCTCGTCACAGGCAAGAAGCTCGCCGACTCGCACGCCAAGCTCCTCTACGAGGGCCCGCTGGGCGAGGGCCTGTCCGTCACCGAGCACGGCACCAGCCTGTATGATGCGTACGCCGCGACCAACACCGGCCCGAGCGGCAACAACTACAGCCCGGACCAGCACTGCCTGGCCTGGACCAGCGCCGACCCGCTCCTCAAGGCCCGCGTCGGCCTCACCTACCCGAGCGAGCCGGGGGATATCCAGTCCTGGCTGACCCAGGGCGGGTGGACGACCTGGATGACGCTCAAGTGCCAGAAGCCCGCGCTCCACCTCTACTGCCTCGAGATCTGACGACCGGTAGACGTCAATACAGCGGGGTCAGGTCGCAGGCGTCCTGCTGCTCGCGGACCTCGGCGTAGCAGGCGGCGTCAGGGTCGACCACGGACACGGCGGATGTGAGGTCCTCGCAGGCCACCACCGCCAAGCACTCGAGCGCGGCGAACGAGGCCTCGCCACAGGAGCTGTCCTCGAGCGGGCGCTCGTCGCCGACGCACTTGCGCTCGCACTCGCGGACCGCACCGCCGGCGTACCCGTCCGGCACGCACATGATGCGCTGGTCGCAGAACTCGGCGCATAGGGCCTCGACGTCGGCGCGTCGCGCCTCGACCGACTGGTCGCGGCAGGCCGTCACCAGCAGCAGGGCCGCGAGCCACTGTCTCATGTCGCGGCCCCCGTCGGCACCGCTGGCGGGAAGCGCTGGACCTGCATGCGGGCGTCGGCGCCGATCATCTCGAAGGGCTGCATCTGCTCCCACACGTTGTCGCCGTGCAGTGGTTCGCTCGACAGCACGAGGTGGCTGATGAAGCCGTGGTCGGCCGCGCGCTCGCACTCGGGGGCGAAGTGCGGGCAGGTGTCGCGCTCGGGGCAGCGGTGCTTGTGGGTGCTGAAGAACAGCTCCTTGCCGCCCTGATGCGCGAGCATGGCGTGGCCGTTGGTCAGCACGAAGGTCAGGTAGGTCCTGGTCGGCGGGCCGAGGTTGTCCTCGCACACGGGCCCGGCGAGCGCGGTGATCTCGGCGACGGCCTCACGCACGGACTCGGCGATGTCGGCCAGCGGAAAGCCCACGCGGTGCAGCTCGCAGCGCTGGGCCATCTTTCCGAGGATCAGATAGAACAGGACCTCGCTGTCGGTGGTGCCGAGGATGAAGCGGCGCAGCACCGGCGGGATCTTGTCGAGCAGGCGCTCGCGGATGTCGGAGAAGCCCTCGATGTTGCCGTTGTGGGCGAACACCCAGTGGCCGTACTGGAACGGGTGGGTGTTGATCGTCGAGAGCTCGCCCTGCGTCGCCTTGCGCAGGTGCGCGAGCACGGTCTCCGAGGTGACGATGCCCGAGACGTGTTTAAAAAGTTGGTCGCCGAACGCCGCCGAGGCGCCCTTGATCACGTGCGGTGCATTGGCGAGGTAGTACGCGACGCCCCAGCCGTCCGGATGGCGCTCGCTCTGTCGCATGAAGGCGTTGTCGGCGCTGACGAGGCTCCGGTGCACCTGGCTCTGCATGACGGAGCGAAATCCGAAGATCCGACACATGGCGTGGCCGCAAGCGTACTGCGAAACGCCGCTCTGGTGCCACCACGGGCGCAAGATCGTCGCTCGCTGGCCCGCGGAGGCGAGCAATGGAGCGATGGCCTCGAAGTCGTCTGCACCGCCGCGGTCCGCGCGGAAGACGTTGACAAGCCTCGCAAAATCTCAAAAACTGCCGTGCCGTGCCACCCGCGTTTGGGGGGCGCCGTAGTCGGTGCAAACAACGTTCGAGGCCCTCGTGAGCAACGCCCAGCACTTCAAGAGCAACCTGCGCGACATCTTCTTCAACCTCTTCGAGGTGCTCGGCATCGACAAGACGATCCTCGGCAAGGGCGAGTATGCCGGTCAGGACGAGGAGACCGTCCGGGCCACGCTCGAGGCCTACGACGAGTTCTGCGCGAAGGAGCTGGCGCCGAGTTGGGTGGCGAGCGACCGCATCCCGCTGGCGCTCGACGCCGACGGCAACGTGCATTTGCCTGAGCCGCTCAAGCGCTCGCTCAAGGCCCACCACGACAACGAGTGGCACCTGATGGGCCTGCCCGAGCGCATCGGCGGCACGGGAGCCCCGGCGACGCTGGCGTGGTCGTCGTTCGAGCTGACCGCCGCCGCCAACGCGGCCGCGGCCTTCTACATGCTCGGCACGGTGATCGCCCGCGTGATCGAGGAGCTCGGCAGCGACGACCAGAAGCGGCGGTTCTTGACGCCGATGGTCGAGCGCAACTGGGGCGCCTCGATGGTGCTCACCGAGCCCGACGCCGGCAGCGACGTCGGGGCCGGGCGCACCAAGGCGAAGCACATCGAGGGCGAGATCTTCGAGATCGAGGGCGTCAAGCGCTTCATCACCAACGGCGACTATGACGGCCCGGAGAACATCGTGCACCTGGTGCTCGCGCGCCCCGAGGGCGCCGGTCCGGGCACCAAGGGCCTGTCGATGTTCATCGTGCCCAAGTTCTGGGTGAACGAGGACGGCTCGCTCGGCGAGCGCAACGGGGTGTACTGCACCAACATCGAGCACAAGATGGGCCTCAAGGGCTCGGCGACCTGCGAGATGACCTTCGGTGAGCGCGGCCCGGCGCGCGGACTCCTGGTCGGCGGCGTGCACGAGGGCATCCGTCAGATGTTCCACGTCATCGAGCACGCGCGCATGGCGGTCGGCTGCAAGTCGATGGCGACGCTGTCGACGGCGTACCTCAACGCGCTCGAGTTCACGAAGATCCGCGTGCAGGGGTCCGACCTGCTGCGCGCCAACGACAAGACGGCGCCGCGGGTCCGCATCATCGAGCACCCGGACGTGCGCCGCATGTTGATGCTGCAAAAGAGCTTCGCCGAGGGCATGCGCGCGCTGTGCCTGTTCACCGCGTCGATCCAGGACGAGGTCACGCTCGCGGGCGGGCACGGCAGCGTCGCCGCGGCCGAGCTCGACCGCCTCAACGACCTGCTGCTCCCCCTGGTCAAGGGCTACTGCTCGGAGAAGGTGTACGAGCTGCTGGCGACCTCGCTGCAGTGCTACGGCGGCTCCGGCTACGTGCAGGACTACCCGATCGAGCAGTACATCCGCGACCAGAAGATCGACACGCTGTACGAGGGCACGACCCACATCCAGGCGCTCGACCTGTTCTTCCGCAAGGTCGCGCGCGACGGCGGCGAGACGCTCAAGGGCCTGATGGCTCGCGTCATGACGACGCTCTCGGAGATCGACGCGAACGGCCCCCTGGCGATCGAGCACGCCGCCCTGTCGCGCGCGCTCGGGGACCTGCAGGGCATGTACGCGGCGATGCTCGGCAAGCTCGGCGAGTCGCTGTATCACGTCGGACTGCAGGGCAACCGCGTGCTGTTCGCCACCGCCGAGGTCGTGATCGGGTGGCTGCTGGTCCGCCAGGGAGCGGTCGCCGCCAGGGCACGTGAGACGGCTCGTGACAGTGAGCGCGCCTTCTACGACGGCAAGCTCGCGGCGGTGCGCTTCTACGCGCGCAACGTATTGCCGGGGGTGACGCTCGCCCGCAAGCTCGCCGAGCAGAGCACGCTCGAGCTGATGGAAGTGCCGGAAGCGGCGTTCTAACACGGTTTCAAGGGACAGGGCTGCGATTCCTCGGCGCAGCCCTGTCGACTCGTCGCGGGCGAGCGTAGCATGCCGCCTCGTGGATGAGGCTCTGACAACGCTGCGTCGGCTGCTCGATGAACACGCCGACGAGATCGTCGACGAGGGTACGGCGTGGGTGCGCACGGAGTCTCACGCGGACCTGTCGACGCGGCCGTGGGCCGAGACCCGCGGGCTGGTCGCGCAGTGCCTCGTCTTCTATCGCGCCCACATCTTCACCGGCGACACGGCCCCGCGCGAGGCCTTTATGGAGGTGGTGACCTCGAACCGGTCGAACCTCAAGTTCTCGGTGTCTACCTTGCTGCGCGGCTTCATGAGCTTTCGCGTCGCGGTCGTGCGCATGCTGTCGCGCGTCGCGGTGCCGGTCGAGGAAGCGCTGACGATCACGCGGATCGTCGACGAGGTGTCGGCGGAGGCCCTGTTTCGCACGGCGGACCTGTACGTCGCCAAGCTCAACCGGGTGCTCGACGCGACCCGCGAGGAGCTGATCCGCAAGGACAAGCTCGCCGCGCTCGGTGGGCTGGTCGCCGGCGTCGCGCACGAGATCAATACGCCGCTCGGGGTCGCCGTCACGGCCGCGTCGCTGGTGGCGGATCGCCTGCGTGATGTCCAGGAGGCGTTCGACGCCGGCACCCTGCGCCGCCAGGACCTGCAGCACGGGCTCGGCCAGGCCCAGGAGGCGGCGCGCATGACTCTCGGCAACCTGCGCCGCGCCGCCGACCTCGTCGGCAACTTCAAGCAGATCGCCGTCGACCAGACCAGCGAGGCCGGCCGGCGCGTCGACCTCGGGCCCTACGTGCGCGAGGTGGTCACCAGCCTCGGACCCCTGTACCGCCGCACGCCGCACCGCGTGCTCGTCGAGGTCAAGGCCGACGTCGAGGTCTCGACGCTGGTCGGCGCGGTCTCGCAGGTGTGCACGAACCTGGTCCAGAACGCGCTGATGCACGCGTTCCCCCGGGGTGAACCGGGCGCGATCACGTTCATCGTCGATCGAGACGGCGACCGAGGGGCACTGCTGATCTGTCGCGACAACGGGGTCGGGATGGAGCCGCAGGTATTGCGGAGGATATATGAGCCATTTTTCACCACCCAGCGCGGCCGCGGCGGAAGCGGCCTCGGCATGCATATTGTCCATAACCTCGTCACCGACCTGCTCGGCGGCGCGATCGAGATCGCATCGACGCCGGGCGAGGGCACCGAGATCTCGATCCGCCTGCCCGCCGACCGGAGCCCGACATGATAGCCACCGCCGATAACGACCTGATGGTATTCGCCGATGAGGGCACAGGACCCGCGCCCGAGCAGCCCAGCACCCGGGCCTGGAAGCTGTTAGTGGTCGATGACGAGCCGGAGATCCACGACATCACCCGGCTCGCGCTCGCCGGCCTGCGCATCGACGGTCACCCGGTAGCGATCCTGTCAGTGCACTCGGCGACGTCCGCGAGGGTCATCTTGCAGGCGCACCCGGATATCGCGGTGGTCCTGCTCGACGTCGTGATGGAGTCGGAGAACGCCGGCCTCGACCTCGCGCGCGCGATCCGCGAGGAGCTGCGTAACACGCGACTGAGGATCGTGCTGCGCACCGGGCAGCCGGGCCACGCGCCCGAACAGCGGGTGATGCTCGACTACGACATCAACGATTACCGCGACAAGACCGAGGTCACCGCCCAGCGCCTGATCACCACGGTGATCGGCGCGGTCCGGTCGTATCGCGACCTGTGCACGATCGAGTCGCACAAGCTCGGCCTCGAGCAGGTCGTGCGCTCGAGCGCCGCGCTGTTCGAGCGCCAGTCGGTCGACCAGTTCATCACCGGCGTGCTGCATCAGCTGTCCGCGCTCGTGAGCCCCCAGGAGAGCGCGATGTTCTTCCAGGGTCGCGACCTCGGCCAGGCCAGCTCCCCGACGGTCGTCGCCGGCACCGGGCGCTTCACGGCCCATGTCGGGCAGCCGGTCAGCCACGTGGTCGAGGACGAGGTCTGGCAGGACATCACGAGCCTGCTACGCACGCAGCGGCCGGTGCTGCGGCCCGCCTACAACATCTTCGGAATTTTCCGCCTGACGCGCGACGAGGACTCGTGGGCGGCGGTGTTCATGGAGGGCCTCGGCGAGCTGAGCGCGTGGGACCAGCGGCTGGTCGAGCTGTTCTGTCAGAACGCTTCGGTGGCGCTCGAGAACCACCGTCTGAGTCGGCGCCAGACGGCGATGATGCAGGCCTTCGAGCGCTTCGTGCCGCAGCAGCTGCTGACCTTGCTCGGCCGCGACGACGCGACGCAGGCCGACCTCGGCGATCAGATCCAGCGCGAGATGACGGTCGTGTTCGTCGACCTCCGCGCCTTCACGACCCGCGCCGAGCAGCAGAGCCCGGCCGCCACCTTCGAGTATCTCAACACCTACTTCGCGGCGATCGTGCCGGAGATCCACGGCAATGGCGGCGTGGTCGACAAGTACCTCGGCGACGGCCTGATGGCGCTGTTCCCCGACACCGCCGCGAGCGCCGTGCGGGCCGCGCTCGGGGTCGTCGAACGCAGCCGGGAGCTCGGCACCGGCGTCGGTGTCGGCGTGCACATCGGCCCCGTCACGCTCGGCCTCGTCGGCGCGGCCGGACGCATGGAGTCGACGGTGGTTTCGGACGCTGTCAACATCGCCGCCCGCATCGAGCGCCTGACGCGGCGCTTCGGCGCCGACCTCCTCATCAGCCACACGGTGCGCGACCAGCTGCCGCCGACGATGCTGGCCGACACCCGTCCGCTCGGGGATTATGTCGTGCCCGGAAAGCGCCTGCCGGTGCAGGTACATGAGGTGTTCGCCGGGGACCCGCCCGAGCTGCGTGCGGCCAAGCGGGCCAGCCGCGAGCGGGTCGCCGCGGCGGTCGCTCGCATGACCGCGGGTGAGCTGGCGGAGGCGGCCAGCGAACTCGTCGCGCTGGCCGCGGCCTGTCCCAACGACCAGGTATTACCGGCCTTGATCGACGAGGTCCGGCGCCGGGAGGGTCGCGCGTAGGTCGCTGTGGGGGACACGTGGCGGTATGTCACGCGCCGCGATCTGTCGCGCCGATCCTGATATCCTGGCGCCGAGGACCCCCGAGAAATGCGCCTGCCCTGCCCCTTCGTATTGACGGTCGCCCTGTTCACGCTCGCCTGCCAGGGCGCCCCTGCCACGAACACGGGCGACCCCGGCAAGCTGCCCGAGAAGCCCGCCGCACCCGCCGCACCGATCGGACCGCCGAGCTCGCACGGCGCACCGAATCCACAC
>Ga0136638_10000197_pt1 | contig 12341 bp, 10 predicted proteins | sample AntDrymUQ8582206_2_FD_104671 | JGI IMG/M metagenome (GOLD analysis project Ga0136638, IMG submission 104671) | Polar desert sand microbial communities from Dry Valleys, Antarctica - metaG UQ858 (22.06) | ecosystem: Environmental > Terrestrial > Soil > Desert | place: Antarctica: Dry Valley...
GCTAATACCTCAGCTATCATTTCTCTAAAATAATCATTTTTAGTCTTTCCCTCTTCTTTGTTGTAAAGGCGATAGTTGACGGGCACGGATTTACCATCCCCCTCTGTATAATACAACGTAATCAGATTAATTCCTTTTACGGGGCGATGCTTCAACCCCGACCAGAAGTATCCAATAAACTCAGTTGTGAGGGTACTTAATGGTTTTTCAATAACCGTGTCATCACCACTTAAGGTGCCACCTATTAAATTAATGTGTGGTTTTAGTTCATTGAATAAATCTTTGGGTGAATATCTCTCTCGTAACAAAAAACGGTTTACGCTGTCGTGAGATAACCCTTCTATTATTTGAGCCAACCGACAACAACCTGAATATTTACATTCTGCTAATAGAAAATATGTGTATTTTTCCAAATCGCATTGGGCGGTTGAGGGCTTAGTTAGTGTTCTTATGTTCTTTCCCCAAATAACAACTTACATGATTTTACTCAAGACTATCCCCGGTCGGAGAATATTAATAAACCTACGCACCACGCTGCGCCAGTTCGCCTCTGTGAGAGAGTTTAGCTTGATTTGAGTCGAAACTCCGGCTTATGCATAAGATAAGCATTTTGTCAATGCGTAAGTCCTAACATTTTCAACATTCCGAGCGTTCACTGCGCTTGCTAGAGAAGCTTATTGATAACGAGCAGTTATAGACGCCTAAATTTTTTGGGTAAAATTGCGGATTGATAGGACGAGCCGACAGGGGAAATTGGCTACCACTGCTTACTCCACGACGAGCCAGGAGTAGCTATCGAGAGCATCCCGGTTTTGCAAATATACCTCCTCACTGGCAACGGACGTTAGTTGCTCCTGGGCACGAGCAGCCCTAGCATGAGGCGGTATTTAAGAGTCCCCAGAGAGCTGCTTTCTCTTAACACGTTAGGGGTTTTTACACGTATTGGGATGCTCCCTAGCTATCGAGTATTTGGTTGATTCATTTCTGGTTACGCCCACTCTGCCCGGGGCTGCCTTTTGACGGTACGAATAACAATGGGTTAGTTAAAGCTTTAATATTTAACTCATGACAAAGCGTTTCAATCTTGCTATTAACCGATTTCACCCACTCATCATCCGCTTTAAGCAACTTATCGTGGTCATTAACTCTGAGCTGTAACTTTTGCACCCACTCAGTGCAGTCGCGCCGAGCCTGTAACTGCTCAATTTTATATTCCAAAGAGGCGATAGCTTCCCCAATAGCTTGCCCAACCCGTGCCGCCACTTCCTCCTCAACGATGGTGGGTAGTTTTTCGTTGAGCTTTTGTTCCAGGGAGGCGATACCTTGCCCAACCTGTGCCGCCACTTCCTCCTCAACGATGGTGGGTAGTTCCTCGGTGAGCTTTTGTTCCGTTAGCTGAAGGCTTGCTGCCAAAGGTGGCTCATCAGGATCATCATTCCCGCTGTGTGCAGGTTGAGTGCGCCAGTGTGCAATAGTTGACTTGAGAATCCGTTGGGCAGCAGTGTGGCGGCTCTCTCCTGGTTTAGCCATAGACGCCATCAAAAACGCCGCCTCTTCTACATCCAATCGAATTGAAACAGTTGTGGTTGCCATCGTGTGCGTTTGTATGCAATGTGTGCAAGTTCACTGTAGCAGACTGTAGCAGTTCGTGTGCAATTCTGTGTACAACTGTATGCAAATTAGCCCTATCAGAGGCTCATCTAAGCTAGCTTCCAGGTAAGACTCCAGACAGGCGCTAAGTGCGTGGAGCGAAGTGGGCAGTGTAAACTAAAAGAGGGGTCAGTGATAAGTATATAACAGTGGAAAATAAGGTAGAAGTGAATATGTATTGGTTGTCAACCCTGAACCCAGCAGCAGATGGAAACATGGCTACAGCCCTACTTCTATACCACTACCGACGGCTCAACCAAATTAGTATTAAGTTTCACCATGAAAACAAGTACATCAAAAGTGTTTTCTGAAATTTTTCGCTGCCCTCATGTGACTCATTGTATACAAAACCTAACGACTAAGAACCCATGTCGTAAGATCGTTCAATCCCAAGAATCTACTTTAAGCCAACATCAAGTTCCAGAACCGTGGAGTGGGAATATAGAGCAAGCCCCTATCCTGTTTATAAGCTCTAACCCCTCAATTAGCGATAGTGAAGAGTATCCAACCCTGTCGTGGTCAGATTCTGAAATGAGTGATTTCTTCAACAATCGTTTTGGCGGCGGTCGCAAAGCTTGGGCTGAAGGCGGTAGAAAATCATTACAACGTGATGGAACCTATAGCCGCGTTATTCCCTTTTGGAACGGCGTTCGACATCTCGCGAAAGAGTTACTCCTACGGGAGCCTGTACCTGGAAATGATTATGCAATCACCGAAATTGTACACTGTAAATCGCTTGAAGAAATTGGTGTTAAACAGGCACAAGAACAGTGTGTTCGACTTTACTTAAGAAAGGTATTGGATATAGCAGCGGCGCGGGTGGTAGTTGTGCTGGGGGAACCTGCAAAGCACGCTATCTGTAAGGAGTTCGATCTTCCTGAGACTCCATCGCTGGTTGAACAGATACAGCTTGGTAATTCCGAGATAATTTTTACTTTTCTTCCACATCCAAATGCGTACAAAGTCCGTACCTTTGCCAAATGCTTGACGACTCACCAGCTTGAAAGTTTACAGATGTTTTTGGCTTAGACATATAATTTGATACATCGAGGTTTAAAAATTCTGGGCAGTGATAAGTATGTAGTGGGGGTAGTGGTAAACAAGGGTGGTGGTAAGCTGTTCCACATCTAATTTGCACGAACAAGAGGCTGAAATCCAGCTGGCGCTGGACTCGCGCTAAAAAACTAAATGTGGATCAGCTTAAACAAGTAGTGAAACCAGAAATAAAAATTTTATGCAGCAATGGCTGGCATGGCAACCAGCACTACTTCTATACCACTACCCTCGCTTTGATTGTTTACGAGATGCCATTGAGGATGTCTTGCGCCAAGTGTCCTAACTACCTTGGCGGTTGCTATAGCGCTCTTCTGTCACTCTCGCCAGAGTATATTCTGAAACCGGTGCACTGAGGGACTTTTACCAATTTACCTATGAATCGATGTTTCTATCACTTGGCGTTTGCTAAAGTGTGCACCAGTAATGGGTTTCACCATTTGGACTTGATTTTTCTCTCATCAAAGTGACAGAAGAGCGATAGCTGGTTTCTGTCACTCTCAGGAGAGTAAAATCTGGAACCCTTACAGCGCTTGGATTTCTGCGAAAAGCCTACAAATAGAATAATGCGTTTAAAAATCTAGCTTGAAAGGTATACAGCACAACCACTTTCAACTTTTTGTAAAATTTTTCTCTGCCTGGAGTGACAAAAGCCAGATAGAATGTTCTCGTATTCCACTTGAACCGTCAGGGCAGGTGGGCGTAGATCGCGTTGTTGTTGATTTTGAGGTTGATAAACAGCGGGTACTACTGGCGACCGTGCGAGATTTGCTGAACGGACAAGTGCTGGTAGAGAATGGTGCGATTGCCCAAGGGGCACTGCCGCAGGCAATCGCGAAGCTAAAATAAATGTTATTGCGATGCTCGCCTCGCAGAACTCATCCTAGAAGTAATTTTTCACGCTCGAATTCAGATAGGTAGAAAATTCCGCAGGTTTTAATAAAATGCCAGAAAATACCCCACAGGCCCAAAAGTACGTTTGCGTAGCATGCGCGCAGCGCATTGCAGTCATTGGTGGCAGTGCCGCCACTCCTAGCTCAGGTGTCGTGCTTGGAGGTCTAGATGGCGTTAAGAGCGGATTAGCAAACGCCTCGACTGAGGTAAGGATACGCACAGTTCTAGATGCCGAGAATTATGGAGAAGCTGGCTTAAATTTGGCGATTTCGGCTTTGAAAGATGAAGATTTTGAAGTTATTGGAGCAGCTTATGTGTAATTGAGCAAACGCACAAAACCGAAAATACGCCAGGCGTTAAAGCAGGTGAACTACTGGCAATTAATTACGTGTTTCTGGTCAGGAGAGAGCCCTAACTCAGATCGTATGTCCATAGCAATCAGTCCTGACGAGGGCGAGTATAATTGCAAAAACGGGATGCTCCCGAGTTATGCTGAATGTACCAACCAATTTGAGAGGTTGCTATGTCTCATTTCACAACCATCAAAGTTCAAATTAAAAATGATGAAACTCTGCATCCGTGTTTGCAGGAGTTGGGCTATACGGTGGAGTGTAATACACAGGTACGAGGTGAGCAGGGGAATAAAACTCAAGCCGAATATGTGATTCGCCAGCAGAATGGTTATGATTTGGGTTTTCGCTGCAATGGGGACACTTATGAAGTGAGGGCGGATTTTTGGAGTAAGGATTAATCAACAGAAATTTATTATTCAATTAGCCAAAGATATGCCCACAAACCCTTAATAGCATCGGTGGAGGAACAGGGGTTTAATGTTGAGGAGGAGGAAACATTATCAGATGGTACGGTGAGAGTTGTGATTGGGAAATGGGGTTGAGCAATAAATATAGCAGTCCTAGATGAGATCCAAACAGAAACTTATTGAAATTTTCCAAGCGTTCGGTTCTCACAGGGAGCCGAGCGTTTGCAAATCAAATAGGATTGCTATATCATTAATCACCTCACACAAGAGTAAAACAACTGTGAGGTGATTTACAGTTTAGGGGAGTGTGTTTGTGACGGCGGCAACGTAGTTGCATCGCATTGTGGAGTTGATTGTTAGAAAAAGTTAAATGAATCAATGGAGAGGGGGCTTTCTCAACAACATTATTACTCTCTTATTCCCCAAATCTTGATAGTTTTATCTCCACCCCCACTGACAATATGTTGTCCATCAGGAGTCACGGCAACCGATCTGACCCAATCAGAATGGGTTTCTAGAGTGTGAACAAGCGAGCCGGTCTTGAGATCCCAAATCTTGATGGTATTATCTCCACCCCCACTGGCAATCCCACTGATAATATGTTGTCCATCAGGAGTCACGGCAACCGATGTGACCCAGTCAGGATGGGTTTCTAGAGTGTGAACAAGCGAGCCGGTCTTGAGATCCCAAACCTTGATAGTTTTATCTCTACTCCCACTGACAATATTTTGTCCATCAGGAGTCACGGTCACAGATACTACCGCTTCAGAATGACCTTCTAGAGTGCGAACAAGCGATCGGGTTTTGAGATCCCAAATCTTGATAGCATAGTCTCCACCCCCACTGACAATATGTTGTCCATCGGGAGTCACCGCAACAGAATTTACCGCAACGGAATGACCTTCTAGAGTGTAAACACGCGAGCCGGTCTTGAGATCCCAAATCTTGATAGCATAGTCTCTACCCCCACTGATAATATGTTGTCCATCAGGAGTCACGGTCCCAGATACTACCGCTTCAGAATGACCTTCTAGAGTGTGAACAAGCGAGCCGGTCTTGTGATCCCAAATCTTGATAGTTTTATCTCCACTCCCACTGACAATATTTTGTCCATCAAAAGTTACCGCAACAAAAGTTACCCCGCGTAAATGACCTTCTAGAGTGTGAACAAGCGAGCTGGTCTTGAGATCCCAAATCTTGATGGTATTATCTTCACCCCCACTGACAAGATTTTGTCCATCATGAGTCACGGCAACCGAGCTGACGCAGTCAGAATGACCTTCTAGAGTGCGAACAAGCGAGCCTGTATTGAGATCCCAAATCTTGATGGTTCTATTCCAACTCCCACTGACAAGATTTTGTCCATCAGGAGTCACGGCAACAGAATCTATCAAGCCAAAATGACCTTCTAGAGTGTGAACAAGCGAGCCTGTGTTGAGATCCCAAATCTTGATGGTTCCATCTTCACTCCCACTGACAATATGTTGCCCATCAGGAGTCACGGCAACCGATCTGACCCAGTTAGAATGACCTTCTAGAGTGCGAACAAGCGAGCCTGTGTTGAGATCCCAAATCTTGATGGTTCTATCCAAACTCCCACTGACAAGATTTTGTCCATCAGGAGTCACCGCAACAGAATGTATCATGTGAGAATGACCGTTTAGAGAGCGAATCAGCGATCCTGTCTTAAGATCCCAAATGTTGATGGTTCCATCTCCACTGACAATATTTTGTCCATCAGGAGTCACCGCAACAGAATTTACCGCCCAATGACCTTTTAGAGAGCGAATCAGCTTGCCTGTCTTGAGATCCCAAATCCTGATGGTTTTTTTTCTACTCCCACTGACAATATGTTGTCCATCAGGAGTCACCGCAACCGATGTGACACAGTCAGAATAACTTTTTAGAGTGCGAACAAGCGATCCGGTCTTGAGATCCCAAATCTTGATGGTATGCTGATCACCCCCACTGATAATATGTTGTCCATCAGGAGTCACCACAACAGAATGTACCCGGCAACCAGGCTCTAAAGTGCGAACAAGCAATCCGGTCTTGAGATCCCAAATCTTGATGGTAGAATCGCTACTCCCACTGACAAGATGTTCCCCATCAGGGGTCACGGCAACAGAATGTATCCAGAGAGAATGACAGCCAAAGGCTTGAAGGCACTCAAAAAACTGATAAGGAGTATAGTTTTGTAAAACCTGTTTAACATCAGCTTCTGTTCTTTGATTCAGCAGTAGATAGGCTTTTTTCTGTACTTCTCCAGATTCTTTTTTAAAAGCCTCAATGACTACCTCTAAACCCGCCTCACCATAGTTCAGCGCATCAAAGAGCGCCGCCGTTTTTTCTTCCCCATATCCACTGGCTAAACGTTGCTTAACCCCTTCAAGTCCACCTAAAACAACGCCGCTTGTTGGTTGGAGACTTTGACCACCTAAAACCACATCGCCTTTCTGGGGAAAATTAGAATTCTTGACCATCATTAATGACCTCACATAAGAAAAATATTTGGATAAAACTCACCAACCTTAACGACCGTAACCTTTATTCTGTTTTTGCAATTTTCGCCCTTACAACTCACATTTTACCTGCCAATAAAATTTCTTAAAAACTATGTTCTGGTTTCACCAGATCGCTCATTCTCCGTTGCCATGTCCTGCTTGTGCTGCCATATTTTCCAACCCATTTCTGCTATCTTCTGTTGCTAGTACTGTGTGATGGACGCTCTTGACTTAATTTAGCTCATTATAACCCAATGGAGGGTAAAAAGGAGCTATTATGTAATGTTTCTTAATGTGAAAATTTTATGACAATCTCTTGACGCGGGAGAAAGTGAACGCTCGCCATTATTAGCAGCGGTATCATCTACAATAACATCCGAAAGAGTCGCATTTCCCGGAGTTGCATCCGCGCTGGATGTTACTAAGTTATATAAGTATGAAGCTTGTTCCGTCCGGCAGGTGGAGATGTGGGGAGTTGGGGAGAGGGCAAGAACCGATCATTTTCTTCAAGGGTGGCGTTGTAAAATGGAGAGGCTGTGGGAGCAAATAACACTCATCCATCTTTGGTTGCAGCCATTCTCTCCCTGCTCTTGCTATAAATTGATAAAGAGTAACTCGCTATGGATTGGGAAAAACGCATTAAGTATATGCAGGGTGGAACGGGACAGGTTTTTTATCTATTTTTTGATGAAGAGAGCAAAGTGTGGGTAATTACTATATGGACTCCCCCTGACCCACCAGCGGCTATTGGGTGTTGGGCAACCCGAGAAGAAGCAGAAGAGTGTATGACTCGTATGGATTGTAAGGAAATAAAACACTAACCGTTTTAAAAGTCGCCATCAAAACTGGGAAGGTGTTTGGTCTTTCTAGTGCTACCAGTAGCGCTTCTGCTGCCTAATCCTTGCGGCGGCGTTATAGCCAATTTTCACAGAACAGGGCAGCTATCTTTTCCGGGCTGTCCGTGTTCCTTACGTCATCTAGTTGCAGCAACCGTTCAGGCATCAAATCCATTAGAACTAATCTGAGTTATGCTCAACCCAAGGGCGGCTAACCCATCGCGTACCCAAAGCCAGTAGCGGTTAAAAACACCTGCTGTTGGGCTGTAGCCGTTTCCCCTTGCCCGTAGTCAGCAACCAAGCGAAAGACTGTGGGTTTCTCAATGACCGCTTCGTATTCGTCAGAAGGTCGGAATTGTCCTGGTTGCTCCAAGTCATCCTTGTACAGAGTAACAGTTAGCGCTCCCGGCGCTTTCCAGCGGACTCGCACGGGGAATGCAGAACTGGTGCTAGGCATTAGCTGGGCACTCAGCTGAATTTCTTTCGGCAAGGGCTGTTCCAAAATCCCTGGGCGGTAGAGTTCCATTCGATCGGAAAACTCTATGGTGTCTGGCAATGTAAGCTGATTGGCAGCGGTTTTGATGAACAGGCGTTCGCCCAACTTCATATCCCATTGCCCGCTAGTTAGTCCAGCCCGAATGGTATCCCGCAGTAGGGGAATCTCAGCATCTAACAGAATATTGAGGCTCAAGTCTTTAGCGAAGGCTTCCCGCAGGCTTTTGGTTGTCCACCGATCGAGTCCAGAAGGCCATACTTTCTGCAAGATGAACGCAGGGGCGAAAGCCGGGGCGTTTTCTTCCCGAACCTTGCGACAGTCTTTGAGTGCTTTGAGGATGACTTCTTGTTGGTTGTTCTTCCCCTTGACAGTGCTTGAATCCTGCGCAGGAAGAACGTAGTGCATCAACCCCTTGGGTGCTTTTACCGGATCGGATGCTGGATAAAACAGGTGGCGGTATGCCATTAATAACGACACCAGCACCGACAAATCCATTTCGCCTTGCTTCTGCTTGAGCTGTTTCTGCTGGTTTTCCGACAAGTCATCCAGCCGGTTGGGGCTGTTTAGGATATTCTGAATTGCTCTGAACTCCCTGGCGTTGTCGATCGCTCTCTGGAGTTCCTGTTTATTCGGCAGTAGAAATAGTAAGCGATTGCGAAAGGTACGAAACTTCCCCGATTCCCCGGTGTTGTTGAATATTTGCTCGACAATTGGCGGGGGGCCATCTGTGGAAGCTACGATCGTAGCTTCGTTAAAGTCAATCAAGCACAGCGCCACATTCTCCCCAGTATCATCTACATCAGAGGCGGTTTCCGGTGCAATAACAGTTGTGAAGAACTTCGACGCAAAGATTGTATCCCGACGCGATCGCAGAATATCTTTAGCCTCGCTTATTCCAATCTGCTCCTTTTCTTCAGCGATAATCTTATTGATGGAAGGTTCTTCTTTGAATCGAGCGATCGAGGTAATTGGATCTACATCCAAGTACCAAGCGATAGTACTGAGGCGTTCGATCGCTCGATCTACAAAGCTGATGTCCAGTTCCGGTGTCAGCAAGGACAAGTTTAATTCGGCTCTACGGATACCCGATGAACTGCCCTGTGTCAGAGAGTGCAGGAAAATTGTCCGCCCCACCCAAGTAGAGAACGGTGGTTTACCTGCTGCCAGCCATTCCGCGTCTTGCACGCTCTGCGTAAGCTTCCCTGCCATCCGGGTTGTAAATATCTGCCTGGATGGGGTTGCGCATGAGGGGGCGTTGTAGTCTAGAAGTTAAATCATCGGTAATTTTGGCATCCATGCCCACCGGGATGTGGTGCGGTGCGATCGTTGGAATCCACGCCCCAGTATCCTGCCAAAGATGACGGACTACAGCTGCCAACAGGCGCAAAGCTCCGCGAGTTCTCTGAAACTCCCGAATTGAGGCAATCTTTTTGGTTAGCAGGTTGAATAGTTCTGGGTGGAAGGGGTAGCTATCAGCGATAGCGAAGCGCTGCCGCCAAAGGCGGATCGCAGTTGTGTAAGAGGCATCCTTACAACCATCGGGCAGGTTGATGCGACTGTTTCGGTAAGCCCCCAAATATTCTTTGGCAGCATCAGTAGCCGCTTTCTCACTAACGCTAGTGAAAAGGCGTTGTTTTACAATGTTGTAGATTTCTACATCGGTGCTAGGGCTGAGAATGCTCTCTTGCCGCGCCGCCGCCTGAATAGCTTCCCGAATTTCTGTAGTTTCTTGACCAAATGTGTCGGCTGCTGATGCCAGGGAATATACGAATACCAAATGGTTGCAGGAAGCCGCCAAATCCATTAAAGCGAACAGGAAATCGACTACTTGCCCAGCCAGGTTACTGTCTACTACCTGTACTCCCCTGGTTCTCCGTAAATGTTCAGCTATCTCGTCCAGCAATATTAAAGTCGGCTGCCCCCCAGTCAACCGCTCTAACACTTGGGTTCCGGGACTAACTTTCTTTTCATCTGATCCCCGCAGCAGTTGATACCCTTCAATACCACCAATTTGATAAGCAATCTCGCCCCAAAGTGTGTAGGTGGTGACTCCTGTTTCGGAGTGGTAAACGCCGTTTATTGGGTCAAGATCTTGACAAGCGTTCGCGCAGCGGCGACGCAGTCGCATCGCTGCCACTTGTATCGGTCGAGCTGGGATTAAGGTGGAGTCAGCAAACCTCGACAACCCTTCAATCCCGCGCCCTTGTCTACAGATGTGCCATAGCGCAATTTCGTCGTGAGTCTTCCCACCGCCAAAGCTAGTTTCCAGTCGAATAATCGGAGAGCCAGCAGAAACCTTGGTTAAACGCCCGAACACTTCTTTTATCAGCGTTCTCAGCCCATCCGTAGGGAACGTATTGGCGAAAAATGTGTTGGCATCCTGATAAACTAATGGTGCCGTCCCTTCTACAACCAGCCGGAGCTTGGCAGCGAATAATTCTGTGGATAGCTCCCCCGATAATATTTCTTCTCTAGGAACGCAGGTGTTGAAAATTGACGGCAGCATATGTTAAGTCTTCCACAACCAACTTGTTAATTAATAAGGACGCACCTTAAAGATCCTACTACTATTGCGCTTGCACTTGTCAGGTGTGCCCGACAACGGGTTAGCTGCTGAGGAATGCTTTTTTCACTGCCCCAAATTCTGATGCTTTTTCTGGGATTTCCTTTTCAACCATTTTCGACATGATATCAAATATTATGAGCGTAGAGTTTGCTAAAAGCTCATATTTGCCCACCTGTGCTTCTCGGGCAATGGCAATCGCTAGCTCTGCATCCGGTAGGTTTAACCTTAGCTCGGATTTCAAAAAGTCGCTAAACAACGCCCTGTCGTTATTAAACTGGGGCACCTCAGCTAAAAGCTTTAGTAACTGGTTGCCTAGCCCGATGGCAAACTGTTTCAATTGGGATTCAATCTCAGTCGAGAGTTCTTTAACTTTGTGTGACACATTACTCCTGAAAACGTGAGTATCAATGGGCACGCCCATTTGGATTGTACGGCAACTCAACCTCCTTATCCAACTTCAACCCAATTATCCCCCGACCAATTTGTTCCACCAACTCGCTCCGGGAAATTTCTAACTGTTGTGCGATCGCATCCAGGTTGGCAGCCGAGGTAGGAGTCAATGTCATGCTATAGGTACGTTTTAGTTCGTCCCAGTAATCTGGAACATTTTTCAAACTTTGGCGATTTCTTTTCTGTTTCAAAGCCATAACTACCCACCTTGTACCTCTATATGATATGATACTTGAGTGGGTGATATATATGACCCCAGGTGCTTTGAGCTTGCCCACAGCCTCAGAAACTAACGGCAAGCTCGCAGCCTCCACCAACCTAATTAGGGAGCGTCTACCATGATGAACGATCTCGTCCCAGAATTGCTACAACCTGCTGGGTATATCTACTCATGCGATCGTTTCGACTACAGCCGACTTGATGCCCAAATCCGTACTCTGGCACAAACTCGAGCGGATGAAATTAAGCGGTTGATGAAGCAGACTGCCTACAACATTATCCAAATTGGGCAGAAATTGCTAGAAATGAAGGAGTGCTTGGGGCATGGTTACTTCGGACGTTGGTTGAGGGCAGAGTTTGAGTGGAGTCAGGATACCGCAAATAGATTCATCAATGTTGCCAAGCACCTTGGTGAAATTCCGCAAATTGCGGAATTTGATATCGCCCCCTCTGCTCTCTACCTATTGGCAGCACCCTCAACCCCAGACGCGGCAAGGGACATAGCATTGGAACGGGCAGCAAGGGGGGAAAGCATTACCCACAAAGCAGCCAAGGCAATCGTAGCGGAGGTAAAAAAGACGACAGGCTCACGCAAGGGCGGCAGCGCAACGCTTACGCGCAAGAATAACGACTTTGCCGGTGGGAATGTAGGCAATGCCGCTGGTGATACAGTCGAGTCCCCCGACGATTCGCACGGCTCGGCAGATTATAGCAAAGAGTTTGATGATACAGCAACGAAGCCAGAAGAATTGGGTGCTGCTTCCACACCCGTTGTACTGTTGGAGCATCGGTCCCCCAGAACTGACAATCCCCAAGCTGAATCCCAGATGAACCCAACATCAAGTAGTTACTGGGATTTGGACAGTTTGCAGCGGCGATTCCTGGTCATCAACCTCTACGACCAGCAGGTAGC
>Ga0136638_10000198_pt1 | contig 12332 bp, 4 predicted proteins | sample AntDrymUQ8582206_2_FD_104671 | JGI IMG/M metagenome (GOLD analysis project Ga0136638, IMG submission 104671) | Polar desert sand microbial communities from Dry Valleys, Antarctica - metaG UQ858 (22.06) | ecosystem: Environmental > Terrestrial > Soil > Desert | place: Antarctica: Dry Valley...
CCTCGCCAGTGGTTTGAACTTGCGCTCTGAAAACACCAACGTGCTATCTCTTTACAACGATAAATCGCAAATTCCGAATTATGCCCTCACAGCCGTTGCCGGTGCTACTCAGAAGCAGCTAGTCGTCAATTATCCCACGCTCAGTCAACTTAATCCTACCCGCAACGCTACTCGCGCCGACGTAGCCGCCTTTGTCTACCAGGCGCTCGTTAATGCCGGTCGCGCTGAGGCTATTCCTTCAGATTATGTAGTCAAGAATCCTCAAGCCGCTCAGCCTTAAAATCCAACAAAAATAGGCAGGGTTCCCTACCCACATTGAAAAATTGGGTAGGGAGGAATGCCTATACAAACAAGTTAACGATTAGTCGAGCAATGATATCACGTCCGGATCAACCTCCAATTTTTCGCGTTGCATCTATTTGAGAGATTCTTCTAGAGCCTTTAGGGAGACACTACTATCCCCTACATCACTTCTAAATGTCCTGGGGAGTTGTACCCCAAACGCCACCACTGCGGTTACTGACCACAAAGACAGAGCCAACCACAAGATATGGTTACTGTGAAACCAATAAGCAGCGATCGCCACTGGTGCAAATCCGAAAAAAGTGCCGATTAACGCACCATTGCGGACAGTATGTCCTTGCGCTAACCCTGAAAAGTACCCAATCAGTATGCAATAAATTGATTCCGAACCTATAACCGGAAATAACCAGGGGACATAACTATTAATATGTTCGATAAGTTCAGTGTGGTTGGTTAATAGCCCAAACACAGTCATGGGAAATAGTATACATAACTCGGCTATAGTGAGTCCCACTAGCAGACTGGTGCTCGTTGCAATCCCCAGTAGGGGTCCTAACTGCTCGTTAGCTCCTTTGCCTTTAAAGTTGCCGCTCAGGGTTTCCACGCCGAATCCTACTCCTTCAAATCCATAGTTGCACAGGAAGACTATTTGCAACAGCAAGGCATTTTGAGCATAGATCGTCGTCCCCAATGCTGCACTCTGGTAGTTGAAGATGAGGAAGGCAACGATTAATACAAAATGGGCAACAAACAGGTTTCCATTCAGGGTTATAGTGGCTTTTATCGCACTTGTGTCCCAAATTTTTCCTCCGACGGCTCGTACCTCTTGCCACTTGATATCTAGACACAAAAAAATTAAGCCCCCCAAAAACGTCAGATACTGGCTTACAGACTGAGACAGCCCAGCCCCCGTACTTGCCCAATCCCATCGCACAATCAATATGTAGTCGAGTGCGATATTGGCAACATTACTGATAAAAGACAACAGCAAAACTTTGCCATTGTGTTCCCGTCCCAGAAACCAACCGAGCAGGACGAAGTTGAGCAAAACGGCTGGCGTTCCCCAAATCTGAGCGTTGAAACAGGCGATCGCACTCGCTTTTATCTCATAGGCTGTATCCAGCAGAGAAAACCCCAACACTTGTAAAGGATATTGCAACAGGACGATCGCAACACCCAGCACCAGAGCGATTAAGCCATTACGCAGTCCCACCAGCAACACCTCCTCTCGGTCATCTCGTCCTACAGCGATCGCTGTTAACCCAGTGGTGCCCATCCTTAAAAACAGGAAAACCCCGTAGAGACAGCCAAGCAGGGTTCCGGCTAGGGCGACCCCAGCTAAGTGGTGGATGTCTTCCAGATGACCCAAGAACATGACGCTGAGGGTACTGGCTAGTGGCACCATGATATTGGACAAGACATTGACCAGTGCCAGTCGAAAGAAGCGACCTAAGAAATCATATTGATTCGGGAGCGTTAGTGTCATGAATTTCCTCGAGTCGTTATTTATGTAAAAATAGCGTCATTCTTTTACATTACTTTACTTTTTTGGCGAATAAGAGCGGAAATTGCTAAAGCAGGGTGTTGAGAGCAGCCGCTAAACCAGCTACGGTAGGTTGCTCAAACAGAAAGCGCAGAGGCAACTCCACCTGGAAAGTATTTCCCAGCCGATACATCACTTGGATAGCTAGCTGAGAGTGACCCCCAAGTTCAAAGAAATTGTCGTGGATGCCGACTTGTTCGATTCCTAAGACATCGCACCAGATGGCGGCGATCGCTTCTTCAGTAGGAGTGCGTGGTGGGACAAAGCTGACAGTATCGCTGCTGCTTGATGATGCCGTGCAGGTATAAGAGTCTACCTGACACTCAAGGTTTATAGCAGGACGATCGGCATTACCCTGTTTAAATAACAAGGAAAAGTCAGCAAGCTTTTGGTCAGGATTGGTGACGATACTTTCCAGGAACGCCAGAAACTGATTGGTCATGCGCTCAATGGTGCTGCCATCAAACAAGTCGGTTTTGTAGCCCCAGTAGAATTCAAGGCTTCCTGATGTGTGTCCGAAAAGGCTAACATCCAAATCCAACTCAGCTGGGAAGTCATTTTCACACGCTACTAGCTGCACCGTCAAATTTGAAAGTTCTAAAGTGGGGAGCGCAAATGGGAAGTTAAACTGCACCTGTATTAGGGGTAAGTAGCTCGGTACTCGTTTTGGTTGTAGGGCTTCTAATAACTTCACGAAGGGCAATTGCTGATGGTCATGTCCTGCTGTAACTACAGATCGCACCCGAGAAAGCAGCTCCGGAAAACTTGGGTTCCCCGCGACAGAGGTGCGTATTGGTAGAGTGTTGAGAAAGCATCCAATGAGTGCCTCAGTTTCCACTGGTTCGCGATTGGCAAAGGGAACGCCCACGATGATGTCTGACTGACCACTGTAGTGGAATAGTAATATTTTGAAAGCGGTTAGCAAGGTCACGAACAAGGTGACATTTTGCTGCCGGCTATACTTTTTGAGGGCGATCGTTAGGTTCAATGGGAGTAGTAGAGATTGACTGGCACCTTTGTAAGTTATGACTGGCGATCGCTTTCGGTCAGTAGGTAGCTGGAGTACGGGGGGAGCACCAGCTAGCTGCTGCTTCCAGTAGTCAAGGTGAGACTCCTTGACTTGACCCACCACCAGCCATTGTCGCTCTCGAACGGCAAAGTCCGCAGGTTGGAGCGGTAGATTGGGGAGCGGTGAGGGCTTACCATTGCAGAACGCTTTGTACAGGGCTGTCAGTTCTTTGAGAAACACGCCCACAGACCAGCCATCGCTGATGCTATGATGCATGGTGACAATAAATATATGCTCGGTTTCATCGTAACGTAGAAGCTTGACGCGCCACAACGGTGCTTGTGCCAGATCGAAAAGCTGGTTTATCTCCTCGGTGACAAGTCTTTGAACGAGAGCCTCTCGCGAAGTTTTAGATGCAGAAAATTCGCGCATATCTACCACTGAAAATGGCAAGACTCCCTCCGGAACAATCTTCTGAACCACTTGTCCATCCACAAGGGGCAAGCCTGTTCGCAACGCTTCGTGACGCCGCATAATTTCTCCTAAGCTTTGCGACAAAGCCGTCAAGTTGAGTAAACCCGTGAAGCGATAAACCAGCGGTATATTGTAGATGGGAAGATCGGGATAGAATTGTTTTAAAAGCCAAAACTCCAACTGGTTCAAGGAGATGGGCAGATGATCTGCGTTCCTTGGCACAGGTGCGATCGCTGGTGCTATCAGTCCTGAATTGGTTAGGCGATGCTGTGAAATAGACTTATCTAGCTCGGCAATTGTAGGGGATTCAAACAAACAGCGCAGGGGCAACTCCACTTGAAAGCTTTCTCGCAACCGATAAATGACTTGGGTAGCTAGCAGGGAATGTCCCCCTAGTTCAAAAAAGTTGTCATTGACCCCAATCCGTTCAACTCCCAAAACTTCACTCCAGATTTGAGCCAGTTTCGCTTCAGTCGGCGTGCGAGGTGCCACAAACCCAGTTGAGAGATTTCTGGTGGCTATATCAGGTGTTGGGAGCGCCCGACGATCCACCTTGCCATTAGGTGTCAGCGGCAGAGCATCCAGGAGGACAAAAGCTTGGGGCACCATGTAATTGGGTAGCTTCTGTTGGATAAATTCGCGCACCAAAGGCACCAGCTTCTGGACTAATTTGCCCCCCAGGGGATTGTTGGTGTAGCGAGTCAAAGGCGAGTGAGTGACTGTCTGGGTATCCCAGAAGGCGATCGCCCCCGCTGCTAGTGACCCTTCTTTTGAACTGGTGCGGCAGAACACCACATCATAGCAACCATCCTGACTAGCTTCCCACCAGCTCAAGTGAACAGTATAGGGTACTTGCTGCCCCAGTTCCCAAAACTCCTCTGGATCGATCCCACCTGCTGGCTGTTGTGATAACAGTTGCCGCAGTTCCCCCACTGTCGAGACGGCAGATGGGGGATGTTCCAACCATTCCCCAATCTGTAGGGCTTGCTGCACCCTTTGATTGGCAACGCGCCTCACTCCCAGCAATTCTGGCTGCTCCTGAACTAGCTTCAAGTGAATCTCTGCTAACGAGAGCTGGTTTTGTTGCCAGTTATGCCAGGGAATCACCTTTGTCGGTGGTGCACTCGTTCCCACATGCAGGGTAACATCATAGCGGAATTGGGATAACTCATTGCGATAGTTACCGCGTTTGGGCTGAATCTCCACTATGGCGATCTCCGGGTAGCGTTGCGTCAGGGCGATGAAAAAACTGGGGTCGATGACCAATTCTTCCTCAGCCGCTAAACTCTGGTTTACCAGCTGCTGCCATTGCACAATGTTGAGAGAGTCCTCAGCTCGGGTCAACCGTACTGCAGAATGGTAGACCGACAATAACGGCAAGCTTCGCACATCCCCCACGAAGATAGTGCCGCTAAAGCCAATCGCCCCCATTGCCCCCTCTATAACCTGCAAGAGATACTCAACACTTGGGAAATACTGCACTATTGAGTTCAAAATAACGGTGTCGAATCCACAGACAGGGATGTCTTCAAAGTTATCCGCCATTTGGTGCAGCAGCCGAACGTGTTTGAGACCCTCAACCGCCTGCACCAGGTGTTCAACCTGCTGTATCGCTGCTTTGGAGTAATCGGTTCCCCAATACTGGGAGCAGGTAGGGGCAATGCGAGATAGCAGTAACCCCGTTCCACAACCAATTTCTAGAACCCGATTAGGGGACACGGAGAGAATTCTAGCCACCGTACTATCAACCCTCTCCCGCATCTCGGAGGCTGGTATGGGCTGCCCCGTGTAACTCCTGTTCCACCCAGCAGTATTGAACATCTTGTCTTTTGTGGAGGTCTGACTCTGGCTATAGGTTTGTTCGTAGAGCGTCAGCCACTCCGAAACCTGCTCGCGCTGCCATTGGGAAACCTGTTCGGGTAATGCTTTGCTTTTGAGATCTAGCACCAAGTAAGCCACGAGACGTTTATCACCTGGTGTGTCATCTCTTGCTACGACAACACTCTCCTGCACAAAGGGGTGTTGACTCAAAACGGCTTCGATTTCCCCGGGTTCGATGCGGAAGCCGCGAATCTTGACCTGGTTGTCAAGGCGACCGAGGTACTCGATGTTGCCATCTGGTAGGTAGCGCGCCTTATCGCCAGTTTTGTAGAGCCGTGAGCTTGGGCGATCGCTGTTGGGGTTGGAAATGAACCGCTCAGCCGTTAATTCTGGGCGGTTGAGGTAGCCCCGCGCCAAACCTGCGCCACCGATGTACAGTTCGCCTGGTACGCCTATGGGAACTGGTTGGAGATGGTTGTCTAGGATATAAACTTGCGTATTTGTGATAGGACGACCAATGTGCGGTGATGCATCATCTGTTCCGTTATATACAACCAACCCAGAAGTCGTGACCACCGTGTTCTCAGTTGGTCCGTAATTATTGACCAACTTGAAAGGAATTGAAGTTAATGGATACTGATGAAGCTTATCCCCACCCGTCAGCATGATTCGCAAAGCTCCATCTTGGGGCCATTGCACAGATAATAACTTTTCTGCTAGCGGTGTTGGGACGAAAGTAATTGTTATATCTTTTGACACCAGCCAGTCGCGCAGCTTTTCTGGGGACAAAATAATCTCTGAATCGACCAAGTAAATACTCGCACCTGCTGCCAAATAGGGCCACAATTCCCATACCGAAGCATCAAATGCGGTTCCTGCTAGCTGAGAAGCTCTGTCTGATGCTGTTACCTCAAAGGCGCGTTGGTGCCAGAAAATCAAATTTAGCAGCCCAGAGTGGGAAATCAGAACTCCTTTAGGTGTTCCAGTAGACCCGGAAGTGTAAATTAGATAAGCCTGGTTACTGGCGGAAACACTGCTGACCGGATTCTCCGTACTTTCAGTAGAGATAGCTGCCTTTTCTGTATCTAAACAGACTATCTGTGGTTTAGATTCAGGTAAAGAAGCGACCAGTTTTTTCTGGGTCAATAGAACTGGTAGCCGTGAATCTGACAGCATATAGGCGATACGCTCCTTAGGATACGTTGGATCGAGAGGAACGTAAGCACCACCGGCTTTGAGGATGCCCAAAAGACCGACCACCATTTCTAGCGATCGCTCTACACAAATCCCCACCAAAACTTCTGGCCCCACACCCAGAGTTTGCAAGTAGTGAGCTATTTTGTTTGCACGGTTATTCAATTGTAAGTAGGTCAGTTGTTGAGTGCTAAACTCCACTGCCACCGCATTGGGCGTGAGTTGCACCTGCTCTTCAAACAAGTGATGAATACACTTGCGAACGGGAAAATCAGTTTGGGTATTGTTCCATTCCAGAATGAGCTGATGCCGTTCGGCTTCCGTTAGCAGAGGTAATTCAGAAACAAGCTGTTCTGGATTAGCTACGATTCCCTCTAATAAGGTTTGGAAATGTCCGGCCATCCGCGAGATGGTAGCAGCATCAAACAAATCGATATTGTATTGCCAGCACGCCTGAAGAAGCCCCTGTGCTTCCATAACCATTACATCCAGGTCAAAGTCTGCACCCCGTTGATGTCCGAGCAGGTAGGGTTCCATCTGAAGCCCTTGTTCCTGGAAGTGCGATGAATTTTTAAGAGGCTCACACCAACGTTGCTTTTGCCAAGTGAAGCTGACTTGGAACAGAGGAGAACAACTGGGATCTCGCTGAGGTTGAAGTTGTTCTACTAAGAGGGCAAAGGGATAATCCTGATACTTTTGAGCTTCTCGTACTTTGCTGCTTACTTGAGCGAGAAATTCTTTGAATGTAAGGTTTCCCGAAACAGAAGCCCTCAAGACGACTGGGTTTACTAAGTAGCCGACAATTCCTTCAATTCCTTTAAATCGACCCCACCGACCCGCCATTGGGCTTCCTACGAGGATGTCTTCTTGATTAGTGTAGCGGTAAAGTTGCACGTAGAATGCCGCCAGCAGAATCTTGTAAAGGCTTGTTCCAGAGGCTAGAGCTAGCTCCCGGAGTCCTTGAATTAATTGTGAGTCTAGCTTGAAGATATGCGTTTCTCCCCGATAGGTCTGCACTGGCGGTCGGGGTCGGTCTACGGGCAGATTCAAAACTGGCAACTCACCACCTAATTGTTTTTGCCAGTATTCCCAAAGTTTTTCTCCCCTGGAACCCGATAGCATTTCGGACTGCCAATGCACGAAGTCTGTATAGGGCTTATTTTTGGGAAGAGAATCTTTTATATGCTGAGGGCTGACTTGTGAGGTTTCGGCAGCATACAAGCCTTGGAGTTCATTGAGCAGCAAATCAAAAGACCACAAATCACCTGCGATGTGGTGCATTATCAGCAAGAGAATGTTTTTTTTCTCCTGACTTAGTAAACAGATGAACCCGCAACACTGGTTCTTTTTCCAGATTGAATGGACGGTCAGTTTCTAAGAAAATTTGCTCTTTTAAGTAGTCTTCAGTCCAATTAGAGGCATCTGTTACCTTGATGTAAATTTCCTGCTGTTCGTGAATAAGTTGAAAAGGTTTACCAGAGTAGTTAGTATAAGTAGTTCTGAGAATAGGATGGCGCTCTACAATCTTTTGCCACGTTCGGCGTAAGGCTGGAATGTCTAGATACGAGCAAACTCGTACCGTAACAAATATATTGTAAGCCACGCTTTCTGGAGCCATCTGGTAGAGAAACCATAAGGCTTGCTGTCCGTAAGAAAGGAAATCAAAGGATGTGGCGTTATCTGTGGTTTTTGGCAGTAGGTCTCCATTTAAACTCTGCAAGTTTTGTGCCCGATAGTTTTCTGGTAATTTATCTATAGTCATGGAAATTTCTTTTTATGATAAAGCTGAAGGATCGATATTTCACTTTTTTGCGTTGAGCCCTATCCGTACTAAGACGGACACCAGCTACTTAGATCATCATGATAACATGGTTGAACCATAGTAAACCAGAAAATAAACTTTGGTTCATAAGGGCGTCATTTCGCCACTGGTCGTCGGCGTTTGGTCATTAGTCATTGGTCATTACAGAATTTCTTCCAATGACCAAGACACGTCCCTGCAAGTCGGGTGGTACTTTCCGCTGCCAGATTGCCTGACTACAGCCATTAATAAGTGGGCTACAGAAAAAACCGCCAAACCCTGCTGCTGCGATTAGGGATATGTCAGGACGCAAGCCAGCACATATTACACAAACTCCTTGTAAAAAGCTAAAGCCTAAAACACCTAATATACATTGCTTCGGACCTCCCCAAACGCTCATGACAATACTGCCGACTAACATTCCACTACCAGCAATAGATAGCACTAGCCCCAAGGTTGTCGATGAAACAAAAGCCAAAAGCATAGGCGTGATCAGGACGCTGACGGTTCCTACGAGAAAATTGCTACCAGCGAAGAACACCAACAACCCTAGTAAACTTGGTCTTGACACAATATAAGTCCAGCCATATGCTGCCTCACTCTTGAGCGAACCTTTACTTAAATAACCTTCTGAAGATGTGTTCGGCTGAGGAAACTTGATAGTTAAGAGCGTAGCTAGAGCAAAAAGATAACTGGCAAAGTCAATCAGCAGTACGCCTTCAATTTTGATGATGGAAACCAGTATGACTGCCAGTGCTGGAGAGCCTATCTGTGCCAAGCCCTCGCCAATTTGTACCATACCGCTGGCGCGGCCGAGATGCTGTTTGGGGACTAGCAATGTCACAGCAGCAGAATAGGCGGGATACTGAAAGGCGGTGCAAATCGAGATGACGCACATGGCAGCATAGATCTGCCAGATGTTGAGTTGGTTAGCGTATAGTAACAGTACAATAAACAACGTTGCCAGCCCTGCTGTACAGTCGCTGATAATCATTGTCCAACGTCGTTCCCAGCGGTCTATTAACGCACCAGCAATCGGGGATAGTATAATCCCAGGCAACGTAGCAAAAAAAGAAATCAGAGCAAACTGGGTAGCCGAGCCTGTGCGCTGATAAACCCACAAGCCCAATGTAAAGCCAGTTAGCCCTGAGCCAACCAGCGATATTATTTGTCCAAACCAGGTAATAATAAATACTTGTAGCATGCGATTTTCCTTAGCTGTCATCTCTTATTAAAACATTTAATTGGGATAATTCTTATCTGCCTGTGCGTGCTCGAGACAAAGCCTTAATTGTCTTGTCAAATCTTGAACGTTAGGTTCCGCTAGCATTGTGCAATGATTACCTGGGGTGGTGTCAATACTTCTCGGTTAAAGCTCAAATGTGGCGGCACGCTAAAATGCCCGAACGAGTTCGGGCATCGCGTGCCTTGTAAATTGAAGACGTTCTCCCACAGATAGCCTCGTGCGCCAATGCAACTTAAAGAATTCTCCAAAGCTCTTCCCCGTTATTACAGCCAGTGATATCTTTCAAGCTATCGTTACGGTAATTACTTCCGAAGTTATTGAACAGACGAAGATTGTAACTGTCCTTAAAAATTTAGTTAACGGGTTGAGTAGACAGTGGACATCTCACAAGTCGCAAGTCGCAGGTCGCAAGTCGCAAGTAAAGAGGAAGAATTAAACTTGGAACAAGTATGAATACTTTACAGTGATCCAGGACTGAAAACTTGAAACTTGATAGCCAGCGGTGCCCGAACGGGTTCGGGCACACAAGACAGCGCCGTCTTAAACTTGCGACTTGCGACTTACGACTTGCGACTTGTTATTGGGTTGGGTGTCAAGTAATGACGCGCATTATTTGAGAGAGTGGCACGACCATTAGCTACACTTCAAACTCCGGGTGCTTTTCTGGGAGGATTGCGAGCGCTCATCGAGATTTCTTCCGCTCGCCAATACTGATGGTTGAACGTAATTTATGAATCTCCATGTAGCGAAGCGGTCCCTAGACGGGACTAGAATTCATCTCTACTTCCGTCCCAATCCCATTCCCTTTGCCTTTCCCTCTGAGGAATATCTCCATTAAGATTGGGCTTCACTGGTACGAAGAGGGAAAAAGCCTATACACAGGGGAGTCGGTGTCAAATTAGAACCACTTTCCTTTTCCATTCTCAGTTCGGCTTGAGTCCTAACCGAGAAGTATTGGGGGTGGGGGGCTGCAATAACAAAGATGCGGCTACCGGCGTCAACGTTCGCATTTTAGTCAACTGGATACTCAGTTAATTCAATTAGTGTAGCTACCTATGCTGGTCATTAGAGGATGCTGACTGCCTATTTATAGTCGTTTTAAGATGGGGTGTAATGAGAGGGTGTCTTCAATCTTCTTGCTATTGGCGGTTATTTCGACTCGACTTGCAACACATAGCCTTCACAATGCAAATCGGCTGCCTGAAAGCCCAACTGTTCTAAACCTTGATAATGCTGCACGCAAGTTTCCACATTCAGTAATCCTACAGTGGGTTTCATATAGTCAAAACAAGAAGAAAGGAGACTGGATAAAACGCATCCCGTTATGTGAAAGGGATTAGTTGGCCCATAATAGGCTGACCAGAAATCTTTATCCATGTTATTTTTTATCCATTCGGGTAGATAGCTTACCGTTTCTATGGGGTGAGGTGCTTGAAGAACTCCTCCTTCGGTAAACAGAATATCTTTCTGTTTCTCAAAGCGCTCGACCGCCTGTTCGGGGGAAAAGCAGTGTGGACCAGAATCATCGACAATTAGAGTACCGGGTTTCACCCGCTCGATGTCGAGAATGTCTGGTACGTTGGTAGCACCAATTATTAAGGTAGCGTCGTAGATTTCCGACGGAAGTTCAGATGAAGATGAAGATGTCGCTATTTGTAGGGAACCTCGAAAACCTAAATCACCGAGCAGTTCGCGTTGAATATTTTGGATGGATTCCAGTTTACTGTAAACATCGCACAGGATAATTTCCGACGGATGCGGCAAGCATTTTAACATCAGGCGCAGGCTATTAATGCCAACCGAACCCAAACCGATGAAAGCTACTTTCTCCCGATATAGAGAACGGTTGCTAACAAGTAAAATTTTCTTAATCGTCAGAACAACAGTAGAGCAGGTAGTAGCGTGTCCCGTAGTGATTGTCGGTAAGTCGGTACGCCCTTCAACAGCTTTGACGATGGCACGACCGTAATCCGTTGCAGAGGGAACCAAACCCGTTAAGGAAACAGTTTTAGCACCGATTCGCCCTGCCATTTCCAAAGCTTCAACAACCATTTGCACGAGTTTCTGTGGGTCGTTATATAGTTCATCCTCGAATATAGGGAGGGTTATGGCTGCTATTCGACCCCATTTAGTTTCCATAACACAATTCCACACCGGAAGATTGTCAAACCAATTTTGAAGGACTTCATTCCGAGTCAAGCTAGTTCCTTTTAGGAGGAAGCGGGGAATATAACCAAGAGCTGCTGCGTCTACTGGTGCTATTTTTCCTACAGCAAACAAGGATAATAAGGAGCGCTGTTCTAGTTGAAAAACTGGAGATGTATCTGTGGTTGTGGTTTTAAATGTAGTCATAGTTTCTTCAACTTTCGATTGAGATTCTTCACTGTTGAAAGAGCGATCTAGGCTGGACAACTGATTGAGTGCTTCGGCTAATTCAGCTATAGTGGGGTGTCCAAATAGAAGCTTGACTGAAACTTTAAGGTTCATCTCTCCTGAAAGCTTGGATACCAGTTTCACAGCTTGCAGGGAATGTCCCCCCAATTCAAAGAAATTATCATTGATGCCCACTCTTTTTAATCCCAGGACTTCTGCCCAAATAGCGGCTAGCATTTCTTCTGTAGAGGTGCAAGGGGCGACAAATTTGTCTTCTAGTTCCCGGCGGTCGCTATCTGGTGCGGGCAGTGCGCGACGATCGACTTTGCCATTCGGTGTTAGCGGCAGTGCCTCCAACATCACGAAGCTTGATGGCACCATGTATTCCGGTAGCTGCTGTTTCAAGAACTGGCGTAGGTCGCTAACTGTTGGTGCTGGCTGACTGTTGGAGAGGTTGGCGATGCCAGAACGAGTTCTGGCATTTAAGCCAACCGTCACGATGTAGGCGACTAAGCGCTTGTCCCCTGGAATATCTTCTCGCGCTATTACTGTAGTGGCTTGTATGTCG
>Ga0136638_10000200_pt1 | contig 12288 bp, 7 predicted proteins | sample AntDrymUQ8582206_2_FD_104671 | JGI IMG/M metagenome (GOLD analysis project Ga0136638, IMG submission 104671) | Polar desert sand microbial communities from Dry Valleys, Antarctica - metaG UQ858 (22.06) | ecosystem: Environmental > Terrestrial > Soil > Desert | place: Antarctica: Dry Valley...
AGCCCGCGACGCAGAACGCCATCTCGATGATTACGTCCTCGACCGGCACGTCCATGAAGTCGGCCTCGTCCTGGACCGGGACGTCGGCGATCGCGTCGCGGACCTCGAAGCCGGCGATCAGCGACCCGAACACCGCGTACTCGCCGTCGAGGACCGGCTGCGGGCCGTCGGTGATGTAGAACTGCGAGGTCGCGCTGTCGGGCTCGTTGGTGCGCGCCATCGCGATCGCGCCGTCGATGTGGATGAGGTCGCTGATCTCGAGCGCGATCGGGGCGTTGGTCGGCTTCTCCATCAGGTCCGGCGTGTACCCGCCGCCCTGCAACACGAAGTCGGGGATCACCCGGTGGAAGATCGTGTTGTCGTAGAAGCCGGCCTCGACATACTCGATGAAGTTGGCGACCGTGTTCGGCGCCTTGACGGCGTCGAGCCTGACCGTCATCTCGCCCATCGAGGTGACGAACTTGACGTGCGGGCTGTCCCCCACACAAAAATCCTCACCGGTCGTGCTGGTGCCGCCGGTCGTGCCGTCCGTCGTCGTCGTCGCCGCGGCCGTGCTCTCCCCCTCCGTGGTGCTCTCGCCGCCGCTCGTGGTCGGCGTGGTCGTCGTCAACAGACCACCGGTGCCGTCGCTGGTGGTGCCGGCGGATACCCCGTCGGTCGTGCCCGAGCTCGAGGAGCCGCCCGTGCTGGCGTCCTCGGTGGTGGAAGGTTCTGTGCCGCAAGCCAGCGGGGCAAGCAGCAGAAACAGGGAGGCGAAGCGAAGCGTAGACATGCGACAACACTGCGGCGAGCCTGCGCCCGGCGCAAGGAAGCGGCGAACCGCGGGGGCCCCTCAGCCGCGCCACAGCAGCGCCACCGGCAGCCGCGCGAACACCTCGGCGAGAGCTAGCCGGTCGCCCGTGTGTCGCGCACCGGTGAACAGGTCGACCCAGCTCCGGGCCTCGCCGAGCTCGAGCGCCTGCTCGCCCCAGACCTCGCCCAGCGGCCACGCCGGCTTGCCACCGGTCAAGCTGTGGGTCAGCCGCGGGACCACGCAGATCAGCTCCTGCGCGCCATGACGGCGGCGAAACGCGACGATGTGGCGGCCCCCGGGGATCGGCTCGTAGCTGCCCTCGAGGTACAGCGCCCGGTGCTCACGGCGGTGCATCAGCCCGCGATGCGTAACGAGCAGCTTGACCTTGCCGTCGAGCCAGCCGTCGAGCAATGCCTGGGGGTCCGCGCCCTCTAGCTCGGACAACATTCGCCGGCGCACGTCATAGTCGACGGGCCTGCGATTGTCGGGGTCGACGAGCGAGAAGTTCCACAGCTCGCTGCCCTGGTAGGTGTCGGGCACGCCCGGCGAGGCGAGCTTGAGCACGACCTGCGCGAGGCTGTTGACCGCCCCCGCGCGACCGACCTCGCTGGCGAGCGCGCGCGCCTCCTTGACGAACTGCGGGCTCTGCAGCATCGCCCGCACGAAGCGGTCGACCGCGGCGTCGTAGTCGGCGTTGGCGTGCAGCCAGCTGGTGCCCTGCTTGGCCTCCTTGGTCGCCTTGGCCATGTACGCCGCCATGCGGTCGATGAAGTCCGCCGGCACCGTGTCACCCTCGCCGACCTCGTCGAGCGGGAAGGCGCCGACGACCATCTGATAGAACAGGTAGCCGTCATTACGGGTCGGCGACAGCTCGCCCTCGAGCATGGTCTTGTGCTTGCGAGCCATGCGGCTCCACGCCGACACGGCGCGTCGCCACAGCTTCGTGACCTCGGTGATCACCGCGAGGCGGGCGCGCAGGTCCTCGCCGCGCTTGGTGTCGTGCGTGGCGGTGGCCGTCATCGTGCGGGGGTAGTTCTCGTGCTGGCGGAGGTTGTGCGCGTGGAACTCGTCGGGCCCCACGCCGAAGATGTCCGGGTCACAGCCGACCTCGTTGAGGCAGACCAGCCGGTGGTAGCGGTACAGCGCGGTGTCCTCGACGCCCTTGGCGATCACGGGGCCGGTGATCTGGGCGAAGCGCATCGCGAACTTCACCCGCGGCGCCCGGGCCTGCGGGTCCTCGGGCAGACCTCGCAGGCGCAGGACCTCGCGCAGGTACTCGAATACGCTGACATCGACCTCCGGATGGCGCCGCCGCGCGTGCTTGATCGCGTGGTCGATGTGCGCGTCGTCGCCGGGCGTGCGCCGGCCGTCGGGGCGCACGTAGCTGCGATATACCGGGAACGCCGCGATCGTCGCGACGATCGCCTGCGTCAGACTCACGAGCGTGAAGTCGCGGGACCGGCGGTCCGACTGGGCGATGCGCTCGAGCTGCTGCGCGAGCATGTGGATCTCGCTCGATAAACTGGCGCGCAGGATCGCCAGGCGCGACTCGTGGGCGACCTCGGAGTAGTCGCCGTCGATCGCGGCGAAGCGGTGGTAGAAGTCGGTCAGCCGCGGACCGGCCTCGGGGGCGATCCACAGGCCATTGACCACCGACAGGAAGTCGTAGCCAGTGGTGCCGTCGACGTCCCAGTCGCCAGGCAGGTTCTCGCCAGGCTCGAGGATCTTCTCGATCACCAGATAAAACGGCTGGCTGGACTCCGGCGCGTGCTGGCGGGCCTCCGCCTGCAAGGCGTCGAAGTAGGCGGCGGGATCATAGAGGCCGTCGGTGTGATCGAGGCGCAGGCCGGTGATCCGCCCGGCGGCGATCTGCTCGAACACCAGCCGGTGCGCCGCGGCGAACACCGCCGGCTCCTCCATCTTGATCGCCGCGAGCTCGTTGACGTCGAAGAAGCGGCGGTAGTTGATCTCCTCGGTCGCCACCCGCCAAAAGCTGAGGCGGTAGACCTGCTCGTGCAGCATCGCCTCGAGCGCGTCGAAGCTGCGCGGCTGGCCGGGCTGACCGGCCAGGGCCGCGAGGCTGGCGTCGACCGCCGCGGCGACCTCCGGGCTCTCGGCGAGCAGGCGATCGATGCGGCGCTTGATGACGTCCTTCTCGCGCGAGCGCTCCTCGCGAGCCTCAAGCGGCGTGCTGGATCGACCAGGCAGGTGATCGATCGATGTCATGATGCTGTGCAGCTCGTCGCGCGAGGGGTCGCCCGCGGGCAGCTCTAGGCGCTCGAGCGCGGGCCGGAGCACGTGCGGCAGGCTCTTGATCGCGACCGGCAGGCGCCGCTCGTAGTACCCGACGAAGAACGCCCCGCCCTCGCGCACCACCTGCAGCCGGCCGGCCTCGAGCTCCTCGCCGAACTGCCCGCCGAGCACCGGCAGCAAGATCTTGCCGCGCATGCCGATCTTCGGCGGGTCCCACTCGATGTCGAAGTAGTCGGCGAACAGCGAGGCCATGCCGCTCTCGAGCACATCGTTCCACCAGCGGTTCTCGCCGCTGCCGATGCCCATGTGGTTGGGCACCATGTCGAGCACGTGGCCCATGCCGCGCGCGCGCAGGTCGTCGGTCCAGCGGGCGTACTGCTCCGCGGTGCCGACCTCGGGGCCGAGCTGACCGTGGTCGACGATGTTGTAGCCGTGCGTGCTGCCGCGCTCGGCGTGCAGGTACGGCGAGGTGTAGACCGCGTCGACGCCGAGCGCTTGCAGGTAGTCGGAGATCCCGGCGGCCGCGGCGAAGCCGAAACCCGCGTGGAGCTGGAGGCGATAGGTCGAGCTTGGAGTCGTCACGGGGCGGCCTCTGCGGCGTAGATCGCCGCGCGTGCGGCGGGCAGTCCGGGGAAGGATTGTGCGCCGGCGTACAGCAGCGGGGTCCACGTCGACCCGCGCACCGCGGCCGGCGGCGCCAGCTCGGGCCGCTCACCGAGGTCGATCACCAGCAGCCGCTGGCCGGCCGGCGTCCAGCGGCGCACCCACAACGAGTGCAGGCCATCGGTGCCGACGCTCGTGCGGTGGCGGTCCGGAACGCGCAGCACCGGGTCCTCGCGGCGCAGCCTGAGCAGCGCCTGGTGCAGCGCGAGCAGCTCGCGGTGCGGCGAGCGCTCGCGCTCGTCCCACTGCAATTGCGAATTGCGATACGTCGCCTCCGCCTGCGGGTCGGGGATCTTCGCGCGGGTGTTCGGGTCCGCGAACGCGGCGAACGCCTTGAACTCGCCGCGCCGCCCCTCGGTGACCAGCTTGCCGAGCTCCGGCGGGTGGTCGGTGAAGAACCGCCACGGCGTGCTCGCGCCCCACTCCTGCCCCATCCACAGCAGCGGCGTGCTCGGCAAGAACAGCAGCAGCGCCGTCATCGCGCAGTACAGGTCACGCGGCGCGATGTGATGCAGGCGCTCGCCCAGGGCCCGGTTGCCGACCTGATCGTGGTTTTGTAAGCAATACACGAAGGATGGCGCGGACATGCCGTCGGCCGGGGCGCCGCGCGGCTCGCCGGTGGGACGCCACGGCTGGCCCTCGTAGAAGAAGCCGCGATCGATGCAGCGAGCCAGCTGCGCGAGCGAGGGCTCGTACTCGTCATAATAACCGTCGCGCTCGCCGGTCGAGAGCACGTGCACGATATGATGAAAATCGTCGGCCCACACGGCGTCGAGCCCGGTGGTCAGTACCAGCCCGGGGTCGTTGCGCTCGTCCTCGGCGATGAGGATCCGCGGGTCCTCGAGCTTGCGCACCTCGGCGACCAGCTCGGCGAGGATGTGGCGCTCGGTGGGGTCGTGGATCGTGTGCGTCGCGTCGAGGCGCAGGCCGTCGCCGTCGAACTCGTCGAGCCAGTACAGCGCGTTCTCGCCGACGAACCTGCGCATCGCCGGGGTCGTGTAGTCGAGGGCCTGACCCCACGGGGTCGCCACTGCGTTTGTAAAATACTCCGGGCTGTAGGCGCCGAGGTAGTTGCCCTCGGGCCCGAAGTGGTTGAAGACGACGTCGAAGATCACCGCGAGGCCGAGGCCGTGGGCCGCGTCGACGAGGGCGCGCAGGTCCTCCGGCCGGCCGTAAGCGGCGTGCGGCGCGAAGTGGGCGACGCCGTCGTAACCCCAGCCCCAGCGGCCCGAGAAGCTCGCCAGCGGCAAGAGCTCGATCGCCGTGACGCCCAGCTCGGCGATCGCCGGCAGCCGCCTGGTCGCCGCCGCGAAGGTGCCCTCCGGCGTGAAGGTGCCGATGTGCAATTCATAAATAACGCAGTCGGACAGGGCGAGCCGCGGGCGCGGAGCCGGCTTGCCGGTCGCGGCGCGCATGACCTCGGCCGGACCGTGCACGCCGTACGGCAGATGGCGCGCGTAGGGGTCGGGGTAGAGGTCGTCGCCGACGCGAAACTTGTAGAGCGCGCCAGCGGTCAGCTCGAGGGTCGCCTCGAACAGGCCGTCGCCGCGGGCCTCGAGCGGGTGCTCGTGGGCGACCACCGGCTCGCCGCCGTGCGTGGGCTTGTCGTAAAGCACGACCGCGACACGCTCGGCGCGGGTGCTCCACACGCGGAAGCGGACGCCGTCGTCGACGACGGTCGCACCGAGCTCGCGGATCTCCACGGGCAGTGGCTTTGTATCGGGGTTCATGTCGCCTCCTCGGGCACCTCGAGCACCTCCACACGACGCAGCAGCCACAGCGAGCGCGGCGCCATCTGCACCGACCCCTCGACGCGCTGGTCCTGCACGGTGTCGTCGTTGGTGTCGATGAGCACCTCCCAGCCCGCGGGTCCGGTGCGAAGGTCCGGGAGCTTGAACTCGATGCCGACGTGGTCGCTGCTGAGCAGCAGCAGCAGGTCGTCGTCGTGGATCGGCTCGCCGTCGTCGTCGAGGTCGTCGATGCCCTTGCCCGCGAGGAACATGCCGAGCGTGCGCGTCGAGCGGTCCTGCCAGTCCTCGTCGCTCATCTCGTCGCCGCTGGGATTAAACCACATGATGTCGCGGACCTCCGTACCGCGGATCTTTCTCCCCTTGAAGAACTTGGCCCGCTGCAACGCCGGGTGCTGGTGGTAGATCGAGATCACGCGGCGCGTGAACGCCAGCAGCGCCTTGCGCTCGTCGTCGAGGTCCCAGTCATACCAGCTGATCGCGTTGTCCTGGCAGTAGGCGTTGTTGTTGCCGCCCTGCGTGCGACCGATCTCATCGCCGCCGCTGAGCATCGGCGTGCCCTGCGAGAGCAGCAGCGTCGCCAGCAGGTTTCGTTGCTGGCGCCGGCGCAGCGCCAGCACCTCGGGGTCGTCGGTCGGGCCCTCGGCCCCGCAGTTCCACGACAGGTTGTGCGAGTCGCCGTCGTTGCCGCCCTCGCCGTTGGCCTCGTTGTGCTTGTCGTTGTAGCTGACGAGGTCGGCCAGCGTGAAGCCGTCGTGCGCGGTGACGAAGTTAATGCTCGAGTACGGGCGCCGGCCGTCGTTCTGATACAGGTCCGAGCTGCCGCTGAGGCGATAACCGACCTCACCGGCCTTGCCGCCGTCGCCGCGCCAGAAGGCGCGCATCGTGTCGCGGTACTTGCCGTTCCACTCCGCCCAGCGAATGGGAAAGTTGCCGACCTGATAACCACCGGGGCCGACGTCCCACGGCTCGGCGATCAGCTTGACCTGGCTGATGATCGGGTCCTGATGGATGATCGTGAAGAAGCTCGACAGCTGCTCGACCTCGTAGAGCCCGCGCGCCAGCGCGGCCGCGAGGTCGAAGCGAAACCCGTCGATGTGCATCTCGGTCACCCAGTAGCGCAGCGAGTCCATGATCAGCTGCAGCGTCTGCGGGTGGCGCACGTTGAGGCTGTTGCCGGTGCCCGTGTAGTCGTAATAAAATCGCGGGTTGTCAGGGACGAGGCGATAGTAGGTCGGGTTGTCGACGCCCTTGAAGCTGAAGGTCGGCCCGTAATGGTTGCCCTCGGCGGTGTGGTTGTAGACGACGTCGAGGATCACCTCGATGCCCGCCTGATGCAGCTTGCGCACCATCTCTTTAAATTGGCGCACCTCGCTGGCCCGCTCGTCGCCGCAGCGGTAGCGCACGTCGGGGGCAAAAAAGCCGATCGAGTTGTATCCCCAGTAGTTGCGCACGCCGCGGTCGAGCAGGTGCTTGTCGTGCACAAACTGGTGCGTGGGGAGCAGCTCGACCGCGTTTACGCCGAGCTCCTGGAGGTGCCTGATGATCGGCTCGCTGGCGACGCCCGCGTAGGTGCCTCGCAGCTCGGGCGGGACCTCCGGGTGACGCATCGTCAGGCCCTTGACGTGGGTCTCGTAGATGATGAGCCCGTGCAGCGGCACGTTCGGCGCCCGGTCATCCTCCCAGTCGAAGCTGGGGTCGATCACGACGCCCAGCGGCACACCGGTGCTCTCGCGGGGATTGATCACCAGGTCGCGGTCTTCTGAAGGCTCCGACAAGTCGTACGAGAAGGCCCCGTCCTCCCAGCACGTCACGCCGCTAAATGCCTTGGCGTACGGGTCCGTCAGCAAGTTGCGCGGGTTGAAGCGCAGGCCCTGCCCCGGGTCCCACGGGCCGTACACGCGATAGCCGTAGACCTGCCCGGGCGCGATGCCCTCGAGGTAGGTGTGCCACACGAAGGCGGTCGGGTCGTGCAACCGCACGCGCGTCTCGTCGCCCGCCTCGTCGATCAGGCACAGCTCGACGCCGGTGGCGTTCTCGCTGTAGATCGCGAAGTTGACCCCCCGACCATCCCAGGTCGCGCCCAGTGGATATGCGTTGCCTCGGCGTGGATGCACGGTGAAAGCTCGCCTGCCCTATGTCACGGGGGTCCGCAGACGGCCACCGCGGCCGGGACTGTGATGCGCTCAAGGCCGGCTCAGTCGCCCGTACGGCTCCCTACAAGGCCTGGCCTCGCGGTTACGCGCGCCCTCCGCGCGACGCACGGGGGCCCTCATACGGAAGAACGTGGGGGTGTCGTTCTCCGTGCGAGGGTCAGTGGCACAATGCGCCCGGCCCGGCCGCGCGGTGCTCAGGTCCCGGCCTGCTCCGGCGCCTCGACGATCTCCTCGCCGGTCTCGACGCGGATCGTCTGACCGCGGACCCCGCGGGCCTGGATCTTCTGCAGCAGGATGGCGCTCGGCCCACCGGTGTTGATCCACCCCTCGCTGGACTCGTCGATGAGCGTGCCGAACGCCGTGATGATGCGCAGCGGCACCCTGGGTGTCACCTGCAGGCCGTTCTTCTGCCAGTAGAAGAACGGGCTGTACCACAGCGTGTCGATCGTCTCCCAGGTGTCGTCACGCTTGAAGGTATGGGTCGTGATGTTCTGTTCCATGGTGGCCCCGAAGGGGTACATAAGACCCGGGCCAGACCGGAGCAAGCCGGTACACCCGTCCGTATACGGCTGCGACCGCGAGGCACAGCGCCAGCCGCGACCCGGGCGACCCACGCGCCCGGTGGCTTTGTGACTTTCTCGGCGCTCGCGGGCGGCGGGGTCGTCGTGCTTGGAAGCACATCGTGGGGCCTCTCGCGCGGGCGCGCAAACGGGTAGACCTCCGCCATGCAAGAAGACACCGCCCCCGTCATGCCCGCCTCCGGATTTGACGGGCTCGAGCTGCCGGATGCCCTGCTTCGGGTGTTACGCGAGGTCGGCTACGAGACGCCCTCCCCGATCCAGGCCCAGACGATCCCGCACTTGATGGCCGGGCGCGACCTGCTCGGCCAGGCCCAGACCGGCACCGGCAAGACCGCCGCGTTCGCGTTGCCGATCCTCGCGCGCCTCGAGCTCGACAAGCGGCCGCCGCAGGCGCTGGTGCTGACGCCGACCCGCGAGCTCGGCATCCAGGTCGCCGAGGCGTTCCAGCGCTACGCCACCCACCTGCCCGGCTTTCGCGTGCTGCCGATCTACGGCGGCCAGAGTTACGGCCCGCAGTTCTCGGCGCTCAGCCGCGGCGTGCACGTCGTCGTCGGCACGCCGGGCCGCATCATCGACCACCTCGATCGTGGCTCGCTCGACCTCTCGCAGCTCAAGTACCTCGTGCTCGACGAGGCGGACGAGATGCTCCGCATGGGCTTCATCGACGACGTCGAGGCGATCCTGCGCAAGACCCCGCCCGAGCGGCAGACCTGCCTGTTCTCGGCGACCCTGCCGGCCCCGATCCGCCGCATCGCGCAGACCTACATGCGCAAGCCGGTCGAGGTCACGATCGCCGCCAAGACGCGCACCGCGGACAACATCCGCCAGCGCTTCTGGCAGGTCAGCGGCATGCACAAGCTCGACGCCCTGACCCGCATCCTCGAGGCCGAGCCCTTCGACGCGATGATCGTGTTCGCGCGCACCAAGCAGTCGACCGACGAGCTGGCCGAGCGCCTGCGGGCCCGCGGCTTCGCGGCCGAGGCGATCAACGGCGACATCCAGCAGAGCCAGCGCGAGCGCACGATCGCCATGCTGCGCGACGGCAAGATCGACATCCTGGTCGCCACCGACGTCGCCGCCCGCGGCCTCGACGTCGACCGCGTCAGCCACGTCATCAACTACGACGTGCCGACCGACCCCGAGAGCTACGTGCACCGCATCGGCCGCACCGGCCGCGCCGGCCGCAGCGGCGAGGCGATCCTGTTCATCTCGCCACGCGAGCAGAACCTGCTGCGGATCATCGAGCGCGCGACCCGGCAGCCGATCACGCTGATGCAGCTTCCGACGATCAAGGCCGTCAACGACGTCCGGATCAGCAAGTTCAAGCAGCAGATCCGCGACACCCTCGCCAGCGGCGAGCTCGACCTGTATCGCGGCATCATCGAGGAGTTCGAGCGCGAGGAGAACGTGCCCGCGATCGAGGTCGCCGCCGCGCTCGCTCGCCTGTTCCGCGGCGACGAGCCGCTGCTCCTGGCGAAGCCCGACCGCAGCGAGCGCAACGAGCGGCCCCCGGAGCGCAGCGACGACCGCGAGCGCCGGCCCGAGCGCTCGTTCGAGCCGCGCAACGAGGGCGGCGAGCGCCCGAAGAAACAACGCCAGGAGCGCACCCCGGACCCCGGCTTCGCGACCTTCCGCGTCGAGGTCGGCTACGAGCACGGCATCCGCCCCGGCAACCTCGTCGGCGCGATCGCCAACGAGGCGAGCCTGGCGAGCAAGCAGATCGGTCGCATCGAGATCCTCGACGACTACAGCCTCATCGACCTGCCCGAGGACCTCGCCCCCGAGATGTTCGAGCACCTCAAGACCGTGTGGTGCGGCGGCCAACAGCTCCGCATCACCCGCGACGGCGACACGCCCGACACGACCGACAAACAGCCCGGCAAGGGCCCGGCACCGGCCCGCCGGAGGGTCTTTGGCAAGCCGTTCCGCCCGCACCGCAAGGGCCCGCGCCCGGAGTGAGGACGGGCCTCCCAGCTCCTCATGGTCGTGATAGCCTATGACCATGACGACGAGCTCACCACCGAGCTGGGCCCACGTGGGCCAGCGGATGAGTGCAGCGCGGGTCGCTCTGGGACGCTCGCTGGAGTGGCTCGCCGAGCGAACGAAGCTCCCTGTCAGCGAACTCTTGCGGCTGGAGGCTGGCCAGCGCGAATTCCGGGCCAGCGAGCTCTCGCGGATCGCCGGGGCGCTGGCGCTCGGAGTCGAATGGTTCATGACCGAGTCGCCACCTGCGGTTCGTAGCCTCCGCGCTGATCGGATGGAAGGTCCCCGCGTGGCCCGCTTCGACCTGTTGCTGGAAGGACTCGCGCGTGATGTCGAGCTGCTGCGGTCTCTCGGTACATTACAAGCCGAGACGATCAGCACTCCGGCACCCGTGCGCGGCAGTCTCGAGGACACCGAACGAGTCGCGCGAGACGTGCGCCAGCGGCTCGATGTCGGCACGGGCCCGTTGATCGACCTCGACCGTGCAGCCGAGAAGCTGGGTGTCCACACGCTGTGCCTGCGACTCGATCCCAGGGAGCCGGACGGCGCCTATGTGGCTCTGGAGGGCGGTGGGGTCGTCATCGTCAATGGTGTCCAGCCGCCGGGTCGCCGGCGTTTCACGCTGGCGCACGAGTTGGGCCACCACGTGTTCCAGGACCAGTATTCGACGGACTGGCTGGGGGCGGGGTCGCAGGATGCCGAGAAGGTGATCAACGCCTTCGCGGTCCATCTGCTGCTTCCGCGGGACAGTCTGGTCGCGCGTTGGCAACAGCTGGCGCCGACGCACGAGCCGCGGATGGCCCTCCTGATCGTGGCCGTCGAGTATCGCGTCAGCTGGTCGGTAGCGTGCGCCCAATGTGAGCGGTTTCATCTCATCGAAGAAGCCCAGCATGAGGCACTGACGGCGTGGAGCCCGAGTCGCGCGGACTACATGGAGATGGGCCTGCGCATCGAGGAGGAGTTGGTCCCGCCGTCCCTCTCTCCCATGTTCACCCGGGCCGTCGTTTCTGCGTATCGCACGAATCGGCTCACGGGTAACCGCGCCATCGAGATGCTTCGCGGTACGCTCGAGCTCGCCGAGCTTCCGAGCTCCGATGACGTCCCATTGCAGGCGTATTTGAGCGAGCTCGAGGCCCCATGATCGTGGTGGCGCTCGACACCTCCGTGTTGAGCTGGTTCGCCCGCGCCAGCCGACTGGACGTGCTCGAGCTGCTCCTGGCCGGCATGCGAGCCGTGACCACCTGCGAGGTCCTTGACGAGATACGGGCCGGCGTTCAAGCGTTTCCCGCCCTGGCACCGGTGCTCGAGCTCGCGTGGATCGAGGAGGTTCGATTGAGCGGGCTGGCGGCCATGGGTGTGTTCGCGGAGTATTGTCGGCGGCTCGGGAGCGGCACGGGTGGCAATATCGGGGAGGCGACCGTGCTCGCGTGGGCCGAGATCAACGCTGCCGTCGCGGTCATCGACGAGAAAGCGGGCCGTCAGGCAGCCAGGGAGCGTCAGGTTCGCGTCAGGGGTAGCCTGTGGCTCCTTGGACACGGAGTAGTGACGGGGATCGTTTCGATGGCCCAGGCCGCCCGGATCGTAGACGACCTCCGGGGCGCAGGCGCTTATCTTCCGTGCGACGGAAGTACGTTTGCCGGGTGGGCTCACGATAACGGGCTGCTCGTTCCCCTCCTGGACGCGTCGGAGAGCGCGGTTCGACCACCCGCCCGCGGCCCTCCGTCCTGACAGCCGCTACATCCCGAGCGTGACCGCGGCGGCCTCGACGGTCGCCTTCGTCACGCCGACCGCGAAGTCGATGTCGAGGTCGGCGACCTCGTCGGGGCCTTTGAGGCAATGGTAGTGGTCGTTGCGGAACTCGCCGGTGTCGGTGATGAAGAGGGCGGGGTACCCGGCCTCCCAGAACGCGGCGTGGTCGGAGCGGCGCAGGTCGTCGAACACGGGGGTGTTCTCGGCGCCGGCGGGGATCTCGATCACCTCGTGGGCGAGCGCGATGCGGTCGCTGGCGGCGGCGAAGGTGAGCGCGTGCTCGTGCGCGAGCGAGCTCGAGACGATGGCGATGAAGTCGCCGCGAAAACCACTGGCCTCGATCGCCGCGTACTGCTCGGGGA
>Ga0136638_10000201_pt1 | contig 12284 bp, 13 predicted proteins | sample AntDrymUQ8582206_2_FD_104671 | JGI IMG/M metagenome (GOLD analysis project Ga0136638, IMG submission 104671) | Polar desert sand microbial communities from Dry Valleys, Antarctica - metaG UQ858 (22.06) | ecosystem: Environmental > Terrestrial > Soil > Desert | place: Antarctica: Dry Valley...
CCACCGCGCCTCGCTGTCATCCGGTCATGCGGTCATCACTCGGGCCCGCGGAGCCGGGCCAGCTCGCCGAGGCCGGGCCCGAAGACCAGCTTGAAGCAGTGCGGGTGGCCCCAGCCGAGCTCGAGGGTGTGCCGCTGCCCCTGGGTCCAAACCTCCACCCACCAGCGACACCAGCCGATCTGCGGCGCCTCGGGCTCACCTGCCCGCGGCGGTTCGAAGCGGACCCACAACCACGACAGCTTGTGCCGCAGGGTCCACGGTCGGGCGAAGGCCTCGACCGCCCGAACGAGGGCCCGCTGGTCGACGTCGTTGAAGTAGGCGGTCACGTAGGTGTCGAACAGGATGACCGGCGCGACCGGGTGGACCGGGACCGCCGCGCGCAGGAAGTCGTCGGTCTCATCGGGCAGGCGGGTCTTGAGCAGGCGCGCCGCCTGGGCCGTGCCGCGCAGCTGCCGGCGCAGCTCGAGCGCCTCCTGCAGCCGCCGCAAGCGTCGCGGCTGGTCACCCCAGATGCACGCGGCCAGCTCGACCTCGGCGTCCGGCGCATCGAGGTCGACGAGCCGAGCGTCGGCCCCGACCCGCGTGAGGATCTCCGGCGGGCGCACGACCACCGGCAGCGCCGCTCGTGGCCCCTCGCACTCGAGCTCGAACTGCGGCAGCCCGGCCTGACCGAGCCGCAGCGTCTGGCCATCGTCCCAGCGCATGTCATACCGTCGCAGGTCCGCGAAGAGATTCAGGCCCGCGCTGGCGCCGAGCTCGATCAGATACGCCGCTTCGATCTGCAGCAGCGCCGCCGGCAACAGCCATAGCACCCCACGCGCCGTCTCGTTGGTCTGAATGACCCAGCGATCGGCCTCCATTAAAAAGTCGTCGCCGAGCGAGTCGAGCGCCTCGACAAGCACCGCCGCGAACGCCGGATCGTCCGGCGAGGCCGGCTCGGCAGTGACCGTCCCGTAGTACGGCGCGAGCGCTGCCACCTTCGGATCTCCGCGGAGCACGTGGCTGTGCAGGGTCGCCGCGAGCTTCAAGATCGGCTCGAGGTCGTTGTCCCACGCGCGCGACGACACGAAGTTCGTGAAGCGACGACGCAGCCGCGACTGCGCGTCATCACCATCATCTATCTCGGCCAGAGCAGCCCGCAGGCACTCGAGGATCGCCGCGTAGAGCGGCGAGTAACCCCTTGCGAACGATGCTTGCCGGGCGAGATTCGTCACCCACTCCTGCGTCTCCGCTCCGCTCTGCATGCCGCTGGGGGCTACTGTACACCTTGCGGTCGCGGCGCACATCTGAAACGATGCGCGCTATCGTGCAGGTACCCTTACGACCCCTCGAAGCGGCTTCCTGGGCCTCGTCCGTGGTGCCTGGAGCTCGCTACGATCTGTCCCGCGGCAGCCTCGACGCGACACGGCAACCACGCCCCGATGGCGACCGCAGCGAGCCCGATCCTTCGAGCTGGGACGAGGCCGAGGCCTCGCTCGTGCGAGCGATCGCCGGGCGCTACGGCGTCGAGCCGATCCAGGTCGCGCTGACGCCCGGCGCCGGTCAGGCGATCGTGCACGCGATGATCGCCATGCTGCGCCCCGGTGATCACGTGGTCGTCGAGCGCCCGACCTACGAGCCGCTGCATCGTGTGCCCGAGATGCTCGGCGCCAGCGTGGCCCGCATCGACCGCCGCATCGAGGACGACTGGAAGCTGGTCCCCGAGCGCCTCGCCAAGGTATTGACCCCGCGCACCCGCGCCGTCGTGCTCACCAACCTCCACAGCCCCTCGGGCGTCGCTTGCAGCCCGCGCACGATCGCCGAGATCGCCGGCCTCGCCGCGCGCGTCGGCGCGACCGTGCTCGTCGACGAGGTCCAGCTCGATTACACCTTCGATACCGGCCCAGCGTCACCGTGTCGTCCGGCCTGCCTGATCGCCGACAACGCGATCTGCTTCAGCTCGATGAGCAAGGGTTTTGCTCGGCCGGAGCTGCGCGTCGGCTGGCTGGTATCACGCGACCCGGACGCCGCCCGTGGCCTGCGGATCGCCGCCGATTACCTCCACACCCGCCTGCCCCCGGCCACCATGCGCCTCGCCACCGAGGCGCTCCTGCACCCCAGTGACCTTCAGCAGCAGGCGACGCGCCTCGCCGGTGCCGGTCGCCGCGTCGTCGAGCGCTGGGTCGCGGGTGAACCTCGCGTCGAGTGGGTCCCCCCGTACGCCGGGCTGCACACGCTCGTGCGCCTGCCGGTCGGCATCTCCGACCTCGCCTTCGCCGCCCACCTGCGCGCCCGCTACGAGACCCAGGTGATGCCCGGCAGCCTGTTCGAGGCCCCGCAGTACGTGCGCCTCGGCCTCGCCGCGTCGACGCCGGTGCTCGAGCAGGGCCTCGCCAACTTCTCCGCCGCGCTCGACGACCTGCTCGACAGCGGTCCACCGCCAGAGCGCATGCCCGGGTTCCTCGGCGTGGTGCCACGCGGCGACTCGCCGGGCGCCGCGTGACGATCACACGTTGAAGCGGAAGTGCATGACGTCGCCGTCCTGCACCGTGTACTCCTTGCCCTCGACGCGCATCAGGCCCTTGCTCTTGACCGCCGCCTCGGAGCCGAGGGTGATGAGGTCGTTCCAGTTCATGACCTCGGCGCGGATGAAGCCGCGCTCGAAGTCCGAGTGGATCTTGCCGGCCGCGCCCGGGGCGAGCGTGCCGCGCTGGATCGTCCACGCGCGGACCTCCTGCTTGCCGGCCGTGAAGTACGTGATCAAGTCGAGCAGCGCGTAGGCCTGGCGGATGAGCCGGTTGAGGCCCGGCTCCTCGGCGCCGATGCCGTCGAGGAACTCGCGCCGCTCGTCGGGCGACAGCCCGGAGATCTCGGCCTCGATCGCCGCCGAGATGACGACGACCTCGGTGCCCTCGCGCGTGGCGACCTCGACCAGCTTCGCCACGAGCGGGTCACTGAGCCCCGAGGACAGTTGCGCCTCGGACACGTTGGCGGCGTACAGCGCCGGCTTCGACGTCAGCAGCGCGAGGGTCTGAACGATCTCGCGGTCGAAGTCATCGAGCGGGATGTTGCGGACCATGACGCCGCGGCCCATCGCCTCCATCAGCTTCTCGCAGCTGACGACCGCCAGCTTCTCGGTCTTATCGCCGCCCTTCGAGGTCTTCTTGGCCTTGTTGAGGCGCGCCTCGACCGACTGCATGTCGCGCAGCAGCAGCTCGGTGTTGATGATCTCCGCGTCGCCGACCGGGTCGACCTTGTTGTTGACGTGGATGATGTTGTCGTCCTCGAAGCAGCGCACCACGTGCACGATCGCGTCGACGTTGCGGATGTGGGTCAGGAACTGGTTGCCGAGCCCCTCACCCTGGCTCGCGCCCTTGACCAGACCGGCGATGTCGACGAACTCCACCGTCGTCGGCACGATCTTGTTGGGCTCGACGCACTTGACCAGCGCTTCCATCCGCGGGTCGGGCACCGAGACCATGCCGACGTTCGGCTCGATCGTACAAAACGGGTAGTTCGCCGACTGCGCGCCCGCGTTGGAAAGCGCGTTGAACAGGGTGGACTTGCCCACGTTGGGGAGCCCGACGATGCCGACTGCCAGTGCCATGGCGGCCTCGCTACCACGAAGCGCGCCGCCCCGCGACCAAGTTTTCGCACACCAGCGCAGGCCGCGCGCGCGACCCGTTCAGGTCCGGGTCAGAACCGGTACTCGAGGATCAGCGGCAGGATCTCCATGCCGAACAAAAAGCCCGCCTTCTTGGTCGTCGGCTCGGCCAGCGGCGTGTCCTTCGAGATCGCGAAGCCGAGGGCGAAGTTCACGTCGAGGCCGATCCCGAGGTTGGAGATCGGGAAGAAGCGCAGGCCGCCGCCCGGGCGCACGCTCATGGCGAAGGTCGACTCACGCGACTGCTGCCGCGAGCCGGTGATGTCCGGGTACCACCAGGCGCCGCCGCCGATGGCGCCGCGGGCGATCGGCACGAGGTACGGGTAGTCCTCGAGGTACCACTTGTGCGCGTAGCCGGCGTAGATGTCGAAGCCCGCGACCGTGCCCTTGTTGCAGACCCGCACCGACTCGCCGAGCCCGCAGTTGGGCAGCTTGAAGGTGGTGTAGTCGCCGCGGTCGAGCAGCGACGCGACGCCGACGAAGAGCCAGTGCGCCTTCTGGATCTGGCGGTCGTACTGGAACGCGATCCGCACGCGCGGCATGTAGCCCGCGAAGCCGACCTGCACCGGCATCAACAGGGAGATCGCGTTGCCGGCGATCACCCGCTCCGGCAGCTTGAACTTCGAGGGCCCGCCGCTCGCGCTGCCGGTGGCGCCGCCGGTGCCGACCTTGCCGCCCACCTGCACGGGCGCAGCCTCCGCGAGCCTCGGCGCCCCCCCGACAACGAGTCCCAGCGCCAGCCCCGTCGCCAGCTGGATCACGCTGACGGTCCGGCGCGCGGCCACGCGGGGAGAGGACACGGAGGACGTTCGGGCTCGTGGATCGGTCATGTTTGGTGCTCCTGCCGGGAGGGCCGTTTCGCGGGCCTCCAGGGGGTCCTGCGGGCTCTGCGGCTGTTGAGCCGGACACCCGTCGCAGGCGGCCGTGCGCGCTCCCGGCCTGCGCGGGAGCGTAGCACCGTCGGCGGACCTGGCCGCAATTTGTGCCACGCGCCCCGGCCTCCCGTCGCCCGCTCCAGGGAATCTCCCACGGACCAGGACGGTTGCCTCGCAGCCGCGTTCCTTCACGTTTGAAGCCGGTGTTACCCTCGGAGGAGGCCGACCTCATGACTCAGTGGTTCACCCGCCAAGACCTGCGCGAGACAGTCCTGCTGACCGCCCTCGGCGCATTCGCCGGCCTCGTCCACCTCGGCCTGCGGCCCGAGCTGCCAGTGCTCGCCGAACCGGCCGCCGCCTGCACCCTCGACGGTCTGCCCGAGGCCGCTGTCCTCGCGCCGGTCGTCGAGCCGCCGGCGGCCTCGATGGAGCCCGCCGTACCGATGACCCCGGTCAGCACGCCCGCGGGAGGTGCCCCGTGAGCGCCATGAACGCATCAGTCCCCGGGGACATGTCCCAAAAGCCATCCGTATGGGAGAGCCTCGCCTGGCTCGCGCGCCTGATCCTCGCGGGCGTGTTCCTCGTCGCGGCCGCGCCGAAGCTGCTCGACCCCGCCGCCTTCGCGGCCTCGATCGCCAACTTTCGCGTGTTCCCCGACTCCGTGGTCAACGCGATCGCCACCGTGGTCCCCGCGCTCGAGCTATGCGGCGCGCTGGCCCTGCTGACCCCGTGGCGCCGCGGCGGCGCGCTGTTGCTCGCTGGGCTATTGCTCGCGTTCACGGCCCTGCTCGCGCTCAGCCTCGCCCGCGGCCTCGACCTCGACTGCGGCTGCTTCGGCACCACCAGTCGGGCCGACCCGGTGTCCCCGCTGCACCTCGTGCGTAACGCCGGCTTGCTGGCGCTCGCGGTGCTCGTGCTGATCCCGAAGCGCGTGCGCTAGCCCACCGCAGTGCCTCCACGAGCGCTGCCATGACGCAGCCAGGACGCATGGCCGCGTGGTAAATCGGCCGCGATGACCGGCACGCCCTACATCCTGAGCATCGACCACCTGCTGAGCGAAGAGGAGCGGCTGGTGTGGAAGTCCGCCCACGACTTCTGCGAGCGCCGCGTCGCCCCGGTAATTGAAAAACACTACGAGCACGCCACATTCCCCCGGGAACTGATCGCCGAGTTCGCCGAGATGGGCTTCCTCGGCGCGCCGCTGCAGGGCTACGGCTGCGCCGGCATGGGCCCGGTCGCCTACGGCCTGACGATGATCGAGCTCGAGCGCCAGGACAGCGGCATCCGCAGCTTCTGCTCCGTGCAATCCGCCCTGGCGATGTACCCGATCCACGCCTTCGGCGACGAGGCCCAGCGCGAGCGCTGGCTGCCCGGCATGGCCCGCGGCGAGATCATCGGCGCGTTCGGCTTGACCGAGCCGAACTCCGGCAGCGACCCCGGCTCCATGCGGACCCACGCCCGTCAGCACGAGGCCGGCGGCGACTACGTGCTCTCGGGCCAGAAGTTCTGGATCACCAACAGCCCGATCGCCGACGTCATGATCGTGTGGGCCAAGACCCTCGAGTTCGGCAGCGACACGCCCGTCATCCGCGGCTTCCTCGTCGAGCGTGGCATGGCCGGGCTGTCGACCCCGGAGACCAAGGGCAAGCTCAGCCTGCGCGCCTCGATCACCGGCGAGATCGTGCTCGACGAAGTGAAGGTCCCGAAACAAAACCTGCTGCCCGGCGTTTCCGGCCTCAAGGGCCCCCTCAGCTGCCTCACGCAGGCCCGCTACGGCATCGGCTGGGGCGCGCTCGGGGCCGCGATGAGCGTCTATGAGCGGGCCCGCCGCTACACCCTCGATCGCGTGCAGTTCGGCAAGCCGCTCGCCGGCTTCCAGCTGACTCAACAAAAGCTCGTCGAGCTGCACAACGAGATCGGCAAGGGCCTGCTGCTCGCCTATCACTTCGGCCGGCTCAAGCAGGACGGCAAGCTCACCCCCGTGCAAGTCTCGTACCTCAAGCGTGACAACGTCCGCATGGCCCTCGAGGCCGCCCGCACCGCCCGCTCGATGTTCGGCGGCAACGGCATCATGGGCGAGTTTCACGTCATGCGGCACATGTGCAACCTCGAGACAGTCTACACCTACGAGGGCACCCACGAGATCCACACCCTGTCGATCGGCCGCGCGATCACGGGCCTCGATGCGTTCTCCTGAGCTCGCGCGCTACCAGAAGCGCAGCGGGATCACGCCAGTGGAGATCAGCCCGCACAGCAGCAGCGACAGCGACAGCGACAGCACGAAGAAGCCCGTCGACGCCGGCGAGGCCAGCCCGTCGACGCTCGATCCGGAGCCCATGCCGGTGGGCGCGCCATGGCACGAGCAGTCTTGATGTTCATGCAGCTTCATACGTACGCAACCGGACTTTACCACGCGGGCAGGCCGCATACGCAAGCGACCGCCTCGCCCCCGGGCGTGTGAGTCAGGGCTCGCAGCGAGCGGGCACATCCGGCCGAAACGGCGCCACGTGGACGATCCCTGGGCACCTGCGCGGCCAGGCGCGGGCCATGGCGATGGTTTCGCGGGTTTGTGGTGTCGTGTGCTCCGGGCGTCATTTTGTGTCCGGGACGCTGTACCTCGCGGGAACGTCCTCGCCAGCGCCCGGGACTTCGGCTAGGTTGCGGGGGCTTATGGTCCACCCGGTCCAGAGTGTCATCGAGTCGCTCTACGCGGCAGGCCGCTGCCCTCGGCTGCACGTCAACGCGACGCATGCCTCCGTGGTTTGCCCGGAGGAGATCCGGCACCAATGGAAGGAGCGCCTGATCATCGATCTGGACTCGAGCTACCCGCTCGACCTGACCTTCGGGCAGACCGGCCTCGCCGCCAACCTCTCGTTCGGCGGCCTCGTCACCCGCTGCTCGTTCCCGTGGGAGGCCGTCTACGTCGTCATGGACCGCGCCACCGGGCGTGGCATCGTGCTCGACCGCCACGTGCCCGAGTCCGTGCGCCGCCAGTCCGGCACGGCGGCTCCGGCCGCTCGGCTCGACGAGGCCGGTGAGTCCACCCCGGAGCGCCCCGAGCTGCGCGCCGTGTCGACCGAGCCAGACCCCATCGAGGTCAGCGAGACTTCCCCGACCCCTGCGTCCGCCGCTGCCGCTGCATCCGCCGAGACCACCGCCGAGCCCGAGAAGCCGGCGACCCCCGCGACCGACGAGACCCAGGTCAAGAAGCGCCGCGCCGCCTTCCGCGTGATCGACGGCGGCGGTTGATCGCCGCACGAGCTCGAGTATGAAGATCGCAGCCCTGGTACTGCTGCTGATCGCGCTGCTGCTCGGCGGCCTGTGGATCGCCTACGTGCAGGCGCCGGAGCCCGAGGTGGTGTGCGAACACAAGATCGCCATCACGCTCGCCGAGGTCGGTGACCAGCACGGCGGGGCCGTCGACAACCTCATCGACCAGCTCAAGCTCCAGTGCGTCAAGGAGAAGCGCAAGCTGCTCCAGCTGCGCGGCAAGATCGTCTACGCCCGCCAGGCCAAGTGCATCCTCGCCGCCGAGACCCTGTCCGCGGCCGAGCGCTGCGGCTGACGGCCGCGCACCGCGGCATGACCTTTCCCGCGTGGAGTCCCGCGGATCCACCAGTCCGCGTGGCTATACTGCGCGCCGCCATGTCGACCCAGTTCATCCCGAGCGGCCTTGCCTTCCCGAAGCGCAGCACCCCCGCGGCCGCCCCCGTCGCCCCCGTCGAGGACGACGAGGCCAGCACGTACAAGTTGCACCGCCGCTTCGACCGCATGGGTCGCCTCATCGGAGACGGCGGCATGGCGAAGCTGTTCGGCGCGCACGTGATGGTGATCGGGCTCGGCGGTGTCGGCAGCTGGGCCGCGGAGTCCCTGGCTCGCTCGGGCGTCGGCAAGCTGACGATCGTCGACTTCGACCTGATCTGCGTCACCAACGCCAACCGCCAGCTGCACGCCCTGCGCGGCACCACCGGCAAGCAGAAGGCCGCCGTGATGGCCGAGCGCCTGCGTTTAATCAATCCCCGCTGTGAGGTCGTCGCCGAGCCCGTGTTTTACAACAGCGATTCGAGCGCGGCCCTGCTGGCCCACGCGCCCGACCTCGTGATCGACGCGATCGACAACCTCGCCGCCAAGACCCATCTGATCTCCACCTGCCGCGCGCGCAAGATCCCCGTCGTCGTCTGCGGCGGCGCCTCGGGCCGCATGGACCCGACGCAGATCCGCATCTCCGACCTCAACGCCGTCGGCCACGACCCCTTCCTCGCCGTGACCCGCAAGCTCCTGCGCCGCGACTACGAGTTCCCGGCCGGCGACAAGGCGGCGTGGGGCATCACCGCCGTGCACTCGCTCGAGCTGCCGGCCGACCCCGTCGAGCTGCATTATGACAACGGCGAGGGCTTCAAGTGCGTGTGCCCGCACGGCGGCAACGACCTGCACGGCTGCATGCACCGCAACGTGATCTACGGGACCGCCAGCTTCGTCACCGGCGCCTTCGGCCTCGCCTGCGCCTCGGCGGCCGTGCGCACGCTGCTCGATCAGCCGGTCGGCTGAGCAGACCCCTCAGAACGGGAGGCGCTCACCTCGCGGCGGCGCCTGTCCTTTCTCACCTGTCCCTTCGGACCTGCTGGCTCAGTACCGCCGCGGCCCCGGGGGCGGCGGCGCGTACTGATTATGCCGCTCGCCGTCGTTCGGGAACGGCTGCGCCGGGTACAGCGGCGGCGGGTGATGGTAGACCGGGTCGACCGGCACGCCGCGGGCGCGCAGGCCGTCGAGGCTGTCGTAGTAGACCGTCAGCAGCGAGTCGGGGCGGCGCTTGTGTTTCCGCGTGAAGCTGACCTCGCGCACCGAGCTGTAGGTCGACTCGCCGTACTCGGTGCCGAGCCGGTTGCTGCGCATCCGGGGGGCGGCCTCCTCATACACAGCGTCGTCGCGGTCGTAGGCGCCGCCGTGCGGCGGGGACGAGGACGAGGACGGCGCCTCGGCGGACTTCGAGGCCGGCGCGCTCGACTCGCGCTTGTAGTCATAGCCACCCGCGTCGCCGCCGTGGGGCTCGTAGTACGGGCGCGTCGCGATCGGGACCGCCGGCGGCGGCGAGGGCCGGCGGCGCGGCTGGTACTCTTTAAAAACCGCCACACCGATCACGCCGACGTGCTGCGGGCTGCCGCGACGCGCCGAGTAGCTGTTGCCGATGTCGGTGAAGCGAAACGCGGCGACCTGATCGAGCGACTGACGAAAGCCCTCGATGACCACCGAGCCGTACGGGTCCATCACGTAGCCGCGCTGGGACTTGTAGTTACCGAGCTGGCCGGACACCACGTCGCGGCCGTCGACCGTGACCACCGCCTCGACGCGCTCGCCGGTGTTGTTCTGCAGGCGCAGGTTGTAGCGCGCGCCGTTCTGGCCGGAGACGTACAGCGAGCCGTCGTGCCAAAACGTCTGGATCGTCCCGCCGCTCGGGCTCTCGAGGTTGACCGACACATCCTGGGCCGGCTGCGGCGGGTGATAGTGCTCGGTGTTGTGCCAGGGCTTGTGGGCCTCGGCGACCCCGGGGCTGCACGCGAACACGGCGGCACCCATCAGCAGGGTCGACAGCAAACCAAGGGAGGTGGTCTTCACGGTTCGTCGCATGGTCCGGTCTCCGCAGCGGCCCCGGAACGGGCGTCCGGGGGCTTCGATCTGCCCGAACGCCCGCCCCCGCAGCCAGCTTACACCGCGAAAAAGCTGCCTCGGCTCGTGCTTGCCGGTGGCCCCCGGGCGCGCGCTGGCGTAGCCTCCGGCGCCATGTTTCGCCCTGCCCGCCTCGCTTCGCTGCTCGTCTGTCTCGTCGTCCTCGGGGCCGGGGCTTGCAAGGGCAAGGGCAAGGGCGACCCGCCGGAGGCCGGTTCGGCGCAGGACAGCGCGGCGATGGGCAGCTGGAACGCATGGCTCGACCTGGGACCCCTGCTCGAGGTCGCGCGCAGCCACGCCCCGCCGAAGACCATCGCCGCGATCGAGCAGGCCTCGAAGCAACTCAAGGACGGCAAGGCGAGGACCGCCGACAAGGGCCTGGCGATGCTCGCCGACGGCGACGGCCGGCACTGGATCTCGGTCGCGCGGGCCGACCTCGCCGCGCTCTACTTCACGCGATGCATCCGCGGCGTCGTGTGGCGCCTCGAGGACCTGACCGCCAGGACCCAGCCGACCCGCAAGAGCGACTTCAGCGAGGACACGAAGATCGAGCCCGGCGACGTCTCCGTCGAGGCGCTGCTGACCAACCTCGATCTCGCCGTCGCCGCCAAGCAGCCCGCCCTGCAGATCCAGGCCCGCATCGCCCGCGCCCGCGTCACCGCCTACTCGGCCCGCTGCGCCGCCAACGACGAGGTCGCCCAGATGTCCGAGGGCATCCTCAAGACCGACCTCGCCACCCTCGCCGCCGAGGGCCACCTCACCCCCGACCTCGCCTATCTGTGGGCCGGCGTGCAGATGGCCGAGTACTCCGGCGCCGCCGCCAAGCCGTTCCTCCTGCTCGCAAAAGATGGCGGTTACTCCGACCCGTCGGTCACGTACATGCTCGGCGTCATCGCCCTCGAGCAGCGCGACCTCGGCCCCGCCGACGCCTACGCGGTCGAGTCGGCGAAGGCCTACGAGCAACTCGGCGACAAGGAGCAGCACGCGCAGTCGCTGTTCCTGCGCGGCGAGGTCGCCCGCGCCCGCAAGGACCGCCCCGCGGCCCGCAAGCACTACGAGGCCGCACAAAAGCTCTCGCCCGGCCACCCCGCCGCGCTACTCGGCGTGACCCGCCTGATCCTCGGCACAGAGGGCAGCAGCCGCGCGATCACTTACCTGCAGCAGGCCATGCCGCAGATCGTGCTCACCGGCCCACTGAAGGGCGAACGCGTGCAGATCGCCGCCAGCAACCTCGAAGCCCTGTCGATGCTCGCCACCGAGAGCGAGGTCGTGGCCATATGTCGCGACGCCATGCTCGCGGAGGTCGAGCTCGAGCCCGACGTCGTGCGCCGCGGCCTGCGTTACTTCATCGCCGCGACCCTCGACGCCCGCCTCGGCGAATACACCCACGCCCGCGCCCACGCCGTGCTCGCCCGCGACGAATTCATGGCGGCACCCGACGTCCCCGTGCCGGTCGACATCAACGCCTTCCTCGAGCGCCTCGATGCCGTCGCGCCCGGCTAGCGGATGTCCTGCCGGTGATGCCTTCGCGGGGAGACGGGTGAGCGGTGCCGGGTAGTCGGTTGGCCGGTCACCGCCTTCGGCGTCGCCCTGCCAATCCCATTACCCGGCACCGCTCACCCGTCCCCCCGCACGGCTTCGCCGTGGAACATGCGCGACCGGCCTCGCCTTGGTGGAACTTGTGGCGTGTTCTCCGGGACGATCGGGTCCGACTGTCGGTCTCTGACCGCCCGTCGGACCCGCGTGTGCGGGCATGTTCTTCACCGGCCGCGTTCTACGCGAGCATCGTCTCGGCAGTCGCATGCTTCGCAAACATCGTCTCGCGTCCGTCGGGCTCTTTCGCGAGCCGTGACGCGTGATCGGACCAAAGCAGCCCCGGAAGGAGCGTCGCACTGCGCAAGCGCAGCGCGGCGCTTTGCGGCGCTTATGTCACCCGCACGACGAGACGGGAGCGACACAAGACGCGAGCGAAGCGCTGCGCTTTGCGGCGCTGGAGAACTCGAGCAAGTCCGCGAAGAACGTCGGGAGGCCGCCAACCGCGTACGCACACGCAGCGTCCGGGCGCGGTCGAAGACCGACGACCGGACGCTGACGTCGCCCGC
>Ga0136638_10000203_pt1 | contig 12235 bp, 9 predicted proteins | sample AntDrymUQ8582206_2_FD_104671 | JGI IMG/M metagenome (GOLD analysis project Ga0136638, IMG submission 104671) | Polar desert sand microbial communities from Dry Valleys, Antarctica - metaG UQ858 (22.06) | ecosystem: Environmental > Terrestrial > Soil > Desert | place: Antarctica: Dry Valley...
CCACACTTCAGGTCGGCGACAAGAGTTACGCCTACTATTCCCTCGACAAGGCTGCCGCGCAGCTCGGCGACATCTCGCGGCTTCCCTTCTCGATGAAAGTGCTGCTCGAAAACCTGCTGCGTTTCGAGGACGGCAAGACCGTGACTCGCGACGATCTCCAGGCGATCGTCGATTGGCAGCGCGAGCGCACATTCGCGCGCGAAATCCAGTACCGGCCGGCGCGCGTCCTCATGCAGGACTTTACCGGCGTTCCCGCGGTGGTCGACCTCGCTGCCATGCGCGACGCGATGAAGGCGCTCGGCGGCGACCCTGAGCGCATCAACCCGCTAGTCCCCGTTGACCTCGTGATCGACCACAGCGTCATGGTCGACGAATTCGGCACCCCCAGGGCGTTCGAAGCCAATGCCGCCTTGGAATATGAGCGCAATTTCGAGCGCTACCAGTTTTTGAAATGGGGCGCCGAGGCCTTCGCCAATTTCCGCGTTGTCCCCCCCGGCACCGGCATATGCCACCAGGTCAATCTCGAATATCTCGCGCAGACCATATGGGCGAGCGCGGACATTTCCTCCGGCCCCAGAGCGGGCGAGATGATCGCCTATCCCGACACCCTCGTCGGCACCGACAGCCACACTACCATGGTCAACGGCCTCGGCGTGCTCGGCTGGGGGGTCGGCGGGATCGAGGCCGAGGCCGCAATGCTCGGCCAGCCGGTGTCGATGCTCATCCCCGAAGTCGTCGGGTTCAAACTGTCGGGCGCGCTGGCGGAGGGGATCACCGCCACCGACTTAGTCCTCACAGTCACCCAGATGCTTCGCGCCAAGGGCGTGGTCGGCCGCTTCGTCGAATTTTACGGCCCCGGGGTCAGCGCGCTCACCCTCGCCGACCGCGCAACCATCGCCAACATGGCCCCCGAATATGGCGCCACCTGCGGCTTCTTCCCGGTCGACGCACAAACCCTCGCCTACCTCCGCTTCACCGCCCGCGACGAGGAGCGCGTCGGGCTGGTAGAGGCCTATTGCCGCGTGCAAGGAATGTGGTGCGAGGAGGGGATCGCGGACCCGCTGTTCACCGACACGCTCGAGCTCGACATGGCGACCGTCGCGACCAGCCTTGCCGGCCCCAAGCGCCCGCAGGACAAGGTCTTGTTGCAGGGCCTCGACGACGCCTTCAACGAGGAGCTTCGCGATACCTACCAGAAGGAGGGGCTGACCGATAAGCGCACCTGGATCGGCGCGGTCAATCACGACCTTGGCCATGGCGATGTCGTCATCGCCGCGATCACGTCGTGCACCAACACTTCGAACCCCTCGGTCCTCGTCGCCGCGGGCCTCGTCGCCCGCAAGGCGCGCGAACGCGGGCTGACCCGCAAGCCGTGGGTCAAGACCAGCCTCGCCCCCGGATCGCAGGTGGTCACCGACTATCTCGTGGCATCGGGGCTGCAGGCCGATCTCGACGCCGCGGGCTTCAACCTCGCGGGTTACGGCTGCACCACCTGCATCGGCAATTCGGGCCCGCTTCCGCAGCCGATCTCGGATGCGATCAATGATAACGACCTTGTCGTCGCCTCGGTACTCTCGGGTAACCGCAATTTCGAAGGGCGTGTGTCGCCCGATTGCCGCGCCAACTATCTCGCCTCGCCGCCGCTGGTGGTCGCTTACGCGCTCAAGGGCACCGTCCGCGAGGACATGATCTCAACGCCGCTCGGTACCGGCACCGACGGGAACCCCGTTTACCTCCGCGACATCTGGCCAACCAACCGCGAGGTTCAGGACACCATCGCCCAATATATCGACTCGGGAATGTACGCCTCGCGCTACGCCAACGTCTTCACCGGCGACGACCGCTGGGCCGCGGTCCCGCTCACCGGCGGCGACACCTATGCCTGGCCCGCCGAGTCCACCTACATCCAGAACCCGCCTTACTTCACCGGCATGTCGATGACGCCTGAGGCCCCCGGGGACATCGTTAAGGCGCGCATACTGGCGCTGTTCGGCGATTCGATCACAACCGATCACATCTCGCCCGCAGGATCGATCAAGGCCGATAGCCCGGCCGGAAAATACCTTTCGGAACATGGCGTTAGCCGCAACGACTTCAACTCATACGGCGCCCGCCGCGGCAACCACCAGGTGATGATGCGCGGCACTTTCGCGAACATCCGCATCAAGAACGAAATGCTCCCCGGCGTCGAAGGAGGGGTAACCCTTTGCGAAGGCTCGGTAATGCCGATCTACGACGCGGCGATGTGCTACCAGTCCAAGGGCATTCCGCTGGTCGTGATCGCAGGCAAGGAATATGGCACCGGCTCGTCGCGCGATTGGGCCGCCAAGGGCACCAACCTGCTTGGCGTCCGCGCCGTCATCGCCGAAAGCTTCGAGCGCATCCACCGCTCCAACCTCGTCGGAATGGGCGTTCTCCCCCTGCAATTCGCCGATGGCCAGGATCGCAAGACCCTCCGCCTCGACGGCACCGAAACCTTCGAAATTAACGGTGTAGCCGACCTCAAGCCGCGCCAGGACGTCGAGGTCCAGCTCACTCGCGCCGATGCTTCACGTGAAACCTTCACCGCACGCTGCCGCATCGATACCGTCAACGAGCTCGACTATTTCCGCGGCGGTGGGATCCTTCATTACGTGCTTCGTAACCTCGCCGGCGCATGAGCAGTTTCTGGGTCGAAGCGGCGGGCTGGACAGGCGCGCTCCTCATTCTCGCGGGTTATGCGCTGCTCACCTCGGGCCGCGTCACCGCTACCTCGCCGTTGTACCAATGGCTGAACGTCATTGGCGCCGCGGGATTCATCGTCAACGGATTTGCCAACCACGCCTATCCTTCGGCGGGTTTGAACATCGTCTGGATGGGCATCGGGGGAGTGGCCTTATGGCGGATCGCGAGACGAAAAGGCTCGTCGACCTCAGCCATGTGATCGAGCCGGGGATGGTCACGTACAAGGGCCTGCCCGGACCAGTCATCTAGGACTATTGGACCCGCGAAGCCTCGGCCGCGCTGTACGACGACGGCTCGGCCTTCCAGATCGGCCGCATCGACATGGTCGCCAACACCGGGACTTATCTCGACAGCCCTTTCCATCGTTATGCCGACGGGACCGATCTCGCCGGCCTCGCGCTCGGCGCGCTGGCGGGGCTCGACGGGGTGGTGATCCGAAGCCGCACGGGGAGGGACTGGCGATCGATATGGCCGAAATCGCTGGCCTCGATCTTCTAGGCAAGGCGGCCTGTCCCACACCGGGTGGATTGCGCACTGGCGCACCGACTCCTATTTTTTCGAAAACCATCCCTATCTCACCGCCGATGCCGCGGACTTGCTGGTTCGGGGCGGCGCGACGCTGGTCGGAATCGACAGCCATAATATCGACGATACGTGCCTCCGCTCCCGCCCGGTGCACACCATCCTGCTCGGCGCGGGCATCGCCATCGGCGAGCATCTTACCAACCTCGGCGCGCTTCCGGCCATGGCTTTTGCTTTTCGGCGGTGCCACCCAAGATCGTAGGGATGGGCACTTTCCCGGTGCTCGCGTTCGGCGGAAATCAGATAGAAGCGGCAAGCCAGCCGGGGATCGGCGCGTCGCCCAGATCGTCCACGCGCCGATGCTCGACGGCTAGGCCAAGGTCGGGATAATGGACGCGCGTCCGGTTCGTCGCCCCGGCCGCCGGAACGACCACGAGCCGCCGGTTGACCTTGGAACGATGGTGCATCCTCGCGGTATTTTCCTGGCCGACATAGCAGCCCTTGGTGAAGCTCACGCCGTTGAGCTCGGCCGCATTGGCCTCGAGCCACAGCGTTTTGTCCGTTCCCAGTTCGGCCAGCCCTTCGGTGACGCCGAGCGAAAGCCGATGCGCGGCCCAGCCATTCGCGGGCGCGTTTTCGGGCGCAAGCCAGCGTTGGCCGAGCTGCGGCAAACGAGGATCGGGGGGACCGTCCCCGTCCTTCGCCCAGTGAACGCATAACGTCTCTTCGCGCGCGATTATGATCGCCTTGCGCAGCCGGTACAGCGTCAGTCTGCGCGCGAGGTCGCCCGCCGCATCGCGCTCGCAATCGACCAGAACATCGTCGCCATCCGCCCAAAGGATGAAATCGAACAGTGCCTTGCCTTGCGGAGTGAGAAGCCCTGCCCAAAGCGGCGCGCCGGGCGCCAGTAAGCCGATGTCGTTGGTTACCAGCCCCTGCAGAAAAGCGCACACATCGTCTCCCGACAGGCGGATGAGCGCGCGGTCGGCCAAAGTCGTCGCTGGGGTGGTCGCGGGCATGGCCTCTAGTTAAGGTCGCGACGGCCCAATCCCAAGCCGGAGAAACCATGCCGTTATCGGTGACGATCAGGCGCCCGGACGATTGGCATGTGCATTTGCGCGACGGGGAGATGCTGACGGCGGTCGCGCGCTACACCGCGCGGCAATTCGCCCGCGCGATCGTAATGCCCAACCTCGATCCGCCGGTGACCGGCATCGCGGCCGCGACTGCGTATCGCGAGCGCATCCTGGCGGCGGTGCCCCCTGGAAGCGACTTCACTCCGCTGATGACCTGCTACCTGACCGACGACGCCGACCCGGCACAGGTTGCGCACGGTTTCGAGACTGGCCTGTTCGCTGCCTGCAAGCTCTACCCCGCCGGCGCGACCACCAACTCGGCGCGCGGCGTGACCGACATCCGCAACATCCATCTTACCCTGGAGGCGATGGAGCGCATCGCCATGCCGCTTCTCGTCCATGGCGAAGTCGCCGACCCTGACGTCGACATTTTCGACCGCGAAGCCGTTTTCATCGACCGCGTCCTTGCCCCCCTGATGCGCGAATTGCCTGCGCTCAAGATCGTCTTCGAGCATATCACGACCGGCGACGCGGCTGATTTCGTGGCCGGCAGCGGCGCCACCTTGGCCGCCACCATCACGCCGCATCACCTCGTCATGAACCGCAACGCGATCTTCGCCGGCGGCATCCGGCCCCATCTCTTCTGCCTTCCGGTCGCCAAGCGCGAGGGCCACCGCTTGGCGCTGCGCAAGGCCGCGACCTCGGGCTCACCCAAATTCTTCCTCGGCACCGACAGCGCCCCGCACGGGGTCGCCGCCAAGCAGGCCGCGTGCGGCTGCGCGGGCATCTTCAACGCGCCCTTCGCGCTCGAAAGCTACGCGGCGGTTTTCGACGAGGAGGGCGCTCTCGACAAATTCGAGGCCTTTGCGTCGGAGAACGGTCCCGCCTTCTACGGCCTGCCGCTGAACGAGGGCACGGTGACGCTGGACCGAATTTCAACCGCCGTCCCGGATACGCTTGGCGCCGGCGCGACAAGCATTATCCCCTTCCACGCCGGTAAAACGATCGCTTGGCAGAAAGCCAGCTGACCCGCATCAAAGTACCACTTTGATGCGATATCAAAACGGCAGCCAGCTATTCTTCTTGGAAAAGCGCATATAGCCGACGTTGGCGCCGAGCCGCACTCCCGCGCCCAGGCGCACCGGGATCAGCACGACATCTTTGCGCTTGAGGTAGGCGGCAGTGAACCCGCCGACGAAATAGGCTTTGCCCTCGGCCGCCGGATAGGCCCTGAAAAGATCTTCGCCGTCGTCGAGATTGTAGACCAGCACAAACACCTTGTTGGCGTCGGCGCCGGCATCGAACCCCACCGTCGGTCCGCGCCAATAGACTTTGCGCTGGCCTTCGACCTTGTGGAAAAGCGTTCCCGACCCGTATTTCGCGCCGACCCCGATCGCAGCGCTGGCTTCCTTGCCCGTGATATAGCCGTTGGGCTCGCCCTGATCCTTGAGGATATCCTCGATCAGGCCGGCCAGCCCCGCCGCGCCTTTCCCGAATACGCCTTCTGCCGCGGTCAGCACGTCGCCGCTCTGGATGCGCTGCTTGTCCGCGGCGGTCGCCTGATTGATCGTGACGTCGTTGGGGGGCGTGCTCGGCGAGGCGGGCAGCGGAGCCTGCGCGGGTGCGGGGCCGGCGGCAGGCGCGGGCTCCTGCGCGGTCTCATCCACTCCGCCCGCGGGTGCCAGATCGTCGTCCGCGTTTTGCGCGACGACCGATATCGGGCTCAGCGCGAGCGCCGCTGCCGCTGCAACGCGCAACAAAATATGCTTCATGATTCGACCCCCCTCGATCGCCAGGCGCCGAATCTAGCGTGCAGGAAGCTTACACTGCAATGAACGAAACGCCCGGCCTTGTTGAACCTGCGCCGGGCCGAGTCTATAGCCCGCCGCGCTGCTTCTCGGAGACGTGGGTGAGTGGCTGAAACCAGTAGTTTGCTAAACTGCCGTACTGGGTAACCGGTACCGAGGGTTCGAATCCCTCCGTCTCCGCCAATGCGAACGGACTTCGTCCCAACATACCGAGGCGGACCATCAGCGTGGTTCGCTTCCGAGCATAATTGACCGGCACGGGTGCACATCAACGGCGGACGCGGCTACGCGTTCGAAGGCTGCAAGCTCAGCCGCACGGGACGCGCGGTCTTCCTCTCCGGAACATTGATCGTGAACGGCAGGACGCTTCCGCGGGCGCAGCCGGGCGCCGCGACGTGGTGATCCGGCCATCAACGCAGACATCTGTGCGCAGCGTCGACTAATAATCCTAGACTTCACGGCGGAGCCGGGATTAGCCGCAGCTTTTCGCCGGAAAGGTCGCGGGTGCTCAGCTTGAATTTCGTTCGCGAGCAGCGGGACGTCGTCACGGCGGCGATCGCCGCCAAGCGCGTCGGCCTCGATCTCGATCGGCTGCTCGGCCTGGACGAGGAGGTGCGCAAGGCCCGCGGTGCGCTCGACGCGCTTCGCGCCGAACGCAAGCGCGTCTCGGACGGCTTCAAGGATGCCGCGCCCGAAGACCGTCCGGCGCTCGGCGCGCGGGCCAAGGCGATCGGGGCCGAGATTTCGGCCGGCGAAGCTGTGCTCGCGGGCCAGGAGGCCGAGCTCCGCGCGCTGATGCTCCAGCTTCCCGCCATTCCCTGGGAAGGCGCCCCGGTCGGGCCCGACGAAGCCAGCAACGTCGTCGTGCGCACCGAGGGCAGCCCGCGCGTCTTCGGCTTCGAGCCCCGCGACCACGTCGCCTTGCTCGAGATGAACGACTGGGCCGACCTTGCGCGCATCACGAAGGTGTCGGGCGCACGCACCTATTGCCTCAAGGGCCGGCTCGCATTGCTCGAATCCGCGCTCATGCTGCTCGCCCAGCGGCGGCTTGCGGATGAGGGCTTCACGCTGATGACCGTTCCCGCGATCGCCCGCGAGGAAGCCTTCACCGCCACCGGTCATTTCCCAGTTGGCCGCGAAGACGCTTACGCGGTTCCCAAGGACGAGCTGTTCCTCGCCGGAACGGGCGAGATCGCGCTGACCTCGCTTCACAGTGGCGAGATCCTCGACGCGGACGTGCTCCCGATCCTCTACGCCGGGGTTTCTCCCTGTTTTCGCCGCGAGGCGGGAAGCGCGGGGCGCGACGTCCGTGGCCTGCTGCGCGTCCACCAGTTCCTCAAGGTTGAACAATATGTCATTTGCGAGGACGACGAGGCGGTGTCGGCGATGTGGCACCAGCGGCTGCTCGCCAACGCCGAAGGCCTGCTTCAAGCGCTCGAAATCCCCTATCAGGTGGTCGAGACTTCGACGGGCGACATGGGTCTCGGCAAGTTCCGCATGAACGATATCGAAAGCTGGGTTCCGAGCCTCGGTAAATATCGCGAGACCCACAGCTGCTCGACGCTCCACGATTGGCAGGCGCGGCGCGCCGATCTGCGTTGGCGCGACGGAACTGGAAAGGTGCGTTTCGTACACACGCTCAACAACACCGCGCTTGCCAGCCCACGCATCTTAGTGCCTCTGCTCGAAAATAATCAGCAGGCCGACGGCGGTGTGCGGTTGCCCGCTGCGCTGCGGCCGCTGATGGGCGGCGAGTATCTTTAGTGCCGCATTAGGACTTAGCGTTTTGACGGCAGTCATCAATTTGTCATAGGCGGGCTGGATGCATTCCGCCGCCACCGATTCCCGCCCGCCCGCGCTTCCGACGCTGCTTAACGAAGCGAAGGGCATCGTCGCCTGGCCGCTGCGCATGATGAACGCGCCGCCGATGCCTGCGCGCGTCGATGGTCCGCCGGTGATGGTTATCCCCGGTTTCCTGTCGTCGGACCGATCGACCGCGGTGCTGCGCCGCGCGCTCGCCGATGCCGGCTTTCGAACCCATGGCTGGCATATGGGGATGAACTGGGGCACCCGCGCCGATACGCTCGACCGCCTGGACGCGCGTCTCGATCGCGTGTTCCTGAAAAATGGAGCGCCGGTGACGCTTGTGGGCTGGAGCCTGGGCGGGATCTACGCGCGCGAGCTCGCCAAACGCCGTCCACAAATCGTATCGCGGGTGCTGACCATGGGAACTCCCTTTTCCGGGAGCATGCGCAACAATCACGCCTGGATACTCTACGAGCTGATGAACCGGCACAAGGTCGACAAGCCGCCGATCAACGTGCGCGTTGCCGAAAAGCCGCCGGTTCCCACATTCGCGCTTTGGTCGCGGCGCGATGGCATCGTCGCCGCCGCTTCGGCGCGCGGGCTTGCTCACGAATCCGACGAGGCGATCGAGCTCGATTGCACCCACATCGGCTACGCCACCGATCCGGCGGCAATCGCGCGCGTGGTTGAGCTGCTCAGGCGCTAATCGGCGATCTGCGTCAGCACGAACGCATAGGCTTCGGCATCCTCGCGAAGCGCATCGAACCGTCCCGATTTGCCGCCATGCCCCGCGCCCATATTGATCTTCAAAAGCAGCAGATTGTCGTCGGTCTTGGTCGCGCGCAGCTTGGCGGCCCATTTGGCGGGCTCCCAATAGGTCACGCGCGGATCGTTGAGCCCGCCGGTGATCAGCATCGGCGGGTAGGCCTGCGCCTTGACCTGGTCGTAGGGCGAATAGCTGCGGATATACTCGAACGCCGCCTTGTCGGTGATCGGGTTGCCCCATTCGGGCCACTCGCCGGGAGTGAGCGGAAGGCTTTCGTCCTGCATAGTGGTGAGTACGTCGACGAAGGGTACGTCGGCGACCACCGCGCCCCAGAGCCCGGGGTCTGAATTGACGACCGCCCCCATCAGCTCGCCCCCTGCCGACCCGCCCTGGATGGCGATGTTGCCCGCCTTGGCGAACCCAGCCGCGATCAATCCCTTGGCCGCGTCGACGAAGTCGTTGAAAGTGTTGGTGCGCTTGGTGAGCTTGCCGTCGAGGAACCACTGATAGCCAAGATCGTCGCCGCCGCGGATATGCGCGATGGCAAAGGCGTAGCCGCGGTCGAGCAGGCTCAGGCGGTCGGTCGCGAAGCGCGGCGGGACGGCGTAGCCGTAGGCGCCGTAAGCATAGAGAAACAGTTTGCCCGCGCCGTCTTTCTTGAAGCCGCCCTTGTAGACGATCGACACCGGAATTTTCTTGCCGTCGCGCGCGGCCAGCATGAGGCGTTCGGTCCGGTACCCGCCCGCATCATAGCCTGAGGGCACCTCGGCGACTTTCAACGTCTCGAGCCGCCGGTCCCTCGGATGATAGTCGTAGACCGTCGAAGGCGTGACCATCGACGAATAGTTGAGCCGGTAGGCGGCGGGCGCATAATCGGGGTTGTCCGCGACGAGCGCGTTGTAGCTCGCCTCGGGGAAAGTCACCCGGTGCTCGCTCCCGTCATAGCCGCGCAGCCGCACCTGATCGAGCCCCTCGACCCGCTCGGTCAGGACGAGGTGATCGCGAAACGAGGTCGCGCCGCGCAGATAGACGCGGTCCGAACCCGGCAGCACCGTCGTCCACTCGCCCGGCCGCGCGGTCGGTGCCGAGGCAAGACGGAAATTGACATGCTCGTCGTTGGTGACGATCCACAGCTTCCCGTGCGCGGCGTCCGCGGAGTAGATGCGGTTCGCCTTGCGCGGCGAAATGAGCGTGAGCGGACTTTCCGGGTTCGAGGCCGGAACGAAGCGGACTTCGCTGGTGGCGTTGTCGCTCGTCGAAACGAAGATCAGCCCCCTGTCCTGCGATTTGGAAAGCCCGACCGAAAATCCCTTGTCCATGGTCTCTTCGTAAATCGTCCTGTCGCTGGCGATCGGCTTGCCGAGCCAGTGCAGCCGCGCGCGGTAGCTGCGCCAATTGTCGTTGACTTCGGTGAACAGCACGCCCTTTCCGTCGGCGGTCCACACCGGCTCGCCAATACCGACGAGCGTGACGGTCTCGATATCCTTGCCGCTCTTAAGGTCACGGATCTTGAGCTTGAAACGCTCCGATCCGTCGTCGTCGACCAGCGTTGCCGCGTGGCGCCCGTCGGGGCTGATCTCGAGCGCGCCAAGCCGGAAATAGGCCTTGCCCTTGGCCTCCGCGGCCTCGTCATAGACCAGTTGCTCGGGTCCGCCCGACACCGGTTTGCGGTACCACTGGCGGTATTGCGCTCCCTTTTGAAACGCCCAGCGTATCAGCCAGTCGCCGTCTTTTACCGGTACGCTCGCATCGTCCTCCTTGATGCGCCCCTTCATCTCCTGAAAAAGCGTCTCGACCAAGGCCGCGTGCGGCTTCATCGCGGCATCGAAATAGGCGTTCTCGGCCTTCAGATAAGCGAGCACGTCGGCGTCGTCGACCTTGGGATATCCCTGATCCTTGAGCCAGAAATACGGGTCTTCGATCCGTACTCCGTGGCGCTCGTAACTGTACGCCCGCTGCTCCGCCTTGGGCGGCGCGGGAAGATCGGCGGATCGGGTCATCGGGGCTTTCTGGGCAAGGGCGGGAGCGGCGGCGAGCAAGGTGGCCAAGATAAACCAGGGCGTCATTAGACCGTTCCGTTCGGGCTGAGCTTGTCGAAGCCCTTTCCTTCTTTGCTTGTTCGAGAAAAGCAAGAGAGCGCTTCGACAGGCTCAGCGCGAACGGGTATTGAGCCGCATGACCGATTTCACCGTTCGCCTCACCGCGCTACGCGATCAGCTTCGCGCCGTTGGGCTTGATGGCTTCGTCGTCCCTCTCACCGACGAGCATCTCAGCGAATATGTCGGCTCCTACGCCGGCCGTCTCGGCTGGCTGACCGGCTTTCAGGGCTCCGCTGGCGCCGCCGCTGTGCTTGCCGGAGAGGCCGCGATCTTCACCGACGGCCGCTATACGATTCAGGTGCGCGACCAGGTCGATGGCGCGCATTGGAGCTATCAGCCGCTTCCCGAAAGCAGCATATCCGGATGGCTTGGCGAGCATGCTCCCCAAGGCGCGCGTATCGGCTACGATCCTTGGCTCCACACCAAGGCCTGGGTCGGCGAGGCGCGAACCGCGTTCGCCGCGCGCGGCGCCGAGCTCGTCGCCGTGGAGCGCAACCCGGTCGACGCCGTCTGGACTGATCGGCCGGCCCCGTCGGTGGCCAAGCTGGTGCCGCACGGTATCGAACATGCCGGCAAGTCATCTGCTGAAAAGCGTCAGGACATGGCCGATTGGTTGCGCGAGGAGGAAGCCGATGCGGCGGTTCTGTCGGCGCTCGATTCGATCGCCTGGACGTTCAATGTGCGCGGCAGCGATGTCGATCATACCCCGGTCCCACTCGCCTTCGCGCTCGTCCGCGACGATGGCACCGCCGATGTGTTCGTCGAACCCGAAAAGATCGACGAGGCGGTCTTGCGCCACCTCGGCAACGGGGTCCGGCTTCATCCCAGGAACGAATTCGCCGCCCAGCTCGGCGCGCTTGCCGGCAAGACCGTGGCGGTCGATCCCGATCGGTCGGTCGCCGCGATCTTCGAAAGGCTCGAGGCGGCCGGTGCTCGGTTGATCGCGAAGCGCGATCCCGCGGTTCTCGCCAAGGCGATCAAGAACGACGTCGAAATCGCCGGTCACAGGGCCGCGCAAGCGCGCGATGGCGCCGCGTTGAGCCGCTTTCTTCGCTGGCTGTCGATCGAGGCTCCAAAGGGCGGCATCGACGAGCTAGGCGCGGCCGCCAAGCTGCAAGAGCTTCGTCGCGATACCGGTGTTTTCGCGGACCTCTCTTTCGATACGATTTCGGGCGCCGGGCCCAACGGAGCCATTGTCCATTACCGCGTCAGCGAGGCGACCAATCGGCGGCTTGAGCTGGGCAGTCTCTATTTGGTCGATTCAGGCGCGCAGTATCGCGACGGCACCACGGACGTCACGCGCACGATCGCGATCGGCGAACCGACGTTCGATATGCGCGACCGGTTCACGCGCGTCCTCAAGGGTCATATCGCGCTGGCATGCGCCGTCTTCCCCGATGGCACTTGCGGCAGCCAGCTCGATACCCTTGCGCG
>Ga0136638_10000204_pt1 | contig 12229 bp, 3 predicted proteins | sample AntDrymUQ8582206_2_FD_104671 | JGI IMG/M metagenome (GOLD analysis project Ga0136638, IMG submission 104671) | Polar desert sand microbial communities from Dry Valleys, Antarctica - metaG UQ858 (22.06) | ecosystem: Environmental > Terrestrial > Soil > Desert | place: Antarctica: Dry Valley...
AACTGGGCGGCGCCGGCAATGCGGGACGCGTCGAGTTCCGGCACGACGACGAGCGGATCGCCGCGCGCGCGTTCTATGCGAAGAGCGATAACCAGTTCGACAATCCGTCAGCCGCACTTGGCAAGGGCCGCACCGAGGCCGCTGCCACGGTCGCGGTCAAAGTCGCACCGAACACCGTGCTCGCGGCCGAAGCGCTGCTGAGCGAAGACGAAGCGACCGGCGGCGAGCGCAAGGGTGTGTTGGCGAAAGTCGAACAGACATTCGGCAACGGCATCAAGGCCGAGCTCGGCGTGCGTCATTCCACCGAAACCGCACAACCCGCGCAGGCGAACACCGCCGGCGCGACGCCGATCGAGTTGACCAGCGTGCGCGCGAAAGTCACCGCGCCCGTGCCGTATGTTCCGCTCGCCAGCGTGTTCGGCGAGTACGAACAGGACATCGATGATTCCGACAAAAAGCTCGCTGCCCTCGGCGGTGAATACCAGTTTGCCAACCGCGGCAAGATCTACGCGCGGCATGAGCTGCTGTCCTCGCTCGGTTCGCCGTTCGCGCTGAACCCGACGCAGCGTCGCGCAACGAGCCTGGTCGGCATAGAAACTGAATACCTGAAGGACAAGAGCCTGTTTAGCGAGTACCGGTTGCGCGACGCGATCGACGGCCGTGCAGCCGAGGCCGCGGTCGGCCTGCGCAACGGCTGGACGATTGCCGAAGGGTTGAAGCTGCACACCACCGCAGAGCGCGTGCGCACGCTATCGAAATCGAATCCCGCCATGGTCGACGGCGAGTCGACCGCGTACACCGGCGCGGTTGAGTACACCGCAAGCCCGCTGTGGAAAGGTTCGGCGCGCCTCGAGTATCGCGATGCAACCGACAGCGAGAGCTGGCTCGGGACGATCGGCGGCGCGTTCAAGGTCAACCGCGATTGGACCGCGCTTGCGCGCGCGATCTACAGCACTACCGAAAACGATGGCGCAGTGTCCAGCGAGCGCACTTTCGCCCGCTATCAACTCGGCGCCGCCTACCGCGACACTGTCACCAACGTATGGAACGCGCTCGGACGCATCGAACACCGGCTCGAGCGTGATACCACCCAGCTTGGTTCGTCAATAAGCGCAGCGCAGGACCGCGAGCTTTCGATTTTCTCAGTGCACGCGAACTACCAACCGTCGCGCGCCTGGGTCGCTACCGGACGCTACGCCGCAAAGCTGGTGCACGAGGACTCGCTCGGCATCGCGAGCCGCGCATTCATCCATCTGGCGGCGGGACGCGTAACGGTCGATGTCGTCAACGACTGGGATTTCGGCGTCCAGGCGTCGGTGCTGTCTGGGTCGGACAGCCGCCAGTACGGGCTCGGCGCCGAAGTCGGCTACCTGCTGCGCCAGAACTTGTGGGCTTCCGTCGGCTACAACTTCTTCGGCTTCAAAGACAGGGATCTGGCCGACGCGGACTATTTGCAGCGCGGCGTGTTCATCCGGTTGCGATTCAAGTTTGACGAAAGCCTGTTCGCCTTCGCCAGGCCGTCAAGCGAAGGAGGCGCGCAGTGATGCGGCGTTTTTTCCGCGCCGCCGCAGCGTTAGCGCTCGCGCTGACAACGGCACTCGGGTTTGTGCCGCCGGCCGATGCTCAAGTAACCCGCAGCTTCACGACGCGGTACTCGAACAACTTAAATGGCGAGATCAAGCTGATTGGCAACATGCAGTTGACTTGCTCGCCCACGGGCACCAACGGTGCGAGTTGCGCAAACGCTCGCGCCGGCAGTGGTGGCCTGCTAAGTAACAACGACTTCACGATGGTCAACGTAGACGCCGATGCCGATGCGACCACATTCAATTCAAGCTCCGCCAGTCTGAACTTGCCATCTGGCTCGGTAATTCGTTTTGCCGGTCTCTACTGGGGAGCAACGTCGGCTTCGACACAGCGAAATCGTGTATTGCTACGCACACCGGGCGCGTTCGGATACACATCAATCGTCGCGTCGGCGGTGGACACAGCCGCGGGACAAGCAAGCAACTATGGGGCATTTGCCGACGTCACGAGTCTGGTCGCGTCCGCAGGAAACGGCGAGTATTTCCTCGCGAACATGCAGGCGATCACGAACGCTGCCGGCATATGGGGCGGCTGGTCATTGGTCGTCGTGTATGAAAACAACACTTTGCCGCTGCGCAATTTGACTGTCTTCGACGGCTACGGACTGGTCAACGGCAGCCCAGGTGTCGTAATCAATGTCAGCGGGTTTCTGACGCCGCTGAGCGGGCCAGTCGTCACACGATTGGGTGCGGTTGGATACGACGGCGACCGCAGTCTCACGGGCGATACGTTCAGCGTCAATGGCACGGCCATATCCGACGCAAACAACCCGGCGAATAATTTCTACAACTCGACCGTTTCGGACTTGGGTGTTTCCGTCACGTCGCGCAACCCCAGCTACAACAACACGCTTGGTGTCGAGGTCGACAGCTACACCGTGCCGACCGGTGTGGTCACAAACGGCGCCACCAGTGCAACGCTGCAGCTGACAACCGGCGGCGAAAACTATCACCCGCACGCGGTGACGTTCACAACCGATCTATACGTGCCGATCGTCACGCCGAACATGACTAAGACCGTGACCGATCTAAACGGTGGTTCGGTGCTGGCGGGTGACACGCTGCGCTGGACGATCTCGATGTCGAACACTGGGCAGGATTCGGCTACGAACCTGATCTTGAGCGATGACATTCCGGCCAACATGACGTATGTCCCGGGCAGCCTGCGGGTTGTCAGTGGAGCGAACGCCGGCGTGAAGACGGACGGAAGCGGCGATGACCAGGGCGAATACATCGCATCCGGAACACCGCGAATCGTGTTCCGGCTCGGAAGTGGAGCGAATGCAGTCAACGGCGGGACACTTGCGTACGGGCAGTCGACATCGGTGTCGTTCGATACCGCCGTCAATCCGGTCGTGCCCGCGGGAACGTCGTTATCCAACTCGGCAACGATCAGCTATCGTGGCCAGACTCTCGCCACCACAACATTCAGCGGTACCAGCAGCACGACGTCAGCCACCGTACTGGGGGCTTCGACGATCACAAAGTCGTTTGCGCCGGCCTCGATTGCACCGAACGGCACCGCGGTTCTCAGCATCACGGTGGCCAATCCGGCGTCCAACCCATCAGCGTTGACGGGCGTCGCATTCAGCGATACCTACCCTGCAGGATTGGTCAATACAGCTACGCCGAACGCAACTGTTAGCTGTACTCCGGGCTCGACCGTTGGCACGATCACCGGCGGAGCTGCCGGGGGTAACTCGATCGGCATGACACCGGGCGCGACGATCGCAGCTAACGGAAGTTGCACGGTCACCGTAAATGTCACCGCCGCCGCCGGTAGTTACACAAATGTCACCGGCGCCGTCACTTCAACAAACGGTGGCACCGGGACGACTGCAACGGCCACACTTGCAGTCGGCCGTATCGCGATTGCGAAGTCTTTCTCGCCGACAGCAATCGAAGCCGGGACGGGTGCCGGGGGTCCGTTCTCCACACTGACGCTGACACTGACCAATCCGAATCCCAGCGCGCTGAGTGCCGTTGCGTTCAGTGACACCTACCCGAGCGGCCTGGTTAATCACACCGCCGCGCCTTCGGTGAGCAACACGTGCGGCGGAACCGTAACGGCCAATGCGGGCACCGGATCGCTGACACTTGCTGGCGGCATTTTGGCGGCAAGCGGAAATTGCTCGATCACCGTGCAAATGCAAAGCGCAAGCGGCAACGTCTACAACAACCAGGCCTCGGGCGCGACTCACAGCACCGATGCAACGCCCGGCAATCCGAGCAACGTCGCGACCTTGACCGTGGTCGGTGCGCCCACGGTGACGAAGACATTCGCGCCTACGACGATCGGCATCAATGGTGTGTCGCTATTGTCGATTTCGATCACGAACCCGAACTCAGCGACCACCATAACGCGCTCGGGAGTGGTGTTCCTCGACGTCTATCCGGTCGGCCTTCTCAATACCAATCCGGCGTCGGTGACCTTGAACTGCAGCGCGGGTTCTTCGATCGCGCTGACCGCAGCAACCGGCGCTTCAGGCGGTAACACGCTTGGGTTGTCGGACGCAACGCTGCTTCCTAACGGCAGTTGCACGGTCACCAGCAACGTCACATCGGCTGCCGCCGGCACCTACAACAACCCGTTGGCGCCGACCACACTGACCTTTGATAACGCGCCCGATCCTGCGTTGCCCACCGCGGTGCTGGTCATATCGAACCTTGCGGCGCCAACCATTGCAAAGTCGTTTGCACTGACCGCGATTCCGATTAACGGGACTTCGACGTTGACCGTCACGTTGACCAACGCGAACGTCGCAGCGATCACCGGGGCGAGTTTTACCGACAACTTTCCCTTCGGCCTGATCGTCGCCGCTACGCCATCGGTGACGAACACCTGCGGCGGCAGCATCACCGGCGGCACGTCGGGTGCGAGCTCGATAGGACTGACCGGCGGAACGATTCCCGCGAGCGGAAGTTGCGCGTTATCGGTCAGCGTGACAAGCGCGAGCGCGGGTCAGCGCTTCAACAGCACCGGCAGCGTGACATCGGCCAACGCACCTCCAAGTGGCTCGGCCAACGCAACGTTGAACGTGCTTGCGGCGCCGAGCATCACGAAGTCATTCGGCACGAACCCGGTCGCGACGAACACGAATTCGCTGCTGACGATCGTCGTTTCGAACCCCGCGATCAATACGCTCTCGATTACCGGAGCAAGTTTCACCGATAATTATCCGGCCGGTGTGCCGAGCGGCCTGTTGGTCAACAACACGGCACCGGCCATCTTATGCACGGCAGGCTCTTCCGGCACCGTGACCGGTGCCAGCGGCGGCTCATCGGTGGGAATGACCGCCGGAACTCTCGCTGTTGGAGGCAGTTGCACAATCACTGTCAACGTGCGGTCTGCTTCGACCGCCGCATTTGCCAATTCGACCGGCAATGTCACATCGACCAATGCCGGAACCGGCAGCCCGGCAACTGCGACCTTGCAAGTCGGCGGAATCGGAATCGCGAAAGCGTTCGCACCTAGCGCCATCGTGCCCGGCGGTACGTCGACGATCACGTTCACGCTGTCAAACGCGACCGGAGTTGCGCGTACCGGGCTCAATTTCACCGACACGCTGGTCAACATGCAGCTCGCATCAGCAACGGTCGGCGGCACCTGTACCGGGGTCGTTTCCAACGCGGCGGCTGGAGTCACTGCCTTTCAAGTCACCAACGGTAACGTGCCGACAGCCGGATGCACGATCACCGTATCGGTGACCAGCTCATCACCCGGCAGCAACCCGAACACGACGAGCGCCGCTGCTGCCACCGGAGTTCCGGCAGGTAACCCGAGCAACACCGCCAATCTGACGGTGACACCGCCGCCAGACGTCTCGAAATCATTTACGCCATCACAGATCGCTGCGAATGCCACATCGGTGCTCACGGTCACGTTATTCAATCCAAACGCGAGCGCGGTTACCGGCGTCACGTTTACCGACAGCTATCCGGCAGGACTTGTAAACGCGGCAACGCCGAGTGTTGCAACCAACTGCGGCGGAGCACCCACGCTGACCGCAGCAGCCGGTGGCGCATTGGTGACGATGGGAGGAAGCGGTGGAACGATCCCAGCCAATTCAAGCTGCACCCTGACCGTCAACGTTACTGCAGCGAGCACCGCAGACTATGTGAACACGATCCCCATCGGCGGCGTGTCGTCGAGCGGCGGCTCCAACCTTGCTGCAGCCAGTGCAACGCTTACGGTGCTCGCGCCGCCCGTCGTCAGCAAGACTTTCTCGCCAAGCCAGATTTCGGTTGCCGGCACATCGCTGCTGACGATCACACTCACCAACTCGAACACAATTGCCATCACCGGCGTTGGGTTTACCGACACGTATCCCGCCGGGATTATCAATTCGGCGGCGCCCGGCGCTGGCACGTCGTGCAGCGGGACCCTCAGCGCCGCGGCAGGCGGCGGCTCGGTGGCTCTTGCGAGCGGAACGATCGCAGCCAACGGCTCGTGCACCGTCACCGTCAACGTGACCGCGGGCGTCGCGGGTAGTTACACCAACACCATTGCCGCCGGCGGGGTGACGTCGAGCAACGCCGGGTCGAACACCGCGGCCGCGAGTGCAGCGCTCAGCGTCGGCCGGCCATTCATCGCGAAAGCGTTCAGCCCCAATCCGATTCTGCCCGCCGGCACCTCGGTCCTGACCTTCACCTTATCCAACGGCACCGCGAGTGCTATGACCGGTGTTGCGTTCGGCGACACTTATCCCGCTGGACTGCTGAACCACACGACACCTGCTGTTACCAACACTTGCGGTGGAAGCACGACGGGCGGCGCCAGCGGCGGCAACACGATCGGCTTGACCGGCGGCACGATTCCGGCCAACGGCTCGTGCACCGTCAGCGTCACGGTGAGCGCAGCGGCGTCGGGCGTCTACAACAACGTTTCGGGTGCAGTCACTTCGGTAAGCCACGGCGCCGGCAACACCGCCGCCGCGGCGCTGACGGTGATGGCGCCGCCGACGGTGGCCAAGACATTCAGCCCTTCGACCGTAGCCATCGGCACGCCGTCGGTGCTGACGCTGACTCTGACGAATCCAAACGCGTTTGCGATTACCGCCGCGGCGTTCAGCGATGCCTATCCTGCCGGGCTCATCAACACCACAACTCCTGCCGGATCGACCACCTGCACCGGCGGCACAGTCACCGCGGCCAGCGCTGGCACTTCACTCGTGCTGGGCGGAGGCACCATTCCAGCGGGCGGCAGTTGCTCGGTCACAGCCAACGTGCAGGCGAATGCCGCGGGCAGTTACGCCAATAGCTTCCCGATCGGCGCGCTGACTTCCAGCAATGCGCCGGCGAATACGGCCGCCGCAAACGCGACACTGACGGTTCTCGCACCGCCAACGGTGGCGAAGAGTTTCGCGCCTGCGACGATCGGCACCGGCGGAAATTCGGTACTCACGATCGCGCTGACGAACCCCAACGCAGCAGCGGCGATCACGGGCGCAGCGTTCAGCGACACTTATCCAGCGGGGTTGATCAACGCCGCCGGCGCGACGACCAGCATCGTGGGTGCCGGTTGCACCGGCACACTCACCGCAACGCCGGGCGGAAATTCATTCGCGCTTACGGGTGGCACTCTTCCGGCAAGCACCACATGCCAGTTCAGGGTGACCAACGTCACTGCCAATGCGTCCGGCAGCTATTTCAACCAGAGCGGCACCGTAACTACCACCAACGCCGGCTCGGGCACGAACGCGACGGCGACGCTGACGGTTATCGCGCCGCTGCTGGTCACCAAATCGTTCAACCCGCCATTCGTCTCGGGCAGTGGGACCTCGCAGTTGACGCTGACGATGATCAATCCGAACGCTGTCGCGTTGACCGGCGTGACGATCAATGACGTCTATGACTCCAACCAAATCAACAACGTCAATCCGCCGCTGCCGACACTAACGGGCGCGGGTTGCCTCGGCACGATAACCGCCAACGACAACGCGAGCAGCATGACGTTCGCGGGCGGCACGGTGCCAGCCAATAGCACCTGCGTGATTCAGGTCACGATCGACGTCCAAGGTGGAGGCACCGGCGATCGAGATAATTGCACCGACAGCATCAGCACCGTAGAAGCCGGCACGTCGCCAAACGTGTGCGCCAGTATCAATAAGGGCGATTCCACGAGCGTGCCGCCGTCGATCGCAAAAGCATTCGCTCCGAACCCGATGCAGGTCAACGGCACATCCACGCTGACCTTCACCATTACCAATAACAGCACTACCGCTGTCGGCGCCTTGGCGTTTACCGACGCATTCCCGATCGGCGTCGTGGTTGCGACTCCGCTTACGACGTCCAACAATTGCGGTGGAACGCTGCAGGACGACGGCGGCGGTGCGCTTGCCGCCAGCGACGCGGGGATCCAGTTAACAGGCGGTGCAATTGCCGGCGTCAGCCCGGCAACCTGTACGGTGACGGTGGCGGTCACCGCGGCAGCGGTGGGCATCTACAACAACCTTACGAGTGTCATTTCCTCAGATGACGGCAACGGCAACCAGGCAGCCGCCTCGTTGACCGTGATCGCTGCGCCCACGATCGCCAAGGCATTTGCGCCATCGGCGATTAGCACGGGCGCGATAACAACAATGACGTTGACATTGACGAATCCCAACACGGGTTTGCTGACCGGACTGCGCTTTGATGATCCTCTGACCAATATCACTGTGGCAGCGCCGCTCACGGTCGGTGGTACCTGTGCGAACGTCACGCACACGGCAGTGGCAGGCGGAAACACGTTTAACGTCACCGGCGGTGATATTCCGGCCAGCGGCAGTTGCACGATCACAGTGGCCGTGACTTCGAGCGCTGCCGGGTCGCACACGAATACGACGACCGGCGTGATCACCACGCAGACGCCGCTGGCAGGCGCCGCGAGTAACACGGCGACGCTGACCGTGACTTCCGCCGGCGTCGCAGTTTCAGGGTCCGTTTATCGCGACACCAATACCAACGGCAGCAAGGAAGCGGCCGAAGACTGGAGTGCGTCGCCGTCGGTGTTCGTCAACCTCGTCAGCGGCGTGACGGTCGTGCAATCGGTGACGGTGCCTGCCGGCAGCGGTGCCTATGCATTCAGCAACGTGCCGCCTGGCAACTACACGATCGTCGTCACCAACAGCGCGATCAACGCATCGGCCGTTGCGCCGGCCGGCTCGAGCTTCGTCGTGCCAGCCACGGGCTTGATTGCCGCGACGGTCGGCGGCACGCCGTCGCTGCTGCACAACTTCGGATTGATCGGCGGCAGCCGCATTACCGGTCGGGTGTTCCGCGATACCGGCGTCGGCGCCGGCACTGCGAACGATGGCGTACAGAATGGCACCGAGCCCGGCATTGCGAACGTCACGATGACGCTGACCAATTGCGCCGCGACAACCTACGCCACGACAATCACCGATGGCACCGGCAGCTACACGATTCCGATCGGCGCTTCGGGGCCGTTCTGCGTCGTCGAAGCAACTCCCAGCGGCTTCCGCTCGACCGGCACCAGCGTTGCAACAACAGCGCTACCGAGCGGAACCGCCACTCCAGTCGGCGGCACGACGTACACGTACACGCGAGCGGCGCCGAACGATTCGATCAGTTTCACCGGCGTCGCCGGCACGGACTATCTAAACCTGAACTTCGGCGACGTACCCGAAGCGACCTTCGTTCCCGACGGCGTGCTCGCCGGTCTGCCCGGGACCGTACTGTTTTATCCGCACAACTTCGTCGCAGGCAGCGTGGGTGACGTCACCTTCAGCACGACCGCGGTGGCGACTCCAAGCAATCTCGGCTGGGGCGAGACGATCTTCAACGACGTCAACTGCAATGGTCAATTCGATTCGGGCGAACCTCAGATCACCGCAGCGATCAACGTCGTTGCGGGTCAAACGGTCTGCGTGCTGCTGCGCGAGTTCATTCCGGCGAACGCCGCCAACGGCGCGCAGAACGCAGTCACTCTGAATGCGACGGTCAATTTTTTGAACGCCAACTCTGGGCTATCGGCGACGTACACGCGTGTCGATCTGACGACAGTAGGCCCGCCTGCGGCGGCCGGACTACGGCTTGTCAAAGCGGTCAACCAGACGAGTGCTTTACCCGGAGCGACAATCGTCTACACCATCACGTACACCAATCTGTCGAGCGAGCCGCTCGCGAACATCATCGTGCGCGACGCAGTGCCGACCTACACGCAGGCGCCCGTGGCGTGCTGCATCAACCCAGGCGGCTCATGCCTCGGCACACCCGCGACGCCGTTTCCCACCGCCATCAGCGCGTGCGTTGCCAACGTCGGCGGTGCCACACCGGGCAGCTCGATCACTTGGCCGTTGACTGGAACGTTGCTTCCCGGTCAATCGGGGAGCGTCAAGTTTTCGGTGCAGGTTCAGCCGTAGGCGCGAGCCACGGTTTCTTCAATTTTGAAAGCTTCAGCAATCGCGCTTCAACATCACGCACGTGCTCGAGCTCGATCGACGCCAACCATTTGCGCACCGATTTCTGCAGCCGAGCCGACTTCGACAACTGCGGCACCACAGCGGCTGCAACCACGGCATCGTTGAGAAGGCCCAGAACTTCCTGCAACTGCGCCAGCGCGTCGATATAGCGCGCGGTCGCTTGCTTGGGCAGCGCGATCGTGAAGAGATCCAGCGCATAGCGCAGGCGCTTCGAAAAAATGCGAACGCGATGTCGGCGCGCGGGCGTGAGCACTGTGAAGAAGCGTCCTGCCTTGAACAACCGCTTCGCCGCGCGCTGCAGTGACGGCGAAGCGGCAGCGCCGAGCGATCGAGAGCGTGGTGCCGAGGTCATGCACCAAAGCTCTGCGCTCAGTACCAGCGCGGCATAGCGCGTGGATTTGACCGCCGCCCGGATTTTTGTTCGCTCTCGTCTACGCTGTTGCTCCGCCTTCGCAACCAGAGCGCCGACGGCTCGGGCACCGATCGCTTCAACCAGCAGCGGCAATGTCTGATCGGCGATCACGTCCCAGTCGCGCGCTGCGCCGAGCGCACTTGCGAACCAGTGCAGTTCACTCGCCAGTGCCGGCGGCACGTCGTGCTCCTCAGCGTCGAACAGGCGAATTGCCGACCGAACTCGGCGCAACGCCACGCGCGCCTGATGAACACACTCGGGATCGTCGTGTTGCAGCAGCAACTCTGCATTCGCCGTCAACACGGCGACGCCGTGCGCCATTGCTACGCGCAGTGCTTGAGGTGTTGCCACCTGGGGCGCCAGCCCTTTGACGAATCCCTTTGCCGATGCCTTGACCGCCGCGGCAGGCTCATGGGCCAGTTGATAGCCACGCTCGGCCTTGCTGCGCGCGACGGGTGTCAACTTTGGCCGCGCCTTGCCTCCCACATCAAGCAGCTCGAACGCCGTTTCGATTAGTGCAGCTGGGTTTCCTCTCTTCAGTTCCAGCTCTACTTCGCAGATCGGCTCGCATTGAGCGCCATCCCTACCGGCCGTAATTTCGCCGACGTCGAGCGCAACTTCGATCAACGCATCTGCTCGTTTAATCAACCACCGGGTACGCCCGAAGCGCGTGCGAAACACCGTGCGCAGCTGCGGCGTCGTCTTCTGCTTGGCAAGCAGTTCGCGCAGCGGAACATTTTCAAACCGCGCAAGGTCAAGCCGACCCGCGCCGCGCACGACGCGCGCCGGGGTCTCCCACTCGCCACGACGACTCAGCGCGCCGCGCTTGCCCGCTATCTTCAGGGTTTGCAACCAGCGGCCGTCGATTCGACGCACGCGCAGTGCCATTGAGTGTCGCTGCAGTAACCGATCCGACGTATCGAAGTAAACGTTGAGGACTTCGGTTTCGGACGGCGCCGTTCCCGCTAGCGCAGCACTGTCCTTAAGCCGAGCGACGTGCTGCGGATCAAGCCGCAATTTCAGTTCGGTCTCGGTGGGTTGCATCGGTCGCCATCAGTTTATCGAGCGGACGGCCGCAGTTGATGACAAGCCGCTCGTCCGCTCCAGCCCGGATTCGTCACATGGGTATTGCGCTCGACAGTAGCCGGCGTAAAGTTGTCGGCGGCGCAGAGTCTTGCGCGTGGCAACATTGGAGGCACCATGAAAAAAGCCCTTGGCGCGGCGCTCGCAGTATCACTGGTCGCCGGTTGCAGCTCGATACCGGTCGCACAAGCCCCACAAGACACTGTCGATCGACAGTACATGTCCGCTGTTGAGCAGGCCGCCAAGCGGTACGGCACGCTGGTGGTTTGGGTCAATTTGCCGCAGAAACGCCCGACGTCCACGCAGTAGCGGCTGGCGCAACGCCGTCGGACGGCGCCCGCCGTTTGCGGCGTCGTCTCGTTTCCCCGCGTGTGTTTCGCACGCGGCGCGTGGCATTATCTTTTCGTGCTACCAAGAGTTGCCGCCGCCATGTCTGAAGCCGGGATGATGCTTCCGAAAATCGCGCGATCTGCCGCGTTGTTTGTCCTCACTCTGGCAGCGCTGACGTCATGCGCTACGCCCCAATCGCTGCAACCAGGCGCGAGTCTGAGCGACGCACGAGCGAAGCTCGGAGACCCCACGGGCACCTATTCACTCGGCGATGGCAGGACGCGATTGCAGTATTCCAATCAGCCGTTCGATCAGTCGGTATGGAACGCCGACTTTGATGCGCAAGGCCGCCTGGCCCGCGTTGAGCAGGTGATGAACGACGCAGCCTTTGC
>Ga0136638_10000205_pt1 | contig 12196 bp, 8 predicted proteins | sample AntDrymUQ8582206_2_FD_104671 | JGI IMG/M metagenome (GOLD analysis project Ga0136638, IMG submission 104671) | Polar desert sand microbial communities from Dry Valleys, Antarctica - metaG UQ858 (22.06) | ecosystem: Environmental > Terrestrial > Soil > Desert | place: Antarctica: Dry Valley...
CATCGCACTGCTGTACCGGAACTGCCGCACCGCAACTACCGCACCGCAACTGCCGCACCGCAACTGCCGCACCGCAACTGCCGCACCGCAACTTCCGCGCGGCCGTGGCCCCGGCCCGCCGCCTTGACAAGCCCCGGGGATGCGAGGACCCTCGTGGGCGAATGACGGAGAGTGATCTCGCAGCCGCCTCACGCACGGGCGAGGTCGCGGCTGCGGAGCAGATGGCAGCCGCGGCTCGCGGCGACATCGAGGTCTTCATCCGCCTGTGCGAGAGCTACACGCCGATGCTCATGGGCGTGGCCCTGCGCATCGTCGGCGAGCGCAACGACGCCGAAAAGGCCGTGCACGAGGTCCTGGTCGAGGCCTGGCGCAGCAGCAGGGTGTTCGACCCCGCGCGCTTCAGCGTCCGCGTATGGTGGACGATCGGCGTGCGCACCATGGCACTACGGCGCAGCCAGGGTCGCCGCGTCAAGCGGATGGCCTCGACCCACGACACGATGATCGCCCAGCTCGGGCCGGCCCACGAGTCGGGCGACGTGCCGGCCCTGCGCGCCAAGGTCCGCCGGGTGCTCGACGCGCTGAGCAGCGAGCAGCGCAGCCTACTCCAGCTCGCCTACTTCGACGGCCTCTCGCCGGTCGAGATCGGCGACCGCTCGACGATGAACGCCAACCAGGTGCGCTCGCAGGTGTGCGAGGCGCTGCGGTGCCTGCGGACCGGCCTGTTCTGGATCGACGCGCCCAAGGTCGGCCCCGCCGACGAGCTGGCCGCCGGGTATCTGCTCGACGAGCTCGACGCCAACGAGCGCGCCTCGCTCGAGCTCGGCGACGCGGTCCGCGGCCTCGATGTCGCCGCGTCGGCGATCGTGCGCGACACGGTGCACGCGCTGGCCCTCTACACCATGCCTGGCCCGGCACCCCCGCGGATCAAGGCCCGCGTGCACGCTGCGATCACCGGCCCCGATCGCATGCAGCCCTTCGCGGTCGACGTCGCCCGCTTCTTCGCCGTCGGCCTCGAGACGGCGCGAGAGTTCATCGGCCGCATCGACCGCCCGCACGGCTGGCTCGACGACGCCAGCGGCGTCCGCCTGCTCGCCGTCACGCCGGGCGACGACGATGGATCTGGCGCTTCGAACATGTCCCAAAAGCCAGAGGCCTATGAGGCGACCCTCGTGCAGCTGCCGGCCTGGCCGGACGCCTGCATGGTGCGCGTCGCCCCCGGGCAGAGCCTCGGCGCCCGCTACCCGAGCAGCGGCGCCTCCGCGCTGGTGCTGCAGGGCGCCGTGCTCGGCGACGACGGCCGCAGCGCGCACGCCGGCGAGATATGGTCGTGGGCGCCCGGTGCCGCCCTCGGCACCGCCAGCCCCGGCGAGGTCGAGCTGATCTGCGCCGTACGAGCGAACTGATTGAGGCATGCCTCCCGGCACGCGGGTGAGCCATGCCTCCCGGCACGCGGGTGAGCCAGGCCTCCGGCCTCCCGCCACCGCATAGGCCGGCAAACCCGGCCGCGGCATGACGCGTGCCGGCAGGCATGATAGGACTCCCCTCATGTCCGCCGACACCACCCGTAAGGCCCCGTCGCGGGAGTCCCTGCTGGCCGTGCACCAGTTCCCGGGCGAGTACATGATCAAGGCCTTTGGTCCCGGGGACGACGAGTTCCACGCCGCGGTCGTCGCCGCCGCCCACGCCGAGCTGCACCCCGAGCGTGTGATCGTGCAGACCCGCATGACCAACTCGGGCGGCCGCCAGTGCGTCACCCTCACGCTCCAGGCGCTGACCGTCGAGGAGATCGAGGCCGTGTACGAGCGGCTGCATTTGCTCGGCACGCTCCAGCTCATTTTGTGAGCGCTGTCACGGTCCAATTCCAAAGCCTCTCGCCCGAGCGACAACATTCGCCGTCCTGTTCACGTCCACGGGGACCGCATCCCCAGGAGCCACCATGTCGACCCGCCTCCTCTCTCCTCTCCTCCTCGCCCTCGTCCTCGCCCCGGTCGCGCTCACCTCCACGGGCTGCAAGCCGAAGGCCGTGCGCGGCGGACCCGGCACCGAAAACCCGAACCTCGACCAGGGTGCCATGAGCACCACCCTCGACCGCCGCGACCTGCAGGAGCTGATGCAGGCCAACATGGCGAAGATGATGGAGTCGCCGTGGTGGACGCAGATGACCGGCACGCCCGGGCAGGTCGTCGCCATCTGGCCGATCAAGAACGAGACCTCCGAGCACATCGACGACCAGCTCAACACCCTCCTGGCCGACATCGAGACCGAGCTCGTCAACAGCGGCGTCGTCGCCGTCGTCTCGCGCGAGCGCCAGGCGGAGATGGCCAACGAGGTCGCGGTCCAGCAAAACCGGTCGATCTACGACCCGGCCTTCGCCAACCAGATCTCGCGCCAGCTCGGCGCCCGTTACTACATCACCGGCAAGGTCGGCTCGGTCGACGAGTTCTTCAATAAAGAACGGCGCGTGCAATACACGCTGTTCATGCAGGTGATCGAGGTCGAGACCTCGCTGGTCCGCTTCCAGTACAAGTCGGAGCGCAGCAAGGCGATCGTTCGCTAGCCTGTCCTTTGGAGCAGGTCATGGGTGCCATCGTAAACCGGTCTTCACGTGTCCGCGGCCTGCTGCTCGCGGCCGTGAGCCTGTGCGCCTGCGCGACCTACTCGGAGAAGACCCAGCTGGCCCGCGACGCCGCCCAGACCGGCAACCTCGCCGCCAGCGAGAAGGTCCTCAACAAGTTCCTGGGCGTGCGGCGCAGCAGCGACCTCCCGACCGAATGGAAGAAGGAGACGATCGTCGCCCTGCTCGAGCGGGCGATGGTCCTGCGGGGCAAACGCGACTGGAAGCTCAGCGCGCGTGACCTCGTCGTCGCCGACAAGCAGCTGGTGCTCCTCGACGTCGCCCGCGATGCCGGCCAGGTCGGCAAGTGGATCTTCAGCGACTCGTCAGGCAAGTACCACGCGCCGCCCTCGGAGAAGCTCGCGCTCAACGCGTTCAACATGCTCAACTACCTGCTCGCGGGCGACCTCTCCGGCGCCCGCGTCGAGGCCAAGCGCTTCACCGTCACCCGCGAATACCTCGGCCAGCTCGACACGGCCGCCCACGGCGCGTTCGGCAGCTACGTCGCCGGCTTCGTGTTCGAAAGGCTCGGTGAGCCGGAGACCGCCCTGCGCTACTACGACGAGGCCCTGCAAGAGCAGGCCTTCCCGAGCCTGCAGGGCCCGGTCGCCCGCCTCGCGGCCCGCAGCAGCTACCGCACCCCGAGGCTACGCGCCCTGCTCGGCGAGGCCGAACCAACCGCGGCGCTCGCTGCCAACACGCTGCTGGCCACGCAGGCCCCCGCGGAGCCCGAACCGGCCGCCGCTCCCGCGACCGCTCCCGCGACCCCCACCCCGGCACCCGCGGGCGAGCTGCTGGTCGTGATGAACGTCGGCCGCGTGCCTTACAAGGTCCCGGAGCGCCTGCCGATCGGCCTCGCGATCGGCATCGGCGCCGCCTTCATCACCGGCAGCACGGCGATCCTCGAGCGCTCGGCCCTCAAGTTCGTGATCTACCCCGAGCTCGTGCCCTCGCGCGCGCTGTTCAACACCGGCTCGCTCGTCATCGACGGCCAGGAGCACCCGCTCGAGCTCGCCACCAACCTCGACGCGGAGATCGTGCGCGAGTACGAGGCGCTCAAGCCGAAGATCATCGGCGCCGCCATCACGCGCCTCATCGTGCGCGCCGCGGTCGCCGAGGGCGCGCGCGCGGCCGGCAACCAGGCCAAGGACGGGGCTGGCGCGATCGTGGGCCTGCTCGCCGCGCTCGCGGCCGAGGGCGCCATGGTCGCCGCCGACAAGCCGGACACCCGCAGCTGGACCCTGCTGCCCGCCTTCGTGTTCGTGGCGCGTGTGCCTGTCGCCCCCGGCGCGCACAGTGTCACGATCACCGCGATGGGCTCCGGCGGCCGCGAGACCCACGACTTCAAGATCGACGTCAAGCCCGGCGGCTTCGCCGTGCTCGACGTGACCACCTTGCGTTAGTGCCTTTGCGTCTTTTTAAAAAGGACATCGCCATGACCAAGTCGCTGACCCGTACCTCCCATCGCGGCGCCGTCCTGCGTCCGCTCTCACTGATCGCCGGGCTCTACGTCGGAGCCATGGCGATCCCGGGTCGGGCCGAGGCCAGCGTCGTCGGTCGCCAGGGCATCGAGATCGAGGGCCCGCAGGACCGCCGCGGCTTCTACATGGGGGCCGGCCTCGGCTTCGGCGCCGTGTTCTTCCGCAGCCCGCTGTTCGCCTCGACCTACAAGGACTCCGCCAACGTCATCCCCGCGGGGCGCCTCGAGCTCTCGCTCGGCGGCGGCGTCACCAAGCGCTTCACCCTCGGCGCAAACCTCTACCTCGGCACCTACGCCGGCCGTAACTTCGGCCCCAAGGTGCTGTTCGGCGGCGACGTCGAGGGCTACGGATTCATCGTCGGCGGCCTGTTCGTGCGCACCGGCCTCGGCGTCGCCGGCGTGCCGGGTGGCGACGACCGCGTCCGGCTCGGCATGGGCGGCCTGCTCGGCCTCGGCTACGAGTTCTGGCTCAACCAGACCGCCGCGCTGTCGGTGAACCTCAACTACGACCTGCGCGTGGTCCCCGGGGACGGCCTGCGGCACACGCCCTATCTCGGCGTGCGCTTCGCCTGGTACTGACCGCAGTTACCCGTGGTAGCCGGTGCCGTCCCAGCGGTAGGTCGGGTCGGGATAAAAGAACGACCCACCGCAGTCGCGGTACTCCTGGGCGATCATCACGAGCCAGCCGCCGGGCACCCGGGTCCGATAGGTCTCGATGTTGTTGCTGCTGCTCAGCCGCTCCCAGACCAGCTGCGGCCGCTTCATGCCGCGCTCGGCCCAGTAACCCTCGCTGTTCGGATCGGTGTCTTGCTCGATCTCCCCAGCATCCATGTCGTCTCGCATCATGTTACTCATGGCCATGGCCGCGGCATCGTTACACGGCCCACCTCCGCGCAGCAAGAAGTCGCCGGATCCGCGCCGGCGCCGGCCTCGGGCGAGGGCTGAAGACCCCGGCCAGCTGCGCGTGACCTCCCGGGCTTCGGCTCAGGGGCTCGTGGCGAGATCCTCCTCCTCGGCGAAGAAGGCCCGCGCGGACGCGTTCTTCGGCTCCTGCCTCAGCAGCAGGTTGTAATACACCCGGGCGTTGGCCCGGTGGTTCATTGACTCGTAGGCCTGCGCCGCGCCGAGCAGGGCGATCCGGTTGCGCCCGCTGTCCTCCAGCATGCGCTCGTAGAACCTGGCCGCGCTCGGATAGTTGCCGAGCTTGTAGTTGCCCTCGCCGAGGCACTGCAGCACCCGAAGGTCGCCGGGCTTGCGATCGTGGGCCTTGAGCAGCATCTCGACGCCGCGGCTCGCGTCGCCGTTACGCACCAGCCGGCAGCCCTCGTCGATCTGATCGGCCAGGTGCGGCTCCGGCGGACGGTCCGCGCCAGTCTCCGTGTGCCGCGAGGTCGTGTCGCCCTTGCCGCTGTCACCCGCGGCCTGGACCGTCGTCGGTTCGGCGATCGGCGGCTCGCCGGTGGTCGCGCCCGGCGGGTCGGGGCCGGCCGAGGTCGTGTCGGTGAGCGTGGCAGGATCGCCCCGCGACGTGACGCCGCCGGCCTCGGCCACCTCGGTCGTCGGCCCACTCCGGAGATCTGGCGGGCCCACAGGATCCGATCGCCCGGGATCCACCGGCGACACCGGGCGCGATGGATCCGGGTGCATCGACGGCAACCCGTGCGCCGACGTGCGTGCGCGCTCGACCTGCGCCGACAGGCGCATGTCCGGGTTCTCCGGCCACAGGAGTCGCGGCAAAAAGATCACCAGCAGCAGCGCGGCTGCCAGGCCCGTCAACGCGACCGCGAGCGGCCATCGACCGCGCTCCCTCGCCACCGCGTACGGCACGACGGCCATCGCGGCGCTCGCCGGCGCCGCCCCGACCTCCGCGGGGCTGTCCCGGGGGACATGTCCATCGGGATAGCTCGGTCGATCGTCGCTGAGCACCGCCTTCACGGCCGGCATCGCCGGTGCGGCCCCGGCGGACGGGGGAGCGGCCGCCTGCATCGTGGCCGCACCTCCGAACTCGTCGAGCGAAGGATCCTCATCTACCCCCGCCCTGGACTCCTCGTCGACCGCGGCGGCGAATACTTTCATCGCGGGCGCTGCCGCGGGCACGGGCTGCTCGCTGCGCTCGCCCACGCCCTCGACCTCCACCACCGACGCCCGCTCGAGCGCCGCGACGAACTCCGCCGCCGAGGCGAAGCGGTCGTTACGGTCCCACGCGACCGCCTTCTTGAGCACGTCCTGCAGCACCGGGTTGCATGGCAGGCGGTCGATGAAGCGGTCGGCGTCGCGGATGACGTCCATCGCCAGGTCCGCGCCATACAGGGCGAACACCACCGTCATACCGAGGCCGTACACATCTGCGCGCACGTCGGCGTCCTGCGGTCGCGACATCACCTCCGGCGCCGCGTAAATGAACGTGCCCATCGCGCCGGTACGCGTACCGCCGGTGATGTCCGTCTCCCGCACGAGATCGAAGTCGGTCAGCTTGCCGCGCTCGCCGTCGATCATCACGTTGCTCGGCTTCACGTCGCGGTGCACGAGGCCCCGCTCGTGGGCGAATTGCAGGGCGTCGCCGACCTGCGCCAGCATCTTCAGCGCCTGCTCGGGCGTCACCTGCATGTCCTGCACTGCCGCGTGCAGCGTCCCCCCGGCCAGGTGCTCCATCACGAAGTAGAACTGTCCGTTCTCGTCGCCGTAGGGCTCGAGCACCCGCACGATCGCCGGATGTTGCAGCTCCGACATCTTCCACGCGCCGCGAAAGAAGCGCTCGCGCCGGCTCTTGTCCTCCGCGAATTGCCCGTGCAACACCTTCAGCGCGACCAGGCTCTGGTCGCGCAGGTCGGTCGCCCGCCACACCGCCGCGAAGCCGCCTTGACCAATGCGCTCCTCGAGGCGATAGCGTCCGCGGCCGAGCACATCACCCGACTGCAGCTGCGAGCCCTCGCGGAACTCCTTGCGCAGCCGCTTGATCTCCGCCTCCGCGATGGCGATCGCCCGCGGCTCCGCGCGCGGGTCGCCCTGCAAGCTGTCACGCCGGGCGATCGCGCTGTCGAGCGCGCGCGTCAGCTGGATCTGGCGGTCGCCGACCTTGAGGTCGAGCGGTCCGGCGGGCCCGAACACCCGCGCGTAGATGTCGTTGCGAAACGGGTTGGCGCCGCGACAGATGCCCGTCAGCCGCAGCTCCTTGGCCTCCTCCTGGCCGAGCTCCTGCCCCTCCGTCAACCGACGAAACAACATCGTCAGGCGCGCGTCCGCGGTGACCAGGCGGAAGATGTTGTAAAAATGGATGTTGCGCGGGCTCTCGGCGACGATCGTCGCCACCACCGCGTCGACGTCCGCGGCGTCGAGGCGCTTCTTGCCGCGCGCGGCCTGATTCCACAGCTGCTCGAAGATCAGCTGACATAAAAACACCGAGCCACCCGACAGCGCATACACCCGCGCCGTCAGGTCGGGGCCGGCGAAGCTGCCGGCCGTGCCGAGGTACGCGGCCAGCTGCGTGACCTGGCCGGGGCCGAGGTCCTCCAGCTCGATCTCGATCGCCACGTTGAACGGCGACCAGCGTGGGTCTTTGATAAAGCGCGACGAGTGGGCGGCGCCGGCGAACACGAATTGCAGGCGCTGCAGCGCCGCCGTGTCGAGCCGCGCCCGCAGATTAAAAAAGGTCCGAAACTTGCTGAAGATCTGCTCGCGGAAGTCGACGCTCAGCAGCACGTCGATCTCGTCCATGAACACGATCAGCCGCTGATTACAGCTCGCCAGCCATAGCAGCAGCACGTCACGCGGGTCCTCCTGGCCGATCGGCGCCGGGTCGAAGTTGGCGCTGCGCGCCACCTCGTGCAGGAACTGGCGCCAGAAGTCGTCGTACGAGGTCACGACGAAGGGCGACAGGTCGACCATCGCGCAGCGGTAACGCTTGCTGTCCAGCGCCGCCATCGTGCGCAGCAGCAGGCTCGACTTGCCGCTCTGCCGCGGCGCCGCGAAGTACGGATAATACTGGTTGTCCTCGATCTGCTCGATCAGCTGCGCGTCGGCGTCGCGGCGGATGTACGCCTTGCCCGAGAACGCCCCCGCTGCCCGGTACGGATTCTCCAGGCTCATCGATAGCTGTCCTTGCGCGCGACGCGAGCGGCAAGCTCGGCGTCGCTGCGCCCGGCGAGTTCATCCTTGAACAGGTTGAAGCACAGGCACTGCGCCGGCTTGGGCGCCATCGCCGACATCCTGCGCACGACCTCGATATGGCCCAGCGCGCTGGCCCTCGCCCGCGGCGGCAGCAGCGACAGCAACGTGTTTAGCTCGGCGTCGGTGAACGGCCCGATCTCGACGGTGCGCCAGTCGCCGAGGTTGGGGTTGTTGAGCTGGAAGCTGGCGAGCACCGCCTCGAACGCGTCGCGCGCGGTCACGACGATGCGCAGCTGCTCGGGATGCCGGGTGCCCAGACGATGCAGCGCCGGCACGAAGCGCTGCGCGACCTCCTCCGTCAAGCCGGAGAACTCGTCGAGCGTCAGCAGCAGCGGCCGCTTCTCGATCGCCGCCGAGATCTCGCGCCAGCCCTGAAAGTTCGCGCCGTAGCACTGCCCGACCGCGCCGAAGAACTCATCATAAAACAGGTTGACGTCGTCGATGCGCATGTCCATCAGGTCGAGCCGACACAATGCCGCCTCCGACCCGCGGACCCAGTAGCGATCGCTGCGCAGCAGTAAGCTGCTCTTTCCGATCGAGAACTCGCCGCGAAGCACGATCAGCGGGTGCTCGGCCAGCGCGCTGGCCAGCGCCGCGTCGGAGGCGCGCTGCACATACGACGCCGCCGTCGGCCCGAGCGCGCCCGCCTTCTGAAACGGGTTCTTCGGGCCACCCGCCGCCATGCTGTCCAAAAAGACAGGTGCGGCCTGGACCCCGCTGTCGGCCGGCCCGGGCACGTGGCCGCGCGGCGTGCTGTCCTCGGTCGTCGGCGCGCCGAGGATGCTGTCGCCGGGCAAGCCGAGGTTCTGCGTCGTCGGCACCGGCGCCGCCGTGTCTCCACGGACGCCCGGCACGGTCGCGGGCGTCGCGGCGACCGGGGCAGGCGTCGCACCGGCCAGCCCGAGCGCGCTTACCAGCTTCGGCAAGAACACGTGGGCGTCGATGCCCTTGTAGAGCATCACGCGCCCGCGCTCGACGCCCGGCGCCAGGTTGTGCAACAGGCCCGCGTTCGCAACGGCGAGGCTCGCCTCGTCGGTCTCGTAGAACGCCCACAGCACGTCGATCGGCGCCAGCTCGCCGCGGATCACGGAGATCAGGCTGCGCGTGAACACGTCGTCCCAGCCGCCGTAGCCGAGCACCACCAGCGTGCGCGAGCCGAGCAGTTGCGCCAGCGAGGCCGTCAATCGCGGCCGGTCCTGCCCGAGCTGCGCCGGCGTGTGCAGCGTGTCGCTGCGAAACCAGTCGCCGTGAAAATGCACGACGAGCGTGCCGTGCCCGTCGATCGCCGCGAAGCCGCCGTCGCTGTGCAGCGCCGTCGTGAACGCGCGCCCGCCCGCCCGATGCACGCTGATGGTCACCAGCGGATCGAAGTTCGAGGTCAGCACGATCGGCCGCGCCTCCGCCGGCATGCCCGCGAGCAGGCGCCCGAGCGCCGCCACGGCCGGCGGCAGGTGCCAGCCCTCGAGGTCTTGCTCGAGGTTGCGACACAATTCCACCGCGTTGTCGGCGATGTCGCCGTGGACCTGCGGGAAGCGGGCCGAGGGCCGCCGCGCTTGCAACACACACCGACGAATGATCGCGTTGGCCAGGTCCTGCCCGCGCGTGCGCTGCAGGTGACGAAACGCCGCCTGGTAGCGCTGCGTCGGCTCGGCCGCGACGGCCCGGTCGAAGCGCTCGAGCGCCTCGGGCTTGCTGTATACGCGCCGGATCTGCTCGATGACGCCGTCGACCCGCGGCACCCCCGGCTCACCGGCCTTCGCCGCGGCCGTGACCGCCGAGCCGACCAGATAGACCACGTCGTGCGGCTGCGCAGTCAGCCGATCGAGCAGGTCCTCCTCGCTCGCAAAGTCGTGCGCCATGTCCCGTGCCAGCATACCCGAGCCCGGTGGGGCCAGGGCGGCCAGGGCGCGTCTACCCCGCACCACAGTGGTTCACGCAGATGCGGGACCCGTAGAGCCGACAGGAGCGGCTCCAGGACCCTCACAGACCCGGCGCATATGGCGCGCCGCGGCAACCGCCCCAAGGTTTCGGGCATGTCAGCCACGCAACCGACCGTCCGCGAGTTCATGACCCCCGATCCCGTGACCATCGACGGCGGCCTGTCCGTCAACGACGCACGCACTCGCATGTTCCAGATCAACGCGAGGCACCTGCCCGTGTACGTCCAGGGTCACCTCGTCGGCATCCTCAGCGACCGCGACCTCGCCCGGATCTCGGCCACCGATGGCTTCGAGTCCAACAGCTCGACCGCCGAGCAGGCCTGCACCCCGAACCCCTACGTCGTCGGTCCCGATACGCCGGTCGCCGAGGTCGCCCAGGTGCTCGCCGACCAGAAGTTCGGCGCGGCCCTCGTCATGGACAGCGGCAACCTGCTCGGCATGTTCACCGTCATCGACGCCCTGCGCGTGCTCGTCTCGCTGCTCCAGCCCGTGGGCTCGAGCCTCGACCTCGAGAGCATCCAGGGCGCCGACCTCAACGAGTCCGGCGCGCGCACCCCCGACGCCCGCCGCGACGCGCTGCTCAACAATCAGGGTCGCCGCGACGCGACCACCCAGCAAAACCAGGGCGTACGCGTCGGCATCGACGCCGGCACCGGCACCGACGTGCGCAGCGACCTCGGCCGCCGCACCGAGATCCGTCGCGCCGCCACCACCGTGCTCGGCCGCGACCCCGACGACGACAAGAGCGCCTCCTGAGCCGCGATCGCGCCCCGCCGCTGGCCCTACGCGGGCCTGCGGGGCGTATGCTGCGGACTCGTGCCGCGCCCGCTCCTCCTGATCGCCCTCGTTCTCGCCTGCTCCCCGCCGACCAGCGAGACCTCCGCGCAGGACCCGGACACCGGTGACGGCACGAGGACCAGCACGTCGAGTGGCTCGAGCACGGCGACTCCCACCACGAGCGCGAGCACCACGAGCACTTCCAGCACTTCGACCGGCGAGAGCAGCACGAGCACGGACGGCGACTCGAGCACCGGCGTGCCCGCATGCGGCGACGGTGTGATCGCCCCTGGCCAGCTGTGCTTCGACCCGGCGCGCAGCTTCCCCACCGGCGTGACCCCGGTGGCGCTCGACGTCACCGACCTCGATCTCGACGGCATAAAAGACCTCGTCGTCGTCGACCTCGGCGGCCAGCGTGTCCATCGCCTGCGTGGGGTCGGTGGGGCGGAGTTCGTGGCGATCGAGCCGACCTTGCCGGTGTTTTATCAGCCGCGCGGTCTCGTGATCGCCGACCTCGACATGGACGATCGCCCCGACCTCGCCGTCGCCGACCTCGGGCTCGATCTGCTGGCGATCTACCTCGCCAGCGGGCGACCCGGCGAGTTCGCCGATCCCGTGCAGGCGAAGGCCGGCAAGCGGCCGCGGGCGCTCGTCGCCGCCGACCTCGACGGCGACGGACGCACCGACCTCGTCGCCGCCAACGAGGCCTCCAACGACCTCGGCGTCTCGCTCGCCGACGGCCCAGGCAGCTTCGCCGACGTCGTATTTCATCCCGTCGGCCTCGCGCCCTACGACCTCGCGCTCGCCGACCTCGACGGCGACGGCGACCACGACCTCGCCTCCGCCGACAAGGACTCCGGGACCGTCAGCGTGCTGCTCGGCGACGGGGCCGGCGGCTTCGCGGCGGCCGTGTCGTATCCGGTCACCATGGAGCCGCGCACGATCTCGATCGGTGACCTCGACGGCGACGGCCAGCTCGACATCGTCATCGCCAGTTACACCTACCCGAACATCAACGTGCTGCTCGGTCAGGGCGACGGCAGCTTCGCCGAGGACCCCGGCTACGTCCCGACCAAGGTCGGCATGTACGCCGTCGTCGCCGTCGACCTCGACCTCGACGGCGCGCTCGACATCGTCGGTGTCGACCGCGACGAGCACGAGCTCGTCGTGATGCGCAACATCGGCCCCGGTAAACTCCCGACCTTCGACGTGTACCCC
>Ga0136638_10000206_pt1 | contig 12171 bp, 8 predicted proteins | sample AntDrymUQ8582206_2_FD_104671 | JGI IMG/M metagenome (GOLD analysis project Ga0136638, IMG submission 104671) | Polar desert sand microbial communities from Dry Valleys, Antarctica - metaG UQ858 (22.06) | ecosystem: Environmental > Terrestrial > Soil > Desert | place: Antarctica: Dry Valley...
TCAGCCGCCGCCGCTGGCGAGCGAAGAACTCGCCGAAAGCCGCGCATTCCTGCAATGGCTGACCGAAGATCATCTGTTGCTGCTCGGCTATCGGCGACACGACCTTGCGACGGTCGATGGCGAGGATGCATTGCGATTGATCGCGGGCAGCGGTCTCGGCGTCCTGCGTGAATCCGATTCTGACGAGGCGCTGTCGAGCAGCTTTGCCGTGCTGCCGCCGCAGGCTCGCGCCACTGCGCGCGCAGCCGCGCCGATGCTGGTGGTGACTAAAGCGAATACACGCTCGACCGTGCATCGGCCCGGTTATATCGACTACATCGGCGTCAAGCGCTATGGCGCTGATGGCGCTGTGATCGGCGAGCACCGCTTCGTCGGACTGTTTACTTCGGCTGCATACAACAATCGTGTTGCCGAGGTGCCGCTGATACGCGGCAAAGTAAGGGACGTCGCTGCGCGCTCCGGACTCGCTCCGGAGAGCCACCTTGGCAAAGCAATGACGCACGTTCTCGAGACTTTTCCGCGCGATGAGTTGTTTCAGATGACGGCCGACGAGCTGTTCGAGATCGCCACCGGCATCGTTCACCTGGGCGAGCGCCAGCGTTTTCGCCTGTTCGTGCGGCGCGATCTTTTCGAGCGCTTCGTTTCGTGTTTGATATTTGTGCCGCGCGAAAATTACACCACCGATTTGCGGCGGCGGTTTCAGCAAATACTGATCGAAGCATTCGACGGCTCGACGGCGGATTTCGACGTGCTGCTGACCGACGCCGTACTTGCGCGCATTCACATTACCGTGCGCACGACGCCGGGCAAGGTGCGCGCCGTCGATCGGCGCGCGATCGAAGCTCAGCTGGCGGCCGCCGCACGGCGCTGGGAAGACGATCTGCGGCAGGCGCTGAACGACGACGAAGGCGAAGCCCGCGCGGCGGAACTTTACAAGCGATTTCATTCGGCGTTTTCCACTTCGTATGAAGAAGCGGTGTCGCCGCGGCAGGCGGTGGCGGACATCCGGCGCCTCGACGCGCTCGGTAACAAAGCGCTGGGGCTTAATCTGTATCGCCCGCTGGAAGGCCCACAGGGGCGGCTCGGATTCAAGCTGTATCGAAAAGGCGCGCCGATCGTATTGTCCGATTCGCTGCCGATGCTCGAGCGCATGGGCGTGCGCGTGCTGTCGGAGCGTGGTTATCAAGTGAAGCCCGAAGCGGGCGAGCCGCTATGGGTGCATGACTTTTCGCTGCAGCTCACAAGCAGTGACGACATCGATGCCGAAGCGATCGCGCCGCTGTTCGAAGAATCGTTTGCGCGCGTGTTCGAAGGCGTGGTTGAAAACGATGACTTCAATCGCCTGATACTGCGCGCCGGCCTGTCGGCCGACGAGATCGTCGTGCTGCGCGCTTACGCGAAGGTGATGCGACAGACGGGGTTCGCGTTGTCGCAAACATTCATTGAGACGACGCTGGCCGCGCATCCGCGCATTGCACGCATGTTGGTAGGGCTGTTCAAGCTGCGCTTTGATCCAGCGCAGAAATCGCCGGCATCACCGCGTAAGGGTACCGACCAAAGAGCGGACAAAGGTGCGGCGGCAAGCCAGGTCAACGCAATCGAGTTGGCGCTTGAAAAAGTTTCGAATCTTTCCGAAGACCGCGTGCTGCGTCAGTATCTGGCGCTGATCGGCGCCACGCTGCGCACCAACTATTGGCGCACGGGTGTCGGCGCCAGTGGCAATGCCGGGCCGCGCCGTTCGTTTCTTTCCTTAAAATTCGATTCGGCCAAGATTCCTGGCCTGCCTGAGCCGCGGCCGATGTTCGAGATCTTCGTCTACTCGCCGCGCTTTGAGGGGGTCCATCTGCGCGGCGGCAAGGTAGCGCGCGGTGGGTTGCGCTGGTCTGATCGGCCAGAAGACTTTCGTACTGAAGTGCTGGGGCTGGTCAAGGCGCAGATGGTGAAGAACACCGTCATCGTGCCCGTCGGCAGCAAGGGCGGCTTCGTGTTGAAGAAAGCTGCACCGAGCGCAGACCGTGAGGGGTACCTGAAGGAGGGTGTCGACTGTTATCGAGACTATCTGCGCGGGCTGCTCGACATTACCGACAATAGAGTGGGCGACGCGATCGTGCCGCCTCCGCACGTCGTACGACACGACGGTGACGATCCGTATCTGGTCGTCGCCGCCGACAAAGGCACTGCGACGTTTTCCGACTATGCCAACGCCATCAGCCAGGAATACGGATTCTGGCTGGGAGACGCATTCGCTTCCGGCGGCAGTGCGGGCTACGACCACAAGGAAATGGGAATCACTGCGCGCGGCGCATGGGAAAGCGTGAAGAGGCATTTTCGCGAGATCGGCGTCGATACACAGACAACCGAGTTCGCGTGCGTCGGTATCGGCGACATGTCGGGCGATGTGTTCGGCAACGGCATGCTGCAGTCGCGTCACATTCGATTGCTGGCCGCGTTCGATCATCGACATATTTTTATCGATCCCGCGCCTGATGTTGCAGCGAGCTTCGCTGAACGCGAGCGTTTGTTTGCATTGCCGCGCTCTTCGTGGGCTGACTACGACCAGGCGTTGATCTCGGCGGGCGGCGGCATCTGGGCGCGCTCTGAAAAATCAATTCCGATCTCGCCGCAGGCGCAAGCGGTTCTCGGCATTGCAGCGAGCAAGCTGACGGCCACTGAGTTGATCTCGGCGCTTGTAAGGGCGCCGGTTGATCTTTTGTACAACGGCGGCATCGGCACTTACGTAAAAGCAGTGGCCGAGTCGCACGCCGAGGTCGGCGACCGTGCCAACGACGTATTGCGCGTCAATGGCGCCGAGCTGCGCTGCAAAGTGGTCGCCGAAGGCGGCAATCTCGGCTTCACACAGCTGGGCCGAATCGAAGCGGCGTTACACGGCGTCAGGCTCTACACCGATGCAATCGATAACTCAGCCGGAGTCGACACTTCGGATCACGAGGTCAACATCAAGATCCTGCTATCGCTGCCGATCGCCGACGGTGATCTGACCGAGAAGCAGCGCAACGCGGTACTGATCAGCATGACCGACGACGTCGCGCAGCTCGTGCTTAGAGACAACTACTTTCAGGGTCAATCGCTTTCGATCGGCGGTCGCATGGGCATGCGGCTGCTCGACCAGCAGCAGCGGTTCATACGCTTTCTCGAACGCCAGGGCCGCCTTAGTCGCACCATAGAATTTTTGCCGAACGACGATGAGATTGCCGAGAGACGTGGCAAGGCTATCGCGCTGACCAGCCCGGAGCGGGCGGTGCTGCTCGCGTATTCCAAGATGTGGTTGTTCGATGAGCTCCTTGCGTCCGATCTGCCGGAGGACGCCTGGGTCTCGACCGCGATCGCGCGTTATTTCCCGTTTGCATTGAAAGAAAAATTCGCCGACTACATTGCACGCCATCCGTTGAAGCGCGAGATCGTGTCGACCCATGTGCTGAACAGCATGGTCAATCGCGTCGGCGCCACGTTCGTGCATCGCCTGATGGAAACAACCGGTGCTACACCACCGCAGATCGTGCGTGCTTACCTGTTGACGCGCGAAGTGTTTGGCCTGGTGCCGGTGTGGCAGGCGATCGAAGCGCTCGACAATGTTGTCGCTGACGAATTGCAATCGCAGATGCTGATCGAGCTCGGTCGCCGCACGGTGCGCTCGACAACGTGGTTCCTGCGCTCGCGCCGGCTCGCCGAGCCGATGCTCGGGACGATCGAACGCTTCGCGCCGGCTGCCGCTGCGCTGCTCGAGTTCATCGCTGCAGAGCCGGTCAGCGCGCCATGGCGGGCGCTGATAGCGCAGGGCGAACAGACGCTGGTGGCGGGCGGTGTTTCGCCGTCGCTCGCACTGGCAGTCACCGCTTCAGACACATCGTTCGCGGCGCTGGACATTGCCGAAGTCGCCGAGTCGTCGAAGCAGCCGTTCGCAGCAGTGGCCGCCGCGTATTTCTCGATCGGCCAATTGCTGGGACTCGCGCGCTTGCGCGCGCAAGTCTCCGCGCTGCCGTCCGACGGCTACTGGCAGGGCATGGCCAAGAATTCGTTGGGCGACGATCTCGCAGCACTACAACGCGAGCTCACGGCCGACGCGCTGCGTGCAGGCGGACAAAACGCGTGGGAAATCGCGCAGCGCCCGGCGATCGAGCGCGCGCAACGGATGCTCGCCGAGCTGGCCGATGCCAAGGCGGCCGATCTCGCGATGGTGTCGGTCGCGTTACGTGAGCTGCGGCATCTCGCATAATCGCACCGCGCTTAACGACAACTCGCACCTGGAGTCTCGCAATGCGCGACCTCGTGCGTAACCAGGCAAATCGCGAAGCAGTCAACGTAAGGTGAGCGGCGTTGCAAAGAAAAAGACGCCATGAACTCCTCGACATCTTTTGTCTCATCTGCCGCCGTAAACCAGTCTTCGACTGCGCGGGTCGGCCTGCTCGCGCTCGCTGCTCTGATCGCACCATGGCTCGCGGCGTTCTGGCTGCCGTCGTTCGCGCAGCCGCAGTCGTTTCACGATTACGCGGATCAGCGCGTCTGGCTCGGCTTGCCGTACGCGGCCGACGTGCTGTCCAACGTGCCGTTTCTTGTCGTCGGCGCAATCGGACTTCACTTCGTACTGCACGGCTGGCGCACCAGCAACCGCCACGCATTTTTCGATCAGCGCGCGGCATGGCCGTACGCGCTGCTGTTTCTCGGCATCCTGCTCACGGCGTTCGGCTCGGCCTGGTATCACGTACAACCGAACGACGCGACCCTGGTGTGGGATCGGCTGCCGATAGCGCTCGGGTTCGCAGGACTGGTCGCGGGCACTTTGACGGATCGCGCGGCGCAACGGATTGCGCCGTTGCTGAGCGCCTTCGCGACCGTCGGTGCCGGCACCGTGCTCTATTGGCATGCCTCCGGCAATCTTGTTCCGTACCTGGTGATGCAGGCCGGCTTCATCGCCGCCGCGTTGATCGTGACGGCCTGGATACCGTCTCGCTACACGCACGCGAACCGCATTTACGCGGCCGCGGGTTTGTATGCCGTCGCCGTGATCTGCGAGCGGCTCGACCATCAGGTGTATGCATTGTTAGAAGGATTGATTAGCGGCCACACGCTAAAGCATCTGTTTGCATGCGCGGCCATTCTGTCGGTCTTCTCGATGCTGCGCGCGCGGCAGCACGCGTCAGTCAAACGAGTCTGAGGAACCAGAGTCCTGATTGCGCATTCGTAATCGGGGCGTCCGCATAACGCGGGGTGTCAATCTTTACATTGCACTCGTTCGCTCAATGTGAGCGGCGAAACATGATGGGAGATTGATATGACGAAACGTTTGGCGGTTCTGGTAGCGGTAGCAACCGGGGCGCTTGCGTTGCCCTTTATCGCCAAGGCGAATGAGCCTTCGCACAATGTAGGTGGCGAGCGCGGTTTTGTTTTTCACGACGCACGTGGTGACGCAGCGCGCGCTGACCGGTATGCGATGGCGCGGCCGTTAGCGGATTCCGGTTGGCGCTACGTCGGTGGCGAAGCTGTCTGGATTTACGAGGGGCCGGGCAACCGTTCGGCTCGGGAACCAGCGGGCCGAACCGATGCCCGCGCTGCAGAGCGTCCGCAGATGATGCAACGCGCGCAATTCCCGAACGACATTTACCACGGCGCCTGACAACGCGCGCTCATAGCGCGGCCGGGAACAGAAGCTGGAAGCGGACACCGTAAGGTCCGCTTTCCGCTTCGACGCGGCCGCCGTGCAATCGCATGATCGAATCCACGATCGAAAGCCCCAGGCCGGCTCCCTCCGCGGTTGATTGATGTGCGTTCGGCCCGCGCGTGAAGCGTCCGAAAAGACGCTGCAATTCGCTGGCGCCCAAGGTGTGCGCGTCGTTTTCAACCCGCAATGCGACAAATTCCTGCGCTGTCGGCGCTACGCTGACGCTGATCGCTGCGCCTTCCTCCGAATAACGCACCGCGTTCGACAGCAGGTTGGTGATTGCCCGCCGTGCCATCGATCGGTCGCATGCAGCGGTGCCGTTACCGGTGACTTCTATCTTCTTTCCTTGCTCGGCGGCGGCTGCTTCGAAGAACTCCGCGACATTGCGTGCCTCACCCGCCAGATCGACTGTTTCAAGATTGAGCTTCAGCATGCCGCGGTCGACTCGGGCGAGAAACAACATGTCCGACACCATTCGCTGCAGCCGTTCCACCTCTGCGAGATTCGAGTGCAGCGCGTCCTCATACTCTGCCGGAGTGCGCTCGCGCCCAAGGGTCACCTGCGTTTGCAGCAACAAATTGTTCAAAGGCGTACGCAGTTCGTGCGCGATGTCGGCGGAAAATTCTTCCAGCGTGCGGAACGAGGCCTGTAACCGTTCGAGCATGCGGTTGATCGATTCGATCAACCCGCGGATCTCGGCCGGCGCGTCTTCGGAACGAAGCGGTTGTCCCAGCCGGTTAGCGGTGACGCGCTCGGCCTCTCGGGCGATGACAGAAATGGGCGCCAGGCCTCGCCGTGCGATCACCCATCCAAGTGCGGCACTGGCGAGTATTCCGAGAGCTCCCGCGACAAGCATCGCACCGATGAAGCGTTCGAGCAGCTGCTGCGCAGGGCTTACATCGACCGCAACGTAGGCGATGAATTCGTTACTGGGCGATACAACGTGACGCAAGCGGCGTAACCACCAAATGCCGTCCGCCATACGAACTTCTTCTACCGCCAGAGCTGATCGAACGGTGTCCGAGACATTGCGCCCGATCAGCGCTTGCAATTCTTGCGTCGGGGCCACCAGCCACTGTCCCCTGTGACGAAGTCCAATCTGCAGGTGCGGATGCCCGATGGCAATTTCCGCAAATCGATTCGCGTTTGCTTGAATCTGGTCGGCCGAGTGCAGCTCTCGCAATAAATATAGAACGACTTCCGTCTTGCCGTCGATTTCTTCACGATCGCGCGCCTCGAGCTGAACGCGAAGCATCCATGCCAGCCACACTCCGAGTATCAGCAATAACGCCGATAGTCCGGCCGCGAACAGCAGCGCAAGGCGCGCTGCCAGCGAGGCGCGGAAATAACGAAAGCCCAATGGCGAGATGTCAGCGCTTGGTACCGGCCTCGCCACCGCGGTCCTCCAGCACGTAACCGAAGCCGCGCACCGTGTGGAGCAACTTCTGTTCATAGGGATCGTCGATCTTCGCGCGCAGGCGGCGCACCGCTACTTCGACGATATTGGTATCGCTGTCGAAGTTCATATCCCACACCTGCTCGGCGATGACGGTACGAGACAGCACTTCTCCCATTCGCCGCAGCAAAAGCAGCAGCAGCGCATACTCCTTCGCGGTGAGATCGATGCGCTGTCCGGCCCGCTCGACTCTTCGCCGCAACAATTGCACTTCGAGATCCGCCACGCGGATGACGTCGGGCTCCTGCTGTTTGCCACGCCGCTGTAGCGCGCGCACGCGCGCCAGCAACTCCGAAAACGCAAACGGCTTCACCAGATAGTCATCGGCGCCGAGTTCGAGACCGCGCACCCGGTCCTCGACTCGATCGCGGGCGGTAAGAAAAAGAACCGGAGTCTGGCTTTGGTGTCGAATCCGCTTGATCGTTTCCCAGCCGTCGAGCTGCGGCAAGCCGATGTCGAGAACGATCACGTCGTACTGCGTGTCCGCGGCCATGTGCACGGCGTCCACGCCATTACGAACCCAGTCGACGACGCAGCCGTTTTCTCCGAGACCTTTGACCAGGTACTCGCCCGCCTGCTTCTCATCTTCTGCCAGTAATAGTTTCATGCGGTAGGTTTTTCTGTGGTCGAGAAATGGTACGGGGTGGCTGCTTGCGGAGCATATGACCGCAAGATTACGGCTAAGTAATCTAGAAGTCAGAAGTTCGACACGCCCGGGTTGCTAATTTGCGCGCTCCGACGTGAGCGCTCGCCGCGTACGGAGTTGCAACCAAACATCTGAAATCGGAGGTCTGTGTGAGCAGTTATGGCCGGCTAATCATCGCCTTGCTTTCAACTTCAATCGCCGCTGGCGTGGCAGCACAGACTTCGGCTCCACCGCTTGCAACGCGGGCGATGCCGAAGACCGCCGATTCGCAACCTGCCGCCGGGACGACTTCTTACCGCTCGGTGTTCGACGGCTACGTTGCAACGAGCGAAGACAAACCCGTTTCGTGGCGCGAGGCGAACGGGCTGGTCGGATCGATTGGTGGATGGCGCGTGTATGCGCGCGAGGCGCAGCAGCCGACTCCGGCGAATACAGCACCGGCAGCCCGCACGGGTAGTCCGGCACCGGCGAACGCAGCGCCGCCGCCCGCTGCCGGCAGTACTCCTCACCAGAAACATTGAGTGTTCGACATGCAACTCGCTAGCTCCGGTTGGTTGTCGATTCGCCGCACCGCGATGAGCCTCACCGTCTTGGCGTTGGCCGGATGCGCGACGTTTTCATCGGACGGCGGTTTTGGGAGCGTCGAGCAGACCGCGCGCGATCGGCTTGGCAAGGACGTTGTGTGGCCGAAGACCGAGGCCGAGCAGCAGACCGTTGCGGAACGTGTCAACGAGCTGGCGGCCAAGCCGCTGTCGGTCGATGACGCCGTGCAGATCGCGTTGCTGAACAACAGAGGCCTGCAAGCCTCTTATTTCGATCTCGGCATCAGCGAATCGAATCTGGTGCAGGCAGGGCGGCTGCCGAACCCGCATTTCTCGATGACGCGCACGAGCTTGGTCGAGCAAGGCGTGCGCCACTACACCGTTGAACAGGCGCTGACGATCAATGTATTCGCGCTGCTGACGATGCCGCAGGCGTTGAAGGTCGAGCGGCGGCGCTTCGAGCAGTCGCAGCGCGCTGTCGCGCTCGATGTGCTGCGCATCGCGTCGGACACGCGCAAGGCGTACTACTCGGCACTGGCGGCAGAAGAGACGGTGCGCTATTCGCGGCAGGTGAATGAGACCGCGCAGGTGGGCGCTGATCTGGCGCGGCGCATGCGCGAGGTCGGTAACTTCACCAAACTGCAGCAGGCGCGCGAACAGGGCTTCTACGCAGACGCGGTGCTCAACCTGGCGCGCGCTGACCGGTCGCGCGTCGCGGCGCGCGAGCGGCTGACGCGGCTGCTTGGACTTTCCGGCGATCAGATCCAGTTCACGTTGCCCGAGCGGCTGCCCGATTTGCCGAAGGCTCCGAACGAGCTGCCCGATGTGGAACAGACCGCGCTCGCGCAGCGCATTGATCTGCAGATGATTCGGCTCGAAACCGAAGCATTGGCGAGCAATCTGGGTCTGACGCGGGCCACGCGCTTCATCAACGTGTTCGAAGCCGGCTTCGCGCGCGAGCGCGAGGGCCCGCGCGGCGCGCCGTGGGCCAAGGGTTATGAAATCAGCTTCGAGATTCCGCTGTTCGATTTCGGCACCTCGAGGGTCAGGCGTGCCGAGGCGATTTACATGCAGGCGGTGAATCGCGCGGCCGAAGCTGCGATCAACGCGCGCTCCGAAGTGCGCGAGGCGTATCTGGGCTATCGCACCAACTACGACATCGCGCGCCATTATCGCGAAGAGATCGTGCCGTTGCGCCAGCGCATCGCCGACGAAAACCTGCTGCGCTACAACGGCATGCTGATCGGCGTGTTCGAACTGTTAGCCGACGCGCGCTCGCAGATCGCCAGCGTCAATGCCAGCATCGAAGCGCTGCGCGACTTCTGGATCGCGCAGGCCGATCTCGACATGGCAATGATCGGAAGACCCAACATGATGGCCGGTCCGAGCGCCGGGGCGATGTCGCCTGAAGCCGGCCCGGCGCACTGAAGCAGGAAATCGAATGTTCTCAAGACGAAACTTTTTGCGCAGCACGACCGCGGTAACCGCTGCGGCTGCCGCTGCGTCGGTCAGCAGGGTGGCGATGGCGGCTCTACCCGAACCGGTCATCCAGACCAAGCCCGACACGATGCCGCCGCTCGCTCCCTCGACCGGCCGGCCTTACAACCCTGTGGTCACATTAAACGGCTGGACACTGCCGTGGCGCATGAACGCCGGCGTCAAGGAGTTTCACCTGGTGGCCGAGCCGGTCGTGCGCGAGATGGCGCCGGGAATGAAGGCGCATCTGTGGGGCTACAACGGTCAATCACCGGGGCCGACGATCGAAGTCGTCGAAGGCGACCGCGTGCGCATTTTCGTCACCAACAAGCTGCCGGAGCACACGTCAATCCACTGGCACGGCCAGCGGCTGCCGAACGGCATGGACGGTGTGGTGGGCCTGAATCAGAAGGCCATTCCGGCCGGCAAGACCTTTGTCTACGAGTTTGTCGCCAAGAGGCCCGGCACATTCATGTATCACCCGCATGCCGACGAGATGGTGCAGATGGCGATGGGCATGATGGGCTTCTGGGTCACGCACCCGCGCGGCAAACATCCGCTGATCGATGAAGTCGATCGCGACTTCGTGTTTCTGCTGAACAACTACGACATCGAGCCCGGCAGCGCCACGCCGAAGATCATGACGATGCTCGAGTTCAACCTGTTCAACTTCAACAGCCGCGTATTCCCGGGCATCGATTCGATGAACGTGCGCAAGAACGACAAGGTGCGCATCCGCATCGGCAACCTGACGATGACCAATCACCCGATTCACTTGCATGGCCACGAGTTTCTGGTGACCGGTACCGACGGTGGCCCCACGCCGAAATCGACACGCTGGTATGAAGTCACGACCGACGTCGCGGTCGGTCAGATGCGGCAGATCGAATTTCTCGCCGACGAAGAGGGCGACTGGGCGTTTCACTGCCACAAATCGCATCACACGATGAACGCGATGGGACATGACGTGCCGACGATGATCGGCGTCGATCATCGCGATGTCGCGCGCCGCGTGACGAAGCTGATTCCGGATTACATGGTGATGGGTGAGCGCGGCATGGCCGACATGGCCGAGATGGAAATGCCGCTGCCCGACAACACGATCCCGATGATGACCGGCGAAGGGCCGTACGGGTCGGTCGAAATGGGCGGCATGTTCACGGTGGTCAAAGTGCGCGCCGATCAGAAGCCCGGCGACTACAAGAGTTCCGGTTGGTACAAGCAACCCGCCGGAACGCAAGCCTACGAATGGACCGGCGCGTTAGCCGAACCGGCTCGCTTCAAAGCCGAAGGCGGGCAATCGATGCCTGTGCAACGTAAGCCTGCGGCCAACACCGAAGTCAAAGTGCGTAAACCGACCGGTCACTCCGGGCATTGATATGCAATCGAAGGAGAAAGTCATGCATGCGGGCATCAAAGGTCTTTTACTCGCGACGTTTTGCGCCGTCAGCCTCGCCTCGGCGCAAACCAGTCCATACGCAGGCCAGGAGCAGCGTGCGATCAAGTCGTTATCGGAGCAGGACGTGAGCGGACTTCTCAACGGTGCGGGTGCCGGATTCGCGCGCGCAGCCGAGCTAAATGGCTATCCCGGTCCGATGCACGTTCTGGAGCACACCGATCGTCTCGCGCTGAGCGCGGAGCAACGGTCGGCAACGCAATTGTTGTTGACGCAACACAAGGCGCGCGCGCGCACGCTCGGGGAACAACTGGTGAATGCGGAAAGAGATCTCGACAAGCTGTTCGCGCAACGCGCCGCAGATGCGGGTGCGGTAGACGCGGCGACGCGACGCGTCGGCTTGCTGCAGGCGGATCTGCGTGCAGAGCACTTGAAAACCCATGTTGCGCAGACGGCGCTTCTGAGCGCCGAACAGGTGCGGATGTACTCGGTGTTGCGCGGCTACACCGCTGCTAACCCTGCGGAAACACCTCACGCACCATCGAGCGGCCACGCTCATCCACGTTCAAACTAAGTCTCCAGGAGCTCACGACATGCAGCAATCTCGCAGAACACTGGTCCTAGGGTTGCTATGCGTTAGCAGTGCGGCTTTCGCGCACGGCGAAAAACAACACTCAAAAAGTGCTCCTCTGAAGAAGGAACAGAAGGCGTGGGGCATCGGCGGTGATGCCAAGGCAGTCAAGCGCACGATAGCTGTCGGCATGAGTGACCAGATGCGGTTCACTCCGGACAAGATCGAAGTAAAGCAGGGCGAAACGATACGGTTCGCCATAAAGAACAACGGCAAGCTGATGCACGAGTTTGTCATCGGCGACAAGAAGGACCTCGATGAGCACGCCGCGCTGATGGTCAAGTTTCCGAACATGGAGCACGACGAGCCGTACATGGCGCACGTCGCGCCTGGCAAGACAGGCCAGA
>Ga0136638_10000207_pt1 | contig 12165 bp, 10 predicted proteins | sample AntDrymUQ8582206_2_FD_104671 | JGI IMG/M metagenome (GOLD analysis project Ga0136638, IMG submission 104671) | Polar desert sand microbial communities from Dry Valleys, Antarctica - metaG UQ858 (22.06) | ecosystem: Environmental > Terrestrial > Soil > Desert | place: Antarctica: Dry Valley...
AACCGGTATTCCAAAACAAATAATGGTAAGCTACCAGGAAATTGCTGAAGCCCTTGATAAAAGCATTTTCAAAATTGAAGAAGCTATATTAAAAGCGTTGGAACAAACACCACCGGAGTTGGCTGCTGATATTTATCGTCGAGGTATTTATATTACAGGTGGAGGCGCTTTGTTAAAAGGGTTGGATAAACGTTTAAGTCAAAAAATAAAATTACCTGTTCATGTGGCTGACGATCCTTTAAAAAGCGTTGTTCGTGGTACAGGATTAGCTTTAAAAAATTATGAACGATACCCTTTTGTAATGAGATGACGGTTGAAGGTTTAAGGCCTAAGGCGTAAGGATACATCTCCAAACCTTAAACCTTAAACCTTAAACCTTACACCTTCCTATGCGCAACGTATTTCTTTTTATCCGACGCTATTTTGTTTTTCTCCTTTTTTTGGTGTTGCAAGGGTTTGCACTATGGATGCTTTTTAAATATAACCGATTTCACAGGGCTGCATTTTTAGGTAAGGCTACAGAATTTACCGGCAGCATTAATACACAGGTAGATAAAGTTGATGATTATTTTCACCTGCGTGAAGAAAATAAACGTGTCCATCGCATGAATGATTCTCTGATGAATTTGTTGCGGATCAATTATAGCATACCGGATACAGGTCAGCGGCTCTTTATTGATTCTGTGCGCATAGATACTACTATACAGTACCGGCGGTATTTATCCCGGGATGCGAAAGTGGTATACAATTCTGTCATTTCTGAAAATAATTATTTGCAATTGAACCGGGGCGCCAACCATGGCATTAAAGATAATATGGCGGTTATAAACTCCGATGGAGGAGTAGTAGGTTTTATTATTAATGTAAGCCCTAATTTTAGCCAGGTCCTTAGCTTATTGCATACTAAAAGCCGTGTACCGGCGGTACTGAAAAAAACAAATACTTCTGGTACTATTAAGTGGGATGCAGAAGATCCCCGTTTTTTAATTTTGGAAGGCATTAGTAAAGATGTAGATGTAATAAAAGGTGATACGGTCCTAACGAGCCAATATGCTTATAATTATCCACCAGGATATATAATTGGAAGAATTGCCGGAGTAAATACCAATAAGGCCACCGGCTTTTATGAATTAAAAGTGAGGAGTGCCGTAAACTTCAGCAGTGTACAACAGGTTTTTGTAATAGAAAACCTGCAACGTACCGAACAATTGCAACTTGAACGTGATACAGAGAAGAAATTAGAAATGGAAAAAAGAAATTAATTTGAACGATCTTCTAAAAAATATATTCAGGCTGGTAATTTTTCTTTTGATACAGGTATATGTTCTCAATAAAATACCACACCTCCACCGCTTTATTGTACCATATCTCTATTATTTATTCCTGCTATGGTTACCTTTTACCATGCCACGGTTAACGCTTTTATTTGTTGGTTTTATTACCGGCCTTTCGCTTGATTATTTTACGCTAACCCCTGGTTTGCATACAGCCGCTTGCGTACTGATAGCCTATGTGCGACCTTATATAATAAACATCTTAATTGCAAAAGAAGTTACTGAGTTTAAATATCATGAGCCATCGCCACGGGGTATGGGCTGGGGTCCATATATGGTTTATGCCCTTATACTTACTTTTTTGCATCACACTTATTTAATTTTATTGCAATGGTTGCAGTTTGGTACGTTTCTGAATTTTATTATTAAAATTGGCGCCACTACTGCCATAAGCATGTTGCTTATTCTTACGGTTGAATTGCTATTTTCACGCATTCTGAAATATAGAACCAATACAGCGTAGCCTTAAACCTATAGGGTTTTGAAAACCTTATAGGTCTTTGTTAACCTAACTGGTAAACTCGTAAACTGATAAACTCCGCCTATCCCATAACAAAAAATTATCAAAACGAAAGTTGCACATCTGCAATAGTTTAGCAATTTTGCATAAGGATTGCTTTTGTGTAAGCTTTATTACTTACTTCACTTCTTTTTTTACATTTTTATATGCCGGTGTTTAATGGATCGAGGAGTTATATAATCAGGCTGATTTTTCTTGTTACTATAATGATCATCATTGCGCAGCTTTTTAACCTGCAGGTTGTATCTGGTAAATACCAGAAACTGGCACAGGATAATGCAGTTTTTCGAAAAGTGGTTTATCCTTCAAGAGGTATCATCTTTGATCGTAATGGCAAATCTATTTTAAATAACACCTTAATGTATGACCTGATGGTAACACCATCAGAGGTTAAAAATGTAGATACCGCTTATCTGTGTCAATTATTACAAATAGATACCGCGGATTTTAAACAGCGTATTGTCAATGCCATTTTGCGGAATGGTCGCTTTCGCCCCTCGTCGTTTGAAGAACTTCTTTCACCTGAAAAATATGCAAGGTTTGAAGAAAACATGTGGCGCTTCAATAGCGGATTTTATTTGCAACAACGTCCTATAAGAGTCTATCCTTTTAATGCAGGTGCGCATATAATGGGGTATGTGGGGGAAGTGGATTCAGGCATTATTGCACGTTCAGGTAATTTTTACGAGCCTGGAGATTACGTAGGGAGGAGTGGTATAGAAGCATTTTATGAAAGGATATTAATGGGACAAAGAGGCGTTCAGTTTTTAATTAAAGACAATAAAAACCGTTTGAAAGGCCAGTACGAAAATGGCGAATTTGATACAGCAGAAATAGCAGGAAGAAGCTTGCGAACCTATATTGATATTGAGCTTCAGCAATTGGCTGAGAAACTGATGACCAACAAAGTAGGTGCAGTGGTTGCCATTGAGCCAAAAACCGGTGGTATTATTGCCATGACATCCGGGCCTAATTACAATCCAAATAATTTAACAGGATCTGAGTTTAAAAAAAATTATACGAAACTGGTGCTTGATGTGGCAGGGCCATTATTAAATCGTTCAATCAAAGGGCAATATCCCCCCGGCTCTACTTTTAAGCCAATTGGCGCCTTAGTTGCGCTTGATGAAGGATTGATCACTCCATCCTTTGGTTACGGTTGCAGCGGAAGGTATTATGCCTGTGGAATAGGAAAACCCGCCTGCACACATTCAAATCCCGGTCACGCTGCTAATTTGCGATTAGCTATTGCCAATTCATGCAACTCCTACTTTACACATATTTACCGCCTGGCTGCAGATAACCCTAAATACGCTAATGTAAAAGATGGCTATGCGAAATGGCGGGAATATATGAACCAATTTGGATTGGGAATTCGATTAGGGATAGACTTGCCCAGCGAAGACAGGGGCAATGTTCCTGACACTTCTGTTTACAACAAAGATTATAGAAATGTATGGAATTCCTGCACCAACCTTACCTTGGGTATCGGCCAGGATAAAATGACTTCTACACCGTTACAGTTAGCAAATGCGATGTGCCTTATAGCTAATAAAGGATATTATTTTACGCCACATTTTGTAAAAAATATTGATGGAGAAACTAAGGAGGATACGGTTTTGAATCGTTTTCGTAAAAGACATAATGTACTTACTGATATATCAAATGAAGCATATGAAGCTGTAATGAGCGGTATGCAGGATGTAGTGGAAAGAGGAACAGCTACGGGAGCAAGAATACCCGGTATTAATATTTGCGCCAAAACGGGTACTGCGCAAAACTTTATAATCATGGATGGAAGAAAATTAGAGCTGAATGAAAATGCAATGTTTGTTTGTTTTGCACCGCGTGAAAATCCAACAATAGCCTTGGCGGTAATTGTCGAAAATGCGGGATATGGCTCTACTTCTGCAGCGCCTATTGCCTCGCTATTAATTGAAAAGTTTTTGAACGATACCTTACGGCCCGAAAGTATAAAAAGGATAGATGAACTTTCTAATAAAAATCTTATGCCCTCGCATTTGCCCCGCTTACAATATAAGGCCGACTCTACCCGTGCTTTTCGATGGTATCAAATTACTAAAGACAGCAACTATATAAAAAAATACCTGAAGCGGTCATTTCCAAAACCAGCTAAAAAAGATTCCCCTGCTCCAATACAAAGAATTGTTTTCAGCCAGGATCATGATTTTATTGAACCAAAGAAAATGCATACGATGAAAAAGAAAACGGTTGTTTAATGAGCAAAAGCAAGGGAAGTATATCTAAAGGAATTGACCAGATGATGATCTGGTTGTATTTTCTTTTAGTTTTCATTGGTATCACGGCGATTTTTGCGGTTACGTATCGCGAGGGTGATTCTGTCGTCAGTAGTTTTTTTTCTTTTAAAACCGATTACAGTAAGCAGCTTTACTTTTTTATAGTTGCTATTTTTATAGGTGTATTTATATTGTTAACTGACAGCAAATTTTTTACAGCCACTGCAAATCTTTGGTATGCAGTGGGGATAGTAATGCTATTGCTGGTTTTTCCATTTCATTCTTCGGTAAAGGGTACAGAATCTATTATCCGTTTTGGAGGTTTTAATTTTCAGCCTGCAGAATTTTGTAAGGTTTGCGTTTGCCTGGCATTGGCAAAATACCTGGCCTTGCCAAACATGGACTTTAGTAAGCAACGCTCTCAATTGATTGCCGCCGGCATTGCTGTGATCCCTGCATTACTTACCATACTTCAAAAGGAAACCGGCCTGGCATTAGTATATTTTTCTTTTTTCCTGGTGATGTACCGTGAGGGTTTGCCACCTGCCATATTGATCATTGGTTTTACAATTGCTGTTCTTGTCATAGCCTCCATTGTTATCGATCCAAATATCTTAGCTATCATTCTAACAATTATCGCAGCCTTTGTTATCTATTTTAACCGCCGCCAGGTGCGCAGGGACAGAAGTAAATTGGTCAGTATTATTTTTCTCTGGCTGGTTTGTGTAGGTATTCAGCGTTTTGCTGTGCCGTTTGTTTTTAAAAATGTTTTACAAAAACACCAGGTGGAAAGAATTTATTCTCTATTTGGTAAAGACAATCCTTACTCTGCAGAATCGGCAGCTATTAAAAATGCCACGGCTAAAAAAGTTGGTAACACTGCAGACTATAATGTGCGCCAATCAAAAATTGCAATTGGTTCCGGTGGTTTATTTGGGCAGGGGCTATTAAGCGGTACACAAACCCGCTACGATTTTGTACCCGAACAGCGTACCGATTTTATTTTTTGTACCATTGGCGAAAGTTTTGGGTTTGCAGGAACTTTTGTCTTACTGATCATTTATTTAATATTTCTTTTTAGAATAGTAATGATTGCTGAAAGGCAAAGAAGTGTATTTAGCCGATGCTACGCGTATGGTGTAGCAGCTGTTTTTTTCTTTCACATTACTATTAATGTGGCCATGACAGTTGGGCTTGCACCCGTTATTGGTATTCCATTACCCTTTATTAGTTATGGCGGTACTGCATTATTAACCTTTACCATCTTAGTTTTTATTTTGATCCGTTTAGATGCGGACAGGCAAATGGTATTGAGGTAAGTGGCCCATCCCGGCCTTCCCGGTGGGAAGGCCACAACATACAAGCCTCGCTTTTAGAAAAATCTTTATAATTTAATTCTTAAACTGAACGAAAGCCGTGAGCAGTTAGAAAGAATGATTGGGCAGGTTTGCAAACAGCGTAATTTGCATCAGCCCCGCATGTATAAAAACAAGGCTCGCAAACAATATCTCATGCTCCCTCACTTTCTCCAAAATTGTTTGCCGCAATTCATCAATATTAGTACGTTCCAATGCATAAATGAATAAGGCGTTTCCACCTGTTTGCTCCTGCCAGCGGTCTTTCATATCCTGCAAAATTTAATTTTTGTTTCTAAATTTGCAAAAATGTAAACTTTAAAAAAATCTTTTACTCTTTCTGCCAATGGCAATAAATAATAATGAAAGCAAGAAAAAGGCAAGAAACAAAATACCGCAATTCAAAATTACCCGGTTATATCCCAATGCAGGTACATCAATAAAAGGATAAGGATACAAACCAGTTATGGCCCCCCTGGAAAAGACATAAAGCAAGTAAACAAAGGGATAAATTAGCCACAAAAACGCATCTTTCCATTGCAGGTTTCTTCGTTTTACAAAAAGAAACCAGTATAAAAGAAACAATAAGGGAATAACGGTATGAAGTAATTCATCTGCTACTAATTGCCATCCTTGAGGATCCCACAAAAAACGCAACACCAGGTTATACACTATCCCCACAATGGTAATATAAATGGTGATAGCTGTAGTTGCTTTTGGATTTGTAAACCTTCCTTCCTCCTTTCTATTTTTCAGCAAAAGCACAGTAAAATATAGTGCGACAAGAATGTTTGTAAGAATGGTAAAATAACTGAAGAATTGAACGATGGTACCAGGCAAGCTAAGCTTCCGGTTTTCAATAATAAGATACAACTGAAGGATAATGGCAAACCAGCCAATGATTGCTCCAATAGCTATGTATATGCGCATTAAGTTTTTATAATTTAAACAGATAGGCTTTAGATAATGTTAGCACATTAGCTGATTAATTTATCGGGTGTGATGGGTAACTCACGAATTCGTTTTCCTGTTGCATGATACACGGCATTGGCAACTGCAGGTGCAAAACCAATTAAAGAAACTTCGCCAATGCCTTTAGCGCCTATTGGATTTATTATCAGATCGGGTTTATTAACAAATAATATTTCAATTGGTGGTACATCGGCTTGCACCGGCACATGATAATCTGCAAAATTATTATTTACCCATCTGCCATAACGGTGGTCAATAACACCTTCTTCCATTAAAGCCATGCCAATGCCTCCAACCACACCACCGATCATTTGGCTTTCTGCTGTTTTTGGACTGATGATCTTTCCTGCATCACATACTGAAACTGCCCTTGCTATACGAACAACTCCTGTGGCGGGGTTCACCAGTACTTTTACAAAATGTACTGAATAAGAATAGGATGCATACTTCTTCAATTCTTCACTGCCCTTTGATTCTTCTGTCACTTCTACCTGGGTTAACCCGGCTCCTTTTAATACATCTGCCAAAAACATTTTTTTTGAGCGGTTAGCCGCCAATAAAATGTTGCTATTTTCAAAAACAAAATCTTCAGGTTTTGCCGTATGAATTTCTGTCGTATGAAAAACAACATTCTCTTTTGCCAGGTCAATAATTTTTTTGTTTAAGGCTATTGATGCATCATAAACTGCAGACCCTAAAGTTGAAGTAGTGGTAGAACCTCCCTGCGTAGGACCCGGCGGATAAGAAGAATCACCCAGCTCAAATGTTATTTTGTTTACAGGAATTCCGGTAGCAGCAGAAGCGACTTGCGTCATAGCTGTAGCCGTACCCGGCCCGCTATCTGCCACCGCACTTTGTATCAATAATGTTCCGTCAGCATTCAGCCTTGCCAATGCTCTTGCTGTGCCACGTGAGGCATTGAAGACACCTGAGCCCATTCCATATCCCACAAACAGATCGCCTTCTTTCATTGAACGTGGTGTTGGGTTGCGGCTGCTCCATCCAATTTTATCGGCTCCCAATTGATAGGCCTCTTTTAAAAATTTGCTTGAATAAGGGAGATTTCTTTGCGGATCAGTTTCTGCATAATTGCGAATGCGTAATTCTATTGGATCAATTTTTAAAACATAAGCTAATTCATCCAGTGCTGATTCCAATGCGAAGGAACCGGTGGCTTCTCCCGGACCACGCATCCACGTTGGTGTGCTGATATTTAACGGGTAAACTTTATAGCGTGTATTTACATTAGGACAGGCATACATAAACCTTGACATATTTACAATGCCTTCGGTAAATTCTTCATATTGAGAAGTATGCGAAATGGCTTCGTGTGAGATGCCTGTAAGCTTACCATCTGGCGTAGCGCCAATTCCAATTTTTTGTAAAGCATGAGGCCGGAAACCAACCATGGTAAACATTTGTTGCCTGTTTAAAACCAGCTTCAATGGCCGCCCGGTTTTTTTAGCGCCAATACAGGCAGCAATCGCATGTGGCCATGTACGCAAGGCACTGCCGAAGCCACCACCTACAAATTTTGCATTCACCTGCACATTTTCTTCAGTCAACTTAAAGGCCTGCATAATACTTCGTTGCGCCGATTTCACTCCCTGTGTTTTTTCATACACAGTTACTTTATCTTCTCCTCTCCAAAAGGCAGTGGTAGCATGCAGTTCCATCGGGTTATGCACTTCTATCGGTATTGTATATTCTGCCTCTATTTTTACCGGTGCATTTTTGTAAACATTGGCTTCTCCACGTAAATAATCATTATAGCGCTGGCCTTCTATTGCAGGAACATTTATTTTCGCTTCGTCAAGATCGGTTTCATGTGTTTCTTTTTTATATTGAACTTTCACCAGGGAAGCGGCGTGCAATGCTCTTTCAAATGTATCTGCAATTACCAAGGCAACCGGCTGTCCATTAAAGTGAACAATATTATCATTAAATATTTGTAAGCCCTTTCCACCAGTTGGCCCTTTTACAGGATTAGCGCCGGCATCATAACCCGGGATCTTTGGTGAGTTGAGATGTGATATCACAGCAATAACACCCGGCGCTGCTTCTGCTGCTTTTGAATTGATGGTGGTAATACTGCCTTTTGTTATGGTACTGTCAACTAATACCCCGTAAGTAAGATTTGGTAATTCATATTCAGCAGCATATTTAGCCGTGCCTGTTACTTTGGCCTTGCCATCAACCCTATCTAGGTCATCTGCAAAACCTACATCAAAAAAATTATTTTCCATACATATATTTTATGATAAACCTGTAATGGTTTTGAGCGTTTCAACAATCGTGTTAGGTGCCAGTGTTAATTTAAATTTATTGTATCCATAAGATTTTGCATCTTTCATCGACATGTTGGCTGCCTGTTGAAAAATGGCAATGCTTGCTGTCTTGCCTTTGAGAAAATTTTCTGCACTTGTCAAACGCCAGGGTTTATGTGCTACACCACCCATTGCCAATCTTGCATTTTGAATAATATTTTCTTTTAAATCTAATGCAGCAGCAACAGATACCAGTGCAAAAGCATAAGAAGCACGATCACGGATTTTATTGTAAAGAACATTTTTTACAAAAGCAGCATTATCCGGCACCTCTACCGCCGTTATTAATTCTCCTCTCTGCAGGGTATTGTCTTTTTGTGGTGCGCTTCCCGGCAAACGATGAAATTCATTAAATGGAATACGGCGTGAACCTTTAGGACTGCTTACTACCACAGTTGCATCCAAGGCAGCTAAGGCAATACACATATCACTTGGATGAACCGCAATACAAGTTTCTGTACCACCAAAAATGGCATGCATGCGATTGTAACCTTTTAGGGCACCACATCCGCTACCCGGTTGACGTTTGTTGCACGGCATAACTGTATCATAAAAATAAGGACACCGTGTACGTTGCATCATATTGCCACCAACCGTTGCCATATTCCTAATCTGTGGCGAAGCGCCTGCTTTTAGTGCCAGCGAAAGCAACGGGATTTTTTTAACGATCAATTCATTTTCTGCTACTTCACTATTTAAGGCAAGCGCACCAATGCGAATAATTCCTTTGCCTTCTTCAATGGTTCGCAGCGGCAGGTTATTTATGTCTATTAATTTTTGCGGAGTCGTCACACCTCTTTTCATCAGGTCAACAAGATTGGTACCTCCGGCAATCAATTGTGAAGTGGCATCTTTATTTAAAGCATCTATTGCAGCCTTTTGTGTGGAAGGCCTGATGTAATCAAAGTTGATCATATTTTGCTTCCTCCTTTTTTTGCTTCCACTATTGCATCTACAATATTTGGATAAGCTCCACAGCGGCAAATATTTCCACTCATATACTGTCGTATATCTTCTTCATTTTCTGCATGTCCTTCGCGTACACAGGCAACCGCCGACATAATCTGTCCAGGTGTGCAATAACCACATTGAAAACCATCATGTTTGATAAATGCTTCCTGCATTGGATGGAGAGCATCACCGTTTGCCAAACCTTCAATGGTAGTAATTTTTTTCCCCTCCTGCATTGCAGCCAGGCTTAAACAGCTCAGCACTCTTTTACCATTTACATGTACCGTGCAGGCTCCGCATTGTCCATAATCGCAACCCTTTTTAGAACCGGTGAGGTGAAGTTGTTCCCGTAACAAATCGAGAAGAGTTACACGTGGCTCAACAGAAAGTTTATGCAACACTCCATTCACTTCCAGTTGCAGAGAAACTTTTTCAAAATAGGCGCTGGCTTTTTCATCCAGTTCATTTTCAGCAGCTTTCACCAGAATAGGAGATGCAAATGTTATGGCAGCGAAAGCAGATGAATGTTTTAAAAAACGCCGCCGTGCCTCATGCAGGGTAGTTTGTTTTTCTTCCGGCTCGAATGATTTGTCGTTTGACATAGATAAGTTTTAATACAAGTTTAAGTTAGGAATTATTTATACATCATGGATCAGAAATCAGAAATCAGAAATCAGAAATATTTTTAATTCCATATCTTAAGCCGCTCAATAATAACTTTTGACTTATATTTTATTACACCATCAATGGAAAGCATTCTGGCGTAGCCGGGATGCCGGCAGAAACGTTGCTGTTCAAATATTCATGGGTTTGATAGTACTTTACCTGCTGGGAGTAGCTATTTTTATTGGTGTATTTCTTCAATCCATTCTTGAAGCTGCCTTTCCAGAACAGGATGTTGTTACCGTGTTTTGTGGATTTATTCTTTATTATTTTTTTCTGGATATCATTTTCCGTTTCCTGTGGCAGGATTTGCCAACATTAACAGTGCAGCCTTATCTGGTGCAGAACATTAAGCGCAGGCAATTGGTTCAATTCCTTAACCTCCGTTCGCTTTTCTCTTTTTTTACCTTGCTTCCTTTATTTTTATTTGTACCATTCGCTCTATCAGTAATACACAGGCAATATGGATCTGTTGTTTCTTTAGCTTTCGTTGTCACTATCATTAGTCTAATTCTTTTTAATCACTTTCTCGTATTATTTATTAAGAGAAAAACAATTTTAAGCAATTGGTGGCTCGTTGGTTTTTTTGTTATTGTGCTCCTTTTAATAGCGGGTGATTATTTTAAAATTTTCTCCGTCAGTAATATGTCTGCCATTATTTTTAAACAGCTTTTAAAAACACCATTGCTTTGTGTTACTGCTATTGTTTTAGCAGTTGCTGCGTTTTATAACAACAGCCGTTTTTTGCAAAATAATTTATATCTCGATGACCTGGTAAAATCGCCGGGGCATAGAGCGTCGGCTGAATATCAGTGGTTGCAAAGGTTTGGCAGTGTTGGCAACCTGATAGCTGTTGATTTGAAATTAATCCTTCGTAATAAGAGGCCCCGATCACTATTATTATTTTCATGTATTTTTTTATTCTATGGCTTTATTTTTTATAAGCCTGTTTCCTTCGATAACAATGATTTTGGTTTTTTGTTGTTTGGAGGCATATTCGTTACAGGCATGTTCATGACGAATTACGGGCAGTTTCTTTTTGCCTGGCAAAGCAGTCATTTTGATGGCTTATTGGCTGCGAATGTTCCCTTGAAAATATATCTAAAAAGCAAATTTATTTTATTGACAGGCTTTTGCACTGTTGCTCTGTTACTTAGTCTATTCTACGGCTTTATAAATTGGAAGATCATTCCTGTTCAAATTGCTGCCTACTTTTTTAATATCGGTATTCATAGTCTAATAGCAGTTTACATTGGTACTTATAATTACAAAGGTTTAGACCTCAGCAAAGGAGTTTCTTTTAATTACCAGGGCACCGGGGTTGTTCAATTCCTGTATGCTATTGTCATCATGATTATAGGCTTCATACTGTACCTCCCGTTTGCAATGCTTATCAGCTCCTGGGCTGGTATTATAACCGTCGGCCTGCTTGGTTTCATTAGCCTGTTGCTACAAGATTGGTGGATAGATAAGCTGACCATACAATTTCAGAAACGGAAACACAAAATGCTTGAAGGCTTCAGGGAAAAATAATTTATGATAACGATCAGTAATATTGGAAAAGTATATAATGGACAGATAGCAGTTGATATTCCTCAATTGCAAATAGACCACGGAATTACGGGTTTAGTAGGTAATAATGGTGCAGGCAAAACAACATTGTTCCGGTTAATACTTGATCTTATAAAAGCTGATCGCGGCAAAATATTGTCAAAAGATAAACCCGTTTCTGCCAATGAAGGATGGAAACAATATACTGCTGCCTATATTGATGAAGGATTTTTA
>Ga0136638_10000208_pt1 | contig 12145 bp, 9 predicted proteins | sample AntDrymUQ8582206_2_FD_104671 | JGI IMG/M metagenome (GOLD analysis project Ga0136638, IMG submission 104671) | Polar desert sand microbial communities from Dry Valleys, Antarctica - metaG UQ858 (22.06) | ecosystem: Environmental > Terrestrial > Soil > Desert | place: Antarctica: Dry Valley...
GCAGTTGGCTCGTTAATCGCCATGACTGCTTTGCGGGAACAGCCGAAAGCTGAAGCGCTTTGCAGTGTTGGTTTTAGCGGCTATTTGATCGAGCCGGTGCGGCCTTCCCGCCTGCTTGAGGCTTTGCTGGCCCCGGTTAAGGAAAGGGGAGAGTTTGGGAGCTTGGAGGCTGCTAATACTTGCAAGTTGCCACCAGTTAATTCTCAATATGTTACTCCCAATTCGCCCTCATCGCTGAGAATTTTGCTGGCGGAAGACCACCCGATTAATCAACAAGTGATTGTCGAACAGTTGGCAGCTTTAGGCTATCATGCTGACTGTGCCGCCAACGGTCAAGAGGCGCTGGATTTGCTGGCAGAAAAAGGCTATGATTTAGTGCTGATGGACTGTCAAATGCCTGTACTTGACGGTTACGAAACGGCGAAAAAATTGAGGGAACGAGAAAAGGGCGATCGGCATACTTTTGTGATTGCTTTAACGGCTCACGCTATGCCGGGGGAACGAGAAAAGTGTCTGGCGGCGGGGATGGACGATTATCTCAGCAAACCTGTAGATTTAGATGCTTTGGCGGCGGCGCTGAAACAGTATGAATCCCAAAATGTTCAGTTTGAAAATAAGTATGGAGTTAAAAGTATTAATTTGGAAGACAATGCTCAATTAGTAACAACTTATACAGAACTTTTGGAAAAAGTAGAGGTTGTGGCTGTGCCGGCACCAAGGGCGATTCCCTACGGGATAGCTTCGCCGCGCGCACTTCAAACTTGGGAACACGCGGACTGCGACGGACTGTTCGACAGGAGCAGATTGCAGCAACTCGGACGGGTTAATGTTAAATTGCCCGATCGGCTTTTGCAAGCATTTGTGGGAAACGCGCAAGCTGATGTGGCTGCTGCCAAAATTGCCGTAGAAGCTAAAGATTGGCAAGCTGTGGAATATCAAGCTCACCGTCTCAAGGGAACTTCTGCTAATGTGGGAGTTGCTCTGATGTCGGATTTGGCTGCACAATTGGAGCATCAAGCGCGAGGCTTTCAATCTGAACCGCCAGGGGAGGAATTGTCAACTATTGAGGGGATTGAGAACATATTATTGAGTTTGTCCAGTCATTTAGCCCGGGTTCAAGAATTTGTCGAAACTCGAATGTTTGGTTGATATTTAAGTCTGTTTTTTAGCTGTTAGATACGTCGGCGATTATAGTCGGCGATTGAAATCGCCACTACACAAACGAAGTCCGAGCTCAGAGGGACTCAAGAAAATAAGGTAATTTTAACCGCACGGTCTTCTTATCTTCAACCTGCGGAGGCAGGTTTTGTCTGTATAGACGCGGTTTCAACCGCCCAGTCTTCTGAAGAAAATAAGGTAATTTTAACCGGACGGTCTTCTTATCTTCAACCCTTGGCTTGCGGGTTTTGTCTGTATAGACGCGGTTTCAACCGCCCAGTCTTTAAGAAAAAATCGATGAGTTAACCTATGACTTACGAGACCGATACAAACCCTATTTTACATACCGATTCATTACAAAGTAATGGAGAAGTGCTGACGCCTTTGATGGCTTTTGCTCAGGAACTTTTATTGCATGAAAACGAGGATATTTCTGAGCAATATTCTGTAAATGCTGTGCCATGTCCGCCCGACGAAATAGATGCTTTTTGTGTTGAGAATCTGGTGGCAAAAGTAGCTCGCTGCTGTCGGGAAAGCAAGGTTGGCAAAAAATTACCGACGGCTTTTTACGTTCACGTTTCGGCTTTGCCGACACTCAACCCTGTCCTCGGAATCTACGAAAATTGTGCCAGACGCCATCTCGAAAATATTGATGAAGCAAATTTAGTTAAATTTTCGCTCCAGCAACCTAAAATATCTTATCTTTTTTACCCGGATTTCGATACAGATGCTCACCCTGCTTTGCAAACTAGCATCCAAATTAATCTAGAAACAGGGGAAGTTAAATATTTCGATTACAGCAACAGCGAAAATCCCCCCGTTTTGCACCGCAAGGAAACTTTTGTAACTGCGGATTATCCCAATTACGAGAAGTTTGCTCGACTGACTCGCTGCGAGGAAGGATGGGGACTGCTTGACAATACAAGCGTTATCGGCACTCGCGAGGGTTGGCTGAAATATTTGGGATATTGCGGTGTTGAAATTCAAGATCATGCTGTTGTCGAACGTTTGAAACAGGAAAATAGCGAGTTATCAATTCCGAAAATTGAGCGTCACAAAGCTGCGATGGTGCGCAACTCTATTTCTAAACCTGTGCGTCTGGTTTTAGAATCTGATTTGTTTGTTGATGGGATGACTTTCTTTGATTACGGTTGCGGCTACGGCGGGGATGTTAAATGTATTGCCCAAGAGGGTTATGCTGCTGCGGGTTGGGACCCGTACTATCAGCCGGATACTCCGCGAATTTGTGCGGATATTGTGAATATTGGTTATGTGATTAATGTGATTGAATCTTTGGCGGAACGCCGAGAATCTTTGCTGAATGCTTGGGAATTAACTAAAAATTTATTGGTTGTGGCGGCTCAGGTTTTGATTGATGATAGCGAAAAAGGTCAAATTGCTTACGGGGATGGGGTGATTACTTCTCGGAATACTTTTCAGAAGTATTACGAACAGGAAGAGTTGAAGGTTTATATCGATCAAGTTTTGAGTGTTGATGCGATTCCTGTGGCTTTGGGGATTTATTTTGTGTTTCGGGATGCTGCGGAGGGTGAGGGTTTTCGTGCTTCTCGCTTTCGATCGCACTTATCGACTCCCAGAGTGCGATCGCAAGTCAAGCGATTTGAGGATTACGCGGAAATGCTGGCTCCTTTGATGGCTTTTGTGAGCGATCGGGGCCGCCTTCCTGTTAAAGGCGAATTAGCGGAAGAATCGCCGATTAAGGAGGAATTTCACAGTTTTAATCGCGCTTGGAGGGTGATTTTGCAAGCCACCGATGCGGATGATTGGGAGACAATCGCCGACAAGCGCCGCCAGGATTTGCTGGTATATCTCGCTCTTAATGGTTTGGGCGATCGACCTTCGATGCGCCGACTCCCGGCTCAAATCCGCAATGACATCAAGGGTTTGTTTGATAATTATCAAAAAGCTTGCACTTTGGCAGATTTAATGCTATACAGTTTGAGCAAACCTGATATTGTGGCGGACTGTTGCGAGGATAGTGCGATCGGCTACAAACAGCACGGTTCTCTTTCAGTTCACGTCTCATTTTTAGAAGAACTCGATCCTTTGCTGCGGCTGTACGAAGGCTGCGCCAACCGCACAATTGGCAGGCTTGACGGCGCTACAATTATCAAATTTCACGCTCGCAAACCTCAGATTTCTTATTTATTTTATCCCGATTTTGACACTAACCCGCATCCAGCCCTCCACACTGCTATGCACATACATTTGCGCGACCTTTCGGTCAGCTACCAAGACTATTCTGATGTGTACAATCCGCCAATTTTAGTTAGAAAAGAAGCTTTTGTTAGTCCTAGTTATCCGCATTACGAAAAGTTTGCAAAACTCACCCGCCAAGAGGAAAAGTTAGGCATTCTCCATAGTTGCGGAGTTAAGAAGTATCGGGAATGGGTGAAGTGTTTGGAGGACAATTGCGTTAAGATTAAAGGTCATAAGTTGTTTTGGCGATCGGATGCTGACCCGGAAAAAGTGAAAATGCTGCAAAATGCTGCCTCGGAACGCCAGCAGAAAAAAATTGAGGTTAATACAGGAAAGATTGAACAAACCGCAGAGGGTGTAGAGAGCGCAGAGGAAGAGAAAGAATACGGAGAGGAAGAGGAAAAATAAGTAAAAAGGTTCGTAGTTACTCGTTACCAGGCAAAGCGCCTGGTAACGCAGATCCGGAGGCTCTGCCTCCATTTTTGGAAGCGAGGCAGAGCAAGAGTGATATGGGTTCCCAGGCGCTTTGCCTGGGAACCAGTTAAATTTGTAGGGAAACGGCATTGCCGTGTCCTCCATTTGTAGGGAAACGGCATTGCCGTGTCCTCCATTTGTAGGGAAACGGCATTGCCGTGTCCTCCATTTGTAGGGAAACGGCATTGCCGTGTCCTCTTGATTAACATCAAGCAAACTTAATCTTCAAATAATCATCCTCCATCTTCGCCCCCGAAGGTTGCAGCGCCGCTAAAGCTTGTGGCAAAACCATATTCCGGCGGTGATTTCCAATCCGAACATTCAACTCGTCTCCAGTTTTGCTCAACTGAATCTGATCCTTAGCAATTCCCGGCAAATACAGTTCTAGAACATATTGATTGTTCTCCTGCACAATCTTAATCGTATTTTCTGTGTAATAAACCTTGCTGGGATCTTCATCTGCATAAAGCGTTTCTTTCAAGCGCTCCAAAGCTGGCAAACCGCACATTTCTTCGGAATAAAGCGGCACTTCTTTTACAGGTAGCGGCCGGAAATTATCGTGAATTTCCTGCTTGTACTGCTGCTGGTTCTCTTTCCAGCGCTTGAAAAAGGGATCGGTTACTTCGTCGGGAATAATTCGATTAGCTACGATTAAATCTGTGGCAACATTGTACAAGCTCAAATAGGCGTGAGCGCGCAAAGACTCTTTAATTACCATTTTTTCGGGATTAGTAACTAACCTGACCGAAGTCACAGTATTGTCAGTTAAAATCTTTTCCAAAGCTTCGATTTGTTCGTAGAATTCATAAGGTGCATCCATCACCTCTTTGTCTGGCAAAGAAAAGCCCGCAAGTGGTCTAAAAAACGGTTCAACTAAAGGTCTGAGGGCAACAGATATGCCTTGCAATGGCTTGTAAAATTTCCTCATGTACCAGCCACCAACTTCTGGCAAACTTAGCAGTCGCAATGCTGTGCCTGTCGGAGCAGAATCGATAATTAAAACATCATATATTCCCTCGTCGTAATGCCGCTTCATCCGCACCAAACCAAAGATTTCATCCATTCCCGGCAAAATGGCTAATTCTTCAGCTTGAACACCCTCAAGTCCCTGGGCTTTCAAAACTTGAGTAATGTAGCGTTTGACTGCTCCCCAATTGCCTTCTAATTCCCTGAGAGCGTCCAATTCTGCACCCCACAAATTGGGTTTTACCAGTCGGGCATCGTGTCCGAGTTCCATGTCGAAGCTGTCGGCGAGGGAGTGGGCTGGATCGGTGCTCAGCACTAGGGTTTTGTATCCCAATTCGGCGCATCGCAGCCCTGTAGCAGCGGCTACGGAAGTTTTGCCAACGCCGCCTTTTCCGGTCATTAATATTAAGCGCATTTATTGTTTAGCTCGCCTGAAAGTTCTTTACTTATCTATTGTAACGGAATGTAACAGAGATTAATTTAGTGGTGGAATTAATTTGGGCGATCGCCCGTCGGGTGACACAGCACATTTCCGGTGATTCACGAAATTGGTGCGATGTCAATATCAAGAAGTCCGGCAAGCAGTTAGGTTAAGTTGGGGGTTGAGTGCATAAAAAGGGCGATTCACGCTCGGGATAGCTGCGCCGCGCGTACTTAACATGATATAATATCAATTAGCCCGTGAATTTCCACCAACTTTAAAATAGGATTATTCACCCATGCAGCTCGAAGAATATTTTGACTTTCAGCGGCCCGATGATATTCGAGTCAAAGGGACGCGAATCGGCATTGAAACTATCTTATATGATTTCATTCATCGCGCTCGCACTCCTGAACAAATTGCTCAAACCTATCCATCTCTTAACTTAGAACAAGTCTATGCTACTATCCTTTACTATCTGCATAATAAAGATGCCGTTAGTAACTACATCGCTGATTGGTTGGAGTGGAGTCATCAGCAACTTAAAGCACAAGAACTTAACCCTCCACCTGGTATTGTTAGACTGCAAAAAATAATAGCCGAAAATAAAGTCAAACAAATCACAAATGAGTCTCAATTATCTGTTGGATGAAAATGTAGATCCTAGCTATAAAGCTGAAATCCTAACACGCAATCCTAATTTGATAATTTGGTGTGTGGGTGAACCCGAAGCTCCCAGTCGGGGAACTTTAGATCCAGAAATCATTAAATGGTGTGAGGAATATAACTTTATATTAGTGACGAATAATCGTAAATCGATGCCCGTGCATTTGACAGATCATTTGGCAGAAGGTCGTCATATTCCGGGCATTTTTATCCTAAATTCAAAATTGAGTATTGGACAAAACATTCGGCAATTAATTTTTATTGCTGAGGCATCTTTTAATGATGAATATCAAGATCAAATAGTTCATTTGCGAGAGATTATTTGAATAAATTTGTCAAGGGCGATTCCCTACCGGATAGCTGCGCCGCGCGTACTTCGCCTTATAACCGGGTTTCTGTCAATATCTGATTTTAGCCAAAAGTCTCTAACCACAAACCCGGTTATGAAGGTCGTGCGTAAATCCTAGATATTAGTTGCTACGGGAAATACAAGTTGTTTGAGCACGTCTAGTCGCGAACAGTTCCAGTAATCGATGTGGGAAACGATTAAACCGTCGCTGTTGACCTTCAGTTCGCTCCTCCCGGCGATCGCCATTTTCGGTTTCCAAGGTAGCGGCGCGATCCAACTCAGAGTCCAGCGAGTTTGTACAGTATCTTCCGACTGAGAAATCTCGTGCAAGTCAAGTTTAATCTGTTGAAATAAAGTCCCCATAAACCCGATCATTTTTTGGTAGCGATCGACTCCAGTAAATCGATTTACTGGGTCTTCAAAATAAACATCTTTGGCGTAAATGTTGTAAGTCTGATTTTCGGGGAATCTTTGATAATCGTCTTTGAGAATTTCAATAATATCCATTATGATTAGCTATTTGCCTTAAATTATTATAATATAGCTTATACCTGCTTGAGAAAAGGCGGACAACTTATGATCGACCTCTACACTTTTACCACACCGAACGGCCGCAAAGTCTCGATCATGCTCGAAGAGATAGGTTTACCCTACAACGTGCACGTCATCGACATCACAAAAAACGACCAATTTAGCCCAGAATTCATCGCCATCAACCCCAACAGCAAAATTCCCGCTATAGTCGATCGAGATAACGGCATCACCATCTTCGAGTCCGGCGCCATCCTGATCTATCTTGCCGAAAAAGTAGGCAAATTTCTGCCCACCGACAAAGCAAAATACTTTCAAGTCATGGAGTGGCTGATGTTTCAAATGGCCAGCGTCGGGCCAATGTTCGGTCAGCTCAACCACTTCAAACGATTTGCACCCGAACAAATTCCCTATGCAATTGGGCGCTACGAAAAAGAAACCTTGCGGCTGTACGGAGTATTAGATTCTCAACTAGCAAAACACGAATACATCTGCGGCGACTATTCAATCGCCGATATTGCAACTTATCCGTGGGTTGCTATTTACGAATTTCAAGGATTGACCCTCGACAACCATCCCCACCTCAAACGTTGGGTAGAAACCTTGCAGAAGCGTCCCGCCGTTGAGCGCGGCATGGCTGTTCCTGCAATGCAAAAATAGAATTTTTTGAACCGCAGATAGACAAAGATATTACCAATATTATCAGCGTTGATCTGCGTTGATCTGCGGTTCAAAAAATCTTCATATTATGTCGGCTCGATCGACCATAATATCCGGCCGGGGCGGGTTTATTGAATCTCTGATTTGTGTTAGATATCTTGGCGAACCCGCCCCTACAAGCTCCTCCTTAATTAACCGGACATGATATCAAACTCAATCAGCGAAATGCTGAATAATCGCCTCAGCAAACTCCGAACACTTCAACTCCGGCACCGGCGGCTCCATCAACCTTGCCAAATCATAGGTAACTTCACGGTTAGAAATTGCCGCCCCCAAACCCTTCTTAATCAAATCTGCGGCTTCCAGCCATCCCATGTATTCTAACATCATCACCCCCGACAAAATCAAGGAACCAGGATTGACTTTATCTAAACCGGCGTGTTTCGGTGCAGTGCCGTGAGTTGCCTCAAAAACAGCACATTCATCACCAATATTCGCACCGGGGCCCATGCCCAATCCGCCGACAATTGCTGCCGCCGCATCGGACAAATAATCGCCGTTTAAATTCATCGTCGCCAAAATCGAATATTCGCCCGGTCGAGTTTGAATTTGTTGGAAAATGCTGTCAGCAATTCTGTCATTGACCATAATCTTTTGTTTCCACTGGCCGCTGCCGTGACTTTCCCAAATTGCAAACAAAACGTCGGCGACTTCTTGACGAATTTTGGCTTGTTTTTCGGGAGTCAAAGCATCGTATCCCGGATCTATTTGGCGGGCGTTTTCTTCCAAGCTAATGTCGGGATTTTGTTCTTTGTTGCCGAGAATCCAAGACTCTCTTTCAGTCACGCACTCAGCGCGATATTCGGTGGTTGCCAACTCGTAACCCCAATCTCGGAAAGCTCCTTCGGTGTATTTCATGATGTTGCCTTTGTGCACCAATGTTACTTGCTGCTTGTCTTTCGGCAACCGCAAAGCGTGGGTAATGGCGCGTCTAACCAAACGCTGAGAACCGCTTTTGCTAATCGGTTTAATTCCGATTCCAGAATCGAGGCGAATTTGTTTTTTGCCGTGTTCTGGTGTTGCGGGAATTAACTCATTATTGAGGTATTCAATTAGTTTAATGCCGATTTCGCTGCCTTGTCGCCATTCAATTCCCAGGTAAATATCTTCGGTATTTTCCCGGTAAATAATTACGTCTAGCAGTTCGGGAGTTTTGTGCAGCGATGGGGTTCCATCGTAATATTTGCAGGGCCGCACGCAGGCGTAAAGGTCAAAGATTTGCCGCAAGGCTACGTTGAGCGATCGAATTCCGCCGCCAATTGGGGTTGTCAGCGGCCCTTTGATGGCGACGCCGTATTCTTTGATGGCGTCTAACGAATCCTGGGGCAAATACTGGTAAGTGCCGTAGACATCGCAAGCTTCGTCGCCTACATAAATCTTGAACCAGTTAATTTTCCGCTGGCCGCCGTAAGCCTTTTCTACCGCAGCATCCATGACTTTCTGGGATGCTGGCCACAAGTCTACGCCCGTACCGTCGCCGCGTATGAAGGGAATAATTGGGTCATTGGGGACGATCGGCAAACCGTCTTTGAAAGTAATTTTAGAACCAGTTGTCGGGGCTACAATCTTTTCGTACATATCTTAACAGTGCGGATAGCAATGTTCCCTATTTTGCCACGATTATCTGTCTAAACCTCAATAAATCCTAAATATTTGTCTAAATTTAAGTTTTATGTTTGGGCGATCGGCTGCCGGTCACTTTGACGATCTGGCGATCGTAAATTGAAAACTAAATTTAAAAAAGTAGCAAAGATAGCAGAAGTTTCTATCAAGTATGCGCTTCTACGTTTCAGCGCTACTGTTGAAAAGATGCTGGAAGCGAGTCACAAGGGTGATTTATTTTTAACCGCAGATGAACGCAAATAAACGCCGATTATTTTGAGGATATCTGCGTTTACTTGCGATATTTTTCCTTCTGCATATTCTTTTTTACCACCCACAAAATAAACCCGATGACAATAGTCACGGCAACTATTTTAGAAACTGGAGCCAGATAATCATCTACAAGTGCATAATTTTCACCTAGTTTATATCCGGCAAAAGTGAGGAAACTCACCCACAAAATTGTGCCGCCTGTTGAGTAGAGCAAAAAAGGGATTAAAGGCATATTGTTGATGCCTGCGGGCAGGGAAATCAGGGTGCGAACTCCGGGGACGAGGCGACACAAAAAGACGGCTTTGTTGCCGTGTCTGTTAAACCATCTATTCGCTTTGTCAATATCGGCGCCCGATACCGTGATCCACTTGCCGTATTTGTCGGCTAAATTTTTTAAGCGTTCTTCGCTCAATAATTTACCCGCATAGTACCAGGGAAGCGCCCCTAAAACTGTTCCGAGCGTCCCTGCTGCGATCGCCGGTGCCAACTGCATATCGCCCTTCGATGCGGTGAATCCTGCCAGTGGCATAATCAATTCTGAGGGGATGGGCGGGAAAAGGTTTTCTAAGAACATCAACAGTCCAATGCCCAGATAACCCATCGACTGCATTGTGTTAGTTATCCATTCAACCATTTTGATTTAATAGGTAATTTTTACTTGGTAATCTTCTTGTTTCTTGTTCCCAGGAAGAGCCTGGGAACGCATATAAGTGAGGCTCTGCCTCGACTGCGAACAAGGGAGGCTCTGCCTCCGTGCATTCATTCCCAGGAAGAGCCTGGGAACGAGAAAATAGAGTCTGGGAACGAGAAACTATTATTAAGTGCCCGAAGTCCAAGAGTTGGTGTACTCAATTTGCTCGGCAGTCAAGGTATCAATGTGAATACCCATTGCTTCCAATTTGAGACGGGCAATTTCTTTGTCAACTTCCACAGGGATTGAATGAATTCCCGGCTCTAGTTTGCCTTTGTTCGTGACGAGATATTCGCAGGCTAAAGCTTGGTTAGCAAAGCTCATATCCATCACGGCGCTGGGGTGTCCTTCGGCTGCTGCCAAGTTGATCAAACGGCCTTCGCCCAAGACAATAATCGACTTGCCATTATTGAGGTGGTATTCTTGAGTGAAAGAGCGAACTGTTTTCACGTCGGTGCTTTTTGCGCCGAGGGATTTGAGGTCGATTTCAATGTCGAAGTGACCGGAATTGCAAACAATTGCGCCGTCTTTCATGGTGTCGAAATGTTCGGCACGAATGACGTGTTTGTTGCCGGTAACGGTAATGAATATATCTCCGACTTTTGCTGCTTCGTCCATCGGCATGACGCGGAAACCGTCCATCACTGCTTCGATCGCCCGAATCGGATCAATTTCGGTGACAATTACGTTAGCGCCCATGCCGCGGGCGCGCTGTGCCGTGCCTTTGCCGCACCAACCGTAACCTGCAACCACAATATTTTTACCAGCTAACAAAATATTTGTAGCGCGGATAATGCCGTCTAGGGTAGATTGACCGGTGCCGTAGCGGTTGTCGAAGAAGTGCTTGGTGTCCGCGTCGTTGACGTTCATTGCGGGGAAAGTCAGCACGCCGTCTTTCAACATTGCCCGCAGGCGCACGATGCCGGTGGTAGTTTCTTCGGTAGTTCCGATCAAGTCGGCAATTTGGTTCGGGCGGTGCTGGATCAGGGCTGCTACCACGTCGCTGCCGTCGTCGATGATAATGTTGGGGCGGTGGTCTAGGGCTGTGTAGACGTGACGTTCGTAGGTAGCGGCGTCTTCTCCTCGGAGGGCGAAGACGGAAATGCCGTAGTCTTCAACTAAGCAAGCCGCTACGTCATCTTGAGTGCTTAAGGGGTTGCTGGCGATCAGTACGGCGTCGCCACCGCCGAGTTTGATGGCGATCGCCAAATGAGCGGTTTCTGTGGTTACGTGGCAGCAAGCAGCCAAGCGAATGCCAGCGAAAGGCTTTTCTTTAGCGAAGCGTTCTTGAATTTGCCGCAAAACGGGCATTTCCCGGCCGGCCCACTCGATGCGTTGCTTGCCCAACGGGGCGAGGGACAAGTCTTTGACTTCGTGTTTAATCTTGACGGATGTAGCTACCATGTATGTTATTTCCCAGAAATCATCAAACTTTGTTAGTTTTAGCAGATAAACCCATCGGCGGGCAAGTGCTTTGATTTTTCTCGATCGGTTGGCGGTGCTACTCTTAAATTTTGATTGTGTTCGATCGACCAATTTTTGATTGACAACAGGGGGAAGTCACCCGCACCGCCAGAGTCAGTCGATTTTAGATTTTAGATTTTAGATTTTAGATTTACTTGCAGCATTAAATCTGGGATCTTGAACTTTCGTCTGAAATTTTGAGATGCTCGGGACTCCTGTCGGGGGCTTGTCTCCGTTTTTGGGCGGGGTCAAAATTTGCAGTCGGGCGGACTCAATCTTTTTTGTGAGCGCGGCGTTCTTGAATTATATGAATAATCGAAGGCACAAAAGAAAGTACAATTATTCCGCCAACAATCGGCAGTAAATATTGGTCAACTTTCTCCGGAGGAATCATCTTTCCCAAATAATAACCCAGCAGCGTTAGCCCCACCGTCCACACAAACCCGCCGATGAGGTTGTAAAACATAAAAGTTTTGTATTTCATTGCCGCCACTCCCGCCACTATCGGCGCAAAAGTGCGGACAATTGGCATAAATCTCGCCAGTACAACTGCTTTTTGGCCGTGTTTTTCGTAGAAGTTTTCGGTTTTTTCTAAATATTCTTTCTTAAA
>Ga0136638_10000210_pt1 | contig 12142 bp, 8 predicted proteins | sample AntDrymUQ8582206_2_FD_104671 | JGI IMG/M metagenome (GOLD analysis project Ga0136638, IMG submission 104671) | Polar desert sand microbial communities from Dry Valleys, Antarctica - metaG UQ858 (22.06) | ecosystem: Environmental > Terrestrial > Soil > Desert | place: Antarctica: Dry Valley...
CGCCACGACCACCAGCTCGGCCCCATGCTCCTCGCACAGTTTTTTAAAGTCTTCGAGGTAACCGCGAAACTGCGACGCCGGCCGTGGGATCGGCGGCACCCCGCTGGCGATCTCTTTGCGTAAGCGGTCACGCTCGGCCGCCAGGGTCTCCTGCTCGGCCAGCAGCGTGTGTGCGACCCGTGCCTCGCCGACCTGCTTCTCCTCGCCCTTGAGCACCCGCCTGAGCAGGCCTTCGCGCGTGCGTGCCGCCTCGCGGATCATCGCCGCGGTGACGACGACCGCGCGGCCCTCCTCGCTCGAGTTGTCATTGACGATGTCGCCTGGGCTGCTGCGCGCGACCTTGTTGTTGTAATAATCGAACTGATAGTTGCTGGCCTCGGTGACCAGCGAGTCGAGGCTGCTCAGCTTGCCGTCGAGCTCGCGCGCCACCTCCTCGGCGCGCTGCCGCGTCTGCGCCAGCATCTGGCCCGCCTGCACCTCGCTGCGCGCCGCCTCCGTGTGCGCAGTCTTGCTGGCGACCACCAGGTCGTGCAGCCCGCCCTCCGACGGCGTGCCGAGGTCGAGCCCGCTGTCGAGGTCCGCCGCCTCCGGCGCCGCCGCGGTCCCGCGCTCGTGCAACCATCGACGCAGCGCGTACATGGCGTGCGACTGCGAGAACAGCCGGCGCCGCCCCGGGAACTCGAGCACCGAAGCCGGCGCCGTCTCGCTACGCACCGCCCAGCCGTCCCACACCGCGTGGCGCTCGCGGTTCGGGCGCTCCAGCTCGAACGGGTCATTCACGAAGTTGAGCACCACCACCACGCTGGCGAGCTTGCGCTGCGCCAGCACCTCGCGCGCCACCGCCAGGTACTCGCGCGGGCCATAGGTCGGCACCCCGGCATTGAGCACCGTGCGCCCCGACGCCGCCGCGAGGCGACTCGAGAACGTCGCGTCGTCCTCGACACCGAGCCCGAACACCTGCGAGTCACCGACCACCAGCACATCACCGTCTCCGGCCGCCGGCCACTCCCCGCCGCGGTAGCCCCCACCATTCACGTGGATCGTCGACAACGGATTTTCACGCAGGCGAAACCGCATGCTCGCGCCCGGCTCGAGCCGCACCCCGAGCTCCGGATCCGCCACATAAAAATTCACATGCGGGAAGGCCCCATCATCCCGGCGATCGAACGCGTACTCGGCGATCCCCGACCCGAGGCCCAGCCCGACGAGCACCTGCACACCAATGACCAGGGCCCGCCGCCCGCGCGACCGTCTCTTCGAGCTGGGTCCCATCACGTCCTCCGCCATGCACGAAGTGCCCGGCGATTGTATTCCCGCCGCCAGCCGGCGAACACCGCCGCGATCGCTCACCCGGGCTCGCCGATCCCGGGAATCGCGGTAACTTTCGCCCATGTCCACCAAGGCCCTCGAACCCCTCCTCGCCCCGCTGCGCAAGCCCAACGTCGCCGAGCTGCTCGGTGAGGCCGACCTCGAGCTCGGCGCCGACGACGACCTGATCGACTCGCTCGGCAAGGATGTCCCGAAGGACAGCCTGATCCCGTTCGGCCAGCACGGCAGTGGTTCGCTGCTCGCCCTGTGGCGCACCGACCCGCGCATGCCGCTCGGGCGCTGCCCTGTCATCTGGCTCGACAGCGAGGGTGACCCCGTCGAGGCCATCGCGCCCGACTTCGCCGCCTTCCTGACCCTGCTCCCGTACGGCCTCGGCCAGCTCTACGACCTCCTGCGCCGGGCCCAGAAGCTGCGCGACGGCGACAACGCTGATGGTGATGATGAAGCAGACGCCGACGCCGCGTTCGAGGTCGACGACGACGACCTGCGCGAGGGTCTCGCCATGATCTCCGCCGAGCTCGGCGCGTGGCGTGCGGCCGGCTTCCAGCCCGCGGCGGACCCGCTGGCGGTCGTCGAGCAGGCCGTCGCGCTGCCCTTCGCTGCGTGGTGGGACGCGTTGCCGGAAGCGTGATGGCGAGGACCCCGCGGCTTGCATCGACGGCCCGCGAGTGCGATCCTCGCGGGTGTTTCGCATCCGAAGGATCCACGACGATCTGCTGCCGGTGAACGCCGCGGCGATCGCCCAGGTCCAGGCCCAGCTGCGGGTCCAGTTCCCGGGCCTGCGCGCCGGCCAGATCGACGCGCTGCCCGATCAGCTGCGCGACCCGATGGCCTACAAGTTTCGCACGGTCGTCTTCGTGGCCGAGCAGGGCCACAAGGTCCGCGGCTTCGCCGTGATCATGCACGCGCCGGACCTGAAGTTCTGCTTCCTCGAGTTCATCTCCACCGCCCCCGGCGAGGGCGGCCGCGGCGTCGGCGGGGCGTTGTACGAGCGCCTCCAGGAGGAGTGCCGCGAGATCGACGCGATCGGCCTGTTCTTCGAGTGCCTGCCCGACGACCCGGGCAAGGTCGCCGACCCGGCCAACCTCGCCGACAACCGCGCCCGCATGCGCTTCTACGAGCGCCTCGGCGCCCGGCCAATCGTCGGCACCGCCTACGACACCCCGCTGACCCCCGAAGACAGCGACGTCCCCTATCTGGTGTTCGACGACCTCGGCCGCGGCAAGCCACTGCGCCGTGACGCCGCCCGCGCGATCGTGCGGGCGATCCTCGAGCGCAAATACGACTGGCTGTGCCCGCCGGAGTACATCGATCGTGTCGTCGCCTCCTTCGTCGACGACCCCGTGCGCCTGCGGCCGCCGCGGTACACCCGGACCGCCACCGAGCGCAAGGCCTCGCCGCCGCTGCCCGCCGACCTCCGGATCCCGCTCGTCTACAACGACCAGCACCAGATCCACCACGTGCGCGAGCGCGGCTACGTCGAGGCCCCCGTGCGGATCCCGGCGATCCTCCGCGAGCTCGAGCGCCTCGAGACCTTTACCGTCATCGAGCCCAAGACCTTCCCGAAGAGCCACATCCTCGCCGTGCACGACCCCGAGTTCGTCGGCTACCTGCAACGCGTCTGCGCCGACCTGCCCGAGGGGCGCAGCGTATACCCCTACGTGTTCCCGATCCGCAACGCGACCCGTCCCCCCGCCGACCTCGCGACGCGCGCCGGTTATTACTGCATCGACACCTTCACCCCCCTGCACCGCAACGCCTGGCCTGCGGCTCGCCGCGCCGTCGACTGCGCCATGACTGCGGCCACCCACGTGCTCTCCGGCTCGCGCATCGCCTACGCGCTGGTGCGTCCACCCGGCCACCACGCCGAGCGTCGCGTCTTCGGCGGGTTTTGTTACCTCAACAGCGCGGCAGTCGCCGCCAACTTCCTCGCCGCGCAGGGCAAGGTAGCGATCCTCGACGTCGACTATCACCACGGCAACGGCCAACAAGACATCTTTTATGAGCGCGCCGATGTGCTCACCGTGAGCCTGCACGGCCACCCGCGCTTCGCCTACCCCTACTTCTCCGGCTTCGAGGACGAGCGCGGCGCCGGCCCCGGCGAGGGTTTTAATAGAAACTTCGCCTTACCCGAGCAGCTCGACGGCCCCGGCTACGCCGTGCACCTCGAGAAGGCGATCGCAGAAGTACGTACATTTCGCCCGCGCTTCCTCGTCGTCTGCCTCGGCCTCGATCCCGGCAAGGGCGACCCGACCGGCACCTGGACCCTCGGCTCGCCGGACTTCGAGCGCAACGGCAAAATGATCGGTGCCCTCGGCCTCCCGACCCTCGTCGTCCAGGAGGGCGGTTACCTGACCCGCAGCCTCGGATCCCACGCCCGCAGCTTCTTCCGCGGCCTGTGGGAGGGCATCCACCGCCGCCGCCTGCGCCCGGGTGAATGACCTACAAAAGCTCGCCGAACAGCGTCGGAAACACGCGCGAGATCTTGCTCATGAGATAGTCCCCGTACGTGCCCTCGAACAGGTGCACGCTGCGCCCGTCCCAGCGCGTGTGCTGATCGTCGATCGCCACGCGCTCCGGCAGCGGCCGCACCTGCGCGTCGAAGTCCGGGTCGAAAAAAAGCGGCAGCGACAGCCGCGAGCGCCCGCTGGTATTGCGCACCCGATGCGGCGTCGAGCGAAACTCCCCGCCACTCAATCTATCGAGCATATCGCCGATGTTACACACCAGCGCCCCCTCGATCGGCGGCGCCGCGATCCATCCGCCCGGGGTCCGAACCTCGAGCCCACCGACCTCGTCCTGCACGAGCAATGTCAGCAGCCCATAATCCGTGTGCTCACCAACCCCCCACTCGCTGTCCTCCCCGGGCGGATAGTGAAACACCCGAAACAGCACCGTCGGGTCGGCCGTGTAATGCTTTAAAAAGTACTCCCGCTCCAACCCCAGCGCCAGCGCGATCGCCCCCATCAGCACGTGCCCGACGCGGGTCAATGCACCCATGACCTCGAGCACAGCTCCCCGCATCTCCGGTACTTGCTCAGGAAACAGGTTGGCGCCGTGCAACGGCACCCCGGCGCGCACGCGCGGGTGGTCCGCGGCCAGCTCGGTCCCGAAGTACAGCCCCTCCTTGCGGTCAGGCCGCCCGGATGTCAGCTCCTCGCCGACCGGAAAGTAGCCGCGCCACGCCTTGCCCCCGCGGGCCATCGCTATCTCCATACGCTGCGCCAGCGGCAACGCGAAGAACTCGCGGCTCGCGGCCATCACCCGCGCCAGCAGCTCGGGCGCGACGCCATGCCCGACCGCGTAAAAAAACCCGCTGTCCCGACACGCCGCCGCGATCTCGCCAGCCACCCGCCTGGTGCCTGGCGCGTCACCGCGCGCGACCGGAGAGATGTCGACGACGGGCAGGCTCACGTGCCGGCAATCTCCTTCAAAAATCCGCCGAGATCAACCCCGGTCGCAAACTGCTCGCGCATCGGATAGGATGACCGCGGAGTGAGCCCGCGATGAACGACGATCCCAACGCCTTCCAGTGGACTCCCTTGAGATTGGCATTGCTCATCTTCGGGTCGCTCTCGCTGATCCTGGGCTCATCGACCGGCTTGGGCCGTTCACGCGGACGGGAGTTCAACGCCGCACCTCCACAGCAGGAAACGTGGCGAGCGACCATCCACTCCAATACATGGGACGACTCGCTCGCGGTCGACACACCATGCGCTGTGCGCCAAAAGTCCGCCATGTGGTGCCGTCGCGGCTGCGGTCTGTTTAGCATCACATACGTGGAATGCGGCGGTCGGACGCTCGCCAGCGCCCGCGGCACCGACCGCAGCGTCTTCGTTCAGCGTGGAAACGTCGACGAATATCAGCTCGATACAGGATCGCGTATGTTGTGGGATCACGCCGCAAACACATTGATCCTGGAGTCGACAGCCAGTCTGGAGCCCCGCCGATTGGCCCTGCAACTGGCGCCTACCTCGACGGTCGAGGTCGACCCTCATTGTCGCGCGACGTCGCGCGACGCCTGGGGTATCGACTCGACGCCAGAGTGTGGCTACGCCTACCTCGACTACGCGCCGTGAGGCTCGACTGACCACCCGGCCCCGGCCACGTCACCCGACCCGATCCCGTTCCTCCATGCCCGGTCCCATGACCCGCAGGGAGCGCTTGACGGGCGATGCGCGGATCTGCATCGTGGACCCATGCGCCGCGTGATGTTGTCCGTGTTCGTCACCTCCCTCCCCGCCTGTGGCGACAGCACGAGCGTCACCGCGACGGCCGGCGGAACTTCGACGGACGGCCCGACCAACCCGACGACCGCCACCAACCCGACGAACCCGACCACGCCGACGACATCTGCGACCGAGACCGCCGGCATGAGCGCCAGCGACACGGTCCCCACCGAGGGCTCCGCGACCGCGACCGGCGGCACCACGGGCCCAGTCGACCCCAGCACCGGCACGACCGCCAGCACCACCAGTGAAAACACCTCCGGCGGCCTGCTGCTCGACGTCGGCGCCGACACCGACGTCGACCCCGGCGAGATCGTCACCTGTGACGACGCCGCCGACAAGCCGAGCAACCTCGGCTGCGAGTTTTGGGCGGTCGACATGGACCAGCAGGACGGCTTCAACGACCCCGCGAGCGCGCCCTGGGGTGTCGCCATCTCGCCGGTCGGCTTCGGCGACACCGACGTCACCATCGAGATCAATCTCGCGGCGCCGGGCCAGCCGCTCGACCTCATGGTCGTCAAGCAGCTGACGGTCGGTCAGGACGAGGTCATCCCTGTCGAGCTGCCGACCCGCGAGCTCGACTGCGGCATCAAGCCGAACGACTACGCCTCCCCCGGGACGTGCCTATCATCCAGAGCCTTCCGGATCCGCTCGTCCGCGCCGGTCGTCGTCTACCAGTTCAACGTCTTCAAGAACGCCTTCTCGAACGACGCCTCCCTGCTCCTGCCGACGCCCGCGCTCGGCAAGTACTACCGGGTGCTCGGCTGGCCTGCGGGTCACCCGATCAAGATCTTCGACATCATCGATCGCGCCGCCGTGACGATCGTCGGCACCACCGAAAATACGACCGTCACCGTCGTGCCGAGCTGGCGCATCAAGGGTAACCCGCCGATCGCGGCCGCCAAGGCGGGTCAGCAGATCGTCGTCAAGCTCGGGCCTTTCGACGTGCTCAACCTCGAGACCGACGACGCCACCTTCCAGGACGACACCAAGACCATGGCCGACCTCAGCGGCTCGGTCGTCACCTCGGACAAGCCGGTCGCGGTGTTCTCCGGGGTCGAGACCACCTCCGCGCCCGGCGGCGTGATCAAGATCCCCACCTACCCGGGCTGGACCGACGAGGACACCTGCTGCCTCGACCACCTCGAGGAGCAGCTGTTTCCGGTCGAGTCGGTCGGCGCCAAGTATGTGATCACGCGCAGCCCGATCCGCTCGTCCGGCAGTTATCACGAGCCCGACGTGATCCGCTTCGTCGGCGCCGCCGAGGACGCGGCCATCACCACCAGCCTGGCGCCGCCCTTCGATAAATTCCTCATCAAGCCCGGCGAGGTGCGCACCACCTGGGCCGACGCCGACTTCACCGCCACGGGCAACCGGCCCTTCATGGTCGGCCAGCTCCAGATCAGTCAGGGGTACGTCCAGGGCTCGCTCACCGGCGACCCCTCGCTGACGGTCTTCCCTCCGGTCGAGCAGTACCGCGACCAGTATCGCATCCTCACCCCCGCCGACGACGGCCTGTGGGGCTGGCAGATGAACTACGTCGTGCTCTCCACCGAGCCGAGCAACATGATCACGATCGACGGCGCCGAGCCGGCCGGTTGCGTGATTACTCCCGCGGGTAACCTGGACGGCGTCGACTTCGAGTCGCGGCGCTGCCCGGTCGGCGCCGGCGTGCACGCCCTCAAGGGCAAGCAGCCGTTCGGCGTGGTCGCCTACGGCTACGGCCCGGCCGGCTCCTACGCCTTCCCCGGCGGCGCCGACGTCGAACCGATCTACGTCCCGCCGCAGTGACGAGCCCACCCGTCATCACCGATGACGCGCGCCGTCCCGCTCTCCTGTACATCTCATGAACGCGCGCGACCCTGGCGGTTCACTGCGGAGCAGCGGCGCGGCTGGTGGGCGGCGGCCGTCGTCGCCGCTCATCGATCCAGGCGACGGCCTCTTCCCGGGTCTTGCACGAGGCGAGCACGACCTTGCCCGGCGCCATGAGGTCGACGGCACGCCGGAGCAGGTCGACGACGACGCGCTGGACCATGCCTCCGCCGTAGGTAGCGCACTCGACCGGCGTCGCCACGGTCATGACCCACTTGATGATCGCCTTGCGCGCCTCGGTGCTCATCGTCGGCCCCCCGTTTCTCACCAGCAGGAACGACCGCGGATGAAGCCCGCGGAGCTCGGAAAGCCGGCGGATCAGCTGCGCGACGTCATCGCTTCCCATGGTCTCGGGCGCGAATAACTCGAGGACATCGTCATGGACGTAAAACTCGATCGTGAACATGGCGCGCGCGGGAGTCGACGAAGGTGCTGCGGGCCCGACCGGCCGTCAATCGACGGTTTCGCGGCCGCGTGCGCACAGTCTGCGCCAGCGGCGGCCGAGCTGTCCAGCCTGGGTTCCCCCCAGCAGCGAATGGTGCCGCCGGCCAGATGCCCACGCGGCAGTTCGTGGAGGCAGCACCACGCTGCAAATCAACAGCGGCGCCGCGACGCCCTCGGACAACAACGCGCTCACGGGGTGTGGTGGAGCACGGCTGCCGAGGTCGTCGTCGCGTGACCGGCCTGCTCATTTGATATAGTGGACCTTCAGCACAGGCGGCGCGTCGCTGGTCCCGTTCATGTACACGACCGGGGATTCCGACAGCGGCTCGATCGCCAGGTACAGGAACTGCGGCGGCGGCTCAGGGACCAGCTCGGTGATCGTGAGCTCGACAGCCTGGCCGAATTTCGTCAGCCCGATGTCGACCTGGCCGCCGCCGTCGAGCAGTGGCGGCTCGGTGAAGAGCGTCCCGGCGTCGAAGGCCGTGGCGCGATGGATCCGCCCGGAATCTGGCTCGTCATCCGACAAGATGACGGTCAGCGTCAGCGTCGCCGACAGCAGCTGCGCGTCCGCGAGGGCGCCCAAGTCGAAGCGCAGGACGGCCCAGGCCGGGCGACCACCGGCGTCGATGAAGGCCTTGTCGACGATCATCCCGTAGGTGTCGTCGGGACCGACCATCAGCTCCTGCGTCACCAGCAACTCGCACAAGAAGGGCGGACCATAGGGCTGCTTGGCCTGCGGGTCGAGCACGCAGGTCGCCAGGTCGCTGACGATCTCTTCCGTGTACTCGACCGGCTGCGACCCGGTGTCCTCCGTCGCCACGCCGGAGCTCGTCGATGTCCCGGTCGTGCCAGGCTCAAGGGTCGTCTCGCTGGATCCGGCGGTGACCGCCGACGTGCCCGTGCCAACGACCCCGGTATCGCTCGAGCTCGTCGGCTCCAGCCCCGACGAGATGGACGCCGAGGACGCCGAGGACGCCGAGGACGCCGAGGACGTCGAGGACGTCGAGGACGTCGAGGATGCGTCGCTCCCGCTCGTCGTCGTATCCCCGCGCGATAGTGAGTCCGCCAGGCCGAACACAGGGTTATCGATGGCGCAGCCGCCGAGCAGCACCCACGTCCCCAGCACGGCCCACGCCCGACTTTGCCTGCGAATGTCGTCCCATCCGCACGGGGCATGTTTCGGGCTCGCACCGATGATGCCAACACGGACCTTGGCCTTTGCTTGCGAACCATTCATCACGATCCCTCCTTATTCGCCGAGGATGATCGCGAGTGCGAGACGAGACGCCGACGGCGCAGCCCCAGCGCGCCGAGCCCGAGCAACACGGACAGGCCGCCGCCGCCCTCACTGCGGCAGCCGCAGCCGCCGTCGCCGTCGTCGGACGGGCTGGTATCACCGGTCTCGCTCGCCGTCACGGCCGTCGTGGCCCCGTCTCCGGTGCCGTCCGACCCGTTCGTGGTCTGCCCGCTCTCCGTCGGCGAACTCTCGCTCGCGCCGCCGGTTCCCTCGCTGCCGTCCGAGTTCCCCGCGGTTCCGGTCGGTTCGCCCGTCACGTTCGTGCTCGCCGTCCCCTCGCCATTTGTCCCTTCACCGCCCGTCGCCTCGCCGCCCGTCGCCTCGCCGCCCGTCGCCTCGCCGCCGGTGCTCTCCTCGCCGTTGGTCGTGCCCGGCTCGCCCTCGCCGAACTCATAGGCACCGACATCCGGAGCGCCGACCACCGGCCGCGCCTCGACCATCGCCGGGTGCACATACTGCGAATCCGGCACCAACTCGGCCGCCAGCGCCACGCCGACGTCCATCGCCGGCGAGTCCATCAGCAGGTCGTAGTCCGGCCCGACCTGCAACGTCCCCGCCGCCGCCAGCGACGGCACCAGCACGCCCATCGCCAGCCAACATCCAACCGAAACCAATCTTGCGCCCATGTGCTCCGCCATACCCCTCTCGTTTGCCCGCGAACCCCGTTCCCGTCAAATGTCGACGCGGGGCCCCAGGCGGGGGCACGCACGCACGCGCCGACGCGCTCTCCTGTACATCTCATGAACGCGCGACCGCGAGCGCGTCGTCGCCGGGCGCGCTCGCTGTCCCCTGCCGCGGCTGCCCGCTAGACTGACCGCGCTTCATGTCGAACGCGGTCGACTCGGTGGATGCCAGCGACACGACGGCCACCCGCCACGACGATGACGGCCAGCCGGCGCCGCCGCTCGAAGAGCATCCGTTTCGCATCGGCCGCTTCACCATTCTGCGCCGGCTCGGGCGCGGCGGCATGGGCGTCGTCTACGCCGCCTACGACGACCGCCTCGACCGCAAGATCGCCCTCAAGCTGGTCTACGCCTCGCCGCAGGACGGCTCGCTCGGACAGACCCGGCTGCTGCGCGAGGCCCAGGCGCTCGCCCGCCTCTCGCACCCCAACGTCGTCCAGATCTACGAGGTCGGTGAGCACGACCGCCAGGTCTTCCTCGCCATGGAGTTCGTCGGCGGTCTCACGCTCGGCGCCTGGGCCCACGCGAAGACCCGCGGCTGGCGCGAGCTCCTCGACGTCTATCTTCAGGCCGGGCGCGGGCTCGCGGCCGCCCACGTCGCCGGGCTCGTGCATCGCGACTTCAAACCCGACAACGCGCTCGTCGCCGACGATGGCCGCGTGCGCGTACTCGACTTCGGCCTCGCGCGCGCCGTGCTCGACGAGGTCGACGACCTGGCGGCCGCCAGCAACAGCCTGACCGCGATCGACTCACAGGACCTCACCCAGCCGCTGACCGCCGTCGGCACGCTGCTCGGCACCCCCGCGTACATGTCCCCCGAGCAGCTCCTGCGCCACCCGACCGACGCGCGCTCCGACCAGTACAGCTTCTGCGTCGCCCTGTGGGAGGCCCTGTTCGGCGCCCGCCCCTTCAGCGGCCGCACGATCGGCGAGCTCAAGCACCACGTGTTCAAGGGCCCGCCGCGACTGCCTCGCAGCAGCGTGCCCGCGCACCTCGGTCGTGTCCTGCTGCGTGGCCTCAGCACCGACCCCGAGCGCCGCTACCCCGACATGGACGCGCTGCTGCGCGACCTCGCCGACGACCCGACCCTGCGCCGCCGTCGGCGATTACTCGTCACCGCCGCCGCGCTCGGCCTCGCCGGCGCCGGCGCCGGTGCCTACGCGCTCGTCGTGCGCGACGCCCCCGACCTCGCCGTCTGCGACGGCCGTGCCGCCTTGACCGGCGTGTGGGACCCCGAGGCCCGTGCCGCGATCGAGGCCCGCTTCATCGCCACCGACCTGCCCTACGCCGCACGGGCCTTCACCGCGACCGCCGTCCAGCTCGACGCCTACGCCTTGCAGCTGCAACAGCTCTACGGAGCCGCCTGCGAGGCGCGCCGACGCGGCCTGCGAACCAGCCGCGCGCTCGAGATGCAGGCCACCTGCGCCGAACGCCGACACGGCGCCCTCGCGGCGCTCGTCGGCGTGCTACGCGACGCCGACGCCGACGCGGTCGAGCGCGCCAGCCAGGCCGCCAGTCGCCTGCCGGCGATCGAGAGCTGCAGCGACTTCGCGGCGCTCTCGAGCGAGGCCGGGCCCACCGACCGCGACCCCGCGCTCGCGCTGCGCATCGAGTCGCAACACCAGCGCCTCGCCCGGGCGCGCGCCGAGCTCGACGCCGGTCACTACCCCCGCGCCCGCGAGCTCGCCCGGGACGTCGTCGACGAGGCCGAGCGCCTCGACGACCAGCCGCTGCTGGCCGAGTCGCTGGTCGCACTGTCCGCGACCGAGCTCGCCGCGGGCGACTATCCGGCCACCGCCGCGGCCCTGCACCGCGGCTTCACGATCGCCGAGGTCGCCGCGCAGGACAGCATCGCCGCCGACGCCGCTGTGCGCCTCGTGCATGTGCACGGCGAGCGCGAGCGCGACGTCACCCGCGCCGAGACCTGGGCCGAGGTCGCCGACGCCAAGCTGCGCCGGATCGCCGACGACGGAGCCCATCGCCCGCGCCTGCTGCTCAATCTCGGGCAGACCCTCGCCACCGCCGGTCGCATGCAGGAGGCCCAGCTCCAGCTCGACCAGGCGGTGAAGCTCGCCGAACAACGCCGCGACCGCGACCCGAACTTCTACTTCGTCGCGCTCAACGCCGTCGCGACCTTCGAGATGGACAAGGGCGCGCTCGACGTCGCCGAACCACTGCTGCGCCGCTCACTCGCCTTACGCGAGGCCGCCGTCGGCCCCGCGCACCCGAGCGTCGCCGTCGCGCGCCACAACCTCGCCCTCCTGCTCTACGAACGCCGCGACTTCACC
>Ga0136638_10000211_pt1 | contig 12129 bp, 11 predicted proteins | sample AntDrymUQ8582206_2_FD_104671 | JGI IMG/M metagenome (GOLD analysis project Ga0136638, IMG submission 104671) | Polar desert sand microbial communities from Dry Valleys, Antarctica - metaG UQ858 (22.06) | ecosystem: Environmental > Terrestrial > Soil > Desert | place: Antarctica: Dry Valley...
CCAGATGTCATCGTGCTGGATGGGCAGACTATTGGAAACGATCCGCGATGGGAACGGGAATCTATCATCACCCAAGGGACTTCAGCCCGTCTAGTTATCGAGGTTGTTTCAACAAATTGGAGCGACGACTATGCTTTGAAGCTGGAAGATTACGAGTCGCTAGGCATTCTGGAATACTGGATTGTGGACTATTTGGGACTGGGTGGCAGACGCTATATTGGCAATCCCAAACGACCGACGCTATCGGTTTACCAACTTGTTGCGGGCGAGTACCAGGTTCGCCAATTTAGGGAGCATGACCTCATTGAGTCGCCGACGTTTCCAGAGTTGAACTTGACAGCAAATCAGGTGTTTCGAGGCGAGAGATAATTTTGAACACTATCACTGGCAGCCGTTACTCGCGTAGCGCAGCGGTCCCTTTTAGGGACTAGCCTTGCGGCGGCTTCCGCATCGCCAGATGACTGGTTCCGCCTCAGCTAGTTAATCAATAAAGTAAGGTGTGAACTGTGAAAATAAGACTTTCATTTTTACTGCCTATGGCTTTTTGCTCAGATAGAGAATGACGCCGACAAAGTATGGAAGAGGTTACTCTCTCAGATGGCGCGGATAACCCAGGATTTTCCCTCCCAATCGTTGCATCTGGCTTCAGCGGACTATCAGCCAGAGCGGGAAGAATATTTTGAACGGATCGGGGCAGAGCGGATTGAACACACCCTGCTGATGTCGAGATCGGTATGGCATAAGGTGCGAGAGGCTAAACCACTATCCTTAGAAGCGGCTACAATTATCCGAAGTACTGCAAAGTCTCAAGCCTGCGCGTCAGCCAGTACTGAGTCGGATAAAAAGTCTCAAGTCGCAACCTTTGAAATCGCAGGCGTCTCCCACCAGGGAAGAGGGGGAGACGAATAAGTCGAAAGTCGGAGCGCAGCGGTCCCTCTTAGGGACTAAGTCGAAAGTCGGAGCGCAGCGGTCCCTCTTAGGGACTAAGTCGAAAATTTTGAAGAACTCGATGGGGAGAATTCAGCCTATTAGCTATTAGCAATTAGCAAAATGTCGGAAATTTCGGCACTGGGATTGGATGTTGGTAGCAAGCGCATTGGGGTGGCAGGATGCGATCGCACTGGGTTAATTGCTGCGGGGTTGACGACGAGTGAGCGATCGTCGTTCGATCGGGATATAGAGCAACTCCGACACTGGGTTGATGAACGACAGGTGCAAGTGCTTGTCGTTGGTTTACCTTATACTATGGAGGGGAAACTGGGTTTCAGGCGCGCCAGGTACAGAAATTTGCTGCTAGAGTTGCAGATGCCTTCCAGTTGCCGGTAGAATATATAGATGAGCGATTGACTTCATTTCAGGCAGAAGAAATGCTGAAGGCACAGAAACGATCGCCTTCCCGGAATAAAGGCTTGATCGATCGCTTTGCTGCTGCCTTGATTTTACAACAATGGTTGGACTCGCGTCACTAGGCTTCAATAAACCTGGGAATTAGCTTTTCGGTGTGATTCGCACCTATACCTCTTTTAATCACAGCCCCCCGCTTGTTTTTTAGTATAAGAGGCTTTTTTAAGAAACCCGCTTTCTCAACCAATCGATTAAGGGAGTGTTTATCTGATGAATTCGCAAGAGCAAAACAAGCGCATCAATCAGCTTAGACGACAACTAGCCAATGTAGTTGAACGGATTAAAACTCTGGAATTGGATATTGAGCCAGAAGGGCGAATTAGTGAAGCGAAGCGGTCCCTCTTAGGGACTAGCGTTTACAGCTTTGGAAAAACAAATGGATGAGAACTTGGCGCGAGTAGAACATAGATTCGATCGTATAGATTCGCGACTCGAACGTCTAGAACATCAATTCAATCGCTGGCAAGCCAAAATAGAAGTTGTTCTCGATGCACTTACAGGAATAACCGATTTACCTGAAGATGAAACTGAAACGTAACTAACCGGGTGCGATCTTAAAACGGATTACGCGGCGCACCAACCCTAAACAGAATCGTGAAAACATTATTATTGGTAACTAATTACCGTTCAAACGCATCGATTCCAAACTTATAATCGCTATTAACCCAATTAAAGCTGAAACTCGGACTAGGCGAGGCAATACTTCTTGGTTAAGAATTAAGCAGTATTGGAAATGGAAAAAGTTAGTGATTGGCGTTTAACCCCAGAAACCCTGTGCATCGGTTTTTTAGCTGGGAATTTTGACCGAGATTTTTTGACAACCCTCGGGTTACTTCTGCGTTGCCTTGGGGGAATCTTTTCAGCCAAGATGTCCATCGAAAGGGCATCTGTTCGGGTTGAATATCCTGAAAATCAGGAATTGCCCGCGTCGCTTTGAGTGTGCCAGTAAACCCTAAGCTTAACGGAGATATTCCTGCTTGCTGTGCCGCAGTAAACATTAAACACCGCACGGCGTAGTATCCCAAAAGCCAACCATAAATTTCTTGAACAACTTCACGAGGTTTAAGAGAACGGATGGGAGTCTTGCGTCCATTTAAGGGAGTTTTTAGTTCATCAATAGTATTTTCTATTTCCCAACGTTATAGGGAATGAAATTGAAGACCCTTTCGGGTACGATACAAATGACCTACCATTAGATGAAATTTGCACCACAATGCGGCACAAAATTGAAGATTTGATAGCAGTCAACACGACCGAATCCCCTAGCGTCGGTATACCCATCGCCCGAAGTTTGGAGTCAGAATTAACCCATCAGGTAAAATGAGAAGGAGAAGAGGCGAAATATGGATACAATTCACCTCACCGGCATTCGCTGCTATGGATATACGGGATTCTTGCTGTGAAGAACAGGTATTGGGACAATGGTTTGAAGTAGACGTTACCTTATGGGTGGAGTTGGCACCGGCAGGTAAGAGCGACGCAATAGAAGATACGCTGGATTATCGGAGTGCGATGCCACAGTGGAGCAACTGGTGAAAACTTCTAAGTTTGCCTTGATAGAACGACTGGCAAGCGCTCTAGCCCATGCCCTCCTGCAACTCGATCGCGTTACAAGAGTCCGAGTGCGACTGGCGAAACCCGCCGCCCCGATTCCCGACTTCCCCGGTAAAATAGCTGTGGAAATTACCAGAGAAAAGACGTAAATTGTCCACCCCCCGAAAGTAGTAAAATAAAGAGCTGCATTTCTGCGGCAAGGTTGGTAACAATCTCTACAGATTGGATAATCCCAAGAAGGTTTGGTAACATACAAGTATCAACTCTTTGTGACGGTCACGTTGCCGCCACCTACACGGGTGCCAATGCCAAACCGTTTACTCATCGAGAAATGAAGAGGAGTTAGCCATTTTTGACACCTGTTGGATACCGGGAGTCTGGTAGCCCCGTATTTTTGCGGGGAGGGAAAGACGACGAGCCTGATTTATCAGGCGTCGCTTGTAATGATATAGATAAAATCTATCTTAGTGTTGAGGTCAGCGGTAGTGTAGGCTTGCTATATTACTTCGTATAAAGAAAGATTTTGGTTGAGATAACTTTGACGGCTGAAAGTGCTGCAAAGTCAACCAATGGTTTTCTTGTCATTGGTGACTAGAACCAGTAATCAGGGCTGCTCTCATAGCTGATGCGTGTTGCATCAAAGGTCGGACGTACAATATGTCAATGTCCAATTCAAGTAATGTTGGAGTTTCCGGGGAGTCAACTTCCACGGAATTAGTGCAGCTGCTAAAAAATCTCAAGCCCAAGCATCCAGCACTTAATCGCGTTCACGCCCAGCTGGTAGCTTCTGTTGGTATTGAGACTGCTATCAGCAGCTATGATCGTGTGCATCACCGACACAATCGTTCATAGCTTCTTCTTAGACCGATGCCGAACCCCCCTCGTATTACCTGCTTCTTGGTGAAAATCGCCTCGCGCTGCAATCTTGCTTGCGACTACTGTTATATGTATCGCCATGCGGATCAGAGTTGGCGACTTCGACCCTCTATAATGTCACGTCAGCATCGCCAACAGCTTGCGGAGCGGCTCGCAGAGTATGTTCAAAGCGAGAAACTCGAGAAAATCGCTGTTGTATTTCACGGTGGCGAGCCACTTCTGGCTGGTGCGGAGCGGATCGCGGAAACGGCTGCTTGGATTCGGTCATCAGTACCCTCTTTCTGCCAAGTCAGCTTTTCGCTTCAAACGAACGGCGTCTTCCTTGACGAGACAGCTCTGAAGATCTTTGCTGCTGAGGATATCGGTGTTTCCCTAAGCCTTGACGGTCCGGAAAGTGTCAACGATCGGCACCGAGTTGACCACCAAGGCAGGTCATCCTTTAAAGCGGTTGAGGCAGCGTTAAGCCGGTTAAAGGCTTACCCCCAAATATATGCTGGTCTAATTGCGGTCATCGACCCAATTGTCTCACCGGACGAGCTATTGGAATTCTTCAACCTTTACCAGCCACCCCGCCTAGACTTTCTCTTACCAGATGCTAACTATGTGCGGCTACCACCAGGACGGAAAGAGTGTCCCGATTTGTACCAATCCTGGCTGATTCGTGCCTTTGACCTTTGGTTCGACAAGTATCCTCATTTGTCAATCAGAACCTTCGATGCCATCTTGAGTGCGCTCGCGGGACTGCCAAGCCAGACTGACGCACTAGGATTGGGTGATGTCAGCCTCCTGAGCATCGAGACTGATGCGACTTACCACGACCTAGATGTTCTTAAAATTACAGCTGAAGGAGTGACCACACTAGGGCGATCGCTTGAGTCGGCTTCCATTGCAATTGCCGCCGCCTCCCCGCGCTTGGAAGAACACCGAAAGCTATTGCGTCGTGAAAACCTTGCTGTTGAATGTCAAAATTGTTCGATCGTTGAAGTCTGCGGCGGCGGTTCAGTGCCTCATCGTTATTCGCAGGATGGCTTTTTACATCCAACGGTGTACTGCCGCGAGATGAAAGCACTCATTAATCACGCCCGTAGGCGCGTGATCCAACAGCTCGACGATGAACTTAAAAAACTGCAACTCAGCCTGAATCCCCCCCATAGGACTCCCATTGATGTCGTAGCATTTGAGTGTCCTCAGACATCGAATATCAGCATTCAAAATCTTCTTACCCAGTGGACAGTTGAAGCACGGCACGAGTTTGAAGCAGCTCTCGTTGCTGCACTAGAGCGAGAGCAGGAGTTGCAGGACATCATTCGTCAGCTTCATGCTACTCCATCTGAAGATATAGATAATCTTGTACTTCGCCCTTCTGTAGTTTTATGGACCACTGTAATGCGGCAATCAGCTTCTGGAATTACGGTGCTAGACATTGATGGTGAGCCAATTGCGCCAGATATCAAGTACCTTAAATCGCTTGTGGAGTGGTTGAATGTCCCCTGTGGCGCAGTGCCATACGTTCATCGGAACGATCCCTGGCTCCGTCTTCCGTTTGGTCAGCGCATAGTGTTTGAAAACGATGATGTTGCACGTGTTGGCACCAGTATTTTGGAGGAAAGCCTTAAGCTGATCGAATCATGGCAACCAGCCTTAATGTCAGAAATCAGAAAGCTCAGTCCTGAAATTCAGTTCATCCGCGATCTGACAGCAAATCCTGATAAAATGGTGTCATTCAGCGATAACTCCGTTCCGGGTGCGCTCTATGTGTCCATCCGCCAAGGCACCAGATTTATCGACCCATACGATTTGGCTGATTCTATCATCCACGAGCATCGGCATCAAAAACTTTACTTACTGCAACGGACAGTTCCGCTCATAGAAGTTGATACTGCACTTGTCCATTCTCCGTGGCGGGAGGATTTAAGACCTGCCAGCGGGCTGCTGCATGCAATTTTTGTCTTTACGCATCTGCTGGAGTTTTGGGCTTATCTGATCGTAGAGGGGCCTTCTCAGATTAGAGACACTGCCAAGAACCAAGTTGCCATAACGCGCCAACATCTGGAGGTGGCGATTCCCACCCTCAAAGGCACTCGCTTAACGCCAACCGGATTGGAGCTAGTTGAGAGATTAGAAACTATTACAGCAAGCACTGGAGTAATTGAAGTGTGAGGTCTGTACTACTTACCTTTGACGTGAAAACCTCTGAATTACTCGTTTGGAATGGTCAGGTGGTAATGTCCCGAGGAGAGGAACCCTATTTCTCAGTGCTGTTCCAAAAACTGGCGTTTCTGCAACCAAAAACAGTGCTTGAGGTAGGGTTTGGTCTAGGAATTTCGGCTGAGTTGATTCAACGGCACCTGCGCCCTATACATCACGACATTGTTGAACTTGAGGTGGGAATTTTCCAAGATTTACAAGCTTTTGCCCGTGGCAGACAAGGAGTCCGCGCTATCTGGGGAGATTGGAGTACATTCCACCCACAGAGCCAGTATGACTTTATATTCTTTGACACCTATGATTACTTTCCCCCCGATGACTTAGTCGAGAGTTTACGTACTCGTAAGGCTGAACGAGCAAGGGAACTGCTAACAGATAATGGTGTCTTTTGTCATCCTCACTTTGGGGATGGGGATGTTCCAGACCTCCCTGGCTTTGATACCGTCATTGTCGAGCGGCTCCAAGTGCCAGAGTTCATTACTGCGGATGGCTCAAAGTGCGAATATGCTGCTGTTGTCTACCACCGACCACACCATTGAGAGACTGCTTAATGATAGTTATACCACGCCACTTACTTCCTGACGATGACCGGGCACGTGCTGAACGTCTTCACAGTTATTTTACGGAGCAAATTGTTTCGAGTTTCCTAACTGATGAGGGATGGTCGATTACTCTCAACTGGCCTACCACTGCTGACTACTACGTCGATCCACACCTGATGGAAGGGCTTCGTTGGTGGTCGCAGAATCTGAGCATTGGAGATATCCACTTAGCTGTACGCCCAGAAAGCGGTTGGCAACTCTCACTCAATGACTCTTGGACACTTTTCTCTTGGAGTTGCTGGCTGGCTAAGTGCGCAGCTAAAGGTGTACTGCCTAATGAGGTAGTGCTGCTTCATGTGGATGACCATGATGATCTGATGAGTCCTCGTCTCTGGTTCAACCAAGGAGGCTGGATAGATGCAATTTCTCGCCAACCAGTCGATCTGTTAGTACCAAATACCGTCTCTGCTGCAATTACTAGCGGTGCTGTCGGGATTGGGAGTTTCATTGTCCCTTTCCTTGACCAAATTCCTCGGGTACACATTCGTCATCTGTGTGCTACTGAATACAGTTCCAGTCGTCGAGGTTTGTATAAGATCGAGCGATTCCCCGTAGCAGATACTCTCCTCGCAACAAATATGATGCGACCTACAGTGCGCTTGGAAGTTGCACGGACATCCTTTGAATTGGACAATAAAAATTTTAGTACATACTCTGTAAGTGCTAAAATAGACGAATGGTTGCAAAGTTTGCCCAACGCGCCCACGCTGCTACATATTGATTTAGACTACTTTAATAATCGATTTAATCGTGACTCAGACTGGAATTTGCACCCACCTCGTCACGATCCATCTGACTCCAGTATACTAAGCGCCATTGATTCAGTTTTTGAGGCTTTGTCTGTTCGAGGTATCCTTGACCGAATTGTTGATATAGCAGTGGCTTTATCACCGGGGTTTTTCCCAGCAGAATTTTGGCCTTTAGCTACGGAGCGAATTCGTTATCATGTCGCCAAGCTAGGGCTTACGCCTTCGGCTTAGTGTGTAGAGAGCAGGCAACAAATGGCTACCCAGAAGCGATCGACGAAACAAAAACCTCAAAAGCAGGCGTCTAAAACGCCTCAAGAGCCAGTAAACCCAGAAGACGTTCACTTGAGGCGAGGGAAAGGTAGTAAGAGTCGGGGGGGAGATCCTGGGGGTGCTTACTGGCATATTTACGTTGGTGAGCAACGCGCAGGCTACGTATATATTAATGTTATTGATGAACCCCCTTTTGGTCAGCATGCGTCCCTACAAATTCATGTGAATGCCCGACAGCGCGGGCGACACATCGGTCGTATTGCGTACCGCCAAGCCTGTGAACAAAGTGAGCATAATGAAGTAATTGCCCATATGCGAAAGTCTAATATAGCTTCCAGACGGGCTGCAGAAGCGGCAGGCTTTCAGCGAGTAGAAGACTCCAGCATTCCTCAACTCGCTATGAGCTGGCAACGCGAACCCAAGCAATGAGTGTGCTTCAATCACTGCGTTCACTTCCAAGAGAGGTATTGCCACCCTCAGCTGCTGTTGACTTTCTCCACTTTTTCGCATGTGGAAACCTGCTGTCAGAGTACGAATGCGGAATATGAACGGGCTAACAGAAGTTGCAGCTTGGTGCCAGCAGTACGGCTTAGTATTACAGGCGGATAGTGAAGGTTACATTTGCATAGCTAGCACCGCAGAGCTTGCTGATTTGGTTCTCTTGGTGGATCGAAGTGTAGAACCTCATGAACGACAGCTTGGTAAGCTTCTGGGTTATCCAGTATGTTGCTGTAATTTTGTTGCAGCCCTAGGGGAAGCTAATATTGATTGGCTCGCTCCAGAAATTGCCAATTGGTTATTTGTGGGACGTTTCCGTAGGATCGATCCGACTGGCTATCTCAAGGGGAAGTCATTGATCTGTCATCTTCCTTGTTCGCCACAGTGTAGGGCGTCACTGAACCTTGCTGAGAAGGCGTTAGATTTCATCAAGGCAAATTCTGAAGACCCAATCTTTGAGCCTTGGTTAGCTTGGATAACATAAATTGTGAACTGACTTTGAATAAGCTGATGTGCATTAAAAATGCCCAAGACTCAGGGGGGAATGTTAGTAAGATAAGCTTGAAGCTACGCATTTACATGACTTTCAGCGATTTGGCGGTGAGGATGGTCAGCTAGAGGGAATCGCCCGTTGTTTTTGTTGCCCAAAGCGCGCCATTTCAAAATTTCTTGGGTAGGAACCCCCCGTTAACCCATTTTTTTAAGTCATTGCTAAGTAAGGGGTTCGCCAAAACGTTACGTATCATTCCCTTCAAAGTACTGCAAGGTCAATCAGCTGTTTTCTATGTTCGCCGTGACTAGAGCCAGTAAGTATGTGGAATATCAAGCAACAAGCTTCTTTCTCGTTATTGGCAGTATCCATGTACGTTCTGGTTTCAATCTCAACATAGTATCTCGGTCGCAGAACTGGAGCGATTGCGCTAGCGCGCCCCGTTTCGGGTTCGCATCCGCCAAGGCAACGATGAGGCGGCTATGAAAAGATGACCAGAAGGTTGGTTGCTCTAAGTAAGGGTCCATTCCGGGAAATGGCGATGGCATTATCGAGTCCTCCGTGCGTACCCGAAACGGGCGCGCAGCGCAATCGCTACTGCTGCCATTGTATCGTTGGTTGACTTTCTTCATATTGATGCCGACTCGTTGAGATAGTCAAGTTCTTTTAGTGCAGTACGTAGCTCCTGTTCAAAACGCTGGAAAGCAGGGACTTGTTGGAGACGCTTTAGCTGCACCCGTTCCCCAATCGCACTAAAGAAGTCTGCCACAGTGTTGCGCCTGCGACGCTTGCCTCCCAATACATTATCGTAAACTTGGTTGAGGATTTGCTTCGGATCGAGAATGCCTTCCACATCACGCGGTCTTGTTGGTATGCCCAAAGCCACATCATCCAGCACTGTCCCAAAGGCGTCTCGCAAAGCGTCACCATCCACCAGCGTCCAAGCCTCCATTTCCCGGACAGGCACAACACCAACCGCCCGCTCCTGCTGATGGGACAGTTGTGCCGCAATACGCTCTGCTGCTGGCTTCACCCGCTGTGCGTAAGCTGATTCCCGATCGCCTGCTCCATCCGTATGAATAAACAGAATGTTGTACGCTCCGGCAGCTTCTTTAGCTGCTTCGAGAATCTGGGTGGCGAGATCTGCACCTCGATAGGCTTCAGGCGCGTGTAGCTCCAGTACATCCCCGATTTCCACCGTAGTTCGGGCAAATCTCGAACACAACTCCTCAGTCGCACGGCGCAAGACGGGTGGCAGAAATTGGTAGTCAGTCGATCCCTCGGCAAATAGAGCTAGCCCCAAATAACGCAACTGCGTTAACCCTCCCGATCGTAGCTATGTAGATAGCGTTCCACCTCGTAGCGAGTGACTTCGCCGCCATTCTCTTGTGAATTCAACTCACCAGTTGACTTGACAGGTCTGATGCGGGTTTTACGACTTGGGTGGATGGGGTCTTTACTTGAATCCATCGCAGGAATTGATGTTACCATATCAGCAAACATCGCCTCCTCTTCCAGGCAAGAGAGTACCACGGGAGAATGGCTATTGAGAAGGATCTGGGAGAGAGGTTCTTGTTCATCCACCTGCTCGGAAGACGGACAGATGACCAGATCGCGCAGCCGTTCAATCATCGCTTTCAAACGGATGGGATGAATCCCGTTTTCCGGCTCCTCAAAACAGACTAAGCCACGATGTTCTCGATCGTATAAAAGAGTCAGAAGAGCTAAAACGCGCAGCGTACCATCGGAAACGACGCGAGAGCTAAAGCGAGTTCCATCCCTATAGCTAATATCAATGTTGTACTCCAGGTTTCTGTTGTCGGTTTGAATGCTCACGTCCACTACACCGGGGATCAGGTAAGTCATATCGGCAGCAATGTCTGCTAAGTCTCCCTTCGGTCGGATTGCGGTAGCTGTCTCAGCTTGAATTCTCGCCAGTACCCCTGCCAGATTTGCCCCATCTGATTCCAGTTCATCAGTGGCAATGACAGAACTTGGTCGCCTCAGAGCAATAGGATCGAGTTGGAGAAAACGCCAAGAACGCATTTCAGAGCGTAGCGCATAGAGGTGGGGGAACCCTTCAGCGCTAGTAATGCTTGAAAGCACCGTTGCCTCTGCCGCTTGGGCCGAGCGTTCTCGACTTGTCTCGCCATCAGTAATTTTGAAAATGCGCTTGCCACCAGAAGAGTCGGTAGTCAGCCACTTTTCGGTGCAACTGTATTTCATAAATAGTTGTTGGAATTGGGCTGAAATCCCCTGGTTTTTGGTTCGCCACCTGTCGCTATCGGCGGTTAGGGGTTTAGCCTCCTCTTTCACCACTTTCAGCCGCTCAATACCCCGGTTATCCTTCAGGCGTTCAATTTCTACCTCGTAACGCACGCGAGAATGAGAAATTTTTACAGTAGCACCCCAAGGATCTCGCACTTCTGGAGCAAGGAGCAGCTCGACGGCGAAAGCCATTCGGGTGACGGAAGAGCCGTCTGCCTGGAAGCGAAATAGCTCAAGGGGTTCGCCGCGCAAGCCCTTAACCGCTGTTCGCAAGTCAGTTCCTGCTAGTTGGGAGAGGAGTCGAATCGCATCAAACAGGTTGGACTTACCGGAAGCATTTGGTCCCAGAATTACTACAAAAGCACCCAAATCCAGACCAAACCCCTCGAATGTCTTGAAACCGTCGATTTCAATTCGGGTTAGCATAGGCTGTCCTAAGAGCGAAAGGGAGAGGGAGAGGGCTAAGGAAAAAGTTTGCCTTTTCTTAAAATTAGCCATTAGCCATTGACGATTAGCAATTAGCCATTAGCCAATTTGATGTAAGTTAGAGCTAGCGCCGATATTCATCACCGCAATCACCGATCGCCCGATATAAATCCCGCGACTGTTCTAGTATAGCATTGATTTGGTTGAGATCTTCAGTATCCAACACCAAATCAAACACTTTCGCGTTGTCGTGCAAGTGTTCCGATACGCCAAGCCTAGCACCGACGATCGCACCCGCCACCGCTGGCTGATCTAGAATATAACGAACAGCGACATTAGGAATGCTAACCCTGTGCTTTTGGGCAATCTGCTCTAGGGTAGTAAGTAGCTCTTGAAACAAACTCCAACCACCCCAACCATCTACCATATTCTTGTATTTTCTCAAGCTAGCCGTGGAAAGCATTCCTCCTCGCGGTTCCGGCTGCCCTAAAAACTTCTCCGATAACAAACCGCCGCAGACTGTCCCGTAGGCAAGTAGCTTGATATCATTCTCCAAGCAATACTGAACCATATTAACTAGCGGGCGACAATCGATGAGAGAAAACTGTACCTGGTTAGATACTATCTTGATGCCGTTGTCAACTATTATTTTCAGGTGTTCAGTATCAAAGTTTGTCAAAGCGAGGTGCTTGATTTTTCCCTCATTTTGGAGTTCCGTCATGTACTTGAGCGCGTCCAGGTAGTTTGTATCGCGGTATTCCCACCAGTGAAACTGCATCAAGTC
>Ga0136638_10000212_pt1 | contig 12107 bp, 13 predicted proteins | sample AntDrymUQ8582206_2_FD_104671 | JGI IMG/M metagenome (GOLD analysis project Ga0136638, IMG submission 104671) | Polar desert sand microbial communities from Dry Valleys, Antarctica - metaG UQ858 (22.06) | ecosystem: Environmental > Terrestrial > Soil > Desert | place: Antarctica: Dry Valley...
CGAACGCCAAACGCAGCCCGGCAAGCGGCAGATCGACCAGGCGCGACCAGTGGATGTCGGCCCCGTATGGCGGGTCCATCCGATATTGTCTCAGATCGTACCAGTCCTGGCCGGCGAGCAGCGCGCGCACCTGCATGATGCGCATATTGTCGTCGGTATCGGACAGCGCGAACCAGTAGATATTCTGCCAGCGCTGCCAAATCATGACGCCAGCCGCGATCGCCCACGCCGCAAACACCAGCCATTGCCACCGGCGCGCGGCAAAGCGCTCCGCCCGTTCGCCGATCGACAAGTCGCGCACGCCCCCCTCTGTCACCGGGGCGGCCTTAAACGGCGGCTCCCAAAGGGCAAGCCTATGCGAAGCCGGGCGGCGCTTGTATCGCGCCTGCCATGCTTCGAACCTTGAGCAACCCCCGGCGCGCGCTGTTCGGGCAAATCGTCCGTTATGGGGTGACCGGCGGAATCGTCACCGCGCTTGCGGCGGGGGTCTACTGGGGGCTGGCAACCTACGCCGGTGTAGCTCCGCTCCTCGCCAACGTCGCCGCTTACCTGTTCGCGGTCGTGCTTGGCTTTTTCATGCACAGCCAATGGAGCTTCAAGGGGCACGACAGAGGGGAAGCGCTCGGGGACACCTCGCTTCGTTTCTTCCTCGTCAGCCTGGCGAGCCTCGGCCTCAACAGTTTTTGGGTGTGGCTTTCGACCGGCCTGCTGGGCGGCCCAACCTGGTGGCCGGTGGTCCCCATGCTGCTAGTCACCCCGATCGCGGTCTTCGCGCTCAACCGGCGCTTCGTTTTTGGGTTGGGTTAACCGCCCGTTAGCCATATTGGGTGATGGCCGTGAACATGGAGATGCTTCCCTTAACCGCCGCGCCTTTTCTGTCGCTCGTCGTTCCGGTCAAGGACGAGGAAGCGGCGATCGCGCGCTTCATCGACCGCGCCCGCACGGCGCTCGACGCGCTTCGCGGACCCACCGGCGCGCCGCTTTCATGGCAGATACTGTTCATCGACGACGGCAGCACCGACGCCACGTTCTTGGCGATCCAGGCCGCCAACGACCGCGATCCGCGCGTCTCGTGCCTGTCACTGGCGCGCAATTTCGGCAAGGAGGCCGCGCTTACCGCGGGCCTCGACCACGCTTCGGGGCAAGTGGTGATCCCGATCGACGTAGACCTCCAGGACCCGCCCGAGATCATCGGCGAAATGATCGACAAGTGGCGGCAGGGGTTCGAAGTCGTTTACGGGGTGCGCCGCAATCGCCGCACCGACAGCCTTCCCAAGCGGCTTACCGCCGACCTTTATTACCGCGCGCACAATTATCTGTCCGACGACAAAATCCCCGAACATGCGGGCGATTTCCGCCTGCTCGACCGCAAGGTGGTCGAGGCGATCCGCCGCATGCCCGAGCGCAATCGCTTCATGAAGGGATTGTTCGCGTGGAGCGGGTTCCGGCAAGCCGCGGTCGAGTATGACAGGGGCGTGCGCAGCGCGGGCGAGACCAAATTCCGCTATTGGCGCCTATGGACGCTGGCGCTCGACGGGCTGACTTCGGCATCGACCATGCCGCTTCGCATCTGGAGCTATATCGGCGTCGTGATCGCGATGTTTTCGCTGATCTACGCGGTTTTCGTCGTGGTCAAAACCGTCTTTCTCGGAATCGGAGTTCCCGGCTATCCGAGCCTCATGGTCGCGGTCCTGTTTTTCGGCGGGCTGCAGCTGCTCTCGCTCGGCGTGCTCGGCGAATATGTCGGGCGCATCCTCATCGAGACCAAGCAGCGGCCGCTTTACGTCGTGCGCGACCGGGTCGGCATCGAAGAGCGCGTGGGCTGATGGAACGCGCCGTCTTCGATCGCATGGCCGAACATGACAACCGGCACTGGTGGTATACGGCGCGCCGCGACATCCTCGGGGCTTTGATCGCCCGCAGGATCGCGCTCCCGGCCAACGCGCAAATTCTCGAAGTCGGCTGCGGCACGGGACATAATTTCGGGATGCTGGGTCGTTTCGGAACGGTCGACGCGCTCGAAATCGACGATCCTGCGCGCGCCATCGCCAGCGAGCGGCTCGGGCGCCCCGTCGGCACGGCGCCGCTGCCCGAGCTCAAAGGGGTAGCCGACGCACATTACCATCTCGTGGCGCTGCTCGACGTGCTGGAGCATGTAGAGGACGACTGCGACGCCCTGCGGGGGATTAAGCGCAAGCTCGCGCCCGGGGGCCGCATTTTGCTGACCGTACCGGCCAACCCATGGATGTGGAGCGCGCACGATGTCGTCCACCACCATCATCGGCGCTACACCGCCGCAAGCCTGCGTGCGGTGGTCGCCGCGGCGGGGCTCAAGGTCGAACTCGTCAGCCACTTCAACAGCCTGCTGTTCCCGCTCGCGGCCGCTCTGCGGATCGCCGGCAAGGCCACAGGCAAGACGACTAGCGACGACGCCATGCCGTTACCAGCGGTCAATAGGCTGTTCGGCAGCGTGTTTGGGCTGGAGAAGCACTTCGTCGGCCGCGTCCCGCTCCCCGTGGGCGTGTCTTTGGTCGCAATCCTGTCTTGAGTTCCCGGCCGGCTATCGTTCGATCCTGAACAGCACGCTGGTTCCATCGCGCCAAACCGGAGTGAGTCCGGTCGTCAGCCGAGCGTCGTAAGGCGGCGGTCGGAGCAGCCAGACATAATCGAATGCATTGCGCGGAACCTCGCGCAGCGCGTCGTCTATCCGGCGCCAATGCTTGGTCCTGCAACTGTTGCGCGTGACGAGCTGGGAAGGATCGCTGACGAAGGTGCCGCCCGCGGGGTAGTTTACGCGCAGAAGCTGAGCGCCGGCCGCCACCCATTGGTCATTCGAGAAAGCCTCGCGACGGACAATGGCGATACCGGGCAGATGGACCAGCCTGGGCCAGCCAACCGCGTCGCAGTCATAATGCGTGAAGGCGGCGACCCTCGCATTGCGCGGCAGCGCGTTCAGCGCCGCCAGTTCGCGATCGTAGCTCGCGTCGTAGATCAGGAAGCTCGCGGTCGTGCCCGCCGTGCGGACGAGAAAGAAAGCGAGCCCTGCGAGCGCCGCCGCGCGTGCCCACTTATAGTCTTCGGTAGCCGGCGGCTTGATGGCGAGAAGCGCGACCGCGATGACGAAGGGCAGTAGTCGCATGTCGGCGAAAGCCGATCCGAACACGATCCGCGGCAGGCACAGGAAGACGAGCAGCAGCAGCGCGGCCGCGAGTCCCAGCAGCCGCTCCCACCCAAACGCTTTCATCCGCGCGCCGAAATAGATGACGCCGAGGGCGAGGAGTAGCGACACCTGATCGAACTCCATCCACCGGTCCTGTAGGATGATCAGGAAAGTGTCGAACTTGTTGACCAGGTTGAACCAGTCGCCAGTCTCGCCGCCTGCCTCCCCGCTCCGCCACAGCAGCATCAGTGCGAGCGGCGCCGCCAGGACGAGGCAGGAGCGGATCGCGCGGGATACGACCGCGACTAATCCGCCGCCCTTCTTTTCCTCGCGCACGAGTTCGGCGCAGGCGGCAAGCAGCCCCAGCGTTCCCCAGCCGACGATGTGCACGACCCAGAGCGCCAGCGTGAGTGGCATGAACAACGCCGCGCGCAGGCCGAACCGCTCCAGCCGGCCGAGCTGCAGCCACAAGCCGAACGCCAGGAACGCGAACGCCATCGACAGCGCGAAGTTGACGAACCCGAACATGAACGGAAAATTGAAGACGAACGGCAGCGCGAACAGCGCGGTAGGCGGAATGCGGCCATGCACTTCGCGCGCCACTAGCAGGAACCCGGCCACCGTCATCGGCGGGATCGCCAGCACGACCAGCTTGACCGCGAGCTCGAGCCCGAACAGCTTCGACAGCGGGACGACGAGCAGGTCGAGCCCGAGATTGCCGATCAGCGCCCATTCGAAGGTGTAGAATTGCTGCAGGAACGGCGATCGATCGAGGTCGAGCTGGAGCCGGTACCGGCCCATATGACCCGGCAAGTCGACCAGCGGCGGGATGTCGGGCCAGACCAGCGGTACCGCCGACAGCAGTATAAGCGCGGTGAGGAACCACGGGCGCTCCCACCAGTGAGGCGCTGCAGCGGAAGGGTCGGTAGCCATTGCGGACGCTTGGCACAGCGCTCTGGGCGGCTTCAAGTCGCGGGTGTGCGCCACGCTGCTTCGGCCTTCGCCATATAATCGCGCAGCGGCACACCGCTCAATGCCACTCATGCTCGCGGGGCTTGCCTTCGCCGCGCCTGCCGCGACCTGGCGGTGCCCTGGCTTCGTTCAAGTGCGATGCATCTGCCCCTGCCTAAGAGGAGCAAGTGCGGCCACGCCGCTTCTTTTTCAGGAAGATGAACATGAAGACATTCGTTTCGCTGCTCGCCGCCACTGCCGCGCTCGTCGCGGTCCCCGCTTTGGCGCAAATGAACCAGGGTGCCGGCGCAGCCCAGCGCGGGCCGATCACGCGCGCCGCGATGCAGGCGCAGGTCGCGCGGCAGTTTGCGATAGCCGACGCCAACCGCGACGGGTTCGTCACCAAGGTCGAGGCCGAGGCCAGGATGGCGGCGATGGGCCCCAGGCGCCAAGCGCGCCCTGCCAAGAGCAATTCCGATCATTTCGCTGAGCTGGACCGCGACCGCAACGGCTCGATCTCGCGCGCCGAGTTCGACGCGCATCATGCCAATGCCAAGGAAAATCGCGCCGAACGCCGCGAGAGCCGGATGGAACGCCGCGCCGATCGCATGGAGCATCGCGAGATACGCGGCACTGGCCTGCGCATCAATGCCCGCCAGTTTGAGCGCTTCGATGCCAACAAGGACGGCCTCCTCTCGCTGGCCGAGGCGCAGGTGCGTCCTCTCGCTCGCTTCACGGCCGCCGACGCCAACCGCGACGGTACGGTGACGGTCGAGGAACGTCGCGCTTCGCGCCAGAAGCTTCGCGCCGATCGCCAGCAGCGCCGCGCGAGCTGATCTCGTCGCAATTAGGGGCCGGGGAGGAAGCTTCCCGGCCTCTTTTATTTCCGCCGGTAACCGGCTTCCGCCTCCGCCATATAATCCCGCATGATCGGCAGCGTGCGGCGCTCGCGGATATATTGGATCTGGTAGTTGCACCCGCTGCCGTTCTCGAAGGTCGCCACCGCGCCTGCGAGATAGAATTCCCACATGCGGTAGAAGCGCTCGTCGTAGAGCGCGACGATCTCATCCTTCTTCTCGCGTACGCTGCGCAGCCAATGCTCGACCGTGTAGCCGTAATGTAGCCTGAGCGTCTCGACATCGGCGGCGATCAATTTGGAACGCTCGCTCGCCGCGACGATCTCCGACAGCGCCGGGTTATACCCGCCCGGAAAGATATATTTGTCCAGCCACGGATCGGTCGTCCCCGGCTTGCCGAGCTTGCCGATGGTGTGGAGCAGCATGACGCCATCGGCGCCAAGCAGGCTTTTGCACTTGGCGAAGAAGGCTTCGTAATTGGCCGGGCCGACATGCTCGAACATGCCCACCGAAACGATGCGGTCGAAGCGGCCTTCGACATTGCGGTAATCGATGAGCTCGAACTTGACCCGGTCCGCCACTCCGGTCTCGTCGGCGCGGCGTCTGGCGACGGCGAGCTGCTCCTCAGAAAGCGTGACGCCGAGGACGTCGACGTCGGCGACGCGGTTTAGATAAAGCGCCATCCCGCCCCAGCCGCACCCGATGTCGAGGACGCGCTGCCTTGGCTTCAGATACAGTTTCGCGGCGATGCGCGCTTTTTTGTCGGCTTGCGCCTGTTCGAGGCTGTTGGCGGGGTCGGTGAAATAGGCGCAGCTGTATTGGCGGTCGGCGTCGAGGAAGAGATCGTACAGTCGGTCCGACAAATCATAATGATGCGCCACGTTCTGCTTCGACTTGGCGACCTTGTTGCGCATTCCGAGGCGCGCCATCCATTTGGCGCCGCGGCGTTTGAACGCCTTGCGCTTGTCGCCGCCGCGCTCCCAGCGCGCGTTCCAGGTGACGAGGCGGAGAAAGTCGAGGACGTCGCCCTCCTCGACCGTGACGCGCGCGTCCATATAGGCCTCGCCGACGCCGAGCCGCGGGTTCCTTAGGATGTCGCGTTCGACCCGGTCGTCGTGCAGCCGGATCGTGACGGGGCGGACGTGGTCGCCAGCCTTACCGAAGCTGTTGCGTTCGCCCTTCGGACCGATGACGGTAAGCGGCCCTTCTTCGATCAGCCGCTCGAGCAGTTTGGAGATCAGCCACATCTATATTCCGGCATACCATTCGTATCCGGCCATGTCTTCCCAAGTCCCCCCCTTGCCGCCGAAGACAGCGGCAAGACTCGCCACCGCTTCGACTCGCATGACATATTTGGCATGCTTGTAGCCGAGCATGCGTTCGACGCGGAGCCGCAGCGGCGCCCCATTCTCGACCGGGAGCATGCGCCCGTTCATTCCCCAGGCAAGAATGGTCTGCGGGTGGAAGGCGTCGACCAGGTCGACCGATTCATAATATGGCGTCGAACCGTAATTGTCGGCGCAGTGGAAGACGACGTAGCGCGCCTCCCGCCTCATGCCCGCTGCGTCGAGCAGCAGCTTCAAGGGAACTCCGGTCCACTGCCCGATCGCGCTCCATCCCTCGACGCAGTCGTGACGCGTAATCTGGGTGCGTGTCGGCATGGCTCTGATTTGGTCGAGCGACAGGCTCAGCGGCTGGGCCACCATTCCGTCGACCGCCAGTCGCCAGCCGGCGAAGCGATCGGCGAGGTGGGCGCGATAGGCGGGCGAGGCCGGCATCGCCGTGCCGTTGGAACGGAAACGCGGCGACATCTGATCGGGGCGGTACTCGCGCGCCAGCGCGCCGCGGTCGCTGAGCAGCCTTTGCGCGCCGAGGTTCAGCTTTTCGGCTCCGAAAAGGATTTTCTGAAAAGCCGGATCGCTCCCCAGCCGGTCGCACCCCGTCAATAGCCCGGCCCCAAGGCCGGCCGCGAAATGCCTCCGCGTAACTCTCATTCCGCCCGCTCCTTCGGCAAGCGGATTTTGCCGATGATCATTCCGCGCACCTGATTGAAGGGGCCGGTCAGCGACACCAGCACGATATGAACGACGATGAAGCCGGCCATCGCGGCGGCGGCGATGAAGTGCAGCGACCGCGCCGACGCCCGCCCGCCGAACAGGTCGAGCAGCCACGGCCACGCCGCGTTCATCGCCGGAGACATTGTTAGGCCAGTGCCGATCAGCACCGGCAGCAGGATAAAGATGACGCCGATATAGCTAAGCTTCTGCAGAATACCGTAACGCAACGCTGCGTCGCCGACCGCGAATTTCAAGCGCGCGTGATCCTTGATATCGTCCCAGATGTGCCTAGGTTTAATTTCGGCGGGGCTCAGCGTCAGGTCGTGCTTCCAGTGGCGGTTGACGAGGCTGGCGATCAGAAACGCAAGCAGCCCGACGCCGAGCACCCAGGCGAAAGCGAGGTGCCAGCGCCGCGCGAGCGCGAGATTATAGTCGCTCGGGATCGTCGCCCAACCCGGAAAGGCCCGCGTTTCGCTGACCCCGTTGCGTGTGAAACGGCCGAGCACGCCGGTGGTGTCGATCCGCGCGTCGCCGATCTGGACGTAGCCGATGGTGGGCGTCGCCTGGATTTCTAGCCACGGCTTGTCGAAATTGGCGCCGTAGCTTCCCCAGTAGAGACGCGGATGCGCGTTGAAGATCATCAATCCGCTCATCAGCATGACGACGACCGCGACCGCGTTCACCCAGTGCCAGATGCGGGTCGCAAGCTTGTGCCGGAAAACGAGCGGCCGAGGCTCGGCTGCTGTTGGTTCGTCCCGAGCCAGGTCGAGAGGCACTGAAGCCGTGTAAGACATGCCTTGGCTTAGCTCGCGCGCGCCGGGGATGCGAGCCACTGGAACCAGCCTTTATTGCGTAAATTCCAGCGCCGCCGATTTCTCCGCCGCCATCCGGTCGAGGTCGGCGCGGCTGATCTTGACGGCAGCCGATTTGAGCTGCCCGCATGCGGCCATGATATCGCGCCCGCGCGGGGTGCGCACCGGGGCCGAAATTCCGGCCGAAAAGACGATCATCGAAAAGGCGCGAACCCGCTCGGGGTCCGAACATTCGTAATTCGCCCCCGGCCAAGGATTGAACGGGATGAGGTTGACCTTGGCGGGCAGATCATAGTGCCGGATCAACCGCACCAGCTCGCGCGCGTCGGCATCGCTGTCGTTCTTGTCCTTGAGCATGACATATTCGAAGGTGATGCGCCGCGCGTTGTTGACCCCGGGATAGTCGGCGCAGGCCTGCAGCAGTTCCTCGATCCCGTACTTTCGGTTCAAGGGGACGATCTCGTCGCGCACGGCCTTGGTCACCGCGTGCAGCGATACCGCAAGATTGACTCCGATTTCGGCCCCCGCGCGGGCCATCATCGGCACCACGCCGCTGGTCGACAGCGTAATCCGCCGCCGCGACAGGCCGAGCCCGTCGCCATCCATCACGATCTTGAGCGCGTCGCGGACATTGTCGAAATTGTACAGCGGCTCGCCCATCCCCATCATGACGATGTTGGTTAGCAGCCGGCCGTCCGGCTGCGAGGGCCACTCGCCGAGGGCATCGCGCGCCAGCATGACCTGACCGACGATCTCGCCCGCGGTCAAATTGCGGACAAGGCGCATGGTGCCGGTGAAACAGAAGGTGCAATTGAGAGTGCATCCGACCTGGCTCGACACGCACAAAGTGCCTCGGTCGGCGTCGGGGATGAACACCATCTCGTAATCCTGGCCATCGTCGGACCGCAGTAGCCATTTGCGAGTCCCGTCGCTCGAAACCTGCATCTCGACGACCTCGGGGCGGCCGATCGCGAAGCGCTCGGCGAGCAGCACGCGGTGCGGCTTGGCGATCTCGCTCATGGTCGCGAATTCGCGCGCGCCGCGGTTGTAGATCTGATGCCAAAGCTGCTTGGCGCGAAGCTTGGCGGCCTTGGCGTCGAGCCCCGCGCGCTCCAGTTCTTCCCGGATCGCCTCGCGCGTCAGTCCGACAAGATCGACCCGCCCGTCGCTACGGGGCATCGGCGGGCGAGCGACGGGGACCGGGTCGATGAGACCGGGAGAGGACATCAGCGCGTTCATGAAGAGGCCGATGTAGCGGAAAAGCCGCCGTTTTGCTAGCGTCGGCGGCAGGCGAGCGAGGCGGCATCTATGGCGGTGGCAGCGCCGCTCAGGACGTAGCTATCGGTAAAAGCATTGCCGCGTTCGTCCCGCGCGGCGACGCGCATCGTCAATCCGGTGCGCATTGCCGCAACGATTTCGCGCCCCGCGGGGCCAACGGGAGCCCAGGCATCGGCGCCGCGCCCGACAAGCTGGAAGACGCGCGCGTCGATCGTCAGCAGGATCGTCGAACCCGGCCGGATGGAGCGGCTGAGGCGGACGTGGATTTGATTGGCGAGCCGACGCAGTGGCCAATTGGCCACGGTCGCAAAGGCAGCGCCCGGCGCCGGCGCAGACGCGCGTTGGGCCGTCGAAATCGCGTAGCATCGGCTCGGCGCATCGTCGCGAAATGCGGCCCACCCCTTGTAGACGCCCACCGTTTGCCGGGCCTCGGCGCAGGTCGCGAATAAAAATAGCGCGAGCAAAAGGCGTTTCGGCGGCATCGTGGGTCGCTTCATCGATGAAAGCGTGGCGACATTGCAACAGTTTTTGCCGTTTATCTAGCGTTTATGCAACGCTCGCCAATCCATGCGCTACGACCGGCTGTCCCATCAGGGGGGACGTAACCGGAGGACTATTTGAAGTGCGTAATCTCATAATCGCGGCGCTTCTTGCGGGCACCGTCGCAACCCCGGTCTTGGCGCAGACGACCGCACCCAGCACGGGCTTCCGGGTCGAGGCGATCGCCGGCTATGACGCGCCGCGCGCCGACGGCGACAGCGAAGAAGGCGTCGTCTACGGCGCCGGCATCGGCTACGATTTCCAGCTCGGCGGCTTGGCGGCGGGCGTCGAGGCCGAATATACCGACACCTGGACCGATGTCTGTGCCGAGGACGCGATCGTCGTCGGCGACGAGCTGTGCGCCGGTTTCGACCGCGACATCTATGTCGGCGGCCGGGTCGGCGGCATCGTCGGCTCCAACACCTTGCTCTACGCCAAGGGCGGCTACACCAACCAGCGCATCAGCGCCGAATATGACGACGGCGGCACCGGCGTGAACGATTTCAACGAAGGCACCACGCTCGATGGTTTCCGGGTCGGCGGCGGCGCCGAATTCGGCTTCGGCTCGAACGCATTCGTCAAAGCCGAGTATCGCTATTCGAACTACGAACAGGGCTTCAAGAAGCACCAGGGCGTGGTCGGCATCGGCCTGCGCTTCTAGCGATCAAGCCAAAGTGGTACTTTGGCTGGGGAAGGGGCCGGGGCAGTCGTTCCGGCCCCTTCTTCGCGCCGCGCATAATCCGCTGGCGAGCGGCTAAGCGGCACTCTACAACCCCCTCAGAGTACCACTTTTGGGGGACCCAATGAAGGCGACGATCGAACGGGCGACGCTGCTGAAGTGCCTGAGCCACGTTCAGTCGGTGGTCGAGCGGCGCAATACCATCCCCATTCTCTCGAACGTCCTTATCGAGGCGAGCGAGGATCGCGGCATCCGAGTGATGGCGACCGATCTCGACATCCAAATCAACGAAACTGTCGACGCGCAGGTCACCCAGCCAGGCGCGACCACGGTCTCGGCGCACACGCTTTTCGACATCGCCCGCAAGCTTCCCGAGGGAAGTCAGGTCGAACTCGCCGCCGCCGAAGGCAAGATGCAGGTCAATGCCGGCCGCGCGCGGTTCAATCTGCAAACCCTGCCGCGCGACGATTTCCCGGTAATCGCCGAAGGCGAACTGCCGACCCGATTCGAGCTTCCCGCCGCGACCTTGCGCCAGATCATCGACAAGACGCGCTTCGCGATCTCGACCGAGGAGACGCGCTATTATCTGAACGGCATCTTCGTCCACGCCGCCGACGATGTCCTGAAGGCCGCCGCGACCGACGGCCACCGTCTCGCGCGCGTCACCGTACCGCTGCCCGAGGGCGCGGCCGGAATGCCCGACGTTATCATCCCGAGGAAATGCGTCGCCGAATTGCGCAAGCTGCTCGACGAGGTCGACGGCACGGTCGAAGTGTCGTTGTCGCCGACTAAAATCCGCTTTGGACTCGGCACCGCGGTGCTGACATCGAAGCTTATCGACGGCACCTTCCCCGACTATAACCGCGTCATCCCGACCGCCAACGACAAGCTTTTGAAGATCGACCCCAAAAGCTTCGCCGCCGGCGTCGACCGCGTCGCCACCATCGCGTCCGAAAAGACCCGCGCGGTCAAGATGACGCTCGACCGCGATAAGATCACCCTGTCGGTGACAAGCCCCGAAAACGGCACCGCCGCCGAGGAAGTCCCCGGCGATTACAGCGCGGCGGGCTTCGAGATTGGCTTCAACGCGCGTTACCTGCTCGACATATTGGGGCAGATCGAGGGCGACACTGTCGAGGTCCATCTCGCCGACGCCGCGGCCCCGACGCTGCTTCGCGAGAACGACAAAGCTGCCGCGCTTTACGTCCTCATGCCGATGCGGGTTTGAGCTCAATGATCTGCCGCCTCTGGCGCGGCTGGACGACATTTGAAAACGCCGTCGCCTATGAAGCGGTGGTGCGGGGCGAGGTGATCCCGGAAATCGAAGCACAGAGCATTACCGGCTTTCGCCATATCGATCTCATGCGGCGCGATCTCGCCGACGAGGTCGAGTTCGCGACCATGATGTGGTTCGACGACCTCGATGCGATCAAGGCCTTCGTCGGCGCGGATTATTCGGTCAGTCACGTCCCGGCGGCGGCACGCGCCGTGCTCGCGCGCTTCGACGATCGCGCCGCGCATTATGAAACGCTCGACCGCCGGCCCCAGCTTCTCTAACCCTTACCCTTGCGCTCTTACGCCAAAAAGCGGCGGCCTTGCCTGCGTAAGGAATTTCCTTACATTCGCTTGCATGATCCTCAGCCGCCTCACCGCCAAAGCCCAGGTCACGGTGCCCAAGGCTGTGCGCAATGCCCTCAAGCTCGGCCCCGGCGGGCAGTTGTCGTGGCGAATCGAGGGCGAAGAGGTTATCTTGACCCGCTTCGACGACGGTCG
>Ga0136638_10000213_pt1 | contig 12075 bp, 9 predicted proteins | sample AntDrymUQ8582206_2_FD_104671 | JGI IMG/M metagenome (GOLD analysis project Ga0136638, IMG submission 104671) | Polar desert sand microbial communities from Dry Valleys, Antarctica - metaG UQ858 (22.06) | ecosystem: Environmental > Terrestrial > Soil > Desert | place: Antarctica: Dry Valley...
GGGCAATAGCCACAGCGGCGCTGCCGAGCCAGGCGGCGAGGAGGGGGGGGCAGTGGAGCCGAGCGCGCAGGGCCGTCATTCTCGATGACTGTCGCATGGCGGCGGGCGCGGCGATAGGCCCAAGTGCGCCGGCCGGGCTGCCCTATGAGTCAGGAAGGATCGATCGGGTGCTTTGGGCGGGCGAGGCTGTCCCGAAGGCCAGGCTGGCCGGGCACGCGATTTCAGGTGCGGCGGAGGTACTTGCCGGCGCCGCGCTCGACGCGGAGGTCGCCGTCCTTGAACTGCAGGCGGCCGGCGACGACGGTGTGGGTGACGGCGCCCTTGATGGCGAAGCCCTCGAAGATGTTGCGGTCGCAGTTGTGGCGGTGGGTCGCGGCCGAAATAGTACTGCCGCCGCGCGGGTCGTAAACGACCAGGTCGGCGTCGGAGCCGACGAGGATGGCGCCCTTGCGCGGGTAGAGGCCGAAGATCTTGGCGGGGCGGGTGCAGCAGGTGTCGACGAACTGCTGCAGGGTCATGCGGCCGGTGGTGACGCCGTAGGTGTACATCAGCGGCATGCGGTTCTCGATGCCGGCGGCGCCGTTGGGGATCTTGGTGAAGTCGTGCTTGCCGTTGGTCTTCTGGTCGTGCTGGCGAAACGGGCAATGATCGGTGGCGACGGTGTGGATCAGGCCGCACGAGAGCGCGTTCCACAGGACCTCCTGGTGGCCGATCGGGCGGATCGGCGGGCTCATGACGTAGGCGGCTCCCTCGAAGTCGGGCTTGTCGTAGACGCTGTCGTCGAGCAGCAGGTACTGCGGGCAGGTCTCGACGTACACGAGCTGGCCGTCTTGCCGGGCGCGCACGACGGCGTCCATCGACTCCTTGCAGGTCAGGTGCACGATGTAGATCGGCTGACCAGCGCACTTGGCCAGCATGATGGCGCGGTTGGTGGCCTCGCCCTCGACCCACGAGGGCCGGCTCTCGGCGTGGTGGCGCGGGAGGGTCTTGCCCTGGGCGAGCAGCTTGCGCTGCAGGGCCTGCACGGCGAGGCCGTGCTCGCAGTGGGCGGTGACGAGGGCGCCGAGGCTGGCGGCGGTGTCGATGACGCCGATCATCTCGTCGTCGTCGACCCCGATCGCGCCGGTGTAGGCCATGAAGACCTTGAAGGAGCTGATGCCGTCGTCGGCGTGGACGCGGCGCATCTCCTGCTCGACCTGCTCGCCGTACCAGGTGACGGCCATGTGGAAGCCGTAGTCGGCGCAGGCCTTCCTGGCGTTGTTCATCCAGTAGTCGCGGGCCTCGATCAGGCTCTGGTTGCGATTGGGGATGATGAAGTCGAGGATCGTGGTGGTGCCACCCGCGACGCCGGCCGCGGTGCCGGTGAAGAAGTCGTCGGCGCTGACGCTGCCCATGAACGGCAGCTCCATGTGGGTGTGGGCGTCGATGCCTCCTGGGAACACGTACTGCCCCGAGGCGTCGATCACCTGGCTGTCCGAAGGGACATCCAGGGCGGTGCCGATCGCCGTGATGATGCCACCCTCACAATAAACGTCGGCGACGTACTGATCGAGGGCGGTGACGATGGTTCCGTTGCGGATGACGACGCCGGGCATGATGACTCCTCTGCGGGGGCTCCCGGCCGCGGCGGCCTGCCAGGTGAAGGGGAACCCGGGCGAGCCACCGACTTTAGCCAAGCGGGCCGACAGGAGCAAGACGCCCGATTTCACGACTCACTTGCGTGTCGCCAGGATCCGGCTGTACTACTTCATTCTCGACGGGCAGGGCGGTCGATGGGCTCTCAGGGCGACCTGCGGGTCACCAGGCCCTCGTTCGCGGCGCCTGCCGCGACCCGTCCGAAGTTGCTGTACGATCTTCCGTTCACTGACCTGCCCCTACCTCGCCTGGAGAACCCCTGATGACGCGCCTCAACCTTTCCGTCCGCATGACCACTCTCGTTTCTGGCCTCGCCCTCGTGTCCACGCTGACCGCCTGTGGTGACCGCAAGCCCACCGACGAGGGCAGCGAGGCCAGTGCGACCTCGTCCTCCTCGGACACCGCCTCGTCCACGCAGGACCCCACTGTGCCGACGACGAGCGACCCGACGATGCCGATGACGACGGCGCCGGAGAGCGAGGGGTCGGGCACCGCGGGCGCGACCTCCGACGGCAGCAGCACCAGCGACACCAGCGTGACGACCGGCGCGGGCTCCTGTATGGACGCGATGGAGGGGGCGCCCAACGACACGCCGTGCACCGACGCGTCGGGCTGCGGCTGTGCCTCGGGCAAGTGCTTCCTGGTCCCGATCCTCGGCGGGTGGTGCGGTGAGTGCCTCGGCGACGTCGACTGCAACGGCGGCGGTTGCACGGTCCCGAACCCGATCGAGGGCATCGGGTCGACCTGCAACATGGGCGAGCCCGGCGCGGGCTGCGAGACCAACGATGTCTGCAGCGACCCGGCCAACGCCAGCTGCGGCGTGCTGCTCGAGGTCGAGGGCATCATCCGCGTCGCCACCTGCGGCGAGTGCATCACGGCCGCCGACTGCACCGCGGACCCCAAGCTGAGCAACTGCGCGCCGACCTATGACGTCATGAACTTCACCGGCAAGTACGTGTGCGTCGCCGACGCGAGCACGCCCAACAACGAGGGCTGCAACCTCGCGGAGGAGGGCGGCGTGCCGGTCGGCAACAAGGCGTGCATGTCGGGCTTCTGCGGCACGGCCACGGTGATGGGCCTGCTCAAGGTCGGCATCTGCGGCGAGTGCGAGAGCAACGCCGACTGCACCGACCCGGCCAAGCCGATGTGCTCGACCCCGATGGTCGACCTCAACCAGGCGGCGCTGGTCGGCTCGGTCTGCGCGGCGATGAACTGAGCTGACTTGACCCGCTCATGGCCTCGCGGCCACGAGTCTTCGAGTGATGAGACGGCGTCCGTGTCACGGGCGCCGTCTTCTTCGTTCTCCGGTGGTGAGGGGCGTGAGCTCACGTGTCGCAGGGGCGGGCGTGGGCGCGGGACCGCGGGTATGCTCGCGGCCGGCATGACCAGCCACCGATCCCTGCGCCACTGCGTCGAGGACCTCGAGCGGCACGGCCACCTGCGTCGGGTCGACGTCGAGGTCGACGCGCGGCTCGAGGTCGCGGAGATCCAGCGCCGCGTATACCAGGCGGGCGGCCCGGCGCTGCTGTTCACGCGGGTCAAGGGCTGCCAGTTTCCGATGGTCAGCAACCTGTTCGGCAGCATGGAGCGCATGCGCTTCATGTTCCGCGGCACGCTCGCGGCGGTGCGCAAGCTGGTCGAGCTGCGCACCGACCCCGGGGCGCTGGCGCGGCGGCCGTTTCGTTACCTCGGGGTGCCGTTCACGGCCCTGCGCATGCTGCCGAGGTACTCGCGCCGCGGGGCCGTGCTCGCGCACGAGACGACGATCTCGGCGTTGCCGCAGCTGGTCTCGTGGCCGGGGGACGGCGGGGCGTTCATCACGCTGCCGCAGGTCTACAGCGAGGACCCCGATCACCTCGGCTTCGCGCGATCGAACCTCGGCATGTACCGCGTGCAACTGTCGGGCGGGCAGTACCAGCCGGACCGCCAGATCGGCCTGCACTACCAGATCCATCGCGGCATCGGGGTGCACCACGCGGCGGCGATCCGGCGCGGCGAGCGACTGCGCGTCAACATCTTCGTCGGTGGCCCGCCGGCGCTGACCGTCGCGGCGGTGATGCCGTTGCCGGAGGGCCTGCCCGAGCTGGCGTTCGCGGGGGCGCTCGGGGGCCGGCGGGTCCGCATGGTCCGTCGACCCGCGGGTGCCGGCCACGAGCTGCCGTTCGCGGCCGACGCGGACTTCGTCATCACCGGCACGATCGAGCCCGAGCTGCGTCTGCCTGAGGGTCCGTTCGGCGACCACCTCGGTTATTACAGCCTGGCGCACGACTTCCCGGTGATGGCTGTCGAGCGCGTGTATCACCGCAGCGACGCGATCTGGCCGTTTACGGTCGTCGGTCGCCCGCCGCAGGAAGATACTGGCTTCGGTCAGCTGATCCACGAGCTGACGGGGCCGATCATTCCTTCGGTGCTGCCGGGGATCCACGCGGTGCATGCGGTCGACGCGGCCGGGGTGCACCCGCTGCTGCTGGCGATCGGCAGCGAACGTTATGTGCCGTATGCGCCGCGTCGCCAGCCGCAGGAGCTGCTGACGCTGGCGAACGCGGTGCTCGGGCAGGGCCAGATGTCGCTGGCGAAGTACCTGCTGATCATTGCGAAGGAGGACGCGCCGGAGCTCGACGTGCACGACATCGCGGCGTTCTTGCAGCACCTGCTGGCGCGCGTCGACTGGCGCCGCGACCTGCACTTTCACACGCGCACGACGATCGACACGCTGGATTATTCCGGCAGCGGTTTTAATGAGGGGTCGAAGCTGGTGATCGCCGCGGTCGGTCCGGCGATCCGCGGGTTGCCGGGGCAGCTGCCGGTTGGTTTGAGTCTGCCGGAGGGCTTCACGAGCCCGCGGGTGTGCCTGCCGGGCGTGCTCGCAGCGACAGCGCCCGCGCACGCGCGCGAGCCGGGGGCGGTGGCCCGGTTCTGCGCGGCTTATACGGCCGGGGCGGCGATCAACGAATTCCCGCTGGTGGTGCTCGTCGACGACAGCGAGCTGACGGCGCGCAGCCTGGCGAACCTGCTCTGGGTCACCTTCACGCGCAGCAACCCGGCGGTCGATGTCGACGGGATCGCGGCCGAGACCCTGCACAAGCACTGGGGCTGCCACGGTAGCCTCGTCATCGACGCGCGGGTCAAGGCGCATCACGCTCCGCCGTTGGTGGAAGACCCGGAGGTCACGCGCAGAGTGGACGCGCTCGCGGCGCAAGGTGGACCCCTGCACGGCCTGTTCTGAGCTTGTGCGCCGGGAGGCCGGCGGCTATCAAGAGAGGTGATGCGAAGCGCCCTCGTGTGTACGATCCTCGTCGCTTGCTCGGGCGGTCAGAGTGAGGCCGAGAGCTCGAGCAGTAGTACGAGCACGGCGGTTGCCGGTAGTACGGGCAGCACGGGCGCGGACCCGCAGCCGACGAGCACGGGCACCACGGGCACGATGCCAGGGGGCACGAGCGGCTCGGAGGCCAGCGGCCCGGCGGGCACGAGCACGGGCGGTGGGCCGACGCAGGACCTGGTGACGGTCGGGCACCCGCGCGAGCTGCGGGCCGCGTGGGTGGCGAGCGTCGGCAACATCAACTTCCCGAGCGGGCAGGGGCTGTCGGCGGAGGCGCAGCAGGCCGAGCTGAGCGCGATGTTCGACGGCGTGGCGGCGGCGGGCCTCAATACGGTGATCTTGCAGGTGCGGCCCGAGTGCGACGCCCTGTACGCCTCGGCCATCGAGCCGTGGAGTCGCTACCTGACCGGCACGCAGGGGGAGGACCCCGGCTACGACCCGCTCGAGTTCGCGGTCACGCAGGCGCACGCGCGTGGGCTCGAGCTGCACGCGTGGTTCAACCCGTACCGCGCCAAGGCCAGCGCGGCCTCGAAGGCGGCCGATAATCACATCTCGAAGCTGCTGCCGCAATACGCGTACACCTACGGGAATTATCTTTGGATGGATCCGGGTGCGGCCCAGGTCCAGGATCAGCTGGTCGCGGTGATCGCCGATGTGGTGGCGCGGTACGACATCGATGGCGTGCACTTCGACGATTATTTTTATCCGTATCCCGACGGCGATCCGTTCCCGGACGATACGACTTATAACGCATATACGCAGGGGGGAGGCGGGCTCGGGCTCGCCGACTGGCGCCGGGACAACGTCGACCGCATGGTCGAGCGCGTGGGTATAAAGGTGGCCGAGCTGCGCCCGAGCGTGCGCTGGGGCATCAGCCCGTTCGGCATCTACCGCCCGGGGATACCGGAGGGCATCCAGGGCCTCGATCAATTCGAGGCGATCTACTCCGACCCGGTGAAGTGGATGCAGCAGGGCTGGCTGGATTACCTCGCACCCCAGCTGTACTGGCCGAGCACCCAGGAGCCGCAGGCGTACGGCAAGCTGATCGAGTGGTGGTCAGGCATCACCACCGGCGGGCGTTATATTTTTGCTGGCAATTACCTGAGCAAGCTCGGGTCGGATCCGGCGTGGTCGCTCGACGAGCTGCGCACGCAGATCCAGCTCAGCAGGCAATATGCCCCGCAAGGCTCGCAGGGCAACATCTTCTTCCACGTCGCGCCGATCCTGGGCAACGACCTCGGCTTTACGGACATGATCAAGTCGGAATTTTATGCGCGACCGGCCCTGACGCCGCCGATCGCCGCGCTCGTCGGCGAGGTGGTCGCGCCGCCGCAGGTCGTGCTCGCCGGCACGAGCGTGATGCTGAGCCACGACGACGCCGCGAGCCTGCGCGCGTGGGTGCTGTATCGCAGCGAGGGTGAGAGCTGGCAGATCGAGCGCATCGTCCGCGCGAGCGAGCCGGGGCTGGAGCTGCCCGGCCCCGGCACCTGGGCGATCAGCGCAGCGGGGCGCAGCGGGGTCGAGAGCGCCGGCGTGCGGATGGTGGTCCAGTGAGCGCCACTGGGCAGGCTGCGAGAGCGCGGATCTGGCGTACCCTGAGCGCCGGAGATTTCTTTCAAAGATGACCCTGCAGCCTGTTCTCATGATCGTCGCGTCCTGCCTCGTGCTTACCGCCTGTCCCGGAGGTGGCGGTGAGTCCGCGGGGAGCACTGGAGGTGGTTCGAGCACCGGCGCGCTCGCGTCCTCCGAGACGGGATCGAGCGGGGCGGCGCCGACGACCGGTGATGCCGAACCGACGAGCACCGGCGGCGCTGCGTCGAGCACCGGGGACGCACCGAACGGCGACGAGGTCGAGGGTTGCGACGGCGCGTCGTTGCTGGCTGTCCCTGAGGACAGGTCGCTTTCGGGGCCGTGGCCGGTGGGCGTGAAGACGGTGACGCTGGGCGGCCTGACCGTCGAGGTGTGGTACCCGGGTGAGCCAGGCAGCGAGGCGGGCGCCGTGCCGCGGCGCTACGACATCCGCGGCGCGTTGCCGGACAGCGAACAGGCCAAGGTGCCCGACGCGAAGACGCCGTGGCAGGACTGCGACTGTTATCCGGATGTCCCGGTGGACGGCGAGCACGGCCCGTATCCGGCGGTGATCTTCGTGCACGGTACGGCGGGCTTTCGCTCGCAGTCGCTCGAGCAGATGACGCACTGGGCCAGCCGCGGGTTCGTGGTGCTGGCGGCCGACCACCCGGGCCTGTGGCTCAAGGACCTGCTCGGACAGCTGTGCGGCCAGCCAGCGGTCGCGCAGCACCTGGGGGCCGACATCTCCACGCTGGTCGCGGCGATCGAGCAGCCGACGGGGGATCTGGAATTCCTCGCGGGCCACCTCGACGGCGTACGGATCGGCATGGCGGGGCACAGCGCAGGCGGCGGGGCGATCGAGAATTCAGGCGAGGTCGCGCAGGTGTTGATCCCGATGGCGGCCGGCGGGGTGACGGCCGGGGCGGCGCTGCGCTCGACGCTGGTGCTCGGGGCGCAGGCCGACAAGGTGGTCGCGTACGGCAGCCAGCAGAGCGGCTTCGAGTCGTCGCCCGCGCCGAAGCGGCTGGTCGGGATCACCAACGCCGGTCACCTCGCGTTCTCCAGCCTGTGCTCGCTGGCCAACGCGGACGGCCAGGACTTCGTCGAGATCGCCGGCGAGTTCGACATCTGTGGCGCCCAGTTCGCCAGCGCGCTGTTCGACTGCCTGGACACCTACGTCCCCGATGCGACCAGCTGGGCGATCACCAACTACGCGAGCTCGGCGGTGCTCGAGGAGACGCTGCACTGCGCGGACATCGGCGACGCCTTCGCCAGCATCGCCGGTATCGCCGGTATCATGGCGAAGTTCCCCGAGGTCGGCGAGGTGCTCGAGGAGAAGTAGGGCCGGTCAGCCCGCGATCTTGTAGATCTTGCGCAGCACCCAGGCGAACACCCGCCAGGGAAAGATCTTCTTCAGGGCGATCGACCAGCGCTGCAGCGGCATGCCGACGACGTAGCGCAGGCGCGGGCGGGTGACCTCGAGGGCGTGGTGCACGACCCGCGCGACGTCCAGCGGCTCCGGGCCGCGCTGCTCGTCGGCGATGAAGACGGCGAGGGTGCGCTCGAACTGGGAACGATAGGACGAAGGCGAGTCGGCGCCGGCTGCATGGACGAGCTTGCGGTTGTCGGTGAAGCCGGTGCGAAAGTCGCCGGGCTCGACGAGCACGACCTGCACGCCGGAGCCGTGCAGCTCGTGCGAGAGCGCCTCGCTGAGGCCCTCGAGTGCGAACTTGCTGGCGCAGTACAAACCCTGGAACGGCAGCGCGATGTGACCGCCGATGCTCGAGATGTGGATGAGACGACCCTTGGTGGCGCGCAGGTGCGGCAGTGTGGCTCGCAGGACTCGCAGGGCGCCGAAGAAGTTGGTGTCGAACTGCCGCTGGGCCTCGGCGAGGCTGGTGTCCTCGACCGCGCCGGCGTAGCCGAAGCCGGCGCTGTTGACGACGGCGTCGATGTGTCCGGCGCGATCGAGGATGACGGAGACCGCGTGCTCGACCGAGCCCTCGGAGGTGACGTCCATCGGCACGTACTCGAAGGGCCCCTCGGGCGGCGGCGTGCGGCTGGTAGCGAAGACACGATGGCCGCGGTGTGCGAGGTGCAGCGCACACGCGAGGCCGATGCCCGAGGAGGCGCCGACGACGACGACGGTGTTCATGCCTCCTCGGCGGACTGGTACATCGACTCGATCAGCGCGGACCAGTTGCGGTCGATGTTGCGGCGCTTGAGCTTGAGCGTCGGGGTCAGCTCGTCGTGCTCCTGCATGAGGCTGCGCGGCAGGACCCGGAACTTGCGCACGTGCTCGACGCGCGCGAAGTCCTCGTTGACCTTCTCGATCCAGCGCCCCAGCTCCTGCACGATCGCGGGATGCACGCCGTCGGCGACGTGGACCTCGCCGCCCGGGGCGTGCTCGGCGAGCCAGGTGGTGGCCGCGGGCGTTTGCAGGGTCAGCAGGGCGCTGAGGAACTTGCGCCGGTCGCCGATGACGACCGCCTCCTCGACGAGCGGGTGCTGCTTGAGTGCGGCCTCGATGTTCTTGGGCGCGACGTTCTTGCCGCCCGCGGTGATGATGATCTCCTTCTTGCGGCCGGTGATGTGCAGGTAGCCCTCGGCGTCGATCTCCCCGAGGTCGCCGGAGTGCAACCAGCCGTCGATGAGCGTCTCCGCGGTCGCGGCGGGGTCTTTGAAGTACCCTTTAAAAACGTTCTCGCCGCGCACGAGGATCTCGCCGTCGTCGGCGAGGCGGACCTCGACACCGTTGAGCGGTCGACCGACGGACCCGAAGCGCGTCGCGCCGGGGTAGTTGGTCGAGGTCGGGCCGCAGTCCTCGGATTGCCCGTAGACCTCGTGCACGACGAGGTCGAGGCCGCTGAAGAACTCGAGCACTTCCCTGGCGATCGGCGCGGCGCCAGAGCTGCAGACCTTGACGTTACCGAGCCCGAGAGCAGCCTTGAGCTTGCGAAACACCAGGCGCTGCGCGAGCTGGTATTGCAGGCCGAGGAGGGTGGGCACGGCGGCGCTGCGATTGTGGAGCGCGTGCACACGACGCGCGACGCCCATGGCCCACGCGAGCAGGTGCTTCTTGGGGCCGGTGACCTGCGCGAGCTTGCCGCGCACGGCCGCGTGGAACTTCTCCCAGATCCGCGGGACCCCGAAGAAGATGGTCGGCTGGACCTCCTTGAGGTTGTCGGGCAGCTTTTCCAGGGCCTCGGCGAAGTAGACCTGGTTTCCCAGCACGACCGGCCCGTACATCGAGATCAGCTGCTCGGCGATGTGCGACAGCGGCAGATAGGACAGCATCGTGTCCGCCGGCGTGAAGTGCATCAGGCCCGAGATGGTGTCGGCGGTCCACAGCACATTGCGGTGGCTGAGCATCACGGCCTTCGGCGGGCCGGTGGTGCCGGAGGTGTAGATATAGGTGGCGGTCGCGTCGTCGGGGATCTCGCGCAGACGGGCGTCGACGGCGGCCTCGGTGGTGGCCTCGCCGCGGGCGAGGAACTCGTCCCAGGTCAGCGCGAGCGGGTCGTCGACGCGGGCCCCCTGCATGAGCACGACGTGACGCAGGTGCGGCATGCGCTCGCGCTCCTGCGCGAGCTTGGCGAACTGCGCGGCGTCCTCGACGAGCACGACGCTGGCCTCGGCGTGGTCGACGATGTACTGCACCTCCGTCGGAGAGCAGGTGGTGTAGATGCCGGCCGGCGCGGCGCCGACGGCCTGGGTGCCGATCGCAAAGGTGACCCACTCGACGCGGTTGAAGCCGAGGATGCAGGTGGCCTGGCCGGGCATGACGCCGAGCGCGATCAGAGAGCGGGCGACCCTGCGCGTCAGACCGGTGTACTCGCGCCACGACAGCGCGGTCCACTTGCCGTCCTTGCGGGTGTGGGCGGCGGGGGTGTCCGGGTGGGCTTCGCCCTGCGCGAAGAAGCGGGATGGGATGGTATCTGCGGCCACGGGTTGCCTTCCACTGTCTTGAGGGTCGAAACGAACATTCACCAGCCGAGCTGACGCGCGGCGAGGTCCTTCATGATCTCCTCGGCGCCACCGCCGATCGCCAGCACCTTGGTCTCGCGGAAGATCCGCTCGACCTTGGCGCCGCGCAGGTAGCCAGCACCGCCGAAGACCTGCACGCCCTCGCGGGCGCAGTGCTCGACGCAGGCGGTCGCCGCGTTCTTGAGCATGCAGATCTGCGCGATCGGCCACTCGCCGCCGTCGACGCGGCGGGCGAGGTCATACAACCAGCAGCGCACCGGCTCGATGCGCGTCGCCATGTCGACCAGCTTGTGACGGATGACCTGGCGGGTGATCAGCGGCTTGCCGAAGGTCTCGCGCATGCGCGCGTAGGCGACGGCCTCGTCGTAGCAGACCTGCGAGAAGGCGACCGCCATCGCCGCGAGCATCAGGCGCTCGCGGTTGAAGTTCTGCATGATGCCGAGGAAGCCGTGGTTCTCCTCACCGAGCAGGTTGGCCGCGGGCACGCGGCACTCGTCGAAGTACAGCGCGGCGGTGTCGGAGCACCACCAGCCCATTTTTTTCAATGGCGTCTGCGTGAAGCCAGGCGTGTCACGCTCGACGACGATCAGCGAGATGCCCCCGAGACCGGGCGGTCCAGTGCGTACGGCCACCGTGACGAGGTCGGCGCGCATGCCGGAAGTGATGAACATCTTCGAGCCGTGCACGATGTAATGATCACCGTCGCGGCGGGCCACGGTCTTGAGGTTGGCGACGTCCGAGCCGCCCGAGGGCTCGGTGACGGCGAGCGCGGCGATCTTGCGCCCGGCGAGCACGTCCGGGACAAAGCGCTGCTTCTGCGAGTCGGTACCGAGGTTGAGGATCGGCGGCAGACCGATGCCGTGGCTAAACAGGCCGGCGATCAGCCCGCCGGAGCCGGTGCGCGCCAGCTCCTCGCACAGGCCGATGACGGAGGTGCTGTCGCCCGGGCTGCCGCCATACTCCTCCGGAAAACCCATGCCGAGCAGACCGAGCTCACCTGCCCGAAGGTACAGGTCGCGCGGGAACTCGCCGGCCTCCTCCCACACCTCGATGTGCGGCAACAGCTCGCGGTCGACGAAGGCGCGTAGCGTGGCTCGAAAGGCGGCGCGCTCATCGTCCGGGATCGCCACGGGAGTCATCCGCGCCGAGAATATCAGGGATCGGTGGGGCCGCGGCAGTGCCAGAGGTCGGGCCGGCGGGCGTGATGGACGACGGCGAGGATCTGCACTTGCATGTCGACGACGCGATAGAGGAGCGAATATGGGAAGCCCTGCAGCACCAAACGGCGCAGGCCCGGCGCGTGCTCGGCCCATCGCAGCGGCGCCTCGGATACTGTCGCAACAGCGTTATCGATCACCGCCATGAACGCAGCGGCAGCACGAGGGTTTCGTGGCTCATACCACTGCCTCGCGCGACGAATATTGTTCCACGCGCGCTCGCGGAACGATAACCCGATTTTTGTCCGGGGATTGAGCGCTGGGCACCGAGCAGAGTACGCGACGATCATCGTCGCGCACGGCGGGAGGGCAACTCGGCGAGCTCCTCCGACGTGGGCGGGGCCATGA